>Ga0066903_100000770_pt1 | contig 21560 bp, 23 predicted proteins | sample PanSoiMetaGPlot1_FD_67491 | JGI IMG/M metagenome (GOLD analysis project Ga0066903, IMG submission 67491) | Tropical forest soil microbial communities from Panama analyzed to predict greenhouse gas emissions - Panama Soil - Plot 1 (version 2) | ecosystem: Environmental > Terrestrial > Soil >... | reverse complement strand
GCCGGTTGATCTCGTGCCGATGATCGAGCGGCTGGTTGCGATCGAATCGACGCTGGACCCGTTGGACAATCTGCCTGCGCGCGTGATTGCGCTCGAAACGAAAGCGGCGCACCCGTTGCCCCCGCTGCCAGAGGTGCCCGTGGTCGATCTCACGCCGGTCATCGAACGCGTGGTGGCCCTCGAAGCGACGATTGAGCCGTGGGCCGATGTGCCTGCGCGTCTCGTCACCCTCGAGACCAAAGCTGCCATGCCGCTGCCGGACTACCACGATCGCTTGACGTGGATCGATGGCCGTCTCGGGACCTTGCACGAGCGGCAGGCCACACTCGAGGAACGCTTTGGGCCGCTCGATGGTGTGCGCGACAAAGTGATCGCGCTCGAAACGAAAGTCGCAACGCCGATCGCGTTGCCAGTCGTGCCGCCTGATCTCACCGAACGGGTTGAGGCGCTCGATGCGGTGGTTGATGGGCTCAAGGTTGCACAGGCGACCTGTGATGCGCAGCTCCGCGTGAAGGTGGCCACGCTCGAAACCAAGTCCACTGCGCTCGACACGTTGACCCATTTGCACGAGCGCGTGGCGGCGCTCGAAACACACCCGCCATTATCAACGCCGAGCGAGCGGGTCGATCTCGCGCCGCTTGAGCGCCGCCTCTCCGTCATCGAAACCAAAGCGGTCGGGGACGAGGCGCCGCAGATCGCGATGTTGCAGAGTGGCTTGCAGCAGATGGCCGGGGACATGGCGTCGCTCACGGCGCGGATGGATGACTGTGAAGCACGCATGGATGCGTGTGAAGCCAAGATGGGCGCGTATGAGACCACGATGCCAGATATGACGATGGCCGTGCGGGACCTCGTGAAGGACGTCAGTACGGTGCGCGAGCGGATCGCGGCGGTGGAGGTGCGTGCGGCGATTCCCGGTCCGCCGGGCCCGCAAGGCCCCGTGGGCCCGCAAGGACATGACGGGGCGATCGGTCCGGTTGGCCCCAGTGGTCCGGCCGGGCGCGACGGCGTCGACGGCGCCGATGGGATTGCCATTGAGGACCTCGCGATCACGCAGACCGGGGAGCGCTCGGTCACGCTGGGGTCGCCGCGCAAGGCCATCGGGACCGTGACGTTCCCGTTCGCGATTTATCGCGGCGTGTGGGTTGAGGGGCAGACCTATGAGCGCGGGGATGGGGTGACGTGGGCGGGCTCGATGTGGCACTGCAATGAACCGACGACGACCAAGCCGGGCGATGGCACCAAGGCGTGGACGTTGACGGTCAAACGTGGGCGCGATGGCAAGGATGGCAAGGACGCGCCGGGCGTGCCGGTTGTCTCGGTGGGGAAACGATGACGACCCTTCCGGCGCTCGCGCCCGCGCGTGTCGCACGGCTCTGGCCGGGTGAACGCGTCGTGATTCTCGGCGGCGGTTCGTCACTCACGCCCGAAGACGTCGACGCCTGTCGGGGCAAGGCGCATGTGATTGCCATTAAGGAAGCGGTGCAGCTCGCGCCGTGGGCGGAGGTGCTCTATGCGGCTGATGCCAAGTGGTGGCGCTTCTATCACGGCGTCACGGACTTTGCGGGGCTGAAGTACGCGATTGAACAAGATGTCGATCAGGTCCGGACGCAGTGGGAGGACTGGGGCATTACGGTGTTGCGCGCAACCGGCACCGAGGGCCTCGAACTCGATGCGAGCGGCCTGCGCACCGGCTACAACTCGGGGTATCAGGCGGTGAATCTCGCCTATCACTTGGCCGGGGCGGCGACGGTGATCTTGCTGGGGTTCGATATGTGGACGGGCCCGAGTGGGCAGCAGAATTGGTTCGGCGCGCATCCGCTCCACACCAAATCGCCCTATCCGATTTTCCTGCACGCCTTTCGCACATTGGCCGGTCCGGCGCGTGCCGCTGGCCTGCGCATTATCAACGCGTCGCGCTTCACCGTGCTCGCGTCGTTCCCCCGCCTGTCACTCGAGGAGGCTCTGACGTGTTGAAGCCGGTGTCGTACTGCGTGCCGGGCGAAGTGACCTCGCCCAAATTTGCCTACGGGTTTGCGAAGGGCTGCAAGGGCTCCATTACGGACGAGTACACCTATCTCTTCGAGGGGCCGCTCGCGCTCTTTGCCTCGCCGCCGATGTGGCCGCTCATTCGTCGCGCGCAAGCGGCGGGGCGGACCATTTACTACGGCGACCATGGCTACTTCGGTCGGCGTCGTTTCTTTCGTATCACGAAGAACGCGTATCAACACGATGGCCGTGGCACGGCGAGCCCCGATCGGTGGATCTTCTTTCAACGCCCGATGCAGCCATGGCGTAAAACGGGCCGCACGATTCTGGTTTGCCCGAATACGGCGACCTATTTTGGGTTGCACGGGCTGAATGTCGATCGCTGGTTAATTGAGGTGCGCGAAACGCTGGCTCGTGTGACGGACCGGCCGATTCGCATTCGGTGGAAGGTGACGGCGCGCCCGATCGAAGACGACCTCGCCGATGCGTGGGCGGTGGTGGTGTTCAGCAGTGCGGCGGCGCTCGATGGGCTTGTGGCAGGCGTGCCATGTGTCACGCTCGCGCCGTGGGCGGCGTCGCGCCGCATGGGCCTCACCGACCTGACGCAGATCGAATCGCCGATCTATCCCGACGATCGCGACCCGTTCTTCTGGAATCTTGCGAATCACCAATGGACATGGCAAGAAATCTTCGGGGGCGTGGCATGGCGAGCCCTGCAAGAGGAAGAGGAGACTCGTGCTGCCTAATCGCGATCGCCATCCCGGTCGGCGTGTCTTTCTCGGCTTCGATGCCCACGAAATGGTGGCGTGCAACGTGGCCGAATATTCGCTCTATCGCTATGCCTCGCGGAATCTGATCGCGGTCGATCGGATCTCGATGACGTCGTTGCATCAACATTACACGCGGCCAACGACGACGCTGCCGAATGGGCAATTGTTCGATGAGATCTCGGACGCGCCCATGAGCACGAGTCATGCGATCGCGCGCTTCTTTGTGCCGTTCCTTTGTCATTATCAAGGCTGGGCGCTCTTTACCGATGGGGACGTGCTCTTTCGGACCGACGTCAACGAGTTGTTCGCGCTCGCCAAACCGGAATACGCCGTGATGTGCGTGCAGCATCCGCCGCTCTTAGAAGAAGGCGTCAAAAAAGCGGGGCACGTGCAACAAGCCTATCCCCGCAAAAACTGGTCGAGTGTCGTGTTGTTCAACTGCGGGCATCTCTCGAATCGCCAACTCACGTTAGAGGTGCTCAATGCGTGGCCGGGCCGGGATCTGCATGCGTTTACATGGTTGCGTGAGCACGAGATTGGCGAGCTGCCCGCGCGGTGGAATCATCTGGTGGGCGTGAGCCCGCCGGATCCGACGGCGGCGATCGTGCACTACACGCTCGGCACACCGAATCTCGAGGGCCACCAGCAGGACGCGTTTTCGGCGGAGTGGTTTACCTCGGCGCGTGTCGCCGGGTATCGCTTTGCGGCGGCGTTCGCGACTGAATAAGAGAGGACTGTGATGACTGACCATCGACGAGTACCGAAGCGCGACGAGCCGCATCGGCCCGCGCCTGAGCCCGAGCCCGACGAGACGTCGGAGCCGACTGATGATGCGACGCCGAGCCGTGCGCCCTCTGCGCCTAGTCCACCGTCCACGCATACGGAACCGGGCATCCCGCCCGGATCGGGACTGGCGCCGTCGCCGCCCTCGCCACAGCCCAGACCGCCAGAACCGACCGAGGACTGACGAATGAAAGTGGCGGCTGAACTTGCATATCGGTTACGGGCGCGTGAGGCGCGGGGGGTGTGCCATCGGTTGGGGTGACGAAATCGTGGCAGCGGGCCAAGCGCAACGGTTGTACGATGCGAATCCGTCGACGCGCATCACGATCTGTGATGCGGTCGGGACGCCGCGTTGGCATCCGATCTGGCAGGGCAATCCGATCATTGCGACGCCCGATCAAGTGCGGTGTGGTGAGCCGGTGCGCGAGATTATCAACGCGCCGAATGCGCGGCCCTACATCGTCTATCCGTTTACGAAAGAGACCGGCTGGACCTTTAATCAGCGCTTCCACTGTCGCGAGCATGTCGCCAAGCTCTATCTCACGCCGAGCGAGATCGCGCGGGGGCTCGATGCGCTGGCGCAGTACGGCCCGTACGTCCTGATTGAGCCGTACACCAAGCACGAGAACTTTCGCTGGCCCTATGCGCGCTGGGCCGCGTTGGTGGCGCACTGTCCGGATCTGACCTTTGTGCAGCATGTGCATCATGAGTCGTTCATTCCCATTCCCGGCGCGCACCACGAACACGCGACCTTTCGTGAGGCCTGCGGGTTGGTGGCAGCGGCGACCTGTTATGTGCGATCCGAAAGCGGCCTGTGCCATGCGGCGGCTGCGTTGGGCACCCCGCAAGTCACGATCTTCGGGGGCTGCATGGATGCGAACGTGATGGGTGGGTACGTTGGCCAGACGTGTCTCGTCGACGGGTCGACGGACACCCCCTGCGGTCGATGGCAGGCCTGTGCGCATTGTGCAGCGGCGATGCAGCGGCTCACCGTCGAGACTGTGGCGGACACGCTGCGCCTGCGGTTGCTCTGTCCACTCGGTCCCGGCGACACCGCGTTCGTGGTGCCTGAGGATGAGGCGTTGCCGGATCTGACCGTGGTGGCGAGCGATCCCGTCCTCCCACCGCCGCGACTGCGACGACGGAGGGCCCATGGCGCGGAGTGATCTCGTGACGCTCGAGGAAGCGAAGGACCATCTCCGCGTCTCGGGCAATCGGCTCAATGCGGACATCCAAGCCAAACTCGACGCCTCGGTGGCGATCGTCTACGACTATTTGCAGCGGCGGGATACGGTGTGGAATGCGGCGATGGAAGACTGGACGGCGGACACGGTCCCGCTGTCGATCAAGCAGGCGATTCTCATTCAACTCGGGGAACTCGATCGGCGGCGCGGGGATGATGCGAACCAAGACACACCGCAAGCCGATCGCGATTATTTATCGCCCACGGTGATGGCGCTCTTGAAACGCCATCGGGATCCGGCACTCGCATGAGACGCATTGCGGCGGCCGCCAAAAACCAATTCGTGTGGCTCGATAAGCCGTTACCGGAGGACGAGGACGTGCCGCCGGAGCCGAAGACGCTTGATCCGAATTGGGCGTGGGTCTCGATTCAGCCGAGCCCACCGGGGCCCTATGACGAGAACAAAGTGTCTCACGTGGTGCACATGGATTATCACCCGGACATGACGCTCAACACGCGGCTGACCACCGAGGATGGGCGCCAGCTCTGGGTGCGTGGCATGCAAGACGTTGAGACCAAGCATGTCGAACACATCCTGTTTTGTGAGGAGGTGCTCACGCCATGATCAAAATCGAGTGGAGTGGGCTCACGGAATTCCTGCAACAGTTTCATGGCATCCCCTCGGATATCGAGCAGACGGCGCGCACGATTATCACGACGGAAACCGAAGGGGCCGCGCAGGAAATTCGGCAAGAGCTGGAACACGTCTATCAATCACGGACCGGGAATCTCGTGAACGGCGTGCGCACGTTCTATCCCAAAGGCACGCTCTACATGGGGATCGTGCGCAATGTCTCGCCGCACTCGCATTTGATGGAGTGGGGCACCAAGGATCGGTTTTACGGGCGCGCCCGACGCGGCAAGATTCAACAGCCCGAGCCGAAGATTACCCCGGTCATTGCCCGGCGCCGCCGAGCGCGCATGTCGCGGCAGCTCGTCGACATGTTGCGGGAGATGGGGTTTGAGGTCAGTGGGTACGAGGAGAGCAGTGCATAGCGCCGCGTTCAACTACGTGCGGAGTGTGGTGGCGCGGGGGCTGCCCGAGGGCGGCGTGATCGAAATTGGATCGCGGGATGTCAACGGCAGTGTGCGTCCGCTCTTTGCTGGTCGCCCGTACACCGGGATCGATCTGGCTCCGGGGCCGGGCGTGGATGTCATCTCGCCCGGCCATGTCTACACGCCGCTGATGACGCCCAGCGTGGTGGTGTGCACGGAAGTGCTCGAGCACACGGCCACCGGAGCCGAGCTGTGCGCGCACGTCTATGACTACTTGGCGGATGGGGGCGTGTTCATCGTGACGGCGGCGGGGCCCGATCGCGCCGCGCATTCCGCGATCGATGGGCTCGCGCTGCGTGCCGATGAGTATTACGGCAACGTCTATCCCGATACGTTGCGGGCGTGGCTCCGGCCCTTTCAGGATGTGCAGATCATCGTGAACTCCGAGACCCACGACATCTATGCCACCGCGTGGAAAGGCGAACGGGTCGTGCACGATTTTCAATGGCGCAAGCGCGTGTTGCTGGTGCATCCGGGTGCGAGCTTCGCCACCGCCGATGTGTATGACGGCTTGCATTACGGCCTGACCAAACACGGGATCCGGACCTACGAATATCGCCTCGATGTCAAATTCAAGCGCGCGAAAAACTGGTTGAACTACAACGCGCGGCAGGCGCGCAAAGTGAATCCCGAGATTCCCAAACCCACGAATGCGGACATCCTGTATCAAGCGGGTATTGGCATTCTCGAGCGCGCCCTGCGGTATCAGGTCGACACCGTGATCGTGGTCAGTGCCTTGCTCTTACATCCCGATGTCGTGGTGTTGCTCAAGCGCGCGGGTGTGCATGTGACCGTGCTCTTTACGGAAACGCCGTACGACATGGACCGCGAACTCAAATTGGCGTCGCTCGTGGATGGCTGTTGGACGAACGAACGGGTCACGCTCGCCGATTTTCAACGGGTCAATCCGCGCGTCGGGTATTTGCCGCATGCATGGCATCCCGAACGGCATCGCGTGGATGTGGCGCTTCCTGCTGACACGCCCGCCTATGACGTGGTGTTTGTCGGATCGGGGTTTCCCGAACGGATCGCGTGGCTCAATGCGATTGATTGGCGGGGCATCAATCTCGGGCTCTTTGGCACATGGGATAAGCGTGAGTTAAAACCCGAGGTGGCCGCGTCTATTCGCGCCAAGCAAATCACGAATCAGTACGCCGCTGAGTTGTACCGACGGTGCAAGGTCGGGATCAACCTGTATCGCAACTCGACCGGGTTCGGTCCGTTCTCGAGCCCGATTGTGCGCGCGGAATCGTTGAACCCGCGCGCCTACGAGCTGGCGGCGCTCGGGGTGTTTCATGTCTCCGATCATCGTGACGAAGTGACGGAGATTTTTGGGGACCTCGTGCCGACGTTTCGGACGGCCGAGGAAGCGACCGCATTGTTACGGCGGTGGCTCGCCGACGATGCCGGTCGCGCCCGGATTGCGTCACAACTTCCGGCCCGTGTGGCCGAGTCGTCGTGGGTGGAACGAGCCGCCCTCGTCATCGGGGACGTGCAGACGCTTTTAGCGTCTGCTGCGTGACGGTGCTGCACATGCACCGTTGGACGAGAGGGGCACGATGGCTCGACATCACGGGAAAAGTGGATCAGTGTTGCTGTCCACGACGGGCAGCGGGACGCCAGCGGCGACGGTGTCGCTGTCGGCGTGGACCTTGGACATGGATACGGACCTGGTGGACGTCACCTGTTTTGGGGATACCAACAAGGTGTTTGTGCAGGGCTTGAAGAATACCCAAGGCACGTTCAGTGGGATCTGGGATGACACGTTTGATGCGTTGTTTGTCGCGTGCGATTCGCCGACCGGCTGCAAGATCGTGCTCTATCCTGACATTGTCAACTCGAGTGGCTACTACTGGCGTGGAGACTCGTGGTTGTCGGCGAGCGTGGATGCCTCGAATACGGATGCCGTCAAGGTGAGCGCGAAGTTCTCGGCGCGCGGCAGTTGGACGCGCAATAGCTAGACTGGGGCAGCGATGGCGGTGACGGCGACAGGCAAGGCAGGCACCATCAAATGGAGCTACTTGCCTGCCGTCGTGTTCGGCCCGTGGAGTTTTCACGGTGAAGGGGGCGGAGGGACCTTAACGGCGCAAATCGTCAGCTTCGATGAGTATCGGGTGTCGCAGCGCCCGCTCACAGCGGTGGTCCCCGCTGGCCGCGTGGAATGGCGGTGGAGCGTGACCGATTTGCAGATCTCCGGCACCACGTTGACGGCAACAGTGGTGCGACTGTGAGACCCAGCGTCTAAGCAGCGCTGGTTATGGCGTCATGGTGGACGCGCATGGCGCGATCGTGGTTTGTCACTCCGGAAACGGTCCAAGTACCGCTGCCCGAGGGGCAGTGGATCGAACTCAAAAAGCGGTTGACGGCAGGTGAGGCGCGGAAGGCGATGGCCAGTCTCGTGTCGGAAGTGCGTACCGATGGACGCATGACCCCGAATCTCGAGATGGTCGGCAAAGCCGAACTCCTCGCGTATCTGGTCGACTGGTCACTCACCGACGCGCAGGGCAAGCGCGTGCCGATTGATACGGCGGGCAAGAAGCTCGCGGCGATCGACAATCTCGATGAAGACCGGTACACGGTGATCGCGGACGCGGTCGGCGAACACGTGAAAGCGATGACGGCGGAACGGGAGGCCGAAAAAAACGCGCCGGGCACGTCGACCACGTCCGAACCGACTTAGCGATCTGTCGCATCATGCACTGGACGATGACCGACGTGCTCGCGCTTGACGCGGACACGTATAACCTGCTCGTCGAGATGCTCGACGAGGAAGCGCGCAATCGCGACTCGGGGTGAGCGATGGCTGTCTCTGCCAAATTCCTCGCTGACTTCACGCAATTCGATTCGGCTGTGCGTGGGATGGAGCAATCCCTCAAAGGCTTGATGGATTACACCAAGCAGGTCGAGGGGCGTCTCAATCAATTTGGCGATCAGTTCTCGGGCAACAACGTCATCACGCAAGCGCTGTTGATGGCCGAAGCGCTGAAGAAGATTGGATCGGAAGGAAAGACGGCTGAAGAAATCGCGAGGCTGGGTGATGCGGGCTTAATTGCGGCGGCCAAACTCAAACTCACCACCGCCGAAGTCGAGCAAATGGGTCGTGCTTCCAATGAGGCGGTCGACAAGCTGCAACTCATGGGCAAGACGGTGCCAGAGTTGCTGGACGTGACGGCGACTGCGTTCAAACGTGTGGAGGAGAGCACCAAAGATTACGCACAGACCATTACCGGGCTCGCGGCGGCCCTCGCGACGGCCAAGGGTGCGTTCTCTGAACTCAAAGGGATTGTCACCGAATGGCTCGATGTGCATCGACGGGCTGAAGATTCGACCGTCCGGTTAACCACGGCGTTGCGGGCACAAGGTCAAGCGATTCCCGAAGTGATCGATCTGTACAAACAGCTCACGGAGAAGTACAGCGACACGACCGTCTTCAGCGGGTCGTTGCTCCGCGAATCTGAGGCATTGCTCGTCCAGATCGGGAACGTGATGCCGGAGCAGATGGATAAGGCGTTGCAAGCCACCACCGATCTTGCAGCGGGCTTGCGCATTGATTTGGAAACCGCCGCGCGCATGGTAGGTCGTGCGATGGAAGGCAATGTCGGACCACTCCGGCGCTATGGCATTGAGATCAGTAAGGCGCAAGTCGCGGCACAAGGTGCCGCAGCCGTCTTCGATGCGATCGGCGAAAAGATGGGCGGTCAAGCGGCTGCGCAGGCCGAGACCTTTACCGGCACCCTCGACAAACTGGCCTCGGCGATCCATCACGTCGAAGGTGCGTTCGGCGATTTTATTGCGAGCGTCTTGAATCCTCTGATCAAGGGCTTTGTGGATCTGCCCGAGCCGGTACGGAATGCCGCGATTGCCATTGGGTTGTTGACGGGGACGATAACGGCGGCGGCGACGTTCTGGGTCGGGCTCGGTGGTGCGATCAAGTTGGCGTTGCCCTTACTGGGGGTCGAGCTGCCTGCTGCCGCCACGACCGGTGCGCTGGCGATGACTCTGTTCAGCAAAGCGATTCAGCTTGTGCAAGGGGCGTTGACGTTCCTGTTTACGACCCCGGTTGGTCTGGCCATTCTTGGCGCGGCGGCATTGGCCGGTGGGCTCTACTACCTCTATACCCAAATGAAGGACACGACTGATGAGACGATCCGATTTGGCCAAGAGGCGGGGGCGCTCCCGACGAAGTTATCGTCCTCGACCGAGCGTATCACCGGGCTGAGCGCTAATGTGGAGGACCTGTCTCAAAAGCTCGACCCGGATTTGGCCGACGCGTTCGCGGAGGTGCAACGAAAAACGGCGGCATGGGATAAGGAAATGCAGGACGCGCAGGCGCACGCGGTGCAGATCGGCCACGAAGGGGACATGCTCGCCGAGCAAGTGCGGCAACAAGCGGCGAAGGTCAAACAGGCGCACGACGACGAGATCGCCTCGAACAAGAAGCGTGCGGCCGAAACGCTCGCGGCGGTCGAACAGTTGCGCAAAAATCTCGCGCAGTATCAGGCCCCGGCGTACGACCCCAAGCCGACCCAAGAAGAGATCGACTCGATTAATCGGCGGGTGGAGGCGCAGAAAAAGGCGCGCGAAGAGGCGGAGCGTTATGAGAAGTCCGTTGAGTCGCTGACCCAGAAACTGGGCGGCGGTGGGGTGTTGACGACGGCGAAGCAGTACGAAGACGCATTAGGACGCATCGGAGGCGCCTCACAGTTGACGGCGCATTCAAACGAGGAAGTCGCCAAAGCCTTCCAAGCGGTGATCGATCAATACAAATTGATGGGCGAGGCCGGAAAGCCGATCGTTAAGCATTATCAAGATCTGCTCGATACGATTCCGAAAGTGCCTCCGGCGGTCAAAAACTTACAGGCAGAGTTTTCGACGTGGGGCACCACGCTCGATGCGAACGGCGCGCTGATGCGGACCACGATCGGGTACTTCCAGACGATGCCGCGTGATATCTCGGCGGCGGCGCAATCAGTACACGCCTTTACTGATGAACTCGTGTCCTTTTCGGCGACCTATCACGGTGTCCGATCGAATCTGGCTGATATCGATTTGAGCAAGTTGATCATCGCCATGCCCAAAAATATCCAGAGTCAGGATCTGACCCATCAGACCACGGCAACGGAGAAGTGGAGTAAGTCGATTAGTGAATTGGCGAACTCGTTCGAGAAGCTCAGTCATACCGGCAAGAAAGCGATTGATGACATCGTCAAAGAGATTGCCAATCTGATCCAAACCTACGATCAGGTCGGGAAGGCACAGGAAATCTGGACGAAGAACCTCACGCAAACCGACGAGAAAAACAAATTCTACAAACGCAACATCCTCGAGATGGCGGCGGCGTTGGGCACGATGGCCGCAGGCTTCATACAGGCCACAGGTGAGGGCAGTACGTTCTCTCGTACGCTCGGCGGCATGATCACCGGATCACAAATCGGGGAGTCGTTGGGGATGGCGATTGGGGGACCGATGGGTGCCGCGATCGGGAAGAGTCTGGGCGCGGCGATCGGGGCCACGGTCGGTCTCTTGCGCGGCTTGTTTGGCGGGCCGGATAAGCAAGAGTTGGAAGGGCGGGCGGCGGCACAGAAATTCATGGACGGCATGATCAAGACGCTGTCGACCGCGCAGCTCGCGGAGGCCGGGAATCAGCGGTGGGCGCAGGTCACGATTGCGGTGCGTGATGCGTATATTGCGGTTGGCAAGTCAGCGGCGGAAGCGGAGGACGCGGTCCGGCGGTTGTGGGCCGCTGAAAAGCAGGGCAAAGAAGCCGTTGATGCCGTGACGGCTGAGATCCAAGCGCAATTTGACGCGCTGCAAAAACAGAATGATCTGCTCGAGAAATACAACCTCACATGGCAAGACATGGAGGGGGAGGCGCAAGCGCGCGGACTCTCGAAGGCGGTCAACGATCTGCTCGACGACATGAAAAATCTGCAGAAAGCGGGCGTCTCCCAGACCGCGATTCTCGATCGCATGGGCGACAAGTTCGTCGATCTCGCGGCAGCAGCGGTGCGGGCGGGACAAGGGATTCCGGCGGCGCTCGCGCCCGTCCTGAAACAGCTCGCGGAGATGGGCAAGCTCACGCAAGACCAAGTGAATGCGTTGTTGGGCTTGACCACGGAGACCGATGTCGATTTCAAAAAGATGGAGGAAGTGGCCAATAAGTACGGCATCAAGCTCGATTCGCTCGGCCCGAAGTATCAACAGGCCAAAACCAATTTTGATGCGAAGTCGATCATCGAGGATTTTCAACTACTGGTCGATAACGGGGCGGATGTCAACGCGGTGATCGCGGGGATGGGTGATTCGATCAACAAGGTCGTCGATCAGGCGCTCACGTTTGGCACACAGGTCCCGGCGGCGATGAAGCCGGTGCTCGAGGAAATGCTCAAACAGGGCAAGTTGACCGACGAGAACGGCAACCAGCTCGAAGACCTTTCACGGATTCAATTCGCGAAACCGATCGAGGAGTCGATCAATGACCTGATTGCCAAACTCGATGAGCTGATTGGCAAGATTGGCGGGACCGGCGACGCGTTTGCGGACATGTACAAAAAGGTCCCGCCGCCCCCGGATATGCCCTCGACCCCGATTGGTTCGCCGGGCTATACGATCCCCGGCACGACGCTGCCGGTGAATCTCGGGCCGAACTTCCGGCCCCAACCAGTCCTCAGTTTTGCGCAGGGCACGCGCGGACAATTGCTCGATTTCGGCGGCGGCACGCCTGCGATTCTGCATGGCAAAGAACGGGTGCAGACCGCTGCCGAAGTCACGGCCGAAGCGAATTGGGAAGCGCTCCGCGATGAGATGGCGGGCGTGCGTCGCGATCTCAAACGCCTTCCGTACGTGATGCGCGACGCCGCGCTCATCGGCTGATGCGATGCCGACCTACGGGGTCATTCACGTCAGTGATAGTGGCGCTCTAAGTCTCATCGCGCCGATTCGGGTCACGGATCTGCTGACCGTGGATCCGATTCTGTCCCCTTACAGTGTCGCGCTCACAGAAGCGATCACCGTCGCGGATGCGTACGCGTCGCAAGTGCAAGTCAGTGGCACCGATGAAACGGTGCGGACGGCGGATGCGCTCACGCCGCCTACGCTGACGACTACCGGAGGCCCCTATACCGTCACGGCGGCTGAGCCCGTGCGACTGCGGGACAGTGGGGCGCTGAGTCTGATCGCCCCGATTCGGATCGACGACCGCGACGTCCACGCGAACATCCCTTACAACATCGGGCTCACGGAGATCGTCCATCTCGCGGATGCGTACGACTCGTGGGCGTCCGAGGCGGGACAAGGCGAGGGGCTGAAGGTCGCCGATCTGCTGACGTTGTTCATGACCGGCGTGGCGCCCTCGGTGTTGAACCCGATCATCATGGCCGAACGCATCCGGGTTCGCGATGCGTTGGCGGATGTCAATGCGGGGCAGACGTTTCCCATTCATCTCAAGGGCTACTACATTGAGGGGTGTCTCGGCGGTTCGATTCGCGACACGCTGGTTTCGCAGGATTGGAGCGGCGGGTGCTGGCCGCTGTCGGAACTCGTCGACACCGTTGCGCACGACATCACCGATCGACGCAATCACGGCGCGTACACCGGTTCGGGGTTCACGCATGGCCTTGCCTGCGATACGCCGGAAGGCAACCTCGCCACGGTGTTCAACGGTAGCGGCTGGGTCGTGGTCCCGAACGATGGGGCGAGTGGTCCGCGCAATTTGTCGTTGGCGGGTGGCTCGGTCGATCTGTTTTGTCTCATGCGCACGCAGCACAATTCGAGTACGCCGCGCGCCATCGTGGCCAAGCGCACGTCGACCGATGGGTACTATGCGGGCATTCTCAGTGGGGCCGCGCATTTCCTGCTGTTTCGCGGCGGGACCATCATTGCCAATTTCACGCGCGGCGTCGTCGCGGATGACGCGTGGCATGCGATTCATTTCTGGTATGACCCGCCCTCGATGGAGGCGCGCATCTACATCGATGGAGTGCTCTCGGGTAGTGCGGTCGCGACGACGAATACGGATCTGATTATCACGACCTCGGAACTGCGGATCGGCAATGACACGATCGTCTCGGGCGGCGGCTCGCCCTTCATTGGGGCGCTCGCATATGTCATGGTCGGTCGCGAGGGGAATCCGTTGTTGGCGTCGCAGATTCAAGCGGCGCGCACGTGGACGCCACTCACGCATGATGTACGCACAAGTGATCGCATCGAGTGTACCTACGGGATCGAGTCGGCGAACATTTGGGATCTGGTGGCGAGCACGGGCACGTTGACGTTCACGCTCGACAACTCCGAAGCCAACAGTGGCGGACTCGTCGGGTACTACTCGATTGGCCATTCGAATTGTCGGGCGGGGTTCGCGCTCGGGATTCCGATCCGGTTCTATCTGACCTACGCGGGGATCAACTATTACAAGTTCCGGGGCAAGATGGCGAGCGCGTCGCCCGCGACCGGCGTGCATCGAAATCGATCGGTGTCAGTGACGGCGGTCGATTGGATGGATGTGGCCGCGCGCAGCTACTACGGCGATGCCTCGGTGCAGGTCAACAAACGATCGGATCTCGTGCTCAGCATGGTGGTCGATCAGGCCAGCTCGTCCCCATGCGCGATCAGTTTCGCGACCGGGTCGCAGACGTTCGCGTGGTCGCTCGATGCCGGGCAGGCCAATCGCGAACCGATTCTGAGTGAGATGGGCCGCATTGCGCCCTCCGAATTTGGCTACCTCTTTATCAAAGGCGATACGGTGACCGGCGGTGTGCTGACGTTCGTGCCGTCGGCGCAACGACAAGCCGACACGACGGTGAAGTGGTCGATGACCGACACGATGACTGAACTCGAGGTCGGCATGTCGAGCGAGGACGTGTGGAACGTAATCAAAGGCACGATCTATCCGCCCACCGTCGACGGGTCGCCGTCCGTGCTCTACACGCTGCGGTGTGACACGTTCAATCAGCATCCGGTGGCAGCGGGCTCGACGGTGATCATCGAGGGTCCCTACAGCGATGCGAACGATCGCACGGCGCATGCGGGTGGGGATAGCATGGTGACACCGGTCGCCACGACCGATTACACCGCCAATGCCCTCGCGAGCGGCGCGGGCGCCGATTACACAACCTACATGGACGTGGACGCGGCGCTCGGGGCGACGGTGGTGCGTGCGCACATTACCAATACCCACGCCACCGATACGTTCTACATCACCAAATTCCAGGTACGCGGCAACGGGGTGTATCGCAAGACCAGCACGCCCGTTGAAGTGCGCGACGCAGATAGCGTCCGCGAATTCGGCGAGCGGCAGGCGGCGATCGACATGCCCTATCAAGGGTCGGTCTTCACGGCCAATCTGCTCGCGAGCAAAATTCTCACGCTCTACGCGCAGCCGGAGATGCGCCCCAAGAGCGTCACGTTTTTTGCGAACAAGGATGTCACGCATCTCACGCAAGCGCTCGTGCGCGAAGTCGGTGATCGCATTGCCATCAAGGAAACGGCGAGCGGGATCAATTTCGGCAACGGCGTCTACATCAACACCGTGCATCTCACCGTGCACGAGGGCGGCTGGCTGCAATGTCAATGGGGGTTGGCGCCGCCATGGGTCGAGACGTTGCTCGTGTCCTACACCGGGCCGGTCAATGACACGTGGGACTTTGCCGGGGGTGCGCTCGTGCTCTCGACACCGGGCGTCTACACGCTGGTCTTCAATCGGCTCGGCGACACGATTTCGGTGCAAGGGGTCGGCGGAGGCGGTGGAGGCGGACCCGGTGATGCCGACAGTATCAATCAAGCGGCCGGGGGTGGCGGGGGAAGTGCGGCCTGTCAGACCACCGGGATCCAGATTGCGATCACCAGTACGACGACGTTCACGGCGACGGTCGCCGCCGGAGGTGCGGGATCCGGGAGCGCGACGATCGCGGGGTCGGCCGGAGGCCTGACGGAATTCCGCATCGCGTCGACGGTCTACATGCAGCTCCCCGGTGGCTTCGGGGGGAATGCCTCGGTCGGTGCGACGCCGGGCACGGGTGGCGCAGGTGCGGGCGCGGGCATCTCAGCGGGCAATGTCACGGCTCCGGCCAACGTGGCCGGGGTCGCTGGCGGCTCAGCTGTCGCGAACAATCAGGGCGCGTTCGGCACGAACAACACGAGCGGGGCTGGTGGCGGCGGCGCTGGTGGCGACACGACGTTCCCCGGCGGCGATGGCGGCAACGGTCGCGATCAGCTTGGCGGCACGCGTGGCAATGCGGGCAATGGTGGACAGAACGCGAGCGGCTTCGGTGGACAAACTGGTATCAGCAATGCCGGAGGCGGCGGGGGCGGAGGCGGCGGGGTGTCGATCGGGGGCGTGGTCGGCGGTGGAGGGGGCGGCGGCGGGGCGGCGGGCCTCGTTGGTCATGGCGGTGGCGGCAATGGCGGAGGCGGGGTCATTCGCATTATCAAGGTTTGACGCGGCCGTGACGATCTAAGTCGGGATCGAGAGGCCGACTTCTGGGACATCGCTTCGAATCCCTCGAACGATGAGGATCGACGGCCGCGTCAAAGGTCACTGATCAACGGCGCGCGTTACCGTCCGGCACTCTTGCGCGCTTCATCATCCTGATACTCGATCTTCTTGCCCGATCGTGTCTCGACGATCGGCAGGGTCACACGGACGATGTCTTTTCCCAACTCGAGCACGGCGACTTGATCGGTGCCTTTTTCATCTTTGAACCCGATCGTGAGGTAGTGGTTGCGTTTTTTCGAGAAGAGCGTGAGCAAGCCGAGGGGGCCAAGCAACACGGTGTACCCGATGGCCGCGCCGACACGCCGTCCGGCTTTTTGTCCGTATTCGAGATCGAGGATCTTCGCGTACGGGATCTGCAACCGTTGGCCTGCAAAGGGCGCTTCAGTGGTGAGGATCAGGGTTTCCGGATTCACGGTATCGAGCGTCCCTTGGACGGGCTCTTTGGCACCTGCGAAGATGCCGACCGAGCCGCCGAAGTACGCGGCTTTCTTGCTATCGACTTTGGCGAACAGGGAGACGGACGGCGCGAGCAGGACCGCGATCAACAGTATGGCGATGGACTTCCGCATGGGGGCTCCTTTACTGAATCGTGAGGGTCAACGTGTAGTTCTGGGGACGGGTCAGGTGCAGGTTGTCGACCCAAATCTGATAGGTTTCGGCGTTGGTCACCGTGCGGGCGATCGATTCCGTGGTGGTCCCGGCGGGTGCATCGGAACCCGCGAGCAGGCCGCACGCACTTTTGGGATAGAGCGAGGTGCAGCCGACGCCACTCAAGAAGAGATCGAGATCGACGGCGGGATCCGTCCACTGCAACCGCACAGTCATGTTGCCCGAGCGGGGAATGGTCAACGGGTGATGCACGCTGCCGAACGCGGAAACGGTGCCGGTGAGGGTTTCGCTATAGGGTTGTGGAGCACTGGGGGCAGTCGGGCTATCGTGCCCACCACACGCACTGACGACAAGACACACGAGTACGAGGGGGACGTAACGCATACAGGGGGACACTCCTTCGCAATGGGGCCGGTGGGCCTCACCGATTAGATGAGGTTATGAAATGATACGCGCGCTATCAACCGGTGACAAGTCCGTTGCAACCGGGAGAAAGTTTGGCGACAGGGCGCGTGCCGTGCTGTGTCAGTGCAGGTTAATCCGCCAACCGAATTGCGCGACGAGGGCTTCGAAGTCGGCGCGGAAGGCAGCAGTGGTCTGCTGATAGTTGGCAGACGGAAACGGATCGATGCGACCGCAGCGGCAGTACAGCACGATGAAGTGGGTATGCGCAGGCGGACCGGGCGGGCAGGGCGCGTGCGTGAATTCGCAAATCGGCGCGAATTCGTGCGTGTGGTGATCGGTCTCGCCGCTCCAATCGGTACGGCCGTCAGTGGGATGTTTGATTGTCATTCGGTCGGAATCGGGCCGCGATTGTGATCGCGCATCTCGTCGATGGTGTAGACGTCATTGACGTAGAAGACGCCCTGCATGAACCCGAGCCAGCGCATCAACTTCTCGCGCTGACGGCCATAGGCGGCATCGGCCTCGATGAACGCGATGCTATCGAAGGTCGGTAGACCGTCGTGCCCGAGAATCGCCTCGGTCACCATGTGCACGTACGACTTCACACCCTGATACTCTGTCACCATCGCGCGCATCTTGGGAATCATGGTGAGCAGATGGCCGAGCCCGTCGCCGTGGCGCCGCTGGCGTCCAGTCTCCAATTCGCGCAACAAGCCTTCGTAGCGATCGAGCAGCTCGAGGATTTCGGCATCGGTCATGGTCAGTCCACCTCGATGACGACTTCAACCGGGACGTACTTCACGAGCCGGATGGTGCGTTCGTACTTGGATCGCTTGGTGATGGAGCGCCTCTTTGTACGCTTCGGCGCGATCGCGTCGGACAAACGCGAGCGGGATCATCCCGAGCGGGGTCATCGCTTGTTTGAGACCGATGCCGCGTGCGGCATCGTTTTAGCATGATCCCGACTCCTTGTTCGTGGTTGTTGCACGCCTCGGTGGTTCGCACCCGCCGAGGCGTGCGTGTGTACGGGGTCAGCCGCGCGGCTCGACCCGGTGTTGCGCGAGCCACGCATTGAGATCGACCACGCGATAGCGGATCGTGCGACCAAGGCGGTAGTACGGCGGGCCCGTCTCGTTCATGCGGGCATGGCGCAGCCAGGACCACGAGAGGCCGGTGTACATGGCGGCGTCGTGTTCCGTGACGGAGGGCGCGCCCGGCTTCGAGAGCCGTCGCCGTGGGGGCGTGGTGGTGGTGGGGTCCGGAATGCGCATAGTGGCGGTTACTATGCGCCTCCGGATCGGGCGTCCTACGTAGTCGTACATCGCGGCGGGTGCGTCCGGCAGCTCGACGACGCGCGGCAGATGGTGGATGTCGGCCGCGTGCGCGTAGAGCCAGACGAGGAACGGTTCGAACAGGGGACAGACCCAAATGCGGTGCTTGCTGAGATCGTTGACGGCGTGACCCGAGGGAGTGACGAGTAAGGTCGCGCCCTCACCGGTTTGCAGATCGAGGACGAGGAAATGTTTATCACTCCAGCCGACCTGTCGGAGCAACGCCGTGCGGCGTAACGGCGGCGTTAAGGTATCGATATCCGATTCGCGCAACCATTCGGTGTCGAAGCGGCCGATCAAAAACTTGCCCCAGTTGATGCCGTTGGTGACTTCGACAATCTGTGTGGTCATGGTTACCTAGTGCTAAGTATACCTCGGCGCAGGGCAGTCAGACGTCGCTGGGGGTCTCGAGTAAGCGCGCCAAGATTTGGCGCATCTCGCGCATCAAGCCGATCATCGCCTGTAACGATTGATTCCCCGCGCGCATTGCCTCGATTTCTTTCAGTTTGTGCTCTTCGATTTGGCCGTGGAGATCGAGGAGTTGATGGATGAGGCCACGTTCGTCATCGGTCATCAGGTTGTCTCTCATTCTGGGTGGGCATGATTGGCCACGTCCCGATATCCGCTGCTCCACCCGGACGACGACCCCAGATACGGCGACGAGTGAGCGAGCGGTAAGGATGTGCGCGCGGCAACGGGGGAGGGGAAAAATTCACCGCGACGCGACGGTCACAATAGCATGACGATTGCGTCGCACAACATTCATAATGCACGAATAATTTTTTGACCGGGGAATCCCCTGACGACGATCCGGGCAATCCCGGATCTCACAGGGACGAGCGGCGTGTGTGTGTAACGACTTTGTTAATCAAGGCGGTGCGCCGGTCAGCGACGCTGAGCAACCACTCGGTGATCCACGCTTCGCAGAACAGCATGTTGCGCCCGGCACCGAATCGCACGCACTGCAGCTCCCCGCGCCGCACGGCGGCGTACAAGGTCTTGGGATGCACGCCCCCGGCCCACGTCGCGGCCGCATCCGCCGTCTTTTTCCATTCCATGGTGTGCCTCCTTTGACACTTTTGAGTGTCGCTGATCCCTACTGGTGTGCCACGTACTGCGACATGGCGCAGCGTCATCCACTTGACAGTCTTACCTGCGCTAGGTAAGATTGGCCGCATGAAACTACAGCGGTTCACGGTGATCCGGCACGGGCTCGAATGCCTGCGCTGTGGTCATCACTGGGTGCCCCGGCGACCCATCGATACCATCCGAATCTGCCCGCACTGCAAGAGCGTGCGGTGGGATATTCCCAAACGAAAGAGTGCGTGATGCGCGACCGACGACACAACGACGGGATTCGCAAGGTCTGCAAGGGGTGTTCACCACGTGCGTGGGCGAAGTGCGAACACTCGTGGTACTTCAACTACAAAGAACACCGGTTCTCGGTCGACATGGAGATGGGCACGCACATCGCGTCGAAGACGGAGGTCGAGGCGTTGGCGGTGGAATGGCGCAAACAGATCGATGCAGGCACGTTCGTGCGCAGCAAGCATCGATCCGCGCCACCGCCGGAGTTGTCGGTACCTGTCCCGACGCCGCCGCTTGAGCTGCCGACGCCGGTTGTCGAGGTCCCGCCTGTGACGGCGATGACCTTCGATCAATTCCGGAAGCTGTATGGGGAGATCGGCCGGACGAAGAACAACGATCCGATCAGCGCGAACGATCGGAGCTGTCTCGGTGTCTTCTCGCGCTTCGTGATCAGTGGCGAGACGATCGGGTCCATGCCGATCACGCGCATCACGGATGATGTGATCGATTTGTTCTTCGGGCATCTCGATGATGCGGGTGGGCGTGATGGCGGGGCGACCGGCTCGACCTACAACAAGTACGTGCAGGCAGTCACGGCGGCGTTCCGGTGGGCGGCCCATTCCAAGCGCGGGTATTTGATCGACAACCCGACATTGGAATGTGAGGCGCTCGTCCGTCGAGACAATGCGAAGCGCGATCGGCGCGTGCTGCCCGATGAGGAAGAGCGGTTACTCGAGGTGGCGAAGGCGACCGGGAACGTGCATCTCGCGCGACTGATCGTCGGCGCGGTGGAGAGCCTTTGTCGCCGAGGCGAGCTGATCAAGTTGCGCTGGCGCGACGTCAATCTGAAGATGCTGCCGTACACGATCACGATTCACGACGAGAACACCAAGACCGCGACCTCACGCGTGATCCCGATTTCCAAACGACTGTTGGCGTGGCTGGACACGATGCGGAAGGATCCGACCGGCCGGGACCATTTGCCCACGGCCTATGTGTTCGGTGACGAAGTGGGGCGCCCGCTCGGGGATGTGAAAACGGCGTGGAGCGTGTGTGTGCTCAAGGCTCATGGATACACGCCGACGTATGCACCCGCGAAGCTCAACCCGGACGGATCGAAGAAGAGCAATAACGGCTTGTCCGAGGCCAGTCGCGAGGCGCTCCGGACCATCGATTTGCATTTCCATGATCTGCGGCACGAGGGCGGGTTGCGGTTGCTCGGGCGAGGCGTGAAGTTGACCGCGATTCAGAAGATGTATGGGCACGCCACGCTCTACCAGACAAGCACGTACTTGCACGCGGATCAGACCGAAATGATCGACGAAATGGAGCGACACGACACCGGGACTTTCGCCCCACCGATCGAACGCGAAGTCCCCCGACTTGCAAAAAACTTGCAAAAACGGGGACGTCGAGCATCCGCTAATTTTGCAACGGACACCATGAAGTTGGCGGTAAGTCACTAAGTATCAATAAATTAGTCCCCGTAGCTCAGTGGATAGAGCGTCCGCCTCCTAAGCGCTACGGAATTATGGAGCCCCGTGGTTTTCTTAGTAAAATCACGGGGTTTTGTG
>Ga0066903_100000769_pt1 | contig 21560 bp, 20 predicted proteins | sample PanSoiMetaGPlot1_FD_67491 | JGI IMG/M metagenome (GOLD analysis project Ga0066903, IMG submission 67491) | Tropical forest soil microbial communities from Panama analyzed to predict greenhouse gas emissions - Panama Soil - Plot 1 (version 2) | ecosystem: Environmental > Terrestrial > Soil >... | reverse complement strand
ACGGCAAAAGCCGCCGCGGAGGCGAGCGCCGCCTGCAGCGGCCGGGCCGCGTGCTGTTCGGTCAATCCCAGTTCGTCTCGCGCGTGCGCGACCAGCGCGTCCTTCGCCATCAGTTCACGTGCCACCTGTCGCGCAAGATCCGGTGCGAGGCCCCGGCTGACGTAAATCGCGGTGAGCTCGTCTTGCTCCGCCTCGGGCTGCGCGGCGAGCTCGCGCCGCTCGAGATCCAGGTCGGCCCGCTCCGTGTCGGCCTGCGAGCTGACCGATACGTATTCGCCTGCGGCCATCGACAGGGCGCCCGCCACCAGACCCGACACGCCCGCCACGAGGACCGCCTGCCCGTTCGACGCCGCTGACGCGACCCCCACGATGAGACTCGCGGTTGACACGATGCCGTCATTCGCGCCGAGTACGGCGGCGCGAAGCCAGCCAATCCGGCCGCTGCGGTGTTGCTCGCGTTGTCTCATCAGCCACCCCCTGCGCTGCGCACGATACGCCCGTGTTCCCTTCATCGTTGCTCACATCGCGCGCGGCATTCCGCCGAAAGGCGGAAGCTACAGGCTAAGGCGGAAGCTCCAGGGATCCGGAAGGAGCGCCAGCTCGACCGCTGTCCGCCGGCGCGGGCGTTACGATGACGTGCAGAGACAGGCGTGCTCAGGGAACGCGACGGCCTCTGGGACTTGACGCGCGGCGACGCGGAAGACAACCGCTCGAGCCCGCAGTGGCACGGCTGGCGGAATCTGGTGCTCTCGACGGCGCTCGAGTTCAACTACCTGAGCGCGGTGATCACGTTCGCCTGGCTGGTCGTGCTGCCCGCGATCGTGGTGGGCCTGGCGGTGCCCGGAGCGATCGTGCTCGCGCGCTGGAAGGTGAACGCCGCGACGCTCATCCCGATCCAGCCGGCGACCGCGCTGCTGACTCTGGCGGTCCTGATCGGCGCGCTCTGGATGGCCAGGCCGCTGCTGGCGGTCGCGCTCGACAACTTCTGGCATCTTCACCACACGCTCGTGTTTCCGCTGTTCGTGGCGCTGCGGGAAGCGATCAGCATCGGCCTCGAACGCCGTCCCTCGCGCGCGCTCGACGCCAGGGCGCTGTATCGGCTGCGGCGCACGAGCACCGTGCTCGCCGCCATCCTGCTCGCGGGCGGCGGCATCACGCTCGCCCTCGCGGCTCCGTTCTCGACGTCCGCGGGGCTGGAGCATCTTCTGCGGCCCGTGAGCGTCCCTGCGCTGGCGAGGGCGGCGCTCGGCAACGCGCTCGTCGTCCTCGGCGTGTCGACGGCGATCGCGAGCGCGTACTGGTTCTCGCGGGAAATGTCCTCCGCGATCCCCGTATTCAACTGGACGCCGGGCCCTCCCGTCGAGGGCGCGCGCACCTACCGGATCGCTCACGTGTCCGATCCGCACCTCGTCGGCGAACGCTACGGTTACCGGATGGAGTCCGGCACGAACGGGCCGTGCGGCAACGATCGCGCGAAGGACGCGTTCCGCCGGCTCGACGCGATGCAGGCGACGGGCGCGCTCGATCGCGTCATCGTCACCGGCGACATCACGGATGCCGGGACGCGAGCCGAGTGGCTGGAGTTCCTCGATCTCGTTCGCGCCTGCCCGGACCTGCGGCAGCGGCTCCTCTTCGTGCCCGGCAATCACGACGTCAACATCGTCGATCGGACGAACCCCGGGCGGCTCGACCTGCCCTGGAGCGTGGCCGGCGCGCTGCGCAAGCTGCGCGTCATCCTCGCGCTGGACGCCGTTCAGGGCGACACGGTCCACGTCGTGGATCGCGCGTCGGGTGCAGTGGGGTGCACGCTCGGCGAATACCTGCGTGACGGCATCCGCCCGGCGCTGCTGCGCGATCTCGCCGAACGCGGCACCTGGCGCGGACGCTGGGAAACCACGCGGGTGTGGGATGCGATCTTCCCTCTCGTCGCGCCGCCGTCCGAACAGAGCTGCGGCGTGATCCTGCTGGATTCGAATGCGCGCCGCCACTTCTCGCTGACCAACGCGATCGGCTTCGTCACCGGCGAGCAGCGCCGCGCGCTCGGCGCGATCCTCCGGTCGGCTCCCGGCGCGGCGTGGATCGTCGCCGTTCACCACCACGTCGTGGAGTACCCGTTCACGGGTCCGGGGCTGCAGGAGCGCGCCGGCACGGTCCTCATGAACGCGCCCGATGTGCTGCGTGTGATCGCCCGATCCGGCCGGCCGGTCGTGATCCTGCATGGCCATCGGCACCGTGACTGGATCGGCACGCGCGGCCGCGCGGTCGTGTGCTCGGCGTCCTCCGCGACGCTCGGCGATCGCGGCTCCGAGGGCCGCGACGAACGCTTTTCCATCTACGACATTGCGCTCGCGCCGGACGGAGGTGTACAGGTGGCCAACGTGGAGCGCGTCCGCGACGAAGCCCGATGATCACCCCATCGACTGGCGATCGTCTATACCTAGTAGACATTTTACGTGACCGACGGTATGCTTCTGTCTAGTCCGGATAGACAGGAGGGCAAGGTGATGCTGATCCCCGAGCTTCTCGACAGGGCGCGCGCCGCGCGGGCGGACGTCGAGGAGGCCGACCGCCGCGCGCTGCTCTCGCGCGCCGAATACCACACCGCGATCCGGCGGCTGCACCTGGCCGGCGGATCGGTCCGCGAGGTGGCACAGGCGCTGGCGCTGAGTCACCAGCGCGTCCAGCAGATCGTGCAGGGCGCCGGCGGCACGTGGTGGCGCCGTGTGTGGCGCACCCGCACCGTGCGTCCGGACGCCGTCTGCACGTGGTGCGGCCGGCCCCCGAGCGAAGTGGCGAAGCTCGTCGCCGGGCCGCGCGTCTACATCTGCGACGGGTGTATCGCCGATGCCGAACGCGCAGCACGCGGTCGCGGAGCCAGCGGCGCGTTTTCCGTGACGACGCGGGCGTCGATCCGCCGGCGGTGCGGCTTCTGTGGCAGGACGGCCGGAAAGGATCGCCCGATCCTCTCCGCAGCCGCGGGGACCGTGTGCGGCGCGTGTCTTCAGACGTGCCGCCAGATCGCGGAGAGCAGTCCTTCGGAAGAACGCTGAGTACTACGGCGTGGCGTAAAAGATGAGCTTGCCCGCCAGTTGCTGTTAATCATGCCAGTTGTTAGTCTCGCGCGAGGCGCACTAAGGTCGTGCAGTCCGCCGGGCCCCGGCGGGTTGCGGGAACACTGCAATGAGCCCTCGGAGCACGCTCACGCTCAGGTGGCGCTCCGCCGAAGTCCTGGCATGGAGTTTCGGCGCGGTCTGTTTCGGGGTGTGGTTCGCCGGACGGATCGAAGGCAGCGTCGGAAGCCGCCGGGCGCTCGCGCAGTTTCGTGACTCGCACGCCGCAGTTACGGCCGGGGTGCCGGGCCCGGTTCTCGCCGGCATCACGAACCATCCCGATCAACGTCTCTGGTCGCCCGTCCGCATCCGCGCGTGGATCGAAGCGCAGTCGCAGCCGGAACCGCGGCCGCTCGGCATTCTCCGGATCCGTCGTCTCGGCATCGAGGTGCCGATCCTCGAGGGCACGGGTGAGGACGTGCTGAACCGCGCCGTCGGCCACATCGAAGACACGAGCGTGCCCGGAGAACGCGGCAACAGCGGAATTGCCGGGCATCGAGACGGTTTCTTCCGGCCGCTCAAGGACGTCCGCGACGGCGACGTGCTCGAGCTCGACACGGCCCGCGGCGCGGCGCGCTACACGATCGAGCGCACGTGGATCGTGGATCCCGAGGACGTGTCGGTGCTCGATCCCACGCCGGCTGATTCCGTGACGCTCGTCACGTGCTATCCGTTCTACTTCATCGGCTCGGCGCCCCAACGGTTCATCGTCCGCGCGGTTCGCGCGCCATCCTAACGCTCGAAAGGAGCAGTTACCATGCCGCAAGTCATTCGAAGTTCGTGGCGTCCAGTCGTGTTCGCGGTCTGTCTAGCCGCTCTGCCGGCGAGCGTGCTGGCGCAGGGCCAGAAGGCGGAAGCCAAGAAGGATCAGGCCAAGACCACGACGCACGAGCAGACCATCCCGTTCACGATCGTCGCGGTCGACGGCAAGAACGTGGTCTACAAGGACGACCACGGCAATTCGAGGGAAGTCACATTCCGGGACGACACGACGCTCACGGTCGACGGCAAGTCGGTCACCTTGGCCGACCTGCAGCCGGGCATGAAGGGCACGGCGAAGGTCACGACCCACGTGACCGTGACGCCCGTGCACCTGACGGAAGTGCGCGAGGGCACGGTCATGCGGAGCGCCGGCAGCTCGATCATCGTGCGCACCGCCAACGGCATTCGGATGTTCTCCGAAGCCGACAAGTCCGGCCGCGACGTGACGCTCATCAGGAATGGCCGCCCCGCGCACATCTCCGACTTTCGCGAGGGCGATGTGCTGTCGGCGACGATCGTGACGACGGGGACGCCGCAGGTCGTGACGCAGACGCAGGTCGATGCGATGCTGGCCGGCGCGCCCGCGCCGGGGGCCGCTGGGACCAAGGCGGCGGCCAAGGGGCCGGCCGCGAAGAACGCATCTCCGGCGGCGTCGACGGGGACGACCGCCCCAACCGGCGCGGAATCCGCGCCTGCGGGGAAGAAGAAGCTGCCGAAGACCGCGAGCCTGCAGCCGCTGTGGGGCGCGACGGGCGTCGCGCTGATGGCGCTCGGCCTCGGGCTCACGCTCGTCCGCCGGCGGATCGCCTAGCGGCACGCTGGATACATCGCCACGCGCGGGTCGTCGTCCGTTCGCCGACCACTACCCGCGCGTGGATCTGACACCGTTCATTTCTGGCTGGCGATCGTCAGCGCTTCCCGTTCCCTGTCGACGACTCGCGACACGCCCGTCACGTCGACGCCTGGCCAGGATCACGATGACCATAGGATGCGGACGGGCGACCGCCTGTCAACTCGGCGGTTTGGCGCGATTGACAGCTCGTGCAGGCCGCTGAATGGAATCGCGTCGGGGTGCGGGTGATTCTCTGACAGTCGCGCGTCACGGCGGGGGCTTCCGCACGCCGGGCCGACGGTACGGTTCTTCCTTCTTCACCGACGGCGTTGGATGAGGGGATGGCGTGATGTTCGAGCCTGCCGCGCGCGTCGCCGATGCGGTCCTGCCTTCAACGCCGAGCGCAGCGGTAGAATCGATGCGGTGCCACACCCGTGACTGACGTCAGCGCCGTCGGGCGCGAGTACGGACGGCTGTGTGATTTCCTGCGAAACCGGCAGGACGAAATCATCACGACATGGACCCGGCGCGTCCGCTCGTTGTCTCCCGCTTACGAGCTCTCCGACAGCGCGATCGTCGATCACCTTCCGGCGCTCCTCGGCCTGATCGCCGACTTCGTCGAGTCGGTGCACACCGGCCGATCCGTGTCGTTCGAGCAGCTCGCCAAAGCGCACGCCGTCGATCGCCTCGGCCGCGGATTCGACTTCGATCTCATCGTCAAGGAATACGGCTTTCTGCGCCGGACGATTCTCGATCTCTGGGAATCGCACGTGGGACCGACGATCGATCTGGCCGAACTCCGTCAGCTCGACGCGGCGTTCGACGAAGCCGTCGCCCAGTCGGCGCTGCGCTACGCCCGCGCGCGGGAACGGCTGCTGAAAGCCCTCGATCGCGTGTCGGAAGCCGCGCTGACGTCCGACGATCTGGACGCGTTCCTCGGCCGGCTCCTGCAGGCCACGCTCGACGGCACGGAGTCGGTCGACACCGTCGTCATCCTCCTGCGGGAAGGAGACGTCCTCCACGTTCGCGCGGCGGTCGGACTCGAAGAGGATCTCACGCGCGAATTTTCCACTCGAGTGGGCGAAGGCTTCGCCGGGCAGATTGCCGCCGAACGCCGGCCGGCGTTCGTGCGCGACGCGTCGATCGATCCGGTGGTGGTCAGTCCGGTGGTCCGGACGCACGGCATTCACGCGTTGTACGGTGTGCCCATGGAGCGTGACGGATACGTCATCGGCGTCGCGCAGATCGGGTCGCTCACCGCGTTCGAGTTCTCGGACGAAGACAAGCTGCTCTTCCGGACCATGGTGAGCCGCGCCACGTCCGGTGTGGTGAAAGCGCGGATCCTGTCGGATCTGCACAGCGCCGAAGCCGCGCAGCGGTTCCTCGTCGACGCCAGCAAGCACTTCGCCGAATCCCTCGACTACGAGACGACGCTGGCCAAGATCGCCCGCCTGGCCGTGCCGGCGATTGCCGACTGGTGCGTCGTCGATCTGGCGCGCGACGGGACGACGCGGCGCGTGGCGCTCGCCCACCGCAATCCGGACAAAGAGCGTGAGGTTCGGGACCTCGATCGGGGCGATTCGCTCGATCCGACGCTGATGGCGAGCGTGCCTCAGGTCATCAGAACGGGGCGGTCCGAGTGGAAGCCCGACATGTCCGATCAGGACCTGGCAGCCGCGGCGCGGGGACCCGGGCACGAAGCGCTGCTTCGTCAATTGGGGACCAGGTCCTACATCGTCGCGCCGATGGTCGCGCACGATCGCGTCTTCGGCGCGATCTCGCTGGTGAGAACCGAGGCGAGCCGTCCGTACTCGGACGCGGATCTGGTTCTGGCGGAGGAGCTGGCCCGCTGCGCAGGAACCGCGATCGAGAACGCACGCCTGTACGCCGAGGCCAGGAACGCGGTCGCCGCGCGTGACCAGGTCCTGGCGGTCGTGTCGCACGACCTGCGCAATCAACTCGGCGTGATCGCGATGGGAGCGGACCTGCTCGCCCGGAAGACCGAAGAGGACGGGGCGAGCGGCGATCTGGCACGGCCCATCGAAACGATTCGACGCACCACGAAGACGATGCAGCATCTGGTCGGCGACCTGCTCGACATGGCGTCCATCGAGGCTGGCACGTTTTCACACCAGCCGGCCGCCGTCGAGATAGGCGCGGCGCTCGAGGAGGCCTGTCAGGTGCACGACGCACCCGCTCGTGCCAAAGGGCTGCAACTGAGTGTCGAACGTCCGCCCGCCGCGGTTCACGTGCTCGCAGACCGGGCGCGCATCCTGCAGGTGCTGGCGAACCTCCTCGGGAACGCGATCAAGTTCTCGGATCACAAGGGCACGATCGTGCTGAGCGCGGATGCCGGCGAGACCGACGTGACCGTCTCGGTGAGCGACGGGGGCTTCGGTATTGCGCCCGAGGATCTTCAGCGCATCTTCGAACCGTACAAGACGAGCCCTCGCAATCCGCAGAGCGGCACGGGGCTCGGTCTCTCCATCGCGCGCGCCATCGTCGAGCGCCACGGCGGGCGAATCTGGGTCGAGAGCGAACCCGGGAAGGGCGCGAGGTTCTTCTTCACGCTCGAGCGCGCCCGGTGAACATCGGAGACAACGTCGCACGCTGAGTCGGGGGACCGTGTGGACCAGTTCAGCGCCGTCGAGTGCGAACCGTGCGTGCGCGGGCGTCGCGGAGTTCGTCGACCAGGACGTCCTCGCGGCGGCGGCCGTGGGGCAGCGCGAAGCGCCGCGCGTCGATCTGCTGCGAGACCCGCCGTAAATGGCCGAGCGGGTTTCGGCGATCCGAGTCGGCGGCGTCGGCGACTAGCACCGGTATCGTCGCTTGCCGCTTCTCGCGGCGCGGATTCACCGCAACGGCCCAGTCTTCCGCAATCAACAGTCGAGCTTCGTTTGTGTCCAGATCGATGACATCTCCGACCGAATAGTCGGCAACCGCCACCCCATCGATGGCGTCGGCAAGCTTCCGCGTCAGCCGAATTCGCATGGTTTCCGCAATCCGGCGGATCCCCACCGTCTCTGTCAGCAACATCGGGACCCGACTCCGCAAGAGACGCCGCCAAACTCATCCGCTCCGTCAGGATCGCGATTTGCTCGGCGATTGCCGCGGTCTCCAAAGGAGCGGCCATGGCCACGATCACTGTCGGCAAAGAGAACTCGACTCCAATCGAGCTGTATTACGAGGACCACGGATCGGGCTCGCCCGTCGTCCTCATACACGGCTGGCCGCTGAGCGGCGCGTCGTGGGAAAAACAGACGGCCGCGCTGCTCGCGGCGCGGCACCGCGTCATCACGTACGACCGGCGCGGCTTCGGCCGCTCGAGCAAGACCACGACCGGGTACGACTACGACACGTTCGCCGCGGATCTCGACAAGCTGCTGAAGAAGCTGAATCTCAAGAAGGTTGCGCTGGTCGGCTTCTCGATGGGCACCGGCGAGGTCACGAGATACCTGGGGAAGTACGGCAGCAAGCGGATCCGGAGGGCGGTGCTGATCGGCACGCTCGGCCCCTGTCTCGTCAAGAAGCCGGACAATCCCGAAGGCGTGGACGCGTCGGTCTTCGACGGCATCAAGTCCGCCATTCGCGCGGATCGGCCCGCGTATCTGATGGAGTTCCTGCGCAACTTCTACAATTACGACGTCACCGGCGGGACGCTGGTGAGCGAACGCGTGCTCGAAGACAACTGGAACGTGGCGGCCGGGGCGTCGGCGATCGGCACCGTCGCGTGCGTCGACTGCTGGATCGAGGACTTCCGAAAGGACATCCCGAGGAACAAAGTGCCGACACTCATCCTGCACGGGGACGCCGATCGGATCCTGCCGCCGGATGCGACCTCCAGGCGCCAGGCGAAATTGATCAAGGGCGTGAAGTTCGTCGAGCTCGGGGGCGGCCCTCACGGCGTCCTGTGGACTCACGCCGACCAGATCAACAGGGAGCTCGTCTCGTTCCTGGCGTAGAGCCTGCCACGCCGCTCACGAACAGCGCCGCGACAGCGGCACCCGCCGCCGCCAGCCCGCAGGCGGCGAACATGATGCGCGGGAACGCCGACGCGAGCTGCGCCTGCGTGTGCGCGCCGGCGATGAGGCCGACGACGCTGACGCCGGCAAGGCCGGCGGTCCGCGCGACGGCGTTGTTGATCCCGGACGCCAGTCCGGCCCGCGCGTCGTCGAGCGCCGCCATCACCGCGGTCGTCAGCGGCGACACGGTGAGCGACAACCCCAGGCCGAGCACGATCAGCCCTGGCAGAAAGTGGCGCCAGTAGTCGTTGCCGCTCCCGTGCACGGTGTTGACGCCGAGGATCGCGAATCCCGCCGCGATCAGGGCGGCGCCGAGCAGCAGCGGCACGCGCGGACCGATGCGCGACGCCCAGGCGCCGCTCCATCGCGAGAACACGAAGATCTCGGCGACGCTCGGCAGCAGCGCCGCCGCGGCGGCGGTTGCCGAAAAGCCGCCGCCGACCATCAGCCGGATCGGCAGCGCGAACATGAAGATCGACAGCGCCGCGTAGACGACGAACGTCAGCGCGTTGATCGACGTGAAGAGACGCGACTGCCAGACGTCGAGCGGCATCATCGGATCGGGCGCCCGGCGCTCGGCGAAGATGAACGCGACGAGCGCGGCCGCGCCCAGCGCGACCAATGCGCCGAGCACGGGCCACGGCCGATCCGTGAGCGTCAGCGCCGCGGTCAGCGATCCGAGCGAGACCATCGCCGCGAGCGCGCCCGCGAGATCGACGTGCTTGTTCTCGCGGCGCTCGGAGACCGCGACGTGACGGAGCGCGATCAGGACGGTCGCGATCGCGACCGGCACGCCGACGAAGAACGCCAGGCGCCAGGACCACCGATCGACGAGCCAGCCGCCGACGAGCGGACCGGTGGCCGACGAGACGCTGCCGAACGCCGACCACGTGCCGATGGCCTTGCCGCGCGCCGCCCCATGGAAGGTGACGCCGATCAGCGCCAGGCTCGCCGGAACGAAGAGCGCCGCGGCCGCGCCCTGCACGCCCCGCGAGACGAGCAACTGCGCCATCGACTGCGCGGCGCCGCACGCGAGCGACGCGGCGGCGAACACCGACACCCCGATGACGAACGTGCGGCGATGGCCGTAGCGATCGCCGAGCGCGCCGCCGACGAGCACGAACGCGGCGAGCGGCAGCAGGTACGCGCCGATCGTCCACTGGGCGCCGGCGGCGCCGGCGTGCAGCTCCTGGCCGAGCCGAGGGATCGCGACGTTGACGACCGTCGAGTCGATGAAGGCGAGGCTGGAGCCGAGGATCGTCGCGACCAGCGTCCAGCGCTCGCGCCGGCGTGTTGTTGACGGTACAGGCACACGGCCTCCACGCCGCCTCATAGCAAGTCGAGATCCGGCGCGGGCGAGCCGGCTCGGCCTTTGAGATACGATGGCGGCCGATGACCTATCTCGGCGTCGGCGTCAGGGATCAGATCCAGGTCAAGGTCACGATGACCGCGGAACCGGCGCCCACGCAGACGGCCGGACCCCGGTAGCAGGACGCGACTCGAGCCGGGCGAAATGTTCGCGCACCTCCTGCCAGGAGGCGACGCGCGCGTAACGACGTTCTCCGGCGTTGTGGGGCGCCGAGAACAGCAGGGCCTCTCCCCTGAACTTCGCGAAATGCCGCGGACGATCGTCGATCAGGTAGTCGGCATCGACGATCGTCTTGTCGCCGCAGAACACGATCTGCGACGGCGGAATGAAGGGAAAGTGACGCCGCAGCCAGCGGTACTTCGCGTCGAACGAGCACGGGACGTCCATCGCGGCCGAGGCGACGAACACGTCGTACCGTTCGGCGAGCTCGCGGACGACCTCCTGGCAATCGGGCATCACCGCGAGGTCCTCGAAGAAAGCCGCGTCGAGCATTGCCTCGGCGGCCTCGCGATGCGCCGGCGGAATGCACTGCTCGAGGTGACGGCCGGAGAGATCCGCGGCCGTGAGGCCGGCGCCGTAGGCCGCATTGTAGCGGCGCAGGTGTTCCGCCACCGCGTCGGCCATCACCTCGTCCATGTCGATCGCAATCCGCCGGCGGCGCGGCGGCGCCCCCCGCCGGTCCAGCACGATCTTCATGATCGCCGTGGTCGAGACGAGACCGATGATCGCGACGTTGGCGGCCATGACGGCGGTCGCCTGGTTGATCACGCCGTAGGCGAACCACAGGACGGCGCCGGACAGCAGCAGCGTCAGCATCGCCATCGACAGATCGCGTCCGCCCTGCCGGCGGACCTTCAGCATCTGCGGAAGAAACGACATCGCGCTGCAGACGCCGCCCGCCGTTCCAATCGCCGCACTCCAGTTGACGTCGATCATCGTGACCGCTCCCCTCTTCCAGCATCGGCGAAGCGGTGCGATTCTGTCCAATGAAACGTTCGGCGTGTTCTGATAACGTCAGGTTATGGATATCGAGCTCGCGGATCTGCAGGCGCTGGTGGTGCTCGCCGAGACGCTGCACTTCGGACGGGCGGCCGACCGTCTGCACGTGTCGCAACCGGCCCTCAGCAAGCGGATCCGGCGGATGGAGGCCAGGATCGGCGGGCCGCTGCTGATTCGCGGGTACCGCGACGTACGGCTGACGGAAGCGGGACGGCTGCTCGCCGGCCGCGGCCGTCACCTGATCGGCGAAGCCTCCGCGACCGTCGCCCTGACGGAGCGCGCGGCCAGAGGCGAGGCCGGACTCCTGCGCATCGGCTTCGGCATCGCGAGCCTCTTCGGTCTGCTGCCGGACGTCGTCTTGCGGTTTCGCCGGGCGCATCCCGACGTCCAGCTCCACCTGCGCGACATGTCGACGCCGGATCAGATCGACGCGCTGGTCGGCGGCGAGATCGACGTCGGGTTCATCCGGCATCGCGGCGCCGATGCCCGGCTGCAGATGAGGCCGGTGCTCGACGAGCGGCTGGTCGCAGCGCTCGGTCCGCACACCCGCTGGAGTACGCGCGCCGGTCTCCGGTCGGTCGCGGCCGAGCCGTTCATCATCATCTCGCGCGATCGCTCGGCCAGCTTCTACGACCATGTGCTGGGCGTGTGCCGGGCCGCCGGTTTTGCGCCGCGAATCGTACAGGAAGCCTCGGAACTGTTCACCGTCGTGTCGCTCGTGCGCGCCGGTCTCGGCGTGGCGCTCGTTCCACGCTCGACGGCGCTGATGCGTCTGCCCGGCGTCCGCTTTCACGAGCTCGACATTCCCGAAGCCGCGTGGAACATCGCGCTCGCCTGGCATCGCGATTCGGACCGCGTCCCGCTGGTCCGGCGGTTCGTCGAGGCCGTTCCCAGATCCCGGCGGGCGCTGTCCGGCACCAGATCTGCTTAAGGGAGGCGGACCATGTCCTCCAACGAGCACTCGAGCCGCAAGGCGTTGTTCGATCGCGCGTTTCGCGAGTTCATCGACGCGCATGCCCGGGGGATGAAGAGCCTCCAGGAGCGGGATTTCCGCGGGCTGCAGGACGCCATCACGGACGAGTCCGTCGCGGTGGACACTGTCTCCGCCGCCATCACCGAAGCCCTCGGGTTGCCCGATCGACGGTCTGCAGTCGAGCCTGAGGACGGCCGCGACTCAGTCGGGTCGCTGGAGGCAGAGCACGCGCAGCTCTTCGAACGCATGCAGGCGCTCGAGCGGGACCACCGCGGCCTCGGGACGCGGCGCGACGATGTCGAGGCTCATCGTGCACACCGGGCAAAGCTCGAAGCGCACATCGCCGAGCTGAAGGGGCACCTCGAGCGGCTGAGAGCGCACGCCATCCGCGGCCGCGCGGCGCCGGATCGGTAACGAGGTCTATGGCGTCAACGGTGGGTCAGAGCGTGAGCCACGCGATCCCGACGATCAGCGCGAGCGTGGACCAGGCCGACAGCAGCCAGCGCATCGCCACCGGCCCGCGGAGCTCCACGCGCGAGGCGATCCGGCCGGCGACCACGGCGAATCCGCTCATCGCCGCGACCGTTCCGACACCGAAGCCGCCGAGATAGCCGAGCGACGCCGGCAGCCCCGGCAGCGCCAGCGCCGGCACGACGCCAAGAATGTGCGAGCTGCCGGCGAGACCATGCAGCACACCCACGGCAAACGCGGCGTGCGTATGCGTGTGGCGCGCGGCTCCGTGCGCGGGATCGAGGCTGACGGCGTGGGCATGCGTGTGCGCGTGCGAATGCACGTGCGGGCCGTGGGCGTGCGGATGCGTGTGGACACGCGTGCCGAACGCGCGATGGAGACCCCACACGCCGATGCCGATCAGGACGACCCCGGCGATCCGCTCGCTCCACGACGAGAGCGGCGCGATCGGCAGCCACCCGCGCAGCAGCAGCGCCAGCAGGCCCACCGCAATCACGCCGGTGGAGTGGCCGAGCCCCCACAACGCGCCGGGCCGCCACGACCGGCCGTCGTTGGCGAGCAGCGCGACCGCGGCGAGGTGATCGGGACCCGACAGCACGTGGATGACGCCGGCGAGCGTGCCGGCCAGAACGGCGACGAGCACCATCGGTTGCGCCCCGGCGAAGGTGAACGCCATGTCAGAACGATCCGAACATCGAACCCAGGATCAGGACGACCGCCAGGCCGATGATGCAACCGACGATCACGGTCATGACCATGTCGAAGTAGCTTTCGCGGTGCGTCAGACCGCTGATCTGCAGCAGCAGCAGGACGGTGCCGTTGTGCGGCAAGGCGTCCAGGGTGCCGGCGCTCACCGTCGTGAGGCGATGCATCAACTGAAGATCGATGCCGTGCTTCGTGGCCAGATCCACGAAGTTGTCGCCGAACGCATTGAGCACGATGGCCATGCCGCCCGACGCGGTGCCCGTCAGGCCCGCCAGCACGTTCATCGCGACCGTCACCGACACCAGTGGTCCCCCCGGAATGGAGAACACCGCATCGCGGACGACGGTAAAGGCCGGCACCGCGGCGATCACCGCGCCGAAGCCGACGAGGCTCGCGATCATCAGCATGGGCAAGGCGGCGGAATTCGCGCCGGCGTCGATGCTCTGGCGGGGAGACGGCATCCGGCGAAGGTTCACGGCCAGCACGGTCGCATTGGCGGCCGCGAGCGCGACCACCACCGACCAGACGCCCGACACGCGGCCGAGCGTGGTCCCGCCCCATCGCGGGTCGGCGAGGAACGAGAAATCCAGCCGCGGGAACACGATGAGCGACATCAGGAAATTCGTGACGATCACCACGACGAGCGGCAGGACGGCCAGCGCGAAGGGAGGGCCCGTGCGGCTCCGCTCGCCGTGCGTCAACTCGGCCGGATCGAAGTCGCCCGACGGCGCCGCCTGCTCACGGACCATCTCGGTGATGACCGCAGCGGTGTCGCCATGACTCCCGTACCCTTCGCCCGCCTTGCGCGCGGCCGCCTCGGCACGATGCAGCCACCACATGCCGAAGACGAAGATGACGGCCGACGAGATGAGACTGATGCCGGGCGCTGCGAAGGTCGTGGTGCCGAAGTACGGCATCGGCACGGCGTTGTTGACCGACGGCGTGCCCGGCATCACCGACATCGTGAAGGTGAACGCACCGAGGCCGACGGCGGCCGGCAGCAGGCGGCGCGGGATGTCCGCGGCCCGGAACATCTCGTGCGCCATGGGCGCCAGCACGAAGAAGGCGACGAACACGCTGACGCCGCCGTAGGTCACGATGGCGGACGCGACCACGACCGACAGCATCGTCCGCTCGGTTCCCAGCCTGTTGGTCAGGTACGTCGCGATCGAGCTGATCGAGCCGCTGTCGTCCATGAGTTTCCCGAACAGCCCGCCGAGCAGGAACATCGGGAACCACTGCGCGACGAACCGCGCCGCGCCGCCCATGAAGGTCTGCGTCCAGTGGGCGAGCAGCGGTTCGCCCGAGAAGATCGCCGTGACGAGCGCCGCCACGGGAGCGACCAGCAGGACGCTCCACCCCCGGTACGCGAGCCACATCAACAGCGCGAGCCCGATCAAGATGCCAACGAGTCCCATCGTTGCCTCACGTCAGCGCCATAAAAATGGCGGCGGAATGTCGCTCCCGATCACTTCGTTTCGTACCACGCGCCAGAACTCGCGCACCGTGGCTTTCACCTGGGCGGTCTCGCGTCCCAGGACTTTGTAGACGAGGCCGGCGTCGTTCGGCAGCCGGCACGCGCCGCAGGCCAGGCCGCCCGCAAGGTCCACGGTCGCCTGCACGCGCGCGTGGACGCGATCCGCGCAGTCTTTCGGCGTCAGCAGCATCACGTTCGCGAGCACGTCGAAGGCATCCATGACGCCGGTCTGGCGCACGGCGTATCGCGCCGGCTCCATCAACAGCTTCTCGGCAAACAGCCGGCGGCCGTCCGGACGGGACGCCGCGATCGACATCGACACGACGGTGGCGCCGAAACACTCGTCGGGATGGTGGTGCTTTCTTCCCGGCTGGATGATCTCCGACCAGAGCACCGTTGCGGTCGGCGCGACGGTGATCCGCGTGTCGCTGACGAACCGCGCGCGCCGATGCGGAATGACGGGATCGGGCAGGCATTCCAGATACGCGCCGTCTCCAAGGGTGATGGACTGCACCTGGAGGGCGTAATTCGCGTCCATCGCGTGAATCTTGCTCGCCGCCTGCGTGGTGACGTGCGCCTGCGCGCCTGAGCCGAGCGCGACCTCCATGGCCAGCCGGTCTCCCTGCACGACACACCCGGTGGAGGTGATCACGAACACCCACGCGAGGTGCGGCATGTGCTCGTCGCAATACAAGGGGCGCTGGACGATGTAGGGCAGACGCCGCTCGAGATTCGCGAGGACCGTGCGGCCGCCGTCGTACTCGAACCCAAGCCGGAGGAACCCGCTCTTCCCCACGGTGCCGCTCTTCATCTGGCGCGGCTCGTCCTGGAATGCGGCCAGCTCGGACGCCGACGCGCCGATCGTCTCGAGGGCGGCGCACGGAGACGGCACCGGGGACCTCATGCGGACGTCTGCCGTTGCGGGTGCCGGTCGAACAGCAGCTCCGTCTCGATGAGCGTGACGAGTTCCGGAATCCCCTGGCCGGTCTTGCAGTTGGTGAAGAGGAACGGCTTGCCGCCGCGCATCAATCGCGAGTCGCGTTCCATCACCTCGAGGCTGGCGTCCACGTACGGCGCCAGGTCCGTCTTGTTGATGATCAGGACGTCCGAGTGCGTGATGCCCGGTCCGTTCTTGCGGGGGATCTTGTCGCCGGCGGCGACGTCGATCACGTAGAGGAAATAGTCGACCAGCGCCGGCGAGAACGTGAGCGTCAGGTTGTCCCCGCCGCTTTCGATGAGCACGACGTCGGTGTCCGGGAAGCGACGCTCCATGTCCTCGACGGCGGCCAGGTTCATGCTCGGATCCTCGCGCACGGCCGTGTGCGGGCACGCGCCGGTTTCGACGCCCACGATGCATTCCTCGAGCAGGATGCCCTTGAGCGTCCGCCGGACGTGCTTGGCATCCTCGGTCGTCACGACGTCGTTGGTGATGATCAAGACCTTGATGCCGAGGTCGAGCAGGCGCGGCGTGATCGCTTCCACGATCGCGGTCTTGCCGGAGCCCACCGGTCCGCCGATTCCGATTCGCGTGATCTTCTTCGGCATGGGAGACGTCAGCTCATGAACAGGCGTACGTGTGCGCCGGCATGCACGGCCGCCAGGATCTCGGTCATCGGGGCGAACCCGCACATATCGGACAGCCGCGACGCTGCCGCGATCTCGTACGCGGCTTCCGTGCGGGCGTTCATGTCCAGGAGGATCGCCTGCGTCTGGACGTGGCTCACCTTCATGAGCCGGAGCGCGGCGCCGAGGATCGTCGACGCAACCGCAGACTGGTGCACGACGAACGCGTCGAGCGCCGGCAGGCCCTGCGCGGCAAACGTCACGGCCAGCGCGACCGGATAGCATCCAGGAGTCCGGGAACCGTCGATGCAGCCCCGCCATTCGAGCAGCAGCGGTCCGCCGATCACGCGGACGCCCATCTCGGTGAACGCCTTCCCCAGGCGGGTCGACATCGTCCGCGGTTCGTCGGACAGCTTGCGCGCGTAGACCTCTTCGTCGACACGGATCAGCGCCTCGACGTCGCCGGCGATCGCGGCGCGATGCGCGGCGATCAACGCAATGCCGTCACCGCGTGCGGCCTGCTCGACGGCCGTACGCGTGAAGGCGTGGAGCGTCGCGGCGTCGGAGACGACACCGGTCTGAATCGCCGATTCCACGCCGGACGAACAGGTGAATCCGCCGACGGGAAACATCGAGTCGCCGAACTGCAGCACGCGCGCCAGGCGTGTGGCGACGGTCGGCGCCGCGCGATCAGGCTCCATGCGCGTGCGCGTGCGTCTGCGCCCCGCCGAACAGGCGGCGGGACTCATGCGGCGCAAGGTACGGTACGACCTCGCGGCCCGACACGAACTCGTAGCGGACGTCGGCAAAGCCATGTGTGTCCATCACGGACCGCATGACCGCGCGATCGACGACGAGCGGAACGAAGATGCGGTCGCCTTTGACCAGCGCCGGCCAGTGCTGGTTGCCCATCGCGTGGCCCAGTTCGACACAGGTGCGCATCGCCACGTCGGCCGCGCCGGCGGCCAGGCGGTCGAGGTGCACGATCATGACGTCGCCGAGGTCGATGCGCGCCACAATCGCGCCGCGCGTCCGCGCGTCCCAGAACAGCACGTCGCCGTCGCGGAGATACGTGCCGCGATCCAGCGACACCGCCACGTCGACGCCGCGCGCCGTCGTCTTCCGAAAGCGGGTCTTCTGCGCTTCCCACTGATCGACCTGCACGATGTCGACGTCGGCCGCCGACAGCCGCTCGCTCCACGCAGGATCGCCGACGTTGCCGAGCACGGCCTCGAGCACCATCACTGCACACTCCTCAACTGAAGAAGTACCGCTGGTTGAGCGACACCGTGGTCAGCGGCGGCACGGTGGCGTGCACGCCGTCCACGGTGACGGCAAACGTCTCGGGGTTCACCTCGATCCGGGGCGTACTCGTATTGCGAACCATGTGGCGCTTGCCGATCGTGCGAACATGGCGCACGGGCAGGACCTGGCGCCGGAGCGCGAGCGCCTCTTTGATGCCGGCCGCGTGCGCCGCCCCCGAGACGAACGTCACGCACGTGGCCGGCAGCGCATCGCCGTACGCGCCGAACATCGGCCTGTAGTACGTGGGCTGCGGCGTCGGCAGCGACGCGTTCGGGTCGCCCATCACGGCCCAGCTGATGAGGCCGCCCTTAATGACGAGTTTCGGCTTCGCGCCGAAGAAGCCCGGCTCCCACAAGACGAGGTCCGCGATCTTGCCGACTTCGATCGAACCCACGGCGTCCGCGATGCCGTGCGTGATCGCCGGATTGATCGTCGTCTTGGCGACGTACCGCAGGACGCGGAAATTGTCGTTGCCCGGCGCGTCCTCGGGCAGCTTTCCGCGCGCGGTCTTCATCGCGTCGGCCGTCTGCATGCAGCGCAGCCAGACCTCGCCGATGCGCCCCATCGCCTGAGAGTCGCTCGAGAACATCGCGATCGCGCCGAGGTCCTGGAGGACGTTCTCGGCCGCAATCGTCTCGGCGCGAATGCGGCTCTCCGTGAAGGCGACGTCGGACGGAATGTCGGGACTGAGATGGTGACAGACCATCACCATGTCGTAGAGCTCGGCCTGCGAATTGATGCCGTAGGGCAGCGTGGGATTGGTCGAAGATGGCAGCACGTTGGGCAGGCCGGCGATCTTGATGATGTCGGGGGCGTGCCCGCCGCCGGATCCCTCGGTGTGGAACGCGTGGACGACACGGCCTTCGAAGGCGGCGATGGAGTCGTCGACATAGCCGGATTCGTTGAGCGTATCGGTGTGAATGCACACCTGGACGTCCATGTCGTCGGCCACCGCGAGCGCCGACCGGAGCACCGCCGGACTCGTGCCCCAGTCCTCGTGGCACTTGAAGCCAACGGCTCCGGCTTCGATCTGCTCGACGAGCGCCGCCTCGCCGTGCCCGTGGCCCTTGCCGAGAATGCCGACGTTGATGGGCCATCCTTCGAAGGCGCGGAGCATCAGGGCGATGTTCCCCGGGCCCGCCGTCAGCGAGGTCGCGTTGGAGCCGTCGGAAGGACCGGTCCCTCCACCGATCAGCGTGGTGGTGCCGTTGGAGAGCGCCGCCTGCACCTGCTGCGGAGAGATGAAATGAATGTGGGTGTCGACGGCGCCGGCCGTCATGATCAGGTGCGATCCGGAGATCGCATCCGTCGCCAGGCCGATCGCCAGCCCAGGCGTGATCCGGTCCATCGTCTGCGGATTGCCGGCCTTGCCGATCCCGCAGATGCGCCCGTCCCTGACGCCGACGTCCGCCTTCACGACGCCCAGGACCGCGTCGATGATCGTCACGTTCGTGATCACCAGGTCCGGGGCGCCGCCGGCACGGGTCAGCTGGTTGTCCATGCCCATGCCTTCCCGCATGCTCTTGCCGCCGCCAAACACGATCTCGTCGCCGGCGCCGCCGCGCAGGTCGCGCTCGATTTCGACGAACAACTGCGTGTCGCCGAGCCGGATGCGATCGCCGGTCGTCGGACCGAACAGACCCACGTACTCGTTCCGCGAAATGGTCGGCACGCAGTTACCTCGTCTCTGCCGTGACGGCGCCGCCTGCGATTCGGTGTTGCCGGGTCACTTGCCGCCCGGCGACGAGGGGAACCCTCGTGCTGCGGCCAACTCGACCGCCTTTTTCTTCGCCGCCGCGCCGCCCGTGCCTGCCGTGGGCCCGTCGACAAGGTTGTTGAATCCGTACACCGCGCGTTCGCCGCCGTACGGCACGAGCTCGATCTCGCGCACGTCTCCAGGCTCGAACCGAATCGCCGTCGACGACGGAATGTTGAGATGCTGGCCGAAGGCGGCGGCGCGATCGAACTCCAGCGCGCGATTGACCTCGAAGAAATGGAAGTGCGAGCCGACCTGGATCGGCCGATCGCCGGTGCTCGTGACGGACAGCTTCGTCGCGGGGCGATCCTGATCGAACGCGACCGCGGGGGAACTGCACACGTAGCCGCCGATCGGCACACCAGAGACCGACGCGGGATCGACCCGCGCGTCGACAGGGGGGCCTATCTTGGGTCCAGCCACGGCATCCTCCAGCGAACCACGCTTACCGGACGGGCGTGTGCACCGTCACGAGACGGCTGCCGTCGGTGAACACCGCCTCGATCTGCACCATCGGTATGAGATCCGCGATGCCGTCCATCACGTCGGCCTTGGTCACCGCCACGCTCGCGTCCTTCACGACGTCGTCGAGTGTCTTGCCGGCACGCGCCCCGTCGAGGGCGACGGCCGAGATGATCGCGACGGCCTCCGGGTAGTTCAGCTTGAGCCCCTTCGCCTTCCGCTTCAGCGCCACGTCAGCCATCATGTAGACGAGCAGCTTGTCCAGCTCTCTCGGCGTCAGGTGCATCGTGTCCTCCCGAGCACTCCCGGAACCAGCCCATGTAGCGAGCAGGTAACGTGAACAGTCCGGTCGAGCAAGACACATACCCTGCGTGGTAACTGCCGCCGGACGACGGTCGGACGTGGCGATGCGCCGGTTTGCGCAGCGGATAGTCGCGGTACCCACGGCCCATCGCGACTTCGTACGGATCGTCTTTCAACAGGACGGTCTGTGTATGTTAGATGTGCAAGGGCTCGAGAGCATTCGGGATTAACAAGCTGCGACAAACTCCGTGAGTGACGCGCGATCGCGCTGGTTCAGTCGGAGCGGGCGTACCGTTTGCTGCCGCACCGGCCCGTTGGCGCGCGCGCGAGCTCATGAATCTTCCGCTCGAGCAGCAGACGGCCGTCCGCGAGCCTGAGTTAGGGTGGTTTCCTCCACCGGACAGAACCAGCGGGCGAAAGTTATGACGAACGTTGCTCGCATCGTGGTTGCCTGGATCACGGTCGCGCTGTTCTTCGTGTTCGGGAGCACCTGGCTCGCCGAACCGATCGCGAACGGAACCGCGGCCATCGTGTTCGCCTGGATCTTCGGGGTCATGGTGTGGTCCGCCTTCGGCGCCATCGACGCGTCAGACAGGCTCGCCGTGATCCTTGGCGAGCCGCTGGGATCCCTGCTGCTGACGCTCACGATCATCAGCCTCGAGGGCATGCTGATCGCCATCGCGATGCTCACCAGCGACTTCGGCGCGACGATGGGGCGCGACACGCTCATGGGCGCCAACATGGTCATGATCAACTTCGCCGGCGGGCTGGCGTTGTTCCTGGGGGGATGGCGCTACGGCGAGCAGACGTACAACTTCCAGGGCACCTCGGCGTACCTCGCGGTGGTGATCACGACGAGCGTGATCGCCTTCGTTCTTCCCACCTACACGGAAGTCATCCCTCGCGGAAGCGTGACCACGGTTCAGTCGGCCGGCATCCTGATCCTCATGCTGGCGATCTACGCGACCTTTCTGCCGATTCAGGTCGGGCGTCACCGCCATTTCTTCGTGGAAGCCGATTCTCCCCACACGCTGACGGCAACGCCTGCCGGGAGTGTGGGAGCCGGCGGCAGCGAGTCGAAAACGGCCAAGGGAACGATCGGAAAGCTCACGCTGCTGCTCGTTGCGGGCGTCCTTCCCGTCCTGCTCCTGGCGCCGGACCTCACCGTCCTGCTCGACCACGCCAGTGAGAAGCTCGGCACGCCGCCCGCGCTCGCCGGCGTGTTCCTCGCCCTGATCGTCATCTCTCCCAAGATGATCTCGGCGATCAAGGCCGGATATCTCAACGAACCTCAGCGCTCGGTGAACCTCGCCCTGGGATCCTGCGCGCCGGCCAACGGGATCATCCTCCCGATCATTCTCGCCGTCGGACTCATCACCGGGAAGCCGATCATCATGGGCCTCGTGCCCTCCGAAGTGATCATCCTGGCCCTGACACTGGTGCTCGCCGCC
>Ga0066903_100000768_pt1 | contig 21566 bp, 41 predicted proteins | sample PanSoiMetaGPlot1_FD_67491 | JGI IMG/M metagenome (GOLD analysis project Ga0066903, IMG submission 67491) | Tropical forest soil microbial communities from Panama analyzed to predict greenhouse gas emissions - Panama Soil - Plot 1 (version 2) | ecosystem: Environmental > Terrestrial > Soil >... | reverse complement strand
GCAGTGAAGAATGCGCAGAAGTATTTTACTCGCCTATTCGCCCAGTGCCCCACTGATCAATTGACTCAACTCAAGAAAGCTCTGAAGGAGGTGATCAATGCCACAACGAATTAAATGCCCGCCGACAACCGGGATTATTGCCCCGAAGATCAATAGCCGCTTGGGGCTTAAAGCCGCCATGAGCGAATTGGTTGATAATGCCGCTGATAAGGGTGCAAAGAACATCGTCATCCACCTTGACCGTAAAACTATGGTGATCGAAGACGATGGTAGGGGCGTGGTCGATCTTCCCGGCATGGTCACTATTGGGCGTCACGATGCAGAAAAGGCGGAATCCACGATGGGACGCTATGGAGTCGGATTCAAAGATTCAGTGATATGGCTGGGACGATATGTCGAAATCGAAACTCGTCATCATGGCATCCGCCGTTCGACCGTGATCGATTGGATCGAAACGGAACGTAGCAAAGATTGGGAGTTTGAATTCAGTGATCCTATCGATGAACCCGATAAGCCATCTTTTACGCGCATCACCGTTACATCCTTCCATGAACATCGGCTACGTCAATCGAGAGATTTGGGAGATGCTTTAGCACGGCGTTTTGCGCCGGGGATTCTTAAGGGCATATCCATCATTCATAACGGCGAGACATTAATCCCTCCGAGTCTACCGGAGTTGACTGACACGATTGTCATAGATGATGACTTGGACGGTTTGCATTTCCGCGCCACTATCGGAATATTGGCTGATCCCAAGAATGAGAGCCGATTCGCTTATGACGTGGCCTATCATCACCGTTTGATTCGCCAAGGGGATGATGATGATGCTTTTGGCGATTACAGCAAGGAGCGCCTCTATGGTTATGTGGAGTTATTCGATGACGGCGATGGGATCTGGACCGTATCTCAATATAAGGATGAGTTTGAGGAGCGCCCTGAACTATATGCCTTGATCTTTGATCGTTGTCAGGAGCTATTCGCTAAAGCTGATAGCCTCGGTCATGATCTTCAATTTCGCGATTTGGAGGATGAATTGAGCACTCGGCTGAGTGGGTCCTTCGGCAAACTGATACGCGAAAAACGAAGACGAAAAACATCCGGCAATGGCACGCACGAGCCTAAAGGCACTCCAAAGAAGAGAACTCGGGCATCGAAATCGGACCCTTCAAGAAAGGGGTCTGTGAAAGACCCCAATAGCAACAGCATCGTGATCAAATTCGATTACGTGCGAGATGACCATATAGGCGAGGTGCAGTTTGGGCAGACGCGCACGCTAGTTCATTTGAATCCACAGTGCTATCTAATCGCCCAGAAGGACCCATCGGTGGTGGCAGCCATTGCATGCGCTTTGCTGGCAAATGAACTGGCCCATGATGGCGACAAAGGATTAGAAGTTTTGGAATATCAGGCTGATGACGCTTTGCAATTTATCAAGAAATTTACAGAGATTACGCAGGCGCTCGATTGCACAGAATCCTCAGAAACCCTCTGAGACCGCCGAAACGCTCCATGAACGACCAGTGCGATTTCGATTTTGTCGATGAACTGGAGACGCCGTTCCAGCCGCACTCGGACACGAGCCGCGAAGCCGCCGAATTGATCGAGCCGGATGCGGCCACCTTGCGCGGCCAGGTTCTCGGGTTCATCCGGCTCTGCGGTTCGCGTGGCGCAACCGATGACGAGATCCAGGTGGGCCTCGATATGAATCCATCGACGGAACGGCCAAGACGAGTGGAACTATGGAACGCAAACCTCATCGAGCGGACGGATGCGAGACGGCCAACGCGGAGCGGCCGGCAGGCGGCGGTATGGATGGCGAGGTGATGATGCGTTCTCTCGATGAAGTCCAGCGGGCGCACGATATGCTCATTGGCATCGTGCTCGACCAGGCCCTCCTGGCGAAGGCCGTGAACCCGAAGGATCTGCCCTTCATCGTCGCCGCGCTCGACGTTCTGTGCTGGCTCCTGCATCACGACCACAACGTCTCATTCGCGAAGAATATCGCCGTTATCGAGGCGCGGCTTCGCGAACAGGGCATCATTCTCGCGGAACTACCAGAGGAGCAGAAGAATGCTTTTCATTAGCGATAGCCGTTGGCGCGAACTACGCAATTCCTTCTCGGAGAACGAGCGGCAACGTATCCGCGCCGCGATGGCGCTCACCCATCAGGGGTTCAATATCGATATGCGAAAGCTGGACGAGCCGCTTCAGGAGAAACTGATATGCGTTCTTCTCGAGGCCACGCCGGCGATCAGGAAGGGATAAACGTGAATTCATTATGACTATGGCCCAGGACCACTCGACGGCGCTGGCGCTGATGACGCTTTGCGAGATGGCGATCGAACAGACGCCTGCAGACGCTTCAATTGACGCGCATCTGTTGTCGATGGTGAACACGCTACAGGACCCGGCGCGGCGGAGTGAGATGCGGCGCCGGATGATCGACGGCTCGGCCAGGAAGGAACAAATGGAAGAGAGAATCAAGCAGTTCGACAAAGGGTTCGCGGACGCCATCGAGAAGACGGTTCTGCTTTTGACGATCGCTATCGACACGTATCCGCGGATGCCCGGTGAAAAAGCGGTCACGCTGATCATGGACCCGGTTTTGGCGCAACTCATTCTGGACTGCCTGCCGACGTTTGAGAAGCGGCTGAAGGACATGGCAGCGAGAGAAATTGAACAGGTGAAGAGTCTATGATGCAAGCATTACGGCCCGAACTCAAGAATCTTCCGGCGCGGATGAGCCACCTCCCGGTCGATGACCGCGGATATCCGGTCCCGGCCTTCGTGGACACGCTTCCGGACGGAACACGCGATTTCCGGATCATGAGCCGGGATCACTGGCGCCGATGCGTGAAGGAACGGCGTTGCTGGGTGTGCGGCCAGAAGCTCGGCGCTTACTTCGCGTTCGTTGTCGGTCCCATGTGCGCGGTCAACCGGACCTCGAGCGAACCGCCGTGCCACCTGGAGTGCGCGGAATGGAGCGCGAAGAACTGCCCATTCCTGGCGCGACCGCACATGCATCGACGCGAAGACGAGCTTGTCAATGACCTGAAGGAGAACTCCGCCGGATGCCCGATCCGCCGGAATCCGGGCGTGGCCCTCGTCTGGGTGACGCGCAAGTACGAGATCTGGCATGACAATCTCAAGCGTCCGCTGATCGAGATGGGCGATCCCGAAGAGGTCGAGTGGTTCGCGGAGGGCCGCGCCGCCACGCGAGCTGAAGTGGAGGAGTCGATCCGCACCGGGATGCCGTTGCTCGAAGAGATGGCCCATCAGGAAGAAGGCGCGATGGAGGAACTGCTGCGGCGGCGGGCCGCGATCAACGAGCTTCTGCCGGCGGCGTGACAAGGTAAACGTAATATGTTACATTGCATTTATGACACGAACGAAGCAGCCCAATCCCGGCGGTTTGCCGAGAGGGATGGGATCGATGAATTTCCGGCACGGAAGCTGGTGGATGGTCTATCGGCGCGACGGCCAGGTCATCCAAGAATGCACGCACACGAAAGATCAGGACGTGGCGCGGCGGATGCTTGCGGAGCGGGCGCTCGACAAACTCCGCGGGCAAATGGAGTTGGTTGAGTATGAGGCGCAAAGAAGAGGAAAGGCAAACGCCGCCACCCGAAGAGCCGATCACGGTGAACAACCAACTCGGAACGATGGTCAATCCGCCGGCCGCAGACGCCTTCATCGAAAATCTGCTTCGGATCGTGGACGAGATCGAAGCAGAGCGCGAGGCCAAAACTAATGCGGGCGCCCTTAAGAAGGACTCCTCCGATGCAGCTTGACGACTTCAGCCCCGCGTCGAAAAGCGCCCGTCCAAACATCATCATGCTGATCCGTGTATCCGGCAATCGCCAGGATGTGTTGCGGCAAAAGGCGGATCAGAAGCGGCTGGAACAGAAGTACGGCGTGAATGTGGTTCGCACATTGGAGCTTCACGGCGTCAGCGGAACCGCCACGCTCGACCACAAAGATATCCGGCGGATTCTTGACGAACTTTCCTCTCCGGATATCGACGGCATGGGACTCTCGGCATTGGATCGTCTCTTACGCCCCGCGAAGCGCTTCGGCCAATCGGCAATGATTGATCGCTTCATCGAGGAAGGGAAGAAAATCTGGTCCGTCCGCGAAGGAGTGGTCGATCCAGACGCCGATGACGGCAACGCGAAATGCTGGCAGGCGATGGGACAGGCCAGCGCCGAATGGCGCGAGATCCTGCGCCGCTCGATGGATCAGCGCCTGATCAATCTCGATTTGGGAATGCTCGACCACAGCATGGCGCCCTACGGGATGCTCAATGTCAAGACTCCCGAAGGCCGGAAGCTGATCATCGATCCTGGCATGTCCAGCGTTCCGGGGATCACCAAACGGCAAGTGGTCGAAATGATGTATGGGTGGCGCCGTCTGGGATGGGGAATCACGAAGATCGTAAATGCGCTCAACGAGCGTGGCATCCTCTCAGCAGGCTACTGGGGCAAGAAAGACCCGGAGACAGGCAAGGCGAAATGGATTCCGCCGGGATTGTGGTCGCGATCGCCGGTTCGGGGAATGCTGCGCAACTCCACCTATTGCGGCGAACACAAACGCATGGGCCGCATCATCAAGTGCGAGGCCATCTTTAGCAAAGAGTTTTGGGAGGAAGTTCAGCGCGTGAATGAAACGGCGCCGAAACGGACCACCGGACGCGCCCCCAAGCACCACTTCCTTCTGAGTAACTTTCTCTTCGACAAGTATGAGCATCGGATGTGCTCCGCCGGATCATCCACGCGGACTACCGCAGACGGCAAAGAGTTCATCCGTAATCAAGAGGCGTATCGGTGTCATCACAGAAGGCCGCGGACGCAGAAAAGAATTTGCGACACTCCTCAAATCTCCTGCGCGAAGATCGAACCTGTTGCGTTCGACGGCGTCTGGGATACGATCACGCAACCGAAGCTCCTTCTCGCCGGGACGAAAGCCTATTACGCCGTGCGCGAACAGAACACGAGCGCGACGGCGAGGCTGGAAAAGGAAGCGCAGACGCTCACGCGGGCCATCGAAGGCATGGAGGAGATGATCGAGCAAGGCGCGGCCACCGATCCCGCGCAGACCGTTCAGAAAATGCGCGTCAAACAGAAGCGTCTCCGCGAGGTTCAGGCCGATCTGAAGGAAGCAGGCAAGGTGGTCTTCATTCCTTCGGAGCGTCAGGCGGAAGCGGCAACGCGGCGGATCGCAGATCCCAAAAACAAGCCTGTCAAATTCGAGCACCGGAGGAGTATTCTGGAGAGCATTCAGGATCTCAAGATGGTGTACGCGGACGGCGTGCTCACGATTGAAGGCGCGATCCCGATGCCAGCAGAGACGGCATCCGGGTCAATGAAATCAACAGATAGGGCCGAAAACAAGTGTGAGGGGCGACTTGACAGACCTCATACTTGTTTAACTCCTATCCCCTTTAGAATCACGAGGCGGATTGCGTGACGTTCCGCCTCACCACAGTTTCCCTACGGCCCGCGCCTAGTGCGCGGGCCGTTTGCGTTTAGGAGGTTCCCTCGTGGCGCTCGTGTCTGTCCGAGTCTCGTTCGTAATCGAGGTCGAGATTCCCGATGGAGTCGATCCGATCTTCGCCGTGGAGGTCAATGGTTGCGCCGGGACCGGCTTCGTGGGCGCGGCGCTACAGAAGCACATGCGGAAGCATATCGAGTCGAGCACATGCTGGGCGTGCGCTCTCGACGGCGAGTGCAAGATCCTTGAGCCGATTGCGGTGGAGCGGTGAATGTGGCTGCATCTACCTACATCAGTCTCTGCTCAGGATGCGCAGGATTGGATTGTGGCGTTGCCCTCGCCTTCGACGTGCGATGCATCTGCTATTGCGAAAACAATCCCGGCGCCGTCGAGCGGCTCACCGGACGCATCAAAGATGGAAGCATCGATAACGCTCCCGTCTGGGATGATCTCCGAACCTTCCCTTCAAAACTCTTCGCAGGACGAACAGGTGGCATTGTGGCTGGCCTGCCATGCCCCGATTATTCCGTGGCCGGCCGCAGAGCCGGAATCGTCGGCAAGCACGGCCAACTCTGGGATGACGCGGCAACAATCATTCGCGACGTTCGACCCGGATGGGTTGCTCTGGAGAACGTCTCAGGACTCCTTGTTCCTCACCCTTACCCGCGGTGGCGATGGGACCGTGACCGACGCAAGTGGACGCAGTATCGCCTTCCTTCCGGACTCTGGTTCTTTCTTGGAGACTTGGCCCAAATGGGGATGCGTATCGGGTGGGGAAGCTTGCGAGCTGCCGAAGTGGGCGCCAGTCATGGGCGCCCGCGCGTCTTCATCCTCGCCGTCCGGCACGATGCTCCAAGGCTACAGTTGGCCGACGCCGCAGGAAGGAATGGCAGAGGGCGGAGTGCCGCGGACTACGGCGCAGACGCATGGCGGAAGGTTCCGGGGGAATCCGATGCAGGCGGCAGTCGAGCAGTGGCCCACCACGCGAGCGGAGGATTCCGAATCGACGGACGGGCACCGGGGCACGCAGGACACGCTGACGAGCGCGACGAGATATTGGGGCGAAGCGTGGCCGACGCCGCGGACGTTCGATGCGAAGGATCTCGCGACGGAACCCACGCAGAGCCTGGACCGCAATCGATCGTCATTGGTTCACGACGGGCTGGCGCGCGGAGTGGAGATGTGGCCGACGCCGCGGACGTTGACGGGCGGCGGCGAGTCGCTGGAGCGGAAACAGGAGTTGGGACGAACGGAATCAGGCGGCGGGGATCTGCAGGCGCAGACGGAAATGTGGCAGACGCCGCGCACTCCGAACGGAGGCCGCAAGCTGGACGAAGCGACGACGCTCCGCAAGGGGATGGACGCGGACGGCGTGAAGCGCACGGTGGACCTGAGCAACCAGGCGGAGTACTGGCCGACGCCGAACACGAAGGACGCGCAATCGGCGGCGCGGCACACCACGGAGACGGGCGTGATGCATCCCGGCACCACGCTGACGGACGCGATCCGGCAGTGGCCCACCCCGGAAGCGGCCAGCGGCGGAAGGCAAAGCGGCTCGTTCGCGCAAAAGAGTTGGCAGAAAGCGGACGGGACACCACGCCATCTGTCGCTCGAGCAATCGATTCAGAACTGGCCCACGCCGGCGGCGCGGGACAAGCGCGACCCGAATGCGCAGCCGGATCGGGAACGGAACCGCGGGACGAAGGGGGAGCAACTCCAGAACTTTGTCGCGCACCAATGGCGCACGCCGAACACGCGGGATCACCACTTGCAGGGGCCGCGCGAGGAGCATCCGCAGCGCCAACTCTCCGTCGCGGACCAGGCAGTGAATTGGGAGACACCGGAGCAGTGGCCGACGCCACGAGTGGGAACGCACGGCGGCTGGGAGACGCAGGAGATGAAGGATGCCCGCGCGTCGAAGACAGGGATCGATCTCGAGGGCAAGACGATGAACTGGGAGACGCCCACGAGCCGCGACTGGAAGAGCGAGACGGGCAGCGAGGGGAACAGCTACGAGAAGACGCCGAACCTCTCGCGACAGGTCTACCGGATGCAGGAGAACTTCTGGAAGAGGCCGCACGGCCTACAGTACAAACCGGAGGAGGGCGATCCGGGGGGCGGCGGAGAGTTTGCAGATCAGGCGACGAAGTGGAACTCCCGCTCTTCGCTCCCGGCCCCGCCGATTCCCGATGGCCTGCCATTCTACGAGCGCGTCCGGATCTTGCGCCGGCTCTGTCGCCTGTTACAAGAGCGCTTGCCCAAAGTGTACGCGAGGCCTGGACGCTTCGAGAATGGCAAATGGTTGCGGGCGGCAATCTTCCGGAAGAAGTTGAACGCAGACTTCACGGACTGGTTGCAGGGACTCGTTCCTGGCTTTACGAGCGTCGAGTTCGACTCCAGGCTGATGGAAATCTGGTGGTCAGCGTCCAGGCGGCATGTGCATTTCTTGAGCTCGCCAGGAGACTCGGAGTGCTGAGATGAGCGATCTACGTCCCGCGCCTTTTCAACTGGCCGAAGAGCAATTGCGGATCACCGTGCCGATGCGCTCAGTCCTGCATTGCGGCGGCGACAGCATTGTGATCACCAGCAGCCGCCTACGACCGAATCGGTGGTGGCGCATGTGCCATTGGATGCTTCTCGGCTGGTGGTGGGAGGACCTCCGATGAGCGAACTCGTCTGGAAGAAAATCACATGTCCGCGCTGCAATCGCGAGGTGTCACTTCATCTCATGTCGCTGGCGGCGCTCTGTCCGTGCGGCGCTTATTACGTGGACCTCATCCCGTCCGAACGGATGGGCTGGTATGCATCACGGGAAGCCTATCAACGTGGAGAGGCGCGGATTCAATGACCATCTGCCCCGCGTGCCACAACGTGGTTCCGGACGCAATGCTGATGTGCCCTACGTGCGTCCAGCGGAATAGCGCCGTGCATATCCGCCGCCGGCAATTCGATCCCCTGCGCAAGGCTTCGGCCGGCGAGGCCGAACTGACCATCCGTTCCGCCAACGGCAAGAAGCACGCGCAGATGTACGGCTTTGAAGTGACCTTCTGCGGCGAACCCGTCCACGGGCAAATGCCGTCCAGCCGGATGCGGATCGATCTTGAACCGCTTACGGTCCTCTGCCCGCAATGCCGCGAAGCCATCGAGAGCATTCTCAGCGAGGCGCAGATCGCATGAAGACGCTTCGCATCCTCGTTCGTCACGGCAATCCGGTTCTCGTCTGGCCGCAACGGCTCCGCAATAACGAATGGCGCACCGTGGGTGAAAACAAAATTCCGTCGAACGAGTGGCCTGAGGTCGAGGCCTTCTGCAGGCGCAATCAGATCGAGATCGTGCTGGAGTCCGAAGTCGCATGAGAGTGCTCCTCCTCCAACTCGATGGCAAGCTCCCCAACCTGGCGCTCATGCGGATCGCTGCGCATCATGCCGGCGATGAGGTTGTGCTTCGCCGCGGTGGAGAGCGGGAACTCTGGGACCAGGAATGGGACCGCGTCTATGCGTCCGCGATATTCGAGAAGACGCGGCCGGCGGTCGAGCGTGTGCGGCGCGAGTATTCGAATGCGATCATCGGCGGGACCGGCGTCGATCCGGCAATCGATCTCTCCTGGTACGGCATCACCACAAGAGCCGTCGATTACTCCATCTATCCGGACTTCCCGCATTCCATCGGCTTCACGCAACGCGGCTGTAGGTTGAAGTGCCCCTTCTGCGTGGTCCCGCGGAAAGAAGGCGCCGTGCGCCAGGACCAGACCATCTGGGAGATCTGGCGTGGCGATCCGTGGCCGCGCAACGTGATCCTTCTCGACAACGACTTCTTCGGCCAGCCGCAGTGGCGCTATCGGATTCAGGAACTCCGCGAAGGCAACTTCCGAGTATGCTTCACGCAGGGCATCAACGCCCGCTTCCTGAACGACGAAACCGCCGAAGCCATTTCAAGCGTCCGCTACTTCAATTCCGACTTCACTGACCGCCGCCTGTTCACCGCATGGGACAACCGCAAGGATGAGCATCGGCTCTTCGCCGGCCTGGAAGCGCTGAAGCGACACGGCGTCTCGCCCAACGATGTGATCGTGTACATGCTCATCGGCTACTGGGACGGCGAAACGCACGAAGACCGCGAGTATCGCCGCCGGCGGCTCCGTGAGTTCGGCGCCGTGCCCTATCCGATGCCGTTCGTCCGAACGCCAGAACTGGTCGCGTATCAGCGGTGGTGCATTCAGCATTTCGACAAGTTCGTCCCGTGGGAGGAATGGTCGCGAGCTCGTTACGAGCCACGCCGGGTTCGGCCGGCGGCGACATTCCCGCTTCTCGAGGTCCTCCAATGAGCCGCTTCACACTCACGCCGTTCAAGCCGCATCTGGTCGAGAACGATATAGAGAAACAGTGTCTCGATCTGGCGCAACTTCGCGGCTATAAACCGGAGCGGCTACAAGCCGGCCGTTTCTATGCGTCCAGCAAACCGTTCCGCGATGCCGAAGGCAAATTCCGCGCTATCACTATCGGCTATCCAGGCAGGCCCGATTACCTTCTGGGCCATTCCGAATTCCCGGCGTTCTACCTCGAAACCAAGCGCCCTGGCGGCAAGCTTTCGCCGCAGCAAGCCTTCACGATTAATGGACTCGTGCAGGGTTGCCACATGGCCGTGTGCGTCACTGACGACGTTTACGCATTCAGGGATTGGCTCGACGCGCATGAGCAAAAAGCGCACGAGCGATGGCGGAAAAATCTTTCGCTGGAGATCCAGGTGAGGGGGCCTTAAAAAGCAACCGGGACGCCGTGTTCTTTGTCCAGCGCCCCGATACGCTCAGTTTATGCTCCACTTTTCCCCTGAAAGGTGGTGCAGGCCCGAAAGAAAGCACTCAACCCGCCTTCAAGAGGTCATCATGCCTTCTGAATCAATCATACCGTTCGTAATCCTACCAGTGTCATTAATCCATGACCGCCGCGTTACGGAACGTGCCATACGAGTCTACGGGTGTCTCTTGACGTACAAAAACAGGCGCACGAGCCGATGTGATCCCCATCGAGACACGATCGCAAAGAAATTGCGGTGTTCTGTGCGGTCAGTTTCCAGATGCCTGACGGAATTGCGACAGGCGGGATGGATCAGCAGCAAGCAGACGCTCAACGGGCAGAAGTACGAATTCTATACGCCCGATTGCAACGAGAAGTCTCTGAAGAGAGACACGGTTGGCTCACGCGGGCGGGCCACGGTTGGCTCACGCGGGCGGGCCACGGTTGGCTCACCGGACGCGCCGCATCTATTTAATGAACCAGAAGAGAGAACGAACCAAATCCCCCTCTCCGCCGCCGACGACAACTTGAAGTGTGTAGGGGAACCGGCGGCGGCGGCGGCGGCAGGGGAGTTTTCAAGAATCGACCAGGAAGAAAAACCCAAAACCGCTTCGCTTTGTCCCGCTTCCGAAAAACTGGTGACGGAGTTGATAGCCGAACACCCGGAACCAGGCAATCCGGCGCGAGCGATTGACGAAGTGGTCAAGATTTTCACGGCGGTCGATGATCCAGGCGAGATTGCCGATATGGTTCGTCGCCACCATGCGCTCTGGCTCGAGTACTGGGCGACTCTGACGGCGAACCGCTTTATCCCGCAACTATGGCGCTGGCTCCGCGACGGCGAATGGAAATATCCGCCAGCAGAACGAAAGTCCGCAAAGCACGAGACGGCGCGATCTGAAAGCTACGCAGATCGAGTGCATAGGGATCTCCGCAGGTCTGACGAGAGGGAATATATGCAACTTGCACGAGAGGGCCGTTGGGACGAACTCGATGAACGTGGCGAGGACCCGGAGGTGTGGCGTGCGAAACTCCAAGTCGCTTAGTGACGCCTTTTACGACACGCAGGTCGAGCGCCTGAGTTCTCTCGATAGATTTCCGCTACTTCCCGCCGGCCAGAAGGAATTACGACAGACCCTACGGCGAGTCTCGAACAATGACCCGAAGTTTGTCGAGCGTCTGATTAGCGGTCTGGTCGATAGCCGCACCATCTCTCCGAAACCGACCGAAATTCTCCAATACGCGGCAGAACTGCGGCAATCGATGGAATCCAGCCGGCCTTCCGGCGATCCCAATTGCCCCAAGTGTCACGGGAGCGGATGGGAATCATTCGTCAAGCCGGTGAAGGTTGGTGAAATGCCGCAATACGATGCGGCCTTCAGTCGCCGTTGCTATTGCCGCAAGGAGAGCGTCGTATGAAAAGCAAAATCTACCGCGTGCCCGAATGGCTATACCGGATCGAGGCTGGCTACACTCTCAGTGAAACTCCCAGTGATCCAGAAATTGAAGAGGAGTTTAAGGAAGAAGAGCAATCGGAAGAAGAGCAGGAAACAGAAGAGGAAGAGAACCAAGCTTTTGAAGAGGCCAGATATGCGGCTGCATATGCTATGGAATATGAGATTGAAGCTGAATTGGCTCGATGCACTGAGGAGCCGCCCGCGCCTGCTCCTCCGAATGCCGCCACGATGCCTTATTCGGCTTTTCTATTGACTTCCTATTGGGCAGAATTATCCGCAATGCTAAAAGCCGCCGTCGATTGGAAGTGTGAACGATGCGGCCAGTGTCCGGAGCGGCGCAGCACTGGTCTTCATGTCCATCACAAGACATATGCCCATCGCGGGCGCGAGTATCCGGACCACCTGAACGATTTGGAAGTTCTCTGCGCGACGTGTCATGGCGAGGAGCACGGCATCCCAGCCTGAACGCGCCTTAACACACCAACGAGCGAACTCCGTGCAATTTCGCTATGGTGAAGAAGATATAATCGGCAGCATCGAATTCGGACGTAGCGGCAAACTCTTCAGGGTCCGAGTGGAGATTCGATGATCGGTGATAGCAGATTGAAGGTGGGCGACGAGGTCCGCATCCGCGCCTTGGGGGCGGGAGAATGGGCCAGAGCCGTGACGGTTCTCGCCAGCGGCGCCGCCGCTCGGCAGTCCGTGATGATCGTGCTCATAGGCGGCGATGGATTGAGAACGGCCGGCGGCGGATTTTACCTGAACGCCGTGCCGCTGATCATCGACTACGAACAGGAGACGGTCGAAGGGTTGCTCGGCGGCGAATTCGAGATCGAGGTGGCGGCATGATGGAACAACGGAAGGTGGTCATCGTGTGCCGCCATCTGGCGGATCGGCTCCTTTGCGGCAAGCCGCTGACAGACGGCGAGGACACGCAACGCTGCGCGTTTTGTGAAAGCTGGTTGGCGTTGACGGTGGAAGCCACGCGGCGGCGCACAGACGAGATTGCGAAGGGAAGCGTTGTGCTCATTGTCTGCGGCCCGTGCGTGAAGCGGAGGGCGGATTACGTGGCGAGGGCGGGAGGGCCAGCCGGAATCGAATTCAACTCTGCGGCGCGGGAACAGATGGCGCGAAAGGGAGTGGCGTCTGACGAGATCGCGGAGATCATCAAGCGACTGAAGGGAGAGAAGGCGTGAGCGCGAAGCACGAGATCCGTTTTCTCCGTTCCGGTCGCGGCAAGGCGCAGTGTCCACCGGACCCGAACTATCCGAACGGCGTGCGCGTGAGCATGGCGCGTGAGGGCGAAGAGTTCTGCGATGTGGCGCTACCCTATCCGGCGCCGGAATGCGGCATGTGGGAAGTCTCCTGCACGGAGTGTCATTCGGAAACACTGATCAGCGCCGCCGGGAGGGCGGACGATCCGATCTCCGTGCGGCTGAGATGCAAGGCGGTGATCCAGTGAGTCAGCCAACTTGCAAGTTTGGAACTAATGACGACGGCAACCGTTGGATCGAGTGTCTGCTCTGCGGCTGGAGATCCTACAATGCTCACGACGTGAAGCATTTCTACTGCAGCAGTTGCCATATTTTTCATAACGATCTTCCGGTCTATCAGGCGGCGCAGAAAGCTGTTGATGACGTGATGGGCGCAGGGGAATACGTCCGACTCAACGGCTTTGATCCGTCAAAAGGCGAGACGCGGAGGAAGGGAAATTGACACGGCCCATCGAGCCGGATCTGGGGGAAGTATGACTTTCGACTGGTTCAAAGAGCATTTTCCGAATGTTCCGGTTACGGAGGAACAGGTGGCCTGCATCCGATATCTGGAGCGCACGGGCAAGCGATTTTGCATCGATTTCGGATATGAGAACGCCCCGCAGATCGTCTGGGCGGAAATGGATGACGAGTATTGGAAGTGTTTTGGTGATTCCGTCGAGGATTGAAATTATGAAGATCGACCTGGAACCGATGTGCCCATGCGGGCGCCGGTTGCATTACGTGAACAACCACTCTCGGAATTGGGTCGAGAAGCAGATTGCCGAACTGGGCGAGACGATCAAGATCGTGATAGGCAGCGACACGTATGAACTCTCTCGCCATTTCGTCGCATTGCACGGATTTTCAATGCGGGTAATCAAAGAGTTCGGATTGAAGCCATCGTCAGGGGAGAAGCGATGAAGATCGATCTCGGCCACGGCGCCTACCTGGAGCCGGATGACCGGAGCGGCGGTTTGACGAAGTGGCATCGGCGGATCGTGGCGACGGCGATGATAGCTCAGACTCGCTCCGGTTTATGGTGCGACCTCGAATGCGGCCACCGCATCCAGGCGTTCGGGGATATGACCCATGCGGACGGCTGGGTATTCTGCACGCAATGCCGGGATGCAGAGGAGAAGTAGACAAAGTGGAAAATCTGAAGCATTTCAGGCTCATTGGTCAAACGCCGGTTCCGTGTTCATTGGAGGAATGGGCCGAGATGATGGAAGATCCGACGACGCGGCGCGTGCGTCTGACGCGCATCGGGCCGTTCGAAGTCTCAACCGTGTTCTTGGGCCTCGACCACCGCTTCCTTGGCAAAGGGCCGCCGATCCTATTCGAGACGATGACTTTTCTGGTTGGCGGTGGAGACGGCGGCAGCGAATACGAGGATATGAACAAGCGTGACGGACGCTGGACAACCTGGATGGAAGCGGAAGCGGGGCATGAACGCGCAGTGAAGTGGCTACGCGCCGAGTACTGTGCCGCGGACGATCAACCGGAGGAGAAGCGATGAGCCCGACCCAAGCTACGGCATTGTACCGGCAGTATAAGGAATTGCAAGCTCAATTCCACAAGCTTGATGAGCGGCTGCGCCACCAGGAGGGCCGAACCATAGAACTACTCGACCGCGCTTTGGAGATCATCGAGAGCGCCTACCGAACACGGGAATGGCTTCTCTACTCTCGGACGGAGCGGACGGATGAGACGCTGAAGTTGATCACAGAAGCCATAGGACCGAAGGAGGACGATGCCACGTTTCATCGATGATCTCCGCGCTCCGGGCGCCCGCATTCAGAAGCCGTGGTTCATTCTGGAGCGGCACGAGCGCCGCTGGAACGAACACACGCTGAAGGTATTCGAGGTTCTCCGCGACCCTTCGCTTCCGGTGCTCCTGATCGATAACGTGAGCGACTACTACTTCACGGCCAGCGACCAGGAGAACTGGGATCTGGGACGGGACTTCCCGAACCTAGCGCCGCCGTTCCCCTATTTCTGGGCGGAATACAAGATGCCGCGTGTGATCCATTCGAAGGAGAGGGGCGACACGGAGATTCCCGGAACCGGCCGTGTCGGAACTTTGATCACGGCGCTCACGCAGGACCAGTTCAAGGGCGAGGGCGTTCCGGACAATGTGAAGTGGATTTTGTGGGGCGAGCTGTTTGCTGATTACAGCAAGCATGGGGTGACCGGGGAAGGCGTCCACGGCGCATTCTTCTGGGCGATCGACGCCGAAGGCCGGATCATCGAAGAACCGTGGATGCAGACGTATTCCGACGCGGCCCACAACGAGGAATTGCGAGGCTACATGGGGTGGTTCAACCCGGCCTTGCTTGCCGTGAGCTTCCTGCATTGCAAGAACGTGCGCCTGGATGACAACCACGTCCCGAAGCCGCTGGCGAAGAAGTATCGCGAACGGCATGGCGTCGAACCGTGCGCGTACAAGACGCTTGTCATCGAGCCGCTGAAGCAGATCCTGCGGCACGAGGGACGGTCACACGAGGTGGGCCTGCAGAAAGCCCTTCACATCTGCCGGGGCCACTTCAAGGACTATCGCGAGGGCAGAGGCCTGTTCGGGAAATATCACCAGTTGGTCTGGCAACCCAGTATCGTTCGCGGGACGAAGGGCACGAAGACGCCGCCCAGAGAGATCGAGGTGAAGGTATGACGCGCCTGAGAACAGCGACACATTCGGTTGAGCCGTCCCGCGGACTTGTGATCGAGATCCACGATGATGCGCTCGGTCTGATCGGCGTGATCTACCCGGCGGAGGGCGGCGTGAAGATTGTCAGCAAATATTTTTCCGGCAATCATATCGAGGACATTGCGCGGCTCGACAATGTCCTCCCGCGCAGCCTGGAGGTGCGGATCGTATGAGCGGCTTGAGCGGCCCGATGAAATCGTTCGGCTGTGGGCCAATCATGCTCGCGCTCGTGGGCGCGGCCATGATGGCAATGGTGGGCGCGATGATGATGGTGATGTACCGGATTGTGCGGCCATGAGCGAACGCAACTGTCCCTTCTATGGGCGATCCATGCAAACCGCCCTTGCGGTGAAGCCCGCGTTGTTCGTGCTGTTTGATTCGCGTGGCAATCAGTGCGCTCTCGTCACCGACGCGCATTCGCCGTGTCTGCTCGAGATCGAAGGGCGTCCCGTGGAGTGGCGCGAGTGTCCTCGTGTCGAGGCGATCCGGCCATGACGCCGCGACCGCAACAAGGACCCGGATACTGGCGCTATGAAGTGAGCGGCAAACTGGCCGAAGCGATGATGCGCTTCATTCAGGGGGAACCGCTGACGCTCATCAACCTGGCCGTGATCCATGTTTATCTGAAACAGTGGGTCGATGCGCCGGCGTGGGACCAGAATCCGTTTCTGAACGAGAATGGCCGCGCAGATCTGTGGGCGCTACGGCGGCAGGCGAACGAAGCCCGCACGGAGCCGGCGATGCGGCGGCTGATCGAGCGGCTGGTGGAACTCGGGATGGACCCGTTATGAAAGAGATCTACCTCCATTCGAAGAAAGAGCGGATTCCCGGCAATCCTACCTGTCCCAAATGCAAGCGGCGAGTTGATGGCGCGACCGGCGTCTCGGAAACAGAGCCGCGTCCGGAGCCGGAACCGGGGAATCTGGGAGTCTGCCTGTATTGCGGTTCCCTCAATCGCTACACGGCGAATCTGCATCTGGAGCCGGTTGACCGGACGGAGCGGAGAAAAATTCTGCGCCGCGATCCAAAGTTGCGCGAGCTGGTCGAACTGGTCGAATCGACCTCGCAGCAAATCCGGAGACAGTGGCAGTGACGCCGGCGGGCCAGCCGATCTACGCGAACCCGTTCACGGCGTGGGCGGAGCTTGCGGCCGGCTTGCGGGAGCGGTTCATCCGCGAGACAGGCATGAATCCGGAGAAGGCGCGGACGCGGCCACGCGCCGTAGAACTGCTGAACGCGATCAACGCGATCAAACGGCAATGTGACGCCGCCGGCAACATGCTCGACCGGCTGGAGGACCAGGAGCCGGATTCCTTTCAGGCCTTCCACCGGGCGTTGGAGATGAAATGAATTGACGATAAGGCGGAACGAATGAGACGGAACAAACGACAACGTAATCGGCCATTGAATTGGCCCGATTTTTTTGATGACGCCAGCCGTCGCGCATCCGGCGGCGCTCAGTTGTGGCGGCAGGAGGTCACGCGGGATCAGGCGCGGCGATGGCTGCTTCAGGTTTCTGCGGATAAGCAACGGACTTTGAGTGAGGCGCATTACAAGCACTTCATCACGGACATGAATGCTGGCAACTGGCAACCAAGGGTGGCAGAGGTCAATTTCGACACCCGATGGAATCTGATGAACGGCCAGCATGTTCTGACCGCTCTCATTCATTCCAATCTGGAAAAAGTCATGCTGAAGGTGAGCATCGGGCATGAGCCGGAAGAGTTCGCGGGATTCGACAAAAACCGCAAGCGGTCAGCAGGCGACGATCTCAAGGTCAAAGGCGTCGATAAGCCGAATGAAGTAGCGGCGGTGGCGCGGGCACTCTGGCAATACGAGAAAGGCTTCTTCAGTGGAAACAAGTGGACTTCCGCTAGGAGCAGCAACGTCTGGCCCACGGCTGCGGAAACATGCGAGTCCGTAGAGAAACATCCCGGCATCCAGAAGCATCTCTGCAAACTTCCGGCCTTTCGCGGCTCCGGTATTTCCATCAGCGCTTTTCGCGCTGCCTCGTATGTGTTAGAGCAGATCGATCAGAAGCAGGCGGAGAAGTTCATGCGGTCACTGGTCGAAGGCATCGAGATCCCTAGCCGGGATCATCCGATCGCCGTGCTACGGGCTTATTTTCAAAGCCTCAAGAACGAGCGGCTCCGCAACGGCGCGACGATGGCGGCAATATTCAGAGCTTGGCAATACTATGTGCGTAACGAGAACGTGCCAGCCGGCCATGCATCGCTGATCCGCAAGAACGAACCGTTTCCTGAACTGGCGTCACTGGCGATTGTCCACCGGATGCCGAAACAAGGCGTCTCTTGACGGACGAACAACTGATCGGCCTCGCGCATGCCGTTGGGAATATGGTCAAGAACGAGGTAAGGAACACGGGCGTGTGCCGCGGCGTGATCGCCTCGATCCATGACGGCCAACTGCACCGGATGCGAAAGGTCGAGAAGGAAATCATCGAGCATTGCGGCGAAGACTGGCTCAACAATAGCGCCGCCAAGCAAGCAGTATTCGAGATGCTACGGTTCGCGACCCAGATTATGCCCCCGGATGGTTTCGCATTTGGCTCCGTGATCAATCGCTATCGGAGCACGGAGAAACTCTCGCGCCTGTCTGAGCCGGAAGTTCATAAGCTCTTGCATCAAAGTGGCAAAAGCTATAAGCAACTGATGGCGGAAGGTTGGATTGATCCGCCGCAGGATGCCGTGATCGCGATTATCCAGACGCCGGATCGGATCTGCAAATTCAACCAGACCTACGATCCCAAGGAGCGCATGTTCGTGGGCCAGCCGATAGTGGATTGCGGCCCGCCAGAATATTTCAGCGGGCGATTGAAGATGTTTGGGAAAGAAGAGACGACGAATTGAAGCCGTGCCACGCGCATGAACTGACGTACAAAGCGCCGGATCTGGTAGAACACAACCCATGAGCGAAACCATCAATGTTCTGGAAACCGGGGCGGTAGGCGACGGTTCCGTCGATGACCGGCCGGCGATTCAGGCGCAGATCGACGCTTGCGAGGCCCGCGGCGGCGGGACCATCTACTTCCCGGCGAGGGACTTTCTCCTCAATTCATGGGTTCAGGCGGATCATCCCTGGCAATTCTTCAATCTCTCGGTTGGCAGCAATGTCATTCTCATGGGGGCGCCGGGAGCGCGGCTGCTTCAGGGGCCGAAAGGAATTCATCCGGCTGGCTCCGATTGGACCTTCGTGCGGAATACCGTGCTGCAGATCGGACCCCACGCCTCGTGGATTCGGTGGCAGGACCCGGAATGCAATGGCGGCTGGCGTCCCGCTGAACCCGTCAAAGTGAACTCGAATGTGGTCACGCTCAAGAATCCGCTCGACGCCATCGATTTCACCGCCGGCGACTGGATCGGCGTCTATGAATCCGATCCGCCGCCGGGAGACTCCGCAGTTTACCGCTCGGAGTTCCAGCAGATCCTGGCCGTCGATGACGATACGGGCGCGATCACGGTGCGCGACCGATTCGCGAGATCCTTTCCGACTGCCTATGCCTGCAATATCACGCCGCTTGTCACACAAGGCGTGACCATTCAGGGGCTGACCATCGAAGGCACGGAGCCGCTGGCGGTCATGGAAGCCATCGACTGCTCGATCCGCCGCTGCGAGCTGGTGTCGAACACGGCGATCTCGGAACAGAAAAACACCTTCGGCTTGAACATCAACAGCGTCCGCAATTACATGTGCGAGGAAGTTCAGATCTATTCGGTGGCGGGCGGCGCTCCCATCGTCTACGAAATCGCGCAGCGGAATTCCGGGTACTTCACGTATCAGGACTGCACGTTCCAGGCGAAGGCGATCGGACTGGGCGAATATGCGAACCACTGCAAGTTCGCCACCAACGAATGCCATCTGTATCCCGATGAGAGCGTCGATGTGGCCGTCGTCATCGGCGGCGCGGACGTGGTAGTGGCGGGCAACAGTCTGAACTGCGGCGAATTCAGCCGTTCATCCGGCGCGGTCCTGAGCGATTTTGTAGGCCCGAACAGTTACGCGGCGTTTGTGACACACGGGAGGTTTCTCGGCAATTCGATTGTCTATTCAGCCGCCAAATCGGGCGCCGGGATGAGCGCGATCCACATCAAGGGCAGCGAAAGCTCGGTCGAAAACAACATGATCGAGGACGTGGGCCAGGAATCTACGTGCGGCGTAAAGGCCGAAGGCCCTGGCGTCATGGCGATTCGCATCTCGGGGAACCGCATCGACCTTCCCGCGCCGAAGTCCATCGGCCTGTCCGTGCTGCCTGGACTGAACGTGGATTGCGCCGTGATCGCGGCCAATACGATCAAGGCCAATGGCAAAGGCGACCGCGGCATTCTCATCGGTTCGGGCAATTCCGATCCTGCGGCCGGCGGGCATTCGATCACCGGCAACGTCGTCATGGGATTCAAACAGCCGCTGACATGCAATTACGATCTGCATCCTGGCACGTCCGTCATCGGCAATCCCGATATTCCGGATCACATGTAATGAGAAACGGCACGCTCATCACGCTGGCCCTTTTGCTCATGCTTGTGGCGGTCTATCACCTGGCGCGGCGAAGCGGATGAAAGGATATGGGGAGATTATGACGCATCGCTTTCAGGTGTGCGAGACGCACGGATACGGAGAATGCGACGGGACCGGGCCGTCCTGTGTACTTCACCAGATGACTAAGGAAGAAGCGCGAATGGAAGCCTTGAGGGTGCTTTTCCGTGGCCGGACGTTCGAATGCTGCGGGCGAACGCCAGAGGAAGGCCACGAGCCGGGATGTTCTATGGGCGAGGCCAGCGACGATAAGCGGGGAATATAGTTTGCCTCGTTCCCGCAAGCCATTCCGCGACGGCAGGGTCCACGTGAAAAAGCGCATGTGCGACACGTGCATCTTTCAGCCTGGAAACCTGATGCATCTCAAGCCGGGGCGCGTCAGACAGATGGTTCAGAGCGCGACGAAAGCTGATTCCTGCATCATCTGCCACGAGTCGCTCGGCGGGCCGCAGGCCGTCTGTCACGGTTTCTTCGCGAAACATGCGACCTCGCCGCTTCAGATCGCGCAGCGCCTCGGATTCCTGAAGTTCGTGTAAGGTTAGGGAGGTGGCGCGTGGAACTCGCAACCATAAAGCAGCAAATCGAGATCAGTTTCGCGACTCCTCTGCGGCTGATGTTCGATCAACCTTCCGGGGAGTATCGCGCCTTCTTCACGTTTCAATTCGATAACTTCGTGTTTCGAGGGGAAAACATGTCAGCTACGATGCAGATTGGAACCTACGCCACGGTGTCCGTGGAGTGGAAGGACTCAAAAGACAATCCGGCGAAGGTGGAGGGGCCTACGAAATGGGAGAGCACCGTGCCGGCGACGGTGCAATGCACGGTGGCGACCGGGAATCCGCTGATCGCCAACCTCTACGCGCCGGGGCCGCTCGGCAAAGCGCAGATCCAGGCGACGGCGGATGCGGACCTGGGCAGCGGCGTCAAGACCGTGACCTCCACCATCGAAGTGGAAGTGATCTCGGGCGAAGCCGTGGGTGGCGAGATCACTTTCACGCAGAACACGTCGCAGGGTGGTCCACCGGCCGCGAAGCCCGCGACGGCGATTCCGAAAAGATAAAGCTCCATGACGATGCGCCTCGCCATCCGTGCCTTCCGCCGCCGCGCCGTTCTCTGGGAGAAGCGGCTCGATATCGATTCGAGTGACGAAGCGGTCCTTGGCGTCCTGGGCGAACAGCACGCCCGCGAGATGGCGCGAGGCCTCTACAACATGATCGAAATGGAATTCTTGGACGAGCCTGATCCCTTGAACCGCTATTTCCGCTTCGGCCTGAACCCGGAAGGCATGGTGGCGCCGATCGCGCTCGATCTC
>Ga0066903_100000767_pt1 | contig 21569 bp, 11 predicted proteins | sample PanSoiMetaGPlot1_FD_67491 | JGI IMG/M metagenome (GOLD analysis project Ga0066903, IMG submission 67491) | Tropical forest soil microbial communities from Panama analyzed to predict greenhouse gas emissions - Panama Soil - Plot 1 (version 2) | ecosystem: Environmental > Terrestrial > Soil >... | reverse complement strand
CGTTCCTTGGTTTTGGTCTGATGCGTGATGGCGGGCACCAGAAAACGGCGAGCAATCTGGTAAGCCGTGGCATTGTCGTAGGTGAAAATCAGCACGCGATCCTTGCGATGTCGCTGGAGCAACTTGCCCAGGAGAGCGATCTTGTTGGGGGCGGCCAGGGCCAGCCGCCGCTGCTCCCGATACGCCTGAAAGGCGGCCCGCCCTTCCGCCGAGCGAGCCGTGGCTTGAATGAAGCGCGACCAGCCGAGCGGCCCGCCCATGTAAATCCGATTGTCTTCGACGAAGCGCCGATAGATGCCGCGAGCTTCTTCGTAGCGGACTTGGTCTTCCGGGCTCAGCGAGACTTCGAGCCGTTCAACGCGGAACTCGGCCAGGAATTCGCCGGCCAGTTGCCTGATCTCCCGGCGATACACGATGGGGCCAATCAACTCAGGAAGCAGTTCGTGCCTTCCGTCGGCTCGTTCCGGAGTTGCCGTCAAGCCGAGGCGATAGGGGGCCAGGCTGCCGACCGCGGCAAGGAGAAAACTCGGCCCCGGCAGGTGATGGCATTCATCGAAAACCACCAGGCCGAAGCGATTGCCCCAGCGCTCCAGATATATGTAAGCCGAGTCGTAGGTGGATACCGTGAGCGGTTGCAAATCGTAATCGCCGCCGCCGATGAGGCCGACCGGCACGCCAAAGCCGGCCGTCATTTCCGAATACCATTGATTGAGCAGATCGATAGTGGGCGTGATGACCAGGGCAGGGCGGGCGGCTTTCTCGATGGCAATCAGAGCCAGATGGGTCTTGCCGGTTCCCGTGGGCAGGACAACCACGCCTCGCCCATCGTGTTGCCACCAAGTTTGCAGGCCCTCAGTCTGGTGGGGAAATGGCTGGCGCGAACTTCTCAGCTTCCACTCCACCGGTTGCCAGAGGCGGGCTTCATCGACGTAAGGGATTTTCTCACGCCGTAAGTACTCGATGATGGCTCGATATTCGCGCCCCTCGGCTCGATGAGAGCTGGAGCGCTGATCCGGCCGGCATCCGGGGATCTGATCCAGCACTTCCTTATCTGCCCCAGTAAGGGCCAGCGTGCCACCGTCGTAGGCCAGATGAACTTCCATGATGAAGAATTATAAAGGAATTCAAGCGATCCCGGCACAAGGTTCTGTCCTATTATTGGGGCTTGCCGCTTAGCGTTGGGGAAATCCATCGCGAATGCCAAACGTAAACAACGTAAACTGTGTCCGTTGCAGCAAATCGCCGATTTTCCTATAATGCAATGTTTACGAAGCGGCGGCCAAATGAGCCGTCGGTGTCATCGGGTGCGCCATGTTTGAAGGAATACAACGCGGTATAGCCGATGCTTTGAAGCGGCTGCGCGGACGGGGCCGGATTACCGAGGCCAACGTCCAGGAAGGGCTGCGCGATGTCCGCAAGGCCCTGCTCGATGCCGACGTCAATTTCACCGTTGCCAACGATTTCATCCAGCGTGTCACGGAAAAATCCGTAGGCCAAGAAGTCCTCCGCACTCTCGATCCCAGCGAGCAGATCGTCCGCATCGTTTACGACGAACTTGTCAATCTGATGGGCCCGGTCGATCACCGCTTCCACTTTGCCAAGGATCGGCCCACGGTGCTCATGTTGTGCGGCCTGCAAGGTAGCGGCAAGACAACGACCGCGGGCAAACTGGCGCTCCTGCTACGCGAAAAGTACAACCGCAAGCCGCTTCTGGTTGCTGCCGACTTGCAGCGCCCTGCCGCCGTCGAACAGATCAAGGTTCTCGGCGAACAACTCAGCATTCCGGTTTACAGCGAAGGGGCCGCCAGCGCCGACGGCACGGTCAAGGGTCCCTCGCCGATCACTGTGTGCGCGAATGCCGTTGCTCATGCCAGACGCAATCTTCTCGATACGGTGATCCTCGACACAGCCGGCCGGCTACACATCGCCGAAATGCCGATGGACGAGCTCCGGCAGATCGACCGCCAGGTCAAGCCGGACGATGTCTTCCTGGTGTGCGACGCCATGACGGGGCAGGACGCGGTGAATAGCTCGAAGGCATTCAACGATGCTCTCGATCTCAACGGCGTGATCCTGACCAAGCTGGACGGCGATGCTCGCGGCGGGGCGGCCCTGTCCATCAAGGAAGTCACGCAGGTGCCGATCAAGTACATCGGTGTCGGCGAAAAGCTGGAAAAGCTCGATGAATTTGTCCCCGAGCGCATGGCCCAGCGGATCATGGGCCAGGGTGACATCATGGGGATCGTGGAGAAGGTGGCCCAGGTCCAGGCCAAGCTCGGCCAGGAGGAATTGCAAAAACAGCAGGCCAAGCTGGAAAAGGGCAACTTCACGCTCGACGATTTCCGCAAACAGTTTGAGATGATGGCCCAGATGGGCGGCATGAAGGACCTCATGAGCCAGATGCCCGGCATGAGTGACATGATTCCGGAGGGGGAAGATCCGGAAGTCGCCGTGAAGCGCATCCAGGGCATGATTGATTCGATGACGAAGGAGGAGCGGCGCAATCCGGACGTCATAGATATTCCGCGGCGGCGTCGGATCGCGGCCGGCAGTGGCACCGAGCCCCACGAGATCAAGCAGTTCCTCAACCAGTTTGACCAGGTGCGGACGCTGATGCGGCAGATGGCCAGCATGAGCATCTGGCAGCGGATCAAGATGGTCACCGGCCTGGGCAAAGCGGGCATGTTTCAGCCTGGCGCCATGCTTCCCAAGCAAAAGATCGGCACCGGCCATCGCAAAACGCCGAAGGAGCGGGCGGAGGAACGCAAGAAGAAACGTAGGAAAGGCAGATAGTTTGGAGTGCGGTGTTTAGCGGCGGTTTGCAGAACCGCGCGGTTCTGCGAACCGCCGCTAAACCCTGCTAACGAAAGGAACCATCGTGTCAGTCAAAATTCGCATGAAGATGCTGGGACGCAAACACCGCCATTTTTTCCGGATCGTGGCCATCGATACGCGGCAGCCGCGTAACGGTCGCATTTTGGAAGAACTCGGGAGTTACGATCCCATGATCAAGAACACCGATGAGCGGGTCATCCTCAAGCCGGACCGGATCAAGCACTGGTTGAGTGTGGGCGCCTTACCGTCGGAGCGGGTGGCGGTGTTCCTGAAGAAGTATTTGGCCAAGTTCGAACAGGCAGCGGCCATGGCGGCCGCCCAGCCGGCGACACCGACCGCCTGAGCCAACCATGCGCTTCGATGTCCTCACCCTGTTTCCGGATTTGTTCCAGGGTTACTTGAGCCAGAGTATTTTGAAGCTGGCCATCGAGCGCGGCCTGGTGGCGATTCATTTGTGGAACATCCGAGATTGGGCCACCGGCAAGCACAAGAGCGTGGATGACCGGCCCTTCGGCGGCGGGCCGGGCATGGTGCTGATGCCAGAGCCGGTATTCGCGGCCGTGGAGGACGTGCAAAAGGAAGATGCCGATCCTGGACTGCTTGTGTTATTGACCCCCAGGGGCGAACGGCTCACGCAGAAAGTTGTGCAAGAACTTGCGGAGAATCGACGACTCGTTTTGTTGTGTGGCCGATACGAGGGATTTGACGAACGCATCCGCCTCGGTTTGAAGCCGCGCGAGATATCCATCGGCGATTTCATCTGCAACGGCGGCGAAGTGCCGGCTATGGTGGTGATTGATGCTGTAGTCCGATACGTACCGGGAGTTCTGGGCGATGCCGATAGTGTGAAGGAAGAATCGCACAGCATCCCGGGCCGGCTGGAATATCCGCAATACACACGGCCGCGGGTTTTCCGCGACATGGCGGTGCCGGAGATTTTGCTCAGCGGCAACCACGAAGCCATCGCCCAGTGGCGCAAGGAGCAGGCGGAACAACGCAGCCGAAGATAGCATCCGATTCATCGTTTAGTGTGCGCAGTGGTTTTCCGGGCGCGAAACGATGAATCGGATTGAGAAATTCGATAAAAAGAGAATACAGTGCATTGGAGGTTCACATGAAAAATGCCATGATCGCGCTGGTGGAGGAAGCCGGCCTCAAAAAAGACATTCCCGATTTTGCCATCGGCGACCAGGTGGAAGTCCACCAGCGCATTCTGGAAGGTGAGAAGGAGCGTATCCAGGTTTTCGCCGGGGTGGTCATATCCCGCCGCGGCGAAGGCATGCGCGAGATGTTTACTGTCCGACGCATTGTCCAGGGCGAAGGCGTTGAGCGCACCTTCCCGCTGCACTCACCGAAGATCGCCAAGGTGGACGTCAAGCGCACCGGCGTGGTCCGCCGGGCCAAGCTGTATTACTTGCGGGAACGCGTCGGCAAGGCCACGCGCCTGCGCGAACGCCGGGCCAAGTTGGGCTCCGGCCAGGAGAGTCCGTCTGAAGAAGCGAGCGAGAACTAATGTCGCTTTGATATGCTGGTAATCAGAAGTTCGTCGCACAGCCTGGCTGCTGAGTCCTGACGCCTGACTCCTGAGTCCTGTCCCCATCCATGAAACTCCACGTCGGAGAACGGCTTCGAGCCACCGGCCCGGTCAGTCAGCCGGGGGGATATGTCATCACCGGTGTCGTCGGCGAGAGCCCCTGGTCCGGCCTGTATTCAGCCAAAAAAGTCTTCTATAACTTCGACTTCACCGGGAAAAGGCCGCGCGAAACCGATGACAAGGAATGGCTGGATGTTTTGGTTCGGACCATCCAGTATCCCGTGCTGGACGATCCGGGTTATGTCGCCGGGCGGCGCGAATTGGCCCGCACGGAAGCCCGCCAGATTCTCGGCAATCGCTCCAGCAATCTCTGGCCCGAACCCATTGATTTGCTCGAAGTGGCCAACACGCGCGACCCGTTCACCTTTGGCCGCGACGGCAAGTCCGGAGTTCAACCCGTCAGCCTGGATGAGCCGATTGTCGTCTTCGCGCACCCGCACGGTCAGGCTTTGAGCGAATGGCAGGAACGTGTTTTGCCGCTGGCTTCCCTGCTGGCGGTCCTGGCCGAAGTCCTGGAGTTCATGCGCCAGGCGCATGAGGCAGGTCTCTTGCTCAACGGTCTTGCCCCGAGCGCCGTTATTGTAGATCGGGCAGGTCGGGTTCATTATGTGGCCACCGAGATGGTGGTGGCCGATCCCAGACGGACGCCGGCCGCGCCTTCGGCAGATTGGGCCCGCTTCTTCCCTCCCGAACGCTACGCCCGCGGTTTTACCGCTCCGGAGTGTTTTGATCCGAAGCCCGCACCCCAGAAACGGAGCGATCTGTATGCCTGGGGCAGCCTGGCCTATTTCCTGCTTACCGGGGATAAACCGGGACAGATCGCACAGGATCAGGATCGTCCCTGGGCGCACTTTGGGGACCAACATTTCAGCACGCTGGAACGATCGCTGCGGGGCTTGCCGCCCGCCCATGTGCGGAACTGGGGAGACCAACTTGGCGTTTCCGGATCGGCCCTTCTGGATGGCTGGCCTGGAAACATGGTGGCTGTGCTGCGCTTGCTGTTACATCCGGATTTGCGTCGCCGGCCCGGTTCCGTGGCCGATCTGCGTTCGTGGATCGTATTGCCGCCGCCGCCGCCGGTGTCCGGGGTCCTCGCCCTGCGCACCGGGCCGAAATCGGCAAAAATTCACGTCGATCTGCGCGAAACCGGTCCCGAACTGGAAATGATCGTTCGTCGTGGGGCCGACAGCAAACCCATGACGGTGACGGAGGGAACCAGCGTTCGCGAAGGTCCCGCGAGCACGGTGGTGGAAGATCCGTTGATCCCTTCCGCCGGAGCCATTTGGTATTCCGTCTTCACCAGCCAGCAGCACGGCCATGCGACCACGATTTCGGTGGCCACGCACGCCGAGTTGATCGAGCCGTCGGCTCCGAACCTGCTCCGCCTGGTGGAACAAACCAGCGGCACCGGCGACGGCGTCGAGCCACCCAGCATTGCTTTGCTCTTCCAGGCATTTCCCGAGGAAAAGGCGGCGGAAATCCTTCTTGGTTCCGCCTGGCCCACAGTGCGGATTTGGGCGCACAAGCGTCTGGGGAAAAAACAGAAGGGCCCCCGTTCTCCCGCGGTCGAGGTCCTCCTCTGGCAAGGCCTGTACGATCCCGCCCCGGAGCTTCGCCAGGAGGCGGCCCGTGCCCTGATCAATGGTCCCGAACCGCCTGATGACGACATGGTCCGTCGCATGGTCCACATCCTGGGAGGCGACGATCCGGACAATTGCATTCAGGCGGCCCAGTCGCTTCGGCAGGTAGGGCTGGGCGACGAGCAGGTTCGCCGCATCGTCGCAGCCCTCGAAGGGGATCGCCCAACCACTTGCCCCGTGTGTCAGATGGAGTTAACCGGGCGCGATCGCCCCGAACATTTGCAGGATGCGCATGGCTACGTTAGTGTATCCGGTACGTTGCTTCCTCGGGCCATGGCGGTCGAACGCCTATGGGAGGGGATTTTCCTCAAGGGAGATACCGCCGCCCATGACCAGCTAGTGGAAATATTCGGCAACGACGAGGCCGCGAAAAGAAACTACGTCGCTTCCCTGGAAGATGAGTTGAGACGGCGGGACGGCAGTGGCGAGTGGCCGGCGACGAGTGCCGAGGGCAGCAGTGAGTTCCCCGCGATGGCGTCCGCGCCGATTGCACTCGGGCCGGCGCCGCGTTTCAAGGTGGAAAACCTCATCGCCTGTCTCCGCAAGTCGCCGCAGGTGGAATCGTTCTTGGCCAACCTGCTTCACTCCAAGGAAAGTCGCGTCCGCGACCTTTCCCGAGAAATCCTGCTGCCTGAACTGGTCAAACGCCTTCCCACAAAGGTCAGCCCGGAGGAGTTGCGCCGGCGGCTCGACCAGGTCTGCCCGGACGATCTTCTGGAAGAAAAAATCCGGTTGTGCCAGCGCTTACCCAATCTGGGTGTGGATCTGGCCCCGGTCAATACGTGCCTGGCCCGGCTTCAGGAAGAACGGCCGGTCGCCTGCAGCGAATGCAAGGCACAGGTGCAGCAGGTGGAGCTGGAAAGCCATCTCCGCCGTGAGCACGGCATCTTCGAGTTCCGCGGGGTCCGCCGTTCCTTTGGCGAGATGCGGGCTTTCCTGCTCGAGTCGGTATGTGGCACGAGCCCGGCTTACGGGGCCTGGACTACTCTGGAAGCCATTGCCGGCGACAGGTATGCCGCCCACGCGGATGGCCGGCTCGTGTCGTGGTTAGGACCGAAACTGCGGAGCTTGACTCCCGAGCAACGTCCCCATGGGGTAAAGGCCCTGGCCGAGGTGATCGCGGTCAGTCCGTTTGGCGAGCGTTTTCTTCCTTTGCTGGTTGAACCACAAAAGGTGGCGATTGTACAGGTGCTTCGGCGACACCTGGCCCTGGAAATTGCCGCACGCCTGCCGGCGCCTGTCGGCAACACCACTTTGGAGACGATCCAGCCTCTCCTGGCAGACAAACAAGTGCCGCGCGATGCTCGCCAGAACGCCGTTGCCGCCTTGCTCCGAACAACCGGAAAAACCGGGGAGGCGACGCGCACCCTCCTGGGCGCCTTCGTGGCCAACACCGGCAAGCTCCGCTCCATCGACAAGCTGCATTTGCTTGAACAATCGGTCGGCCAGTTCCCGGAGATCGACGCCCTGGTGGCCAAGCTGGAGGACCAGGTGCGGATGAATTGCCCGCGCTGCTCGATCCAGCTCCGACGATTTCAGATGGTCCCGCATCTGTGGGACCGCCATCGGCTGGTGCTGGAAGGCCGCCGCGTCCGCGATCCCTGGCGAGTGATGGAAGACTGGCTCGAAGATTATCGTCTGGAAAAGGACAGCGCGATTTTGGATCGCTGCCGGGAGCTGGCGCTGAGGCTGGACCCCGATCATGGTCTGCGCAATGTACAGCGCTTGCTGCTGCGGCACGGCATCGAAGACCGCGACGCGCTTGCGGCACTTCTCGGACAGGCGCGCAACAAACGGGTTTGCCTGTGTCCCCATTGCTACGGTTTGATCCCGGTCAAGGAGCCGGCCATGCCCGCGCCCCTCACCTTTACGGAAGACAGCCTGGAAGGGGTGGGCTACCGCATCGAGTTGAACGAACACCGTCTCCACCCCGGACTCGCCATCGAAGGGCCGAAGGGGGACATCTTCAACAGCCGTGAGCCGGGACGACTGCTGACCCGCAACGGCGCCCTAGCTCTCCTGGTCGGCCCGCTGATGCTGTGCGCCTTCCTGTTGACCGAGGCGCTAACCGGCCGGCGCTTGCCGCTCTACCTGGTGATTATCCTGGCGATCGGCGTCGGCTTGTTTGTGGGCGGATTAATTTACCTGCTCTGGCCCGTGGGCCTGAACCGGCGCGATCGCCTGGTGGATTGGGCCTGGATCAGGCTGGTTCCCATTCTCAATGAGGAAGGCCTGGATAAGGCGGGAGCGGATTTTGTTGCCGGCCTGGCCCAGGTCAGCGGCGGGCTGGGTTCCGCCGCCAAACGCTGGGAACCAATGAAAGCCGCCAGGAATGCGCTGGAATCCCAGGCACAAAAGGACAGCGACGTGGTCTGCCACCTCGCGACTTTGTGGCGCTTGACCATTCAGGACCAGGCCCGCCTGGGGGATGATCCGCTGCCGCTGCTGCTGGAGCAAGTGAGCCAGTGTTTTGCCGGCAAGCTGCCCCTGGCCTACGCCGGCCATCTTCTCGAGGGCTTGCCGGAGCCCGGCTCCAGCGATTGGTGGAGCAAAAGCCAGTGGCAGCGGCTGCAGATTTTGTTGTGCGAGCAAGCCTTTGCCGCCGGCCTGGAACTGAGCGACCTGATCGATGTCTGCCGGGCCCAGCGCGTATTGGGATACACTCTCGGCCTGGAAGAACTGGACACCCTTGCTCAGCGGCGACTGTTATGGTCGTTTCGCACCAGCCGGCCCTGGGAGCGGTTTGCCAAAGCCGCCACAGTCTTTGAAGTCGCCGCCAACACCCGCAACGGCACCAAGCTTTTGACTCGCATTCCAGATCTCCTCCTGGCCGTGGACGGAACTCCCCTGTTTGTCGGCGCCCGCGGTTTGTGGTTTGAGGACACCTGGTTCACGGCCATGCCCGCCAGCATCGAGGTCCGGACCCACAAGCACGACTATGAATTGATCATCGGCTCGCACCACTTTACTTATCCCGAGAATCCCGATCCGCTGGCCTCGCGCCTGGAAAAATGGTTCCGCTATTATTTTCGTGATTTTGTGCCCCAGGTTGCCGCGGTCCATTCCTGGTGCTCCCCTGATGTGGGCAAGAAACTTCAGTTGCGCAACGGCGTCTCCTGTCCCGATTGCAAGAAGAAAATCCTGACCCGCCAGGGCGACGTCGGCATCACCATGGATGAAAAAGTGGTGGCGACGTGGATATGATTCCGATTTATCGTTTCGCGCTCGCAGTGCTTTTCTTAGTCGCGAAACGAAAAGTCGAGTAGAATGGAACCAGCAGACAACAAAATGTCGGCAGCGAAGCGTCATGCAGGAGCGACGCATGTTGGCATTTCTGAAAAAGCGAAGGGTTCGCTGGGTGCTGGCAAGCATTCTGGTGATCCTGCTTGGCGGCGGCGCTCTTCTGTACTGGTATAGCCGTGCATCACTAGCGGATTTCGTCGGCATCGATCTGCGAACGCTGGACGACACGCATCCAACCGCCCTCGGCAAATTTCTGAACGGAATCTTGCCGGACCAATTTCCCGGGCCGCGGACGAAATTGAATCAAGTTCTGGCGAGAACATTGCCTGAGGAATTCAAACCACAGAAACGCCTCTTGGGAGGTTTTGAACCCTGGTATCTTTGGCGCCTTGAAAGAAACAATCATTCGCGTTTCATCCTTTTTGAAGCAGAACCACTTTTCGTAATTCCCAGCGGCTCCACAGCGCGCATCCATTTTTTCGATTCCAACGGCAGATATCAAAGTACGACCGAGTTTGGCACCGGGTGGCGAATTCAAATTCTCGACGCTTCCCTGTTCAGTTACGAAATCTTAGGTGATCCCCTGATTGAAGTCATATCCGGGCCCTCGATCCTAGGGGAATCAATTCGCCGTCAGTACTATGGGATTTCTAAGAACCGCGCTGCTCTTTTGAGGCTTGAAGACGAAAACGGGAAACTAGCGGCAAATTCCTACGAACATTCGCACTGGCGATTGGGGCCTTCGCCACCGGTCCGTACGAAAGGGGAATGGACGGAATTATTGAACTCGCTTGATTCAAAGCAGGTTCTTGAAGCACTTACGTGGATCGGTGGTCACCATCGGATGGAGAACGTGTGGAACGGTTCTGGGTCCGTGGTTGCGGCTGTTCGCAATAGTCCTGCTGTCCAAAAGCGAATTGGAGAACTCACTGTTTCCGAAAACCAATGGATTCGGGAGGCGGCAGTGCTGGCCCAGGAACAATTACCGAAGAAAGCCATTCCGTAGAGGCCAGTCCGTGCTCGCAAGAATTCTTCAAACCATATAGGCCCCAATCTCGTCGTTTTCGTTGACGCCAATCGCTCTTTTGGTACCTTGGAACATCTCCGGAAAGGACAACGCCATGAAAACTCCAGTGCTTCTCGGCATTCTGGGCATTATTGCGTCCATCTCCGCCGCGTCTACCGCCGGAGAAAAGAAAGCGCCCGTGACGGGTCCGGCGGTCCAGGCCAACAATGATTTCGCCTGCGAATTGTACCGCAACCTGAGCAAGGATAACGAAGGCAAGAACCTGTTCTTTTCGCCGTACTCCATCAGCAATGCCCTGGCCATGACGCTGGAAGGGGCGCGCGGGGAGACGGCGGCGGAAATGGGCAAGGTCATGGGTTTGCCGGATTCACTTCGCGAAGTCGGCGAGGAAGGCAAAATCCGGCCCTGGAAGACCGGTCCCTACCATCAGGGATTCGCCGACCTCAATCGCCGGCTGACCAAACCGCCGGACGCTCCCAAGGACCTGGCCGTCCGCACCAAGATGGCCGACTTGCGCGACAAGCTGAACAAGGCCAACAATTTGATCGCCATCCTGCAGAAACAGGGCAAGTTCAATGAACTGGGGAAGGTTCAAGAGGAAGCCAGGAAGCTAGCCGATGCATTCAACACTCTCGCCAAGCAGGTGGATCAGTACGAGTTGCGCGTGGCCAATGCCGTCTGGGGAGAGAAGACCTATCCCTTCGATCCGGCTTATTTTGCCGCCATCGAAAAGCACTACGGCAAGGACCTGCTGCGGAACGCGGATTTCATCAACCAGTTCCCAAAGGAGCGCGCCACCATCAACCGCTGGGTGGAGGAGCAGACCAAGAATCGCATCAAGGATCTCATCCCCGATTATCCGCCGGAGATGGCCCGCCTCATTCGCATGATCCTCGTCAATGCCATCTATTTCAAGGGACAGTGGTCGACTCCGTTCGATCCCAAGCAGACGAAGCCGGACACTTTCTTCCTGCTGGGCGGCGGCAAGACCAAGGCCCCGCTGATGCACATCCATCACGGCCAGACTCGCTATGCCGCCTTCAACGCCGACGGCACTTTGTTTGAAACCCCGATGACCATTCCGTTTCAGGGCGGAGACAAGGTGAAAAAATATCCGGCCGGCGATGGTTTCCTGATGGTGGAATTGCCGGTCAAGGGAGACAAACTGTCGATGGTGGTGATCGCTCCGCAGAAAACCGACGGCCTGGCTGCCCTGGAAGCCCGCCTGACCGGCAAGAACCTCGCTGCCTGGATGGGCAACTTGCAAAAGCGATCGGTGGAGGTGACGCTGCCGCGCTTCAAGATGGATACCGATTATTCCCTGGGCGACACGCTGCAAAAAATGGGCATGAAGCTGGCGTTTATCGAGCGGGTCGCCGATTTCACCGGCATGTCGGCGTCGCGCAACCCGGACGACCGGCTTTACATTTCCAAGGTGCTCCACAAGGCGTTCGTGGAAGTGAACGAGGAGGGGGCGGAAGCCGCAGCGGCCACGGCCGTGATCATGGCCGTGCCTACTTCGGCGCCGGTCACTTTCCCGTTCAACCCTGTTGTTCGCGCCGACCGGCCATTCGTGTTCCTGATCCGGGACATGGAGTCCGGAGCGGTGCTGTTCTTGGGGCGCGTCACACAGCCAGTCGCCAAGTAATTTGTGGCGGTCGTATTCGGCTTTCGGCTATCGGCTTTCGGCCGGCAGCCGGAAGCCGCCAGTTGCATCAACCCCGCCTTGACGCGCCGCGCCGCTTCTTCTAAACTCCTGGTCCGATTACCCTGTTCCCGCGCAACCTGTCGCAGCACGGAACTTCTCCCTTGACCTTCTCCATGCGTTCCCGTTCGCGGTGCGCGGTTTTCCCGATGGAGACACGTCATGATCAAGCGATCGGCCAGTTTCGTGGCGACGATTCTGTTTGTCCTGGGCACGGCAGCCGTTCCGCCTACTTCGGCCGAGGAAAAAACAGGCCCGGAGAAGAAGGTCGCCCACATCCGCCTGGCGGGAGACCTCGACGAGGCTCCGGTGGCGGACGATCCGCTGTTCGGCGGCCACAGCGAGAATTTCAAATCCAAAATCGACCGCATCAAGAAAGCGCAGAACGACAAATCGGTTCAGGCCCTGCTCATTCACATCGACGGCATGGAAATCGGCTGGGCCAAGGTGGATGAGCTGCGCGCCGCGCTGGCGGAGTTCCGCAAGACCGGCCGGAAGGCCTACGCTTTCCTCGAAGCCGGCGAGGCCAAGGATTACCTGGTCGCCAGTGAATGTGACCTGGTCTGTCTGCCGGAGCCCGGCTGGCTCATGCTCACCGGCCTGCGTTCGGAGATCACGTTCTTCAAGGAATTGCTGGAAAAACTCGGCATCAAGGCGGATTTCTTGCAGATGGGCATCTACAAGTTCACGGCCGAGCCGTTCACGCGCTCGTCCATGAGCCCCGAAGCGCGGGCGCAGATGAAGCTCGTGCTCGACGATTTCTTCGACAATAGCCTGGTCGGCACGATCTCGCGTTCGCGGCGGCGCGCGGGGAAAAACAAAATGACCAGCGGGCACGTTGCCCACCTGATCGATCGCGGGCCCTTCACCGCTCGTCGGGCCTTTGCAGAAGGGCTGATCGACCAGGTCGGCTACACGGCGGACTTCGAGAACGCAGTGAAAAGCGATTTGAAAGCCGGCAAGCTCAAGATCGTTCGCAACTACGGCCAGGAAAAGCCCAAGGAGGTGGATTTTTCCAATCCGTTCAACCTGCTGAAGCTGCTGGGGCCGAGCAAGAATAACTTCCGTGCGAACAAGGACCGCATCGCCCTGATCTATGCGGCCGGCACCATCGTTTCGGGCCGGGGCGGCTACGGCGTGTGGGGCGATGATTCCGTCGGCGCCACCACCCTGATTGAAGCGATTCGCCAGGCCGACAAGGATCCGAAGGTGAAGGCCATTGTTTTGCGGGTGGATAGCCCCGGCGGCTCCGCCCTGGCCAGCGACCTGATCTGGAACGAGCTGACACGCTGCAAGAAACCGGTGATCGCCAGCATGTCCGATGTGGCGGCCAGCGGCGGCTACTACATCAGCATGGCCGCCCGGAAAATCTACGCCCAGCCGGGCACCATCACCGGCTCCATCGGCGTGGTCGGCGGCAAGCTGGCCCTCGCCGGGCTGTACGACAAGGTCGGAGTCCGCACCGAGGTCATCAGCCGCGGCGCCAATGCCGGCATCCTGTCCACCACCAATCCCTTCTCCAAGACCGAGCGGAGGGCCATGGAAAACCTGATGGCCGAGACCTACGACCAGTTTTTGAGCAAGGTGATCGCCTGCCGTGGCCAGGCCGGCAAGAAATTCACTCGCGATGAGCTTCTCAAGCTGGCGGAAGGCCGCATCTGGACGGGCCGGCAAGCGCTGGCCAACGGGCTGGTCGATGCGCTCGGTTCACTCGATGACGCCATCGCCGAAGCCAAGGTGCAGGGTGGCCTGGCGCGCGATACCGACACCGATTTCCTCGTCCTGCCGAAGGGCCGCACTTTCCTCGACAATCTGCTGGAAGGCCGGCTGGATTCCCAGTCGCCCGGCATGTCCATTCCGCGCCTGGCGAAGTCGGCCAAGCTGCCGGAGCTATCCGGGCACTTGCGGAATCTGGGCGGCCTCATGCAACTCCGCACCGAGCCGGTCTGGCTCATCCTGCCACACGGGTTGAATGTCAGGCCGTAAGGGTTGTGATAGTTGATTGTTCCTTGGGAGCCCGAAGCGCCAGCGAGGAAGACCGCATCCCTCGCTGGCGCTTCGGGCTCCCTTGCGAACCCGGCTTCTTCACATCGTCTTCATCGCGCTCCTTGCAATTCCAAATCCGTCCACTTATAAAGGAAGTTTGCGCCCGAAGTCATCCGAATGAGGAATAGCCCATGCCTGTTGTCGTCGTATGCACGGTTTGCAAGCAGCGTTCCAGGGTCATGGAAGACATGGTCGGCAAGCCGGTGAGATGTCCGGCTTGCGGCAAGGATTTCGTGGCACGTCCCGAGACGGCACTGGGTCCTTCCGCAGCGCCGGCGCCTGTGATCAAAAAGACCGGGGTGAAATCCAGTGAGCTGAAACCCCACCGAAAGAGCGATTCCTGGGCCGAGATCGAAGAGGCTTCTCCGTCACGGCAATCTTCGGCCAGGCACGGCGGTCTTTTTTTCCTCTGGCTGGGATTGGCTTTTCTGGTCGGGGCGGCCGCAGGTGGAACCGGCGTCTATATCGCTGTGCACAACGAAGCCAGCCAGGATCCTTTCGCCGGCGCTCCGGATGGCTTCAAGCTTCCGAAAGATTTCGATCCATTGAAAAACCCGGAGTCAACAAAAAAGGAATCAGAAGATCTCAGGGACAAGAAAGAACCGGCGGATCAGAAAAAAGGAGAAACCGACAAGAAAAGTGAAAACAAGAGCGACGACAAGAAGAGCGACATCAAGATTGTTGACAAGAAAGGCGAAGACCTGAAGACCGGACCGGTTGAAACGGCCGGGGGCGCGTCTTTCAATGTAAAGACCAGCCATATCATGGCAGCGGGCTTCGGCAAAGATGGGAAGGAGTTGCTCGTCTGCGGCCGCGACGGCGACTTGACCTGGTATGATGCCGACAGCCTGAAGGTAAGCCGTTCGCTGCCGATGCCCGCGCACAAAAAGGGACTCGATGGCATCGATATCGATCGGGAAGGAAAAACCCTGCTGGCCGTCAGCTTCGGCACGCTGATCGAGCTGGTGGATTCCGGGTCTGGAGAGCGGAACCCGGTGGAAAGCAAAATCCGCGGAAATTTTCGCGGATCGGCGATTTCCGACGATGGCAAGACGGGTGTCACGCTCCTGGACACGATGATTCATGTGTGGGATTTGAACGAGCGCAAGTTGCTCAAGATGTTCAATCCGCACAAGGGACTTTCGTTGGGCGTGGCCCTGTCACCGAACGGCAAGCTGCTGGCCTCGAGCGGACAAGTGGATGACTCGGTAACGCTGATTGATACCACAACCTTCAAAGAAATCGGCATGATGGAGCGGAACGGCGGGAAAAAGCTCCGCGGCGCCAATGTGTCGGCCACCTTCCCGGCCTTTTCGCCCGACAGCAAATACCTGGCCTTCCCAATCGACAGCACCTTGGTCATCTTCCATGTGCCCAGCAAGAAGGAACGCATGGTCCTCAAGATCGAATCCAAATCCACCATGCTGGGCAGCGCCTCGTTCAGCAGCGATGGCAATACCGTTGCCCTCGGCGTCGGCGACGGCACCGTCCATCTCTGGGATGTCCGCACCGGCGAGCGCCGGGCCATCCTCTCCATGAATTCCAAGAAACGATCCAATATGGTTGCCAGTGTGAGGTTCAGCCCGGATGACAAGAAGGTGCTGGCCGCCAACCGGCTCGAGCACAGGGTTTTTCTCTGGGACCTGGACAAGGTCAATCTGGAGCCCGTGGACCTGGCCAAGACGATCAAGGATCCGACTGTGGACATCGCCACCAATCCCAAGGATCCCAAGACCAAGAAAGATCCCAGGGTGACCCGGAAATTGCCGATGGGCACCAAGGAAATCCTCAAGATTGCCGGCCCGATCGATGCGCATCTCGGAATCGTCATGGACGCGGACGCCGGTTCGCTCCTGGCTACCTTGCCCACAGGCTACCTCAAGCAGTATTCCTATCCGGATTTCAAGGCGCAGGGGATTTACAAGCTGGCCGGCACCGGGCAACGGCCCGTGCTGGATCAAAAGCGGGGCCTGCTCTATACGCTGGTTGCCAATCCCAAGGGCAAGCCGGCGCCGCCTGCCAAGAAGCGGGGCGGCAACGAAATCCACGTCTACGATGTCAAGAACGTTCTGGACGGCAAGATCGCCAGCGGCAATACCCTGCGGCCCAGCAAGGTTTTTACCCTCAATATCTTCGCCTCCCAGCTCTTGCTGACGTCGGACGGTGCTTCGCTTTATGTCCTGGATAACGCCGATCCCAAAAATATCAAGCTGGTTCGCCTGGACGCTGAAAAGGGCGAGCGCAGCGGCGAGCTGGCCCTGGCCGAGAACACCGACTGCCTGTGCCTGACGCGCGACGGCAAGAAGATCCTGGCCGGCAGCCATGTCGGCACTCGTAGCACCACTAAACCGAAGCCTCACCAGGGTTCCATCCAGGTGATCGATCAGGAAACCATGAAACTGGACAAGGCGCTGGCCGTGCCCATCGACCTGTTCTATCTGGAAGCGGGCGACGATGGCCTGGTTTTCGCCAGCGGCGGCAGCGGCCTGAAGACCGAGATCGTTGTCGCCGATATCAACCAGCCCGAACCGGTGACCATCTGGAAAGGGGCGGCGCCGGGCTCGTGGATTCGACTGTCCGATGATCGCAAGCGCCTGTTCGTGAGCAACTGGCGCTCCAAACCCGCGCTGGTGAGCGGCTTGATTCTGCCGGACAAGATTGCCGGCTCGGAGCTACCGTCGGGGAATACCATTCAGGTTCCCCTTGTCGGCGCCCGTGGCGAATTGATGATCACGCCGGACGGACAATTTATGATTTGCGAGGCGGGCGTGGTCTTTCAGTTGAAAGAATAATCAAGCCCACGGATTGCAATCCGTGCGCTTTATGCCGCCCGAGCAAAAGGCCGGCGTTCCATTACAGAGGTAGCAATTTCCACTGGCCTGGTCCGCAGCCATAGAACCAAGCCCAGCAAGATCAGCATGGCCGCAGTGTGAATGTGGCAGGCCAGGAGGAAGAGGTAATTCTCCTTGCCCAGGATTTCTCGATTCAAGATCAAGGCCAGCACCAGATAGATGCCCAGCGCGAATTGCACTGGCCAGGGTTTTCGCCTCTCGTCAGCCAGGATGAAAAACACGGCGGGCAGAGCAAAGACCAGGTGCTGCACCCATGTCACAGGTGAAAAGAGAACCATCAGAAGAAAGAGGCCGGCCAGTTCCTGAGGCATGACGGCAGCGCCGTTCCCACTGCCGGCCTGCCGCGTTCGCAACCAGAAAAATCCCAGGAGTCCTGCCATGGCCAGGTTGGCCAGCAAGCGCGCTTGCTGGACCGGCAAATCGAAGGCCGAGAAGATTTCCGATGCGCTTCGCATCGAATGCCCTTCCGGATAGACCACCAGCGGATGCATGAGGGCCATCTTGAGCGACTGGTTCTGGATGCGCAGGTCGTTTTCATTCATGCCGGCGTGTTCCTTGCCGGAGAACACGCAAAAGGCGACATCGTTCCATTGCTTCTGACAATTCCACCACAGGGAAGTCCCAAGCCAGAGAGCCGGGGAAACGATCAAGACGGCAATGGCCGTCACTGTGACCAGCAAGAGCCGCCACCGGCGTTTCCAGGCCAGGTAAGGCAGAATCAAGCCCGGAGTCATCTTGAGAACGATGGCCAGGGCAAAACAGAAGCCGCCTGCCACATCTTTACCGCGACGTGCCAGGTTCATGCCCGCGACCAGCATCCCCACGAGGATCAAGTGAGGCCCGGCATCGTCCAGGTCACGAATGATGTATTTCAGGCAAAAAAGCAGGGTCAAAGCCACGATCAGAAATCGGCGCTGGCTGGAGACGTTGGCCGGCAGCATGTCCGTCAGCCATTTCAGAAACAGCCACAGGCAGAGCAAGGCAACCACGTAGCGACAGATGAAGGTGACCTCGGCGGGCGCCATGGCCAGGGGGGCGTAAAACATTGCGGCGATCGGCATGTAATTGAAGCATCCTCCGCCGCATTGCGGCAGGCGCTCCAGAAAACCCTGGCCGAAATTGCGATGGACATCGAAATCTCCGCCCTGATGCTGCCGGCGGTGCAGGATTGCCACCAGATGGATCACCAGCACCAGGGCGAAACCCGCCACCACCAATCGGCGCCAGCGGGAAAGGGACAGGAACCAGGAAACCATGGGATCGCCTCCTTGGCGGGATATGTAACAGAGAATGGCATGGCGAAAAAGGCGAGTGCCGTTTTTCCTTTTGTTGCCGATCTCGCCTACTTTTCCACGCGCTCTCACGCTCCCCAATTGAACCAAACTTCCCTACATTAGCTGGGAATACCCCCCTTGAACATTCCCCGGCCGGTGCTGTCGCCGGCCGGAAAAAACCTCTCACCGGGAGTCGTCACATGCACAGGTTGCGATGGTTGTTGGCCGGCGTCTTGCTGCTCGGCCTGGGATCAGGGTCTGGCGCCGGAACCAAGGCCGGCTGGATTACTCTCTTCAATGGCAAGGACACAGGCGGCTGGAAGCTGCGCCAGGAGAAAATCACCGTTACCAAATTCCTGGACGCCTCGGGCAAGGAAATCCCGGGCGCCAAGAAAAAGGGCAAGCTCATCGTGGACAAGAAGGGCAATGAGATCGAAGGCGCGAAGGCGGTTCAGGAAACTATCATCAACCCCAGCGGCTGGGTGGCGGAAAACGACGAGCTGCGCTGCGTCAAACCCCACGGCGGCAACGATATCCTGACCGATCAGAAATTCACCGACTTCGAATTGCACATCGAATTCCAGGCGACGAGCAACAGCGGCGTCTACCTCCAGGGCCGTTATGAGATTCAGGTCAACAACGATTACAACACCAAGCCGAAAATTGTCGAAAAGGACGGCAAGAAAACCGAGGTGTGGGACACGCACCAGTGCGGCGCCATTTATGGCCGGATCGCTCCTAGCAAAAACATGTCCAAGCCGCCCAAGGAATGGCAATCGTTTGACGTGGTCTTCCACGGCGCCCGGGGCGAAAAGGGCAAGGTGACCAAGAAGGCCCGCGTCACCCTGGTCTGGAACGGCGAGAAAGTCATCGACAATGCCGTGATCGACGGCGTCACCGGCGCGGCGCTGGACGGCAAGGTCACCGAACCGGGACCGCTTCTCTTGCAAGGCGACCACGGCAAGGTCGCGTTCCGAAACATCAAGATTCGGCCCCTGGTGTCAGCGAAGTCAACGCGATCGGTGCGGGCCGATCCTTCCGAATCCCCTGCCAACAAGGCCAAGGACGAGGATGAAAAACCCGCACAGACGGGCAAGCAATTGAAGGTCCATGCCCAGGTTGCCGGCGGTCCGAACTCCATGGCCATTCGTTCCGCCAAGGAAGCGGCCCGTTTCACAGGCAAGAACGAGGATGAAGCCACGGCGGAATTGGCCAAGCGTCTGAAGGTCAATGCCATCGATTGGAGAAAACAAATGGTCATCGTGATCAGCGGCGGCGTGCAGCGGACCGGTGGCTACAGCGTGCAGGTTAACAAGCTGGCCGTCAAGGACAACGTCTTGACCGTGCACTGGAAATTGAACGCGCCCAAGCCCGGCGACTTTGTCACCCAGGCCTTGACCCGGCCGGGATTGACGGTGTTGACCGAGCGCTTCGATGGCGAAGTGCGCTTCGATCCGCCGCCGCCAAAAGCAAAACTGGGACGATAATGTCCTCGGCTTGCGTTTAGCGTTCGGTGTATCACTGCGAACGCCAAACGCAAGCAGATCCGGAGCGTTGGAAATGGCTCGTCATGGCGTTTGTTTCGTGGTTGTCTGTGCCTCATTGCTGGGCGCGGTGCGCAGTCAGGAAAAAGCGCCAAAGGGGGATGCAACCCCCAAGATTGATTTCGTTCACGACATCGCGCCCCTGATCAAGGCCCGCTGTGCCGAATGCCACACCAACGGCAAATACAAGGGTTCGGTGTCGATGGACACGCGGGCCGATCTGCTCAAATCCAAGGTGGTGGTCCCGGGCAAGAGCGCCGTCAGCGAACTGGTAAAGCGCATCACCTCGGACGATCCGGAAAAACGCATGCCGTCCAAGGGCAAGCCGCTGTCCGCGAAGGAAATCGCTCTCATCAAAGCGTGGATCGATCAGGGCGTGCCCTGGGACGCAGGCTTCACGTTCAAGAAGAGCACGTATGTCGCCCCTTTGAAACCGCGGCGCCCGGTCCTGCCGCAAGCTCACGCAGGCCGGGATCATCCCATCGACCGCATCCTGGACGCCTATTTCGCAGAAAAAAAACTGTCGCCTCCGAAGGATGCGGGCGATGTCGCCTTCATCCGCAGAATCTACCTTGATGTGATTGGCCTGTTGCCGACGCCGACGCAGGTGGAAAAGTTTGTCAAAGACACCGCTCCAGATAAGAGAAACAGGCTGGCCCGGAGCGTCTTGGCCGACCGCCGGGCTTTTGCCGAGCACTGGCTGACCTTTTGGAACGACCTGCTTCGTAACGATTACGCCGGCACCGGCTACATCGACGGCGGCCGTAAACAAATTTCCGCCTGGTTGTACAAGTCCCTTCTGGAAAACAAGCCCTACGACCAGTTCGTGCGCGAGCTCATCCATCCCACGCCGGATTCGGAGGGCTTCATCCGCGGTATCCAGTGGCGCGGCAACGTCAACGCCAGCCAGGTCCGCGAAATCCAGTTTTCGCAAAACGTCTCGCAGGTCTTCTTCGGCATCAACATGAAGTGCGCTTCGTGTCACGATAGCTTCATCGATCACTGGAAGCTGGCGGATGCCTATAGTCTGGCTGCTGTGGTGGCCGAGCAGCCCCTCAAAATCCACCGCTGCGATAAGGACACCGGTAAGATCGCGTCAGCCGGTTTTTTGTGGCCCGATCTGGGGACCATCGACGCCAAGCTGCCGGCGAAGCAGCGGCTGGAACAACTCGCCAAGCTGGTCACGCACCCGGACAATGGCCGATTCACAAGGACAATCGCCAATCGCCTGTGGCAACGGCTCATGGGTCGCGGCCTCGTTCACCCCGTGGACATGATGGGCAACCGCCCGTGGAATGAGGACCTGCTGGATTACCTGGCCGTCTACTTGGCCGACAACGGCTATGATCTGAAGAAGCTCATGGAACACATCCTCACCTCGCGGGCATATCAGGCGCGAACGGCACGAGTCGCCAAGGAGATAAGCGGAGACGATTTCGTTTTCCGCGGCCCTAAAGTCAAGCGGATGACGGCGGAGCAATTTCTGGATTCGATCTGGCAAATCACCCGCACGGCTCCCAATCGTGCGGACGCCCCGGTGCAGTTGCCCGCCTTCGAAGAAGCAGTGCCCAAGGAACGCCGTTTCATCCGCGCCGCCCTGGTGCGCTCCGACCCCCTGATGCGCTCGCTGGGCCGGCCCAACCGCGAGCAAGTGGTCACCACGCGGCCCGATGTGCTCACGACGTTGCAAGCGCTCGACCTGTCGAACGGCCAGATTCTGGCAGCGCAGTTGGCGCGCGGCGCTGCCACGATCTTGAAAGCCAATCCCAAATTGAGCCCGGACCAGCTGATCGAGTTGATTTATTTGGA
>Ga0066903_100000766_pt1 | contig 21576 bp, 28 predicted proteins | sample PanSoiMetaGPlot1_FD_67491 | JGI IMG/M metagenome (GOLD analysis project Ga0066903, IMG submission 67491) | Tropical forest soil microbial communities from Panama analyzed to predict greenhouse gas emissions - Panama Soil - Plot 1 (version 2) | ecosystem: Environmental > Terrestrial > Soil >... | reverse complement strand
CTCGCCACATCTACGACACAGCCCTCCTCATGCATAGAGGGGACATGCCCCTCGTCCGCCTCAAGAGCGATGCATATGCAAGCCCCTCAGACCGCTCCGTGCATCCCAGCACCAAACCCGAGCCTATGCTTCGTTACTTCTTCGAGATGCTTGTGGATGACCAAACCTCTCTCTTCGATCCTACCTGTGGAAGCGGAGCCGCCCTCCGCGCCGCTGAGTCTCTCAGCGCAAAGCGCGTCCTCGGCCTCGAGGTGGATTGGCAATATTGTGAGGCCGCAAGGCTTGCTTTGAAGGATAGCCGGGCGAAGATGAGCGTCCTCCGGGGGATCTAGACATGCAAGGCATGTATGGCTATTCAGGCCCGAATAATCCAAAAATCCTGCTAGTCGGGGAAGCATGGGGCGCAGATGAAGAAAAAGCAAAGAAGCCCTTCGTCGGCGTCTCCGGACAAGAGCTGTGGCGCATTTTGGGCCAAGCCTTCTCTGAAGTTCGACCGGACTTGCACAGCTGGGCTGCTGATCTTTGCGGTCCTCAGTGGGGCCTTTCTTGGATACCTCGTAGGGATGCATGGCTGGATGCGGCTTCCATTGGGATGACCAATGTGCTAAATGAGAGGCCACCAGGGAATAAGCTTGAGGCCTTCTGCGGAAGCCGGATTGAGGTAGGGAAGGATTATCCTTATTCTGCGATGATACAGGCAAAGTACCTGCTACCCAAATACCTCCACCACCTTGATAGGCTCAAGAATGAAATTCAAACCCTTAAACCTAATCTTGTGGTTGCTATGGGCAACGCTGCGTGTTGGGGTCTACTTAATACTACTGGTATCACTAGCATTCGTGGGACTACTGTTCTTTCACCTCTGGGATTTAAGGTTCTCCCAACATTCCACCCAGCTTCCCTTCTTTATGAAGGGCAGTGGAGCAATCGCCCTATCGTCATAGCCGACCTAATGAAAGCCTCTCGAGAGGCAGCCTTCCCCGAGATCCGCCGCCCCCAACGCCGCATCCTTGTAAGCCCCGAACTCGATGAGCTGCGAGATTGGATTGAAGAGACCATCGCGATGCGGCCCTGGAGGCTCGCTGTCGACGTGGAGACCGCAGGAGGGATGATCGACACCATCGGCTTCGCAAGGAGTCCCTCTGAGGCAATAGTAGTGCCCTTCGGCCCACACCGCTACCGCAGAGGCCAGAACTTCGTGGTTATTAGGCCCAAGAGGAATGGAGAGGAGGTCACCAATTATTGGTCCTTTGAAGAGGAGGTCCAAGTCTGGACCCTTATCAAGAGGCTTCTGGAGAGTGGTCTCAATTTGGTTTTTCAGAACGGAGTTTATGACCTTCAGTATCTCATCCGCATGGGCATTAAGCCTAACCTCTGTAGCGATGATACTATGCTTGCTTGGCATTCTCTATTCCCTGAGATGAGAAAGTCCCTTGGCTTCATCGCCTCCATTCTCACGGACGAGAGCGCTTGGAAGGAACTCAACAAGCATAAGGCCGACACGGCTCGGAGGGAGAAATGACCCTTCCCCACTTTCGTCTGGTTGTCATTGAAAGCCCTTATAGTGGCGAAGTTGAAATGAACAAAGCCTACTTGAAGCTTTGTATGTTGGACTCAATCATGAGAGGGGAGGCTCCAAGTGCATCACACAAGCTATACCCTGATGTCCTCGACGATAACGACCCCAACGAAAGGAGACTCGGAATTGAACTTGGCTACGCATGGCTTAGGGCCGCTGATCTGGTGGCATTTTATTCTGATATGGGTTTTAGTCCTGGTATGTGTGAGTGTCTAAAGAAAATCAAGAACGCAACCTTCCGTGTCAGATTCGAAATTAGAAGGCTAGACCCCAATGCTCTCCGTTCAATCTTCAACATTTGACCTCCGGCAGCACACCGAGTTCGAAATCCACCAAATCTATTGCGGACTGGATAACGCACTGACCCATGAAAGCCTCTCCGCAGAGTATGAGCTATTCGACTCAAACACAAACCCCAGACCCCACGCAAGACATATCTATAACTTCGAGAGGGCCCTTCAAGCACCGTACATGGATATTATGCTCCGAGGCTTCGCTGTTGATGTGGAGGCAAGATGGAGAGCCTGCACCCTTCTCAAAGAGAAGATCGACCGCATAAATACCAACCTCCAGAGGATGAGCGAGGCAGCTTGGGGCCAACCCCTCATTCCGAGGAGCAACAAGAACCTTCGCGACTTCTTCTTTGGAGCTATGAAGTTCCCAGAGATAATCACCTCTAAGAAGGGAGTGAAGAAGGTCAGCCTCGACCGAACCGCATTGGAGAAACTCTATGACAACTACCTCTACGCCCGACCTTTTGTCTCTCACATACTCGCTATTCGAGATCTCTCAAAGCAGCTGGAAGTCATGGAGACAGAAGTCGATGCAGACTTCCGATTTAGAAGTAGCTATAATATCGCTGGAACGGAGTCTGGAAGACCTTCATCATCTGAAAGCAGCCTTGGAACGGGCGGTAATGCACAGAACATCGCACCCGGACTTCGACACGTCTTCATTGCCGACCCAGGTTATAGACTTTTCGTGATAGACTTCGAACAATCGGAGGCACGAGATGTTGGCTTTATCATTGGCTGCTTGTTCTCTGATTGGTCATACCTTGATGCTTGTGAGTCTTTTGACCTACACACCTCCAATGCAAAACTGGTGTGGCCAGAGCTGCCTTGGACCAACGATCCGACAGGGGATAAAGCCTTGGCAGGGCGCTCCTTCTATCGAGATTTTACCTACCGCGACATGGCCAAGCGCGGTAGCCATCTAACCAACTATATGGGCACTCCCTTCACCATGGGCCGCCACCTCAAGATCCCTCAGAAGGTAGCTCAAGAGTTCCAAGACCGCTATTGCCGTGGTCCCGACGCTGCATTCCCATGCATCCCTCTCTATTGGCAATGGGCCATCGAGCAGATCCAAACCAATTACAAAATAGTGACCCCTTTCGGAAGAGAGAGGCACTTCTTCGGAGACACTCACGATGACACAACAGCGCGGGAGGCAATTGCTTTTGTTCCCCAATCTACCACGTCAGACCGCACCAACCTGGGGTTCTGGCGGACTTGGAAGTATGTGCCCGAGGCAAGACTGCTGGCTCAAGGATATGACTCGATCACATTCGAACTCCTTGATGATCACCGAGTTAATGATAAAATACATGAAATTATGGAGTGCCTCCGAACCCGAATGACTGACCCCAAATCAGGCCGCACCTTCGAGGTGCCTGTTGATGTGAAGGCCGGCTATAATTGGGGCTACGCATCCAAGACCAATCCAAAAGGCCTATCCAAATTCGAGTTAAGGTCATAAAGCTGTGACAACTAAACTCAAATTAAGGGGTGGGACGCGTGGTACAAGGCAACGGCGCTTGGACCGATCTCATCGATGAGTTTATGCTCTACACACAGGACTTCCAATCAAACGAGGTCCACCGCATATGGAGCGCAATTACCCTAGTAGGAGGAGCCTGTGAACGCCGGATCTGGGTAGAGGTAGGTCCATACGAGACCTACCCAAACCTTTATGTCTTCTTAGTAGCCCCTCCCGGATACGGGAAGGGCATAATCGAGGTTGTAAAAGACCTCTGGACTGAAACCCTTGATCCCGAGCATAGCAAGGGCAACGGTGAGCTTGCAAAGGCATTCCACGTAGCCCCGGATAACGTCACGCGCGCGAGCCTCATTGACGACCTAGCCGAAGCCAAGTCAGTCCGAATCCTTGAAGGAGCAAACCCTCTCAAAAACCAGAAGCCCACCTTCATCTATCACACCCTCCTAATCCCTGCCGAGGAGTTTGAAGTCCTTCTCCCCTCCTACGACCCCTCCTTCATGTCCGTCCTCAACTCTATCTGGAACAACAAAGCCCTTCACTCGGAGACCCGCCGTCATGGTCCCTCCCAGAACGTATCCATCCCCAACCCCCAGTTCACCATCATCGGCGGAGTCCAGCCTGCCTACTTCGTCTCCCATTTCCCCGATGTCGCTTGGGACACCGGCCTCGCTCGCCGTATCGTCATGGTCTACGCGGACTCCTTCCCCAAGCGCGATCCATGGCACAGGTCCGCAGATCGAGGCAATATCCGGAGCCACATGCTTGCTCGCCTCAGCCACATCAGCACCCTCTATGGCCGCATGCGCGTATCTCGCGACGCCGAAACTCTAGTCCGCGATTGGCACATGTCTGATGGACCACCGACTCCTACTCATTCCAAGCTAGTCCATTATAACAACACCCGTACCCAGATGCTCATCAAGCTTTCCATGATCGCCACCATAGCCCGCACCGGAGAGCTTATCATGCAAAGTCAGGATGTAACCCGCGCCCTAGGGTGGTTGCTTGAAGCTGAGAGAAGAATGCCTGACATCTTCAGAGCTATGACTGGCAAGAGCGACTCCCAGATCCTCGAAGAACTCCATTACTTCATCATTGCCAAATATCGAGAGAAATCCAAGCCTATAGAAAGCAAGGACATCTATGAGTTCCTCTCCTTCAGAGCTACCACTGACAAGATACAAAACCTTATTATGACTGCTGAGAAGACCCAGCGCATGATCCGCGTCGGCAACGGCGAGACTTGGATGCCCAGGCCTAAGTTTGTTCACGGCGTGGAGTAAAGGTCATGGCCCTATCCCCAGCAAAGATGGAACTCCTCCAGCGACTCGCCAACCGGCACCTAACCGCCATCGACCTCGTGACGGAACAGAAGATAAGGATGGTCCAAGAGCTTGTCAGCGCCGGATACGCCCGCGACTTCGCCGACCAGCGCGGCCGCCGCGTGGAGGTCCGCCTTCGCATCTGGGGGATAACGAGTGCGGGCAAGGCGGTGCTGGAGCAGCGGGACATGGTTGAGGCCGCAAGTCGGCAGCCCTCCCTTCAATTCGGCTTCAAGAAGGCTATGCAGGGCCGTAAACGGGGTTTTGACCATCAAAAGATGGGCATTACCCGCACAATCCCAAGGCTGAAAAAAGATAGTTCCACACCCACTTCGGAGTCAATTAAAAAATCTGCATCAGAAGAAGGAGAAATCAAATGACAAACCTGAATGAGCTGATGAACCAAGCAAGAGTTAAGTTTGAAGCCGATGAGTGGTATATGGGATTCGATAGATATGTAATCAAGAAATTCAATGGTGAAATACTTCAACAACACAGATATATAGCCGAGCTTGCTCTAGGCAAACCATTGCCTGTTGGATCAGAAGTTCATCACTACAATGGAAATAGAGCTGATAACAGATATTTCAACCTTATTGTCTGTCCAAGTAAGGAGTACCACGAACTCATACATGAGAGAGCAATGCTTGTATTCGGCACTACTTCTCGAGCCGAAACTTATGCAGCTATCAAGAAAGCTAGCTGGGAACATCGTAACGGAGGAAGGAGATATAGAACTTATAAGAAAGTAAAGGCCGCGAAGTTTATCAAAGCTTTAAAGAGAAAGGGACTGCTACCCCTCGATAATGACAAGCACTGCTTAGGAATTTGGCCCACTATTCAGTCCAAACCTCCTCTAGGACTTCATCCTTGCCCTCTGGAGAAATGAAATGTTCCACGCCCTCTTCCTCGCCTTCGGCGCGACTCTCGGCATCCTAATGGCCTGTTTCGTTGCTCCCTTCATCCTCTTCAACTTCGGGAGGATTATGAGAGGGATTGGTTGGTTCCTCGTGGGAGTGATTATAGTTGTGCTTTGGGCCTACTCTAACGTGCAGGATAACGCAAAATCAAGGGCCGTAACCCTCACCGGCGGAGGTGCCACCAATAATGCTACCTACACCAAGCCCTAGGATGCGTTGGGCGGCGCTCACAGCGGGACTAATTGCTGGAGACATAGCTCCTGCTGCAAGCCACCTATTAGCTACAGCCCTTGCGTAATTGAAAGGGTTGAGCGGGTTGTTGATGATGGGTGCCCAAGTATGCTGGCGCAATGCTGCTTGCTCCAGTCTTATAAGCTGGTCCATCTGCTCCGCCTCCCTACTACCTGCACCAGCGGCGGATGCGGCAGCAGGAGCGGTGGCAGCGGGAGCTGCAGTTGGGGCTGGCCTTAGCGCGGTATTCCCACTTGTAGGAAAGGGAATTACGTTGGGTGCCGGGGCTGTTGGTGCAACTGTTGGTGCGGCTCCGGGGACTGGAGGGGCTTCGGCAGGAGCAGGTCTCCCCCCGAACCAGCCACCGCTTCTTATACCGCTATAACCAGCGCCCAGGCCGGACATAAAATCAACGATGTCTCCAGTCCGCTGCCAACCGGCCTCCCTCAAGGCTTGTCCTCCGGCGCCACCCACCCCTGCGATGAGCATCGCACGTGGCCCTGCAAGGGCAGCAGACCCAGCAGACTTCATGCCTCCAGCGAGAATGCGCTCCCCACCGCTTTGGGGTGGAACGAAATCAAGGTAGTGTTCATAGCCTCCTGGTCCACCGGGGCTCAAGAGAGCTGGCGCTGCATTGGGGACTATACCCATTCCATGCAAGGCATTCCATCCAGTCCTTGCTACAAAGGGAATTGGAGCAATAGCTCCTAGGCCAAGTTGATTGACTGCTATACCTGCTTCCCTACCCCAATCTATAGGACCGGGGCGTGTCATGCTCTTAGCAGCATCAATGCCACTTCGCACGGCAGGAGGCACACCACCCCCGGCCTGCTGGTTTATAGCAGATGGAGATAACTGCCTATAATATTCCTCTGTGCCTTCCTCTGGCTCAGCCATATCAAAGCCCTCCTATGGAGCTTGTGTCGTCGTCTTTTCTCTCTCTTGAACCTGTTTGAAGAACATAGGTGCTTGTTTAGGATCAATATATCCATGCCTCACGGCGTTGTTAATATCTCCTCTAGAATTAAATCCCTTGCTGCTTAGTCCGAAATTATCAAGTATCTTCTGTGCATAACCCTCTGCTGGATGCTCCTTTTTAAATGCTATATCAGCACCAGCCAGGCTTCCATTATGATGCTGCATATACTCATTTTGGAAATCCCTGTATTCCATTCCGCGCCGCGCCAATGCTTTCAGGCCCTCCAGTACAAGCTTATCACCCATGAGCGTATTGTTCATATTCGGGACCGCGGTTAGCGACCGCATAATAACTTGAGCTGCCTCGCGCTGGGCTCCAAAGTTCTGTACAGTCGTGGCGAATTGAGCTAATGTTTGAGCCTTCACAAAGCTATCGCCTGCCGCAAGCAAGTCCTTATCGAATGATAGGCTCTTAATAGCGTCATCGCCCATCAACCCAAATGAGTGCAAGGTATTAAGAGCTGTATTCCACGCATTACCCATTTGCAATCTTCTCTCTCCCTCAAACCCAGGTTCAAATGGCGTACCAGCCAGCTTATCCAAATCAGCATCCATGAACTGGAGCTGAGCCATAGTTGATTGATACCCACTGAATGCCCTAGCCTCTGGCCCGCTATATTCCTTCACCGCCGTATCTGCCATCTCCCTATCTGTGGGGCTAGTCAGTCTCCTTTCCCCACCCGTCCCAACCTCCATCTCAGGCGGCGTCCCCCAATCGGTCTTATCTGTATAGAGAGGCTTCCCATCCGCCCCGATTGGTCCCTCTGTTGGCCTTGTGACAATGGGCTGCATTGTCGGCCCGCCCGTCCCAACAGGCGGCGTCGGTGGCAGCGGCCCTCCTGTGCCTCCTAATGCATTCCCTGCTCCACCTGCCCCCGTATACCCACCTCCGAGAGTGGGGAAGCCAGCTTGAGGTTGTCCTGTTCTAAGATCTATAGGAGCAGGCATAGATGATGCGCCTGTTGGTGGTGCTGCTCCTTGCAAGAAGCGGCCTGGCTCTTGGAAGCCAGGTGGTGCTGTATTAGGAATGGCAGTTGTATATGTTGTTTGCCCCGTCACTGGTGAGTATGTACCTCTATAACGCCCTGCATTAGTCTCAGTTTCAACTGGAGAGCCAAGGATGGAACTAACAGCTGTGGCGTCCAGCGTGGTCCCTATCAGAGACCGTAGCTTCTGCAATTGCTCTTGAGGTGTGCCAGTTAGGGAGCCTGCTATAGCTCGTACGGTTAGAGCAGCTTGTGCCCTTTGTGCGGGTGTACCACCTGCTGTGGTGGCTATAGTCATATTAATAGCGTTGTTCAACAGGCCATCTAGCTGCTCCTGTGAGGCATTCCCAGACTGCAGTGCAGTGGCGTAAGGTCCAAGCCCTTTCATAAACCCAGTAAGTGCCTTATCACCAAACTCAAGGTTATGCATGCCGATCTGGGCTTGCGCCGCATGAGCCTGCGTTAGGGCGAGGAAGCCTTGTCTTGCCGACTGAGCGAAATCGATAGCATAGGGTGCATAGGGGCTTGCCATAAGCTCTTTGAGACCGGCCTCTTCATCCCCTGGATGCGCTGCCATGATCTCGCCAGCGCCCTTCAGCCCCCATTGATGCAGCTGGAATTGCTGGTTCTCATTCCCTAGCTGCCTCATCCGCATAATGTCGAGGCCGGCTTGGAATGGATTGATCTGCTGGGCACCCCCGCCAGCGGCAACCTGCGGCGGTTGTATAGCTAGGGCTGCAAGCGGAACATCAGCCACCCTCACCTCCATCGCTCGAGCCGCCCTGCGGCCCCATCAGTGCATTACCCCCTCCGGAGGCGGCTTCAGAAGGCATGCCTTGAGGTGGCCCCCTCATATCGATGGAGATAGGAGGCTTCGGACCTTGTGTCGCCTCTTGCTCCAGATGCAGAGCAGCAAGGGACTTGATGCCAGCCACCCCCATCCTATGCTGCAATACTGCTGTATTCTGTGCTAGGTGCTGTTCCGCTCCAGTCACACTTATATCATGCATCCTAATCCAAGAGGCAAGGCCTTCCCCTCCCTGACTTGGCATATCACTCATGATCTGTGCGAGCTGGGTGGCCCCGATCCCATGCCCAACGAGCCGGCCTGCTGCTTCAATAACATGCTCCGGTCGCACCATATCTCCCATGTCCATCAGCTGATCAAGCTCGACTCGGAGGTGATCCAGCACCTTCTGTGCCTTCATATTGGTATCATACTGGTTCTTTACATACTTCAGGTTCTGATGTACATCTGCAAAGGGCTGGCCTTGCCTGCTGGGCGGCACCATTGCATTCCCAGAGGGAGGCCCAGCAGGTTGCGGTGTGGGGGCACCAATGGAGGCACCCTCGGGTTGCGGTCTCCCACTTGGCGTCGGGCTCTCCGAGGCTGGAACCCCGCCCGAGCCCAGCACCCCCGGAGGCATGAATGGATTACCACCTGCCATCACCCTCTCCTAAGCGAAGTTAGATAACATATTACCTGTTACATTAGATATATTGCTTGCACCCAAATTAGAATAAGCACCAAGTCCTCCAGTCTGTCCAAGTGCCTGACTCAGCAAGAGTTGGTTAGCAAAGGAGTTAGCCCCACTTACTGCCGCATTCCCCACCCCTGTCAATCCTCCGGTAAGGGCATTCGCCGCTCCAACCACTCCTGACGCTTGGGCGGCACCAGCCCCGGTGATACTGGAGGCGATCTGATTGGCTGATTGAAGGTTAGCACCGGCCAAGGCACCACCAGCTTGGAGCCCCGTTCCTACAAGCCCTGCATACTGATTATACATCTGCTGCCTCTGCTGGAGGTCCATCGTGCGGCCTGCAAGCAGGTTCTGTGTGTTGGCGAGGAAGGCTTGCTCCCGCGTCTGGTAAGCTCCTTGCTCTGCATTGAATACATTCTGCCAATTAGAGCCAGCTAGGCCAGATGCCACGCTCTCGGCGGTGCCAATTGGAGCCCAGCCTCCTCGGCCAGCCGCGGCAAGTCCGCCCTGTGCTGCAAACAATGCTTGCTGCCTCTGGAACTGGTAGCCTGGTGTCTGTTCTAGTTGAGCTTGAGTGGGCTGGAAGGTAAACTTCTCATCAAATGTTGGCAGAGTAGTAGGCACTGGCTGCGCTGCATTCGCATCAACCTGTGCTTGCAGGGGATTCAAATTACCCTTACCAAAATCCACGAAAGGTGAGAGGATGTCAACATTCTGTTGCCGAATTTGTTGCTGTTGGGCGAGAGCAGCCATTGCTGCTTGAGCTTGAATATTGGCGGCATCCCTGGCTGCAGAGGCCCCTTTCTTCCCACCAGCAAGTGAGGAGGCACCTTGAATGCCAGCCGCTCCAAGGATGAATGCACCCGGCATTACTTCCTCCCGTCCTTTAAGTTTAGGATATAATTATGACTTAGAAGGCGAGCGCCTCGTCTCTCGAAGAGTCTGCCAAGATTGGCTCCCCTGCCCTTAATGCCATGATGGAAGTATACGAACTCGACTCCTATCTTCTTAAGCTCCTCAATAGCCCTATCGAGCATCCGGACAGCTACTATGGGATGCCTGGGCTCCACGAACCAAGCACCTTGATTAGCTATAAGGGTGCCACGAGACTCCATATCGAAATCGACAGACCAAGTAAAATAGCCAACAGCCTTGCCATCAACACGGGCGACAAGGACTTGAAACACCCCTTCTTCATTAAGAACCCTCATCGTGTTCCAATCAGGTCGAAATTCTCTTTCTTCTTCAATCTCAATCTGCTCCTGTGCTGCAAGATGCTCAAAGTCTTGCCAGCTATCAATTATCTTCTCAAATTCAATGCTTAGTGAAGGCAAGTCTTGATCTCCTTCATCCTCTCCTTCACATCAGCCATGTATGCATCATGCCTTGCAAGGATGTCATCCTTCATAGCTATGAGGCTGTCCACATCAACCTGAATATTAACCTGGGAGACCTTATACCACCAATCAAAATCGAACTCCAGTTCGAGACAGTATTCAAAGAGCCATTTACAAGTAACCGGTGCATCGAGGTCGCCCATGTTAATGGAATAAACATTCGGCTGCTGGGCAATGAGATCAAGGGTTGCATTCAACTCTGCAAGATTTGTGAGGTTAGTAAGGTAGCCCATATTCGCTATGGACTCGTAGACGTCCTGGAGGGGCCGACGAATGAGGACCGTCTTCAACTCTGGCATCTCCTTACGGATGATTTGCCATCCTGCTGCACCTCCCATCTCTACTGCACCCCACATCCCCTCCTCCTTATAAGCATGGAGGAAGTTATCAACCGAGCGGCACAAAGGGGCTACATCATGCGCCACCGGCTGTGCAGGGACGGCGAACGGGTAGTTGAGGAAGTGTGCCACCCATGCACTCCGACTGCGAGGAAGGCAATATATTATAAAACTCATGGTATCCCCGCTGCAGCCAGCCTCGAGTTAATAGTATTAATCTGGTTCTGAAGGTTTGTATCCTCCGCCTGCAAGTTCGGCACGGTCACTGTGAGAAGGGTATTCATCTGCCCTTGGAGAGTAGAGATGTTTGAATTGGCTGTTGTCATCTGGCTTTGCAAGGTTGATACCTGCCCTTGGAGGGTACTGACATTAGTATTGAGAGTAGCTACTTGGCTTTGGAGAGTCGATACCTGACTTTGGAGGGTACTGACTTGTCCTTGAAGGGTGGATACCTGGCCTTGAAGGGTGGACACCTGGTCTTGCAAGACAGTCACGTTCCCGTTAATAGTTTGGAGGTATGAGGCTCGAATTGAGACGAAGTTAATAAGGGAGTACCAAGGGATACCGAGGGTATTATTCTCGGTGTTCATAATAGGGGAATTGTAATTGGGGACTGTGGCCCAATCCGGCCCAGATGCAGGGGATGGAAACGGTGCCGACTTCGGCATCGCTATCGGTGGTCCACCTCCAGATCTTGGAACAGGATTAACCACAAGCCTTCTCCTACGTCCCTAGAACCTCAGCATCCACCCAAGCCCCGTTAAGAGCTGCAGGCCCAGCAATATTATGAGTAAGCTCAAAAACACGATCGCGAGCAGTGCCCATCCCGAGCCACTGCGGCTGCGTGAGGTATTCTCCCGGTGCTCCCGCCTCCTGAAGAAGTGCATTCCCATAGGTACGCCCTCGATCATCGCTCCATCGGAGGCTTACCTTTGCTGGCTGTCCATTCGCATCCAAGGGGGCCATCCCGCATTCCATATCAGCCCGGAAGGCAGAGAACTGCAAGCGGCGCCCGTCCACCTCCTGCATCCCCTGTGCCCCCATAGCTCTTGCAACGCCGATATGTGGGAAGGAACGGGTGAAGATAATAGGGCACTCGACAAAGGAGCCGCCAGGGTCAGCAATCACTCGATCTGTGTATCTGTCCAGGTCGAGGTTATAAATAGTGTTGTTCTGCCAATCCCCTGCCATGAGCTGGCCATTAATGAAGGCCATACAATTTATACGGCTGCGATCAAGAGTGCCGTTGGTGGGGTGGGTCCAACACTCCTGATGCCACGCCGCTGTCGGGTCTTGCACCGAGTTATCATACACCCATGTCTGGTTCCCAGCAGGAAAGGTCAGCATATAGAAGAGGTGGCCATCAATCTGATAAGCAAAGCCCAGAGCATCAGTGATACCCACCGTCCGCTGCATCTTGCGGATTGCGTCCTCGAGTGCGTGATTAGAGATGCGTTGGCAGAGATATCCCCTAAAAGAAAGGACCACCCCTTCCCCCTGGAGGTCACGAGAAAGCCAAAATACTGTTATATCATGGTTCGCAACGGAGTAGGGTGCGGCGATGCCGTGCTCGATATAGGTGCCAGGCAGCTGGGAGAAAGGAAATGGTGCCTCCGTCGTCCCGCCAGTGTCGTAATGGATCTCCGTCTTCACATCCCCGAATAGGAAGACTTCCCTCCTATTCACATATATGGACTTGAGATCATCGGGATACGACTGCTTCGACCCGACAAACTGGTCATTGAATGAAAGGGCATTAGAGGTGGTTGAACCCCACAGGAGGCTACCAGGCATATTATAAATCAAGTAGGTATCAACGTAGAAAGTGAAATTAGCACCATGAAAGGTGCCCGCTGGATTCTCTGTCGAGCCTATATTATGGAAGTCGGTGGTACCTAGAGTGGTGTAATACCCCGCTGTCGAGCCATCAACAAGGAGAAGGTCTGTCCCATTATCAGCCATGGATACAGGGCCACTAGAAGTGCCGATGGTTCCAAGGGTAGTTGTTGTGTTATCCGCATTAATAAGGATAAGCTGATTCCCACTAACAAGATAGCCTCTCTCGTTAGAGGCTCTGAACAGACCCCTCATTGGACCAGGGCCTGCCTGAAAGAGCACTCCAAGACCAGGCCTCTGGTAGTGGGTGAGGGGGACAATGGAGGATTTAGGATTAACTTCTGTGTAATAGTTAATACACCTCTGCGCCGAAGCAATGATGCTTCGGGTAGTGTAAGAACCACCTACCAGCGCCAACCTCATTTCTTCTTATTATCCTTCTTGGTGACTGAAGAGGGCATCTTCGTCAGTGGCTTCCCCGGATGCATCTTCTTCTCATGAGCATGCACCCCCGCCTTTACCTTCTTCCCATTCCCTGCCATTGCATCCTCCCATCCTTCGGGGAAAACACACCTTTTGATGGTCAAACCCCCAATTATTTGGCTGCCACCCCACCTTCAGTCGCCTTCACATCCATCTGCCCATTCAGAGGACTCATCCGAATTGGCTCAGGTGATGGAGCGGCCGCAGCAGCCTGTGCTTGCGCCGAGATGCTTTGAATAAGTGGCGCTGCAACTTCATATGGCTGCTTTGCCAACATTACAATCACAGCATTCCAATCATTCAAGCTCAGAGTAATAGAGATCTTGTCATCGCCAGTCATCTACTTCCTCCTCGTCGTCGTCCTTGTTGGAGTTGGAGTCGGTGTGGGTGCCTCTTCCTTTGGAGGCTCAGGCTCGGGCTCGGCTTGGGGCGCGGCTTGGGCCGCTGGTGCAGATATGGGAAGGCCGCCTTCTGGATAAGGCTTCGCCTCATTCCCCGCCGCCAACCACTCTTGATATTCGGCCCAATGCCTATTCCCCTCATCCTTCGGGATATGAGCCGCGTTCTCATCGAGGATGCCGTCGAAGGCAGGCATGCCTTCTGGAGGTGCTGGTGGAAGATAGTATTCCATCTATGTCATCCTCATACCTGTGGGCGGGTCGGGCGGGAGATAGTATTCGGTCATAGCCGGGCATCCGCTGTCCAGTGCATACCCATGTTTATCGCAGTTGCCGCTGTCGTCCCGTACACACCAAAGTTCCCAGCAGATGTCATGTTGACATTGGCGGTAATGTCTGCCGCGCCTTGGTTGTCTCTAATCTTGCCGGATGCGCCTGTTGTGGGAGAGTAGCAGGTAATCGAAGGAACAGCCCTTTTGGTCGTCTTAAAGGGGACGGCCCATCCGCGATTATTAATCGTGCCGCTGCCGACAATGTATTCAGACGAGCCGCCGCCGCCACTCGTCGCCCCCACCGCCGTCCCGATGTCATAGCTCTTCTCGTAGTATCTCTGGCACCGGGCCAGCTCGGCCTCGATGCTGGTGCGCAGGAGAGGCTGCGGCGCGGGCGCGACCCAGAGGCCGCAGGGGCCGAGCTGGAAAGTCGCACCAGTGGTAGAGAGGATGGTGTTGGTCTGACCAGCTCCACCACCCAGAGCACCTGCAGCCCAAGTACCAGTAGTGCCTTGAAAAGTCGTACCTACTACAGGGTTGACGAAGAAAATAAGGCTCTTACCATTGCCGCTCAAAGTCCAAGTTCCCGTCACATCTCCAGGAACTATCTGTGTAAAGAACTGCCATGTGTTGGCAGCAGTCAGTGTAAAGTTCCATGCAAAGGAGCGGTTCTGTACAGCATTCTGGAGACAAGCACCGTATGTCCCAGCAAGAGAAGACTTAGCCCAGAAAGCTACAGAGAGAGTTTGTGCCGAACTAGTACCAAAGGCCGTATCGATCATATCGTCGGCTTCAATATCCTTTCGTATCTGGACGATGCTGTTAGCAACAAGCGACGCTGTGGCTGTGTTGGTTATCCTTACACTATTAGAGAAGCCTGGTGGTGCATCAGTGACTCGCTGGGCTGAGTAGGTACCAGCCACCGCAGAATTGCAAACAACTCCATCAAGGATGTAGTTCCCTGAAACAGTTAAAGAGGTTCCTTCATTGGCCTGATCGATCTCCATAAACGGGTTGACCAGCTTGTTAGGGAAATAGAGCCCAGTCAAGGTCGATGCCGCGACCCACTTCGCTCCATCCCACCGCCACGACAGCGCACCTGAGGTGAATAGCTGCCCAAGAGTCGGGCTATTCGGGAAATCCAAAGCCATCTATCTGCCCTCCTCTTCCTTCCTACCTCACTCTCCGCGCCCGAAGAAATCCACACGCCTGCATTGTACTGACAGCGAAAGTCGCTAGGACAACGAGGTAAATCGTTGTCGTCGTCGCGAGCGCTAACCGCGTCACCATAGGTGCAGCACCAGTAAGAGCGCCCGCCGCACCGGACGGGCCATAAAAGATCAATGAGCCGTCCGGGAGCGTGGCCGATGTCGTGCTGATTCCGGTGTTGGTGCTGCTCGTCGTCGTTGTGCCGCCCGCGATATAGCTGACATTGCCTGCAACATCCCAGTCGCCAGCGGTCAGGCTGATGCTCGTCAGATTGGCGGCAGCACCGCTTGTCAGCGAAATGCGGGCCGCAAAGGAGATCTGCGAGGAGACATATTCCCCAACCGACCCCGCTGGGGCGTTGTCATTAGTCTGGGTGCCAACGATACCATTGGTCGCCGTGTTAGCAAATGAAAGATTGCCGGTGAGAGTGCCGCCATTTAGAGGCAGATAAATCCCTGCTCCCGCCGTATTATTATTCGAAATCACCCACTGACTCGAGTTCCCATCATTATAGAAGATATAAAGCTGGCCTCCTAGGCTGTCCCACCACAACTGTCCCACAATAGGAGTCGTCGGAGGAGTATCCCCAATAAACTGCCCCAGCACCTGAGCAAGCGTATACGCTCCATTCGTCTGCCTCGTCACCACCCCGCTTGCATTCGACCCCACCCCCAGGAAGTTATCCAGCGCCGCATTCCCACTCGTCGCTCCCGACCCGCCATTAATAAGAGTGACGGGGCTTGTAAGGGAGACCTGCACCGCTCCTGTATTCTGATTGACAGTAATGCCATTCCCACCACTCAAGAAGGTGACACCAGTCGTCCCTGCTGCCACTGCTGCCATCACATAAGCGGTCGTTGCAAGCTGGGTGGTATTAACCCCCGGTGCAGCAGTTGGCCCAGCAGGCACCCCTGTAAAGGTCGGGCTTGCAAGAGGGGCTCCGCCTAACGCCGCCAAAGCTGCTGGCGCTGTCCCTGCTCCCGTCCCACCATTAGCAATCGTCACCGGGGCATTCAAGCTAACTACCACATTCCCAATATTCGGACTGACTGCAATGCCATTCCCACCCGAGACGTTGTTAACGATGGAGGTGCCTCCGAGGACCGCATGCACAAACGCAGTCGTTGCAACAGTAGTAGATGCATCAGAAGTGGGTGCTGTCGGTGCTGTTGGAATGCCTGTAAACGCAGGGCTGTTAGTAGAGACCGCTCCCAAATTAAGGAGGGCTTGGTTCGCATTATTCGCGCCGGTTCCGCCGTTAGCAATCGCCACAGGGAAGTAGGAGTCCACGTACTGCTTGGGTGTTGCCCCCAATATGTCTGTGGGGTTCCCAGAGAGGCGAAGAAGGCCCGTCATATTCCCGCCAGCAAGTGGCACCGCTCCCAAATTCGTGAGAGCCAGCGGGGCTGTGGTTGCACCCGTACCACCCGCTGCAACTGTCACAGGCAACGTCAAGCTCCCCGCGGCTTGCAGCGCCGTGATCTCATTCTTAATGGTAAGGAAGTTAGCCCGGACTGATGCCGTCGTAGGGCTACCAAACACCGGGACGGTTGGATCAACTGCGCTAACCATCTCTTCTTCTCCCAGCCTCGTTCAGAGGCCTCCTAGGGGTGAGTACCGGGACCGCTTGCGAATACATCCCAAAGCGAAGCCCCTCCATCCCAGATCGATCCACCTAAACTCAAATCCCAAAAGCTTTGAATGATACGGCCAATAGTCCCCGTATCCTGCCACCCAGCATGACTTGCAATCTCATCATGAGCAATGAAATTCCACAAAGTCCCCGATTGCACTATGTATACCCTATCAAATAGAAGGACCGGCAAAGGATCCGGACTCGTATTATTGATTTGATAAATGGCTGGAGACCATTCATTAAAGGTGAAGTAGGGCTGCCCACTCAACACATCCCCCACCGTGTAATACCCTCTCGCCTCATTGGTGAGGCGATTAATGATAGTGATAGGCCGCTGTGGAACAGTCGGCCCGAAGAAGGTCGGCTGCAACAGGCTTATCTCAATAGGATTGGTCATCCCTCTTCCCTCAGAAAGCTAACCAAAAACCCTTGTCCCTGAGACATATCGCCACCCAACAAGTGGTCCTACCTCTGGATTAAGATTGAAAGTCCAAAGCTGTCCATTCGCCACTGTATAATTCTTCCTACCCACCGACACTGTGAGAGAGGCTCCACTATTATTCCTTATCTCATAAAGGGAGGGGTCATAATTAGCAAAAGTAAAGAAGGGATTACCAAGTAGGGCATCCGAGACCGTATCAAACCCAATCACCTCATTTGTCAGAAGGTTAGAGATAGAAAGAGGCCTCTGACTTGGCAGTATAGGCTGAGTTCCAGATGTAGTTACAGGTGGCAGATTAGATGAGAGCCCCATCCATTGCGCTGCATTAGTGAGCGTACCATTTATTCCCTTACCTGAGCTATCAACAACAGTTGTTCCACTCCCATCTTGAAATCGAAGACAAACCTGGGTATTTGTATCGATTGGTGGTAAACTTGCTGGTGTAGCACAAGCTGCAATATAAGCCGCACTTCTTGCTACATTATCAATCTGAAATCTTTTAATAACTCCGCCCCAAGGAAAATGAAGGCTCTGTTGCATCCCAATCCAAAACGACTGCCCCGCAGATACAATCGTTTGACCTCCTAATGTATCACTATCAACTGTCATTCCAACAGCAATTCCATCAACATATACCTTAACCCCAGCAGCCACTCCACTTCCATCATAACTAACTGCAACCATATGCGTCTTCAAATCACAGACACTCGGCACTGTCTGATGCATATCAATCCATTGTGGCGCAGTCGAGGAATGAATAATCCTTACAACAATAGCTCCATTCCCATTAACCCATACCTCATATCCAGGGAAAGGAGTTCCTGCTGTCACATTAGTAAAAATAATTGCAGCTGGAGTAGTACTACTCATTGGCACCCCAACAGCCTGCACCGCCGCAAACATTGTCCAAGGCTGCGTATACTCAAATTGGAGCGCATTTCCTAAGCTAACCCTCTCTCCATTCACAAAAGGAAAAGCATTTACCCCAAATGTCACTCCTGGTATAGTATCTCCCGTAGCATAAGGAAATCCAAAACCAGGATCAGGCCAATAAGCTGCTTGATCTTGAGCTATTGATGTCATTTGCACACCAGTAAGCGCACTATTATAAAACGCCGCTTCAGTCATAACACCATTAAAAGCAAAGTGTATTGGATCTGCTGGATAACCTCCAAACCCCGTTGCTGGCGCACTAGGTGTTGAAGAGGCAATACCATTAACTACCGTTCCAGAAACCCCATTATCATAAAACGTAAGAGTCGTACCAGAAACAGTTACTCCTATATTATGTTGCCCGCTTAACATATTAACCCCAGCATTAGGACCATAAGCGGTGCCACCAGAGAAATAAAATACCTGCCCTGGACTGGCCCCTAACCCTCCATTACCTGTACCATTTAAATCAAGGAAATAACCTCCACTAGCTCTAAAACTACATTGTGGAATAGACTGATTATCGTTAGTCAATGACACTCCACCTAATACAACTGTCAGGCTACCTGTTGCTGGAAAATCCACTGCTGGACTTAGAATCTTAGCTCCATTAACAACAGTATCTTGTGACAGAAAACAAAGATAAGCCTTCCCATTAAGCACAATCAATTGCGGCTCATTCAACCCCACTGTTGCAGTCGCGACAGGAAGCAAATCCCTTGTATTCCCGCTCTGATCATACCACCTACTAACAAACGCCGTTGTCCCTGCCACAAACGTATTAAACGAAGCAACATCGAAATCAGTCCCAACAAACCCCACGTTCAGCGTCGTGCTATCCGACTTCCTCGTAACCTGCACAGCATTCCCTGCATACGCCGCTACAATCTTCCGCGTCGAATAAGCAGCATAGGGCGCCCCAGGCAGATTAGCCATCAGTGCAACCTCCTCTTCTCAATCATCTCCGCCTGCTTTCCTATTTCTCCATGTGCTCCAAACCTCCATGTCTCCCCAGGGGCAATATCATGGCTCACATTCCACAGGGTAAGGCGAAGCACTGCCCCTGTTCTATTCTCAATCCGGTAAATCCCTGGGTCCCAATGCCCTCTCAACATGAAGGCCCCATCTGGCCCCATCATAGACCCCACGTCTTTAAAATTCCAAACCTGTCCAGTTAACTCATTCTTCACAGCAAGAACTCTAGTCGGGTCATCATACACAACTGGAGCTGGGATAACCGTCTCAAGCCCCTGTATCCCGCTTACCCCTGATGGTACACTTACCTCCCTTGGCTCACCCTTCATAGGGAGCCTATTCCGTCTAGGCCCCCTATTCCTGACCTGGAGTGCCATAGGAACATGAACAGGTTCTGGGAGGCTCAACTCAAGCTGAACCTCCACAGCAACTGGCTCGGTAAGCCGGGCGCTCAAACTAGGATTTGAGCTAACTAAATGCCTAGGCACCTCCGTCGCGCTTGAAAGCGGGAGTTCCATTACCCCTGCAAGAGGCAATGGAACTCGCCTCAGCTTCCTAAAAGGCCAAAGGCACCAACCCCAAGCTCTCTGCCAAGCTCTCTTAATCATTGGACTAATCCAATGACAGTTGCTTCCAAGTAGTAACTGTCGGATTAAACGTCTTCGTCACGCAGAGATACTCAGCCGAGGTACCTGCTGCCTGAGTAACACTCGCTCCCGTTGTTGTCGAGGCTACAGGGATAAGAAGATCCCCCGTCCCGTACCCATACACAACAGCTCCAGCTGCACCCAGATTAACCACAACCACCCGCTGCCCAGGCAGCCCCGGAGGCAACTTCACCCCGGTATTCCCCGCAGCGACAGTCGTCAGGTTATTAACCCCAGCAGTCAGCTGAAGCGCTGTCGCCTGTGTAGTACCTCGTGCCACTATTCCAGTCTGGGTGGAGAAGAGGCTTCTAAAGAGCGCATTTAGTTCACCAGCGTCTACCAGACGAAATCCTGGTGTCCGAAGGGATGGAGCTAGATCCATCATAGCCCTCGGGGGAGTTGCACTATCGGGCATATCACCCTCCTATTACTCTACGTCGCACATGTACTTTGGTTCTCTCCCACCTCCCGACTACGTCAGTATCTTAGCCCGCCATTGTGCTGGAAACACGCCATTCGTCGGGCCACCCTGCCCAGTCATGCAATAGAATATACCTACCGCAGCAGAAGCTAGAGCCACCCCACTTGTCCCTTGCACAATCGAGGCAGGTGGTGCAATCGTATCCGTAACATTATCTCCCGGCGCAGTGTTCATAAATCCAAACACCTGTGCCGAGTTACCACCGTTATTAATCACCGTGATCTCCATCCCGGCATACCCAGGCGGCAACATCACACTATCATTCGCCGTAGTAACCTGTGTAATCGTGTTGAGCCATCCATTCAGGAGGGTGGCGTTCGCATTCCCACCACCTGGATGAGCAATCACACCATAAGTCGCGTTAAACCCTGGAATACCCGAAGGATTCGGTGCGCCCGGTCCTGCAACCATCTTACTCTCCCTTCTATTCGCCCTATCAGGGCGGGTTTAATAAGGTCTGTCACTGAAGATGTTATACTGCCCACTTCTCCGAACGGTGTTCGGCATCCGCAGCCGTGTAATCTGCGTATTCCCCCCTCTCAGTACAGCCAAGCTATCCTTCGCCATCCCTGGCAAGGGGTCCCCAGGATAAGTCCCCATCCTATACTTCGGTCGTAGTCGTACTGCCAAATTCAGCATCATTGCATTATAGTATTCAAACGGGAAATTAAACACCGTTGCAGGCGTGGCAAATTGAAACTGCAATTGCATATAGAAGGTTGGATGAATCTCATAAACAAACGGCTGTGGCACCGGCCACACATAAAGCTGCGCACTTGGCCAGTCCGTATCAAGGAACGCCGCTTCACCCGGCCCCGCTACCAGCGTCTTAAGCGTGATCCGGTTGTAATCCTCCTTACTGTTAAGGATCTCAAGCCAATAATCCACTGAGTTCTGGCTTCCTTGTAATTGCCGGACAAAGCAAGAAGCTAGCCGCCCAGGGCGCATACTATTTGCACCAGTATCAAAATCAGCCCCAGGCCCAACAGAGTAAGAAACAGCGCCAGTAGAAACCTTGGAAAGAGTGACCAAGTGGTATACAAGCCACCGCTTCCTCTCCCATTGCATAAGCAACCACTGAAGACGAGCCCAAGCATCATTAATATCCTCAGCAAGCGGAGTCTGTCCCACCCCTATCGCCCCACACTCCTTCAGCGAAGCCCGACAGATGTCCCCCATAGTTGTGTTCTCTGGCTGCAAGTAGGACATTACGAAGCCCTATTCCCGCCTTCCAGGCGAAGCTCAAAACC
>Ga0066903_100000765_pt1 | contig 21585 bp, 16 predicted proteins | sample PanSoiMetaGPlot1_FD_67491 | JGI IMG/M metagenome (GOLD analysis project Ga0066903, IMG submission 67491) | Tropical forest soil microbial communities from Panama analyzed to predict greenhouse gas emissions - Panama Soil - Plot 1 (version 2) | ecosystem: Environmental > Terrestrial > Soil >... | reverse complement strand
GGAAAAAGTGGAACGCCGACTTTGGAACTGAGCTCTACCACGAAACGGGCGTGCTTTTCGTTTGTGCAAAGCCGATGCAAGCCGGCGATTTCGAATTTGAGAGCGCTCGTGTTCTGGAAGAACGCGGACATCGCATCGAGCGGTTTGATCGGGCTACGTTCCACCAGCGTTTCCCGGCGTTTGCGACCGACCGATTCCACGACGGATTTTTCGACCCTGTCGCCGGCTACGCCGAGAGCGGTCGCACCGTTGCCACGCTGGTCGAATACGCGAAATCGATCGGCGTTGAATTGCGTGAGCGCGCGAAATTTGTCGGACTGAATGAAACCGACGATCTGGTTCGCGGTATCTTTGTCGAAGATCGGCATCCCATCGACGGCGACGCTATTGTGATGGCGACGGGTGCGTGGACACCCTACGCGCTACCGTTTACGAACAAATTTCTCCGCGCGACCGGCCATCCCGTTTTCCATCTGAAGCCGGACGACCCCGAACTTTTTCTTCCGGAGCGTTTTCCGTTCTTTGGCGCGGACATCTCGACCACCGGGTTTTATGGGTTCCCCTACAATCAAGGTGTCGTGAAAATCGCGAACCATAGTTCGGGCCGCGAAATGTCGCCTGATTCTCCGGAACGGATTGTAACTGCAGAGGAGGAAGAGGTCTTGCATGAGTTTCTGCGATCGACAATTCCATCGCTCGCGGACGCGCCGATCGTTCACACCCGTGTCTGCATGTATTGCGACACAAACGACGGAGATTTCTGGATCGCGCCGGACCCGGAGCGGCCGAATCTCGTCGTCGCGACCGGCGATGGCGGACATGGATTCAAATTCGCGCCGGTTTTTGGGGAGCTGATCGCCGACGCAGTGGAACGCAAACCGAATCCGTTTTTGAAAAAATTCAGGTGGCGGCCGGAAATTGCCTCTGGCGAAACGAAAGAAGCCGCGCGATTTGCCGGTTAACTATTTGCCGGTTCTTTTTTCGCCTGACGCTTAAGCAAGGTGATCTGTTTGATGCGCGCCGAGTCAGACGGACTCCAGGTTGCGATGTCGGGATCGTCCTTGAACGCATTGTGAACGATACGGCGTTCATAGGAATTCATCGGTTCGAGCTGAAGCGAACGGCCGGTCGCGCGCACGCGCTCGGCCAGAACCCGGACGCGCTGGATAATGCGGTCTTCGCGCATCGATCGATACATTTCGCAATCAACCACCACTTTCGGCGCGTCTTTGTCCCGGGCCTGAAGCAGGCGGTTCAACAGAAACTGGAGCGCTTCAAGCGTCTCGCCGTCCCGTCCAATCAAGCGCCGGCTTTCCTCGCTATAAATTTGGAGAACGAGGTTGCCGGCTTCATTCTGCGACTCTTCGATTTCGACGACGAAGCCGAGATAACCGAGAATTGTGTCGAGCAGTTCTTTCGGCGTCATCATTTTCGTTTCCCCGACGGCACGCGCTTCTCCAGCGTCGGCATTGGTTGTCTCTTGTTATAATAGAATTGCACAATGCTGAAAAGGTTTTGCGCCGTGTAATACAATGCCAAAGCCGCCGCAAAATTGTAGCAGATAAACAAAAAGATCAGGGGGGTGAACATCATGACCCGGCGCTGAGTGGGGTCGCCGGTCTTGGGCGTCATGGCCATGAGCCAGATCTGGGTGGCGGCCATGCAAAGCGGAATCACATTAATCGGCAAACCAGCGATGTGCGCCACGGTGTCTGGTTGAGACAAATCCTTCACCCACAAAAAGCTCGCATTCCGCAATTCGACCGCCTGCCCGAGCATCTTGAACAATCCAAAAAAGATCGGAATTTGAATCATCATCGGCAAACAACCGCCGACCGGATTGATCCCGTAATCCTTGTAGAGCTTCATCACTTCCTGGTTCATCCGCGTCGGGTCGTCTTTATATTTATCGCGGAGCTCCTGAATCTTCGGATTGAGCAGTGACATTCGTCGCATCGAGTAGTTCGCTTTGTTTTGCAGCGGCCAGAGGACGATCTTTATGATCGCAGTCAGGGCGAGGATCGACCAACCGTAGGAACCGATGAACCCGTGCAGCCAGTTCAGGAAGTTCAGCAAAAACTGGCTGACAATTTTGAAAATGCCGAAATCCATGATCTCAGCTTCATTGTGATCGAGCCTTGCCAGGCGGTGATAAAGTTTTGGCCCGGCCCAAATTTCGAATTTCGCGCTGTAGGTTTGGCCGGGCGGTAATTGAAACCCGGGCATGCGCAAAGCGCCCGCGAGTCCGTACATCTTCTGTTCGGGCGAAATATCGAACCGGTGGCCCCAAAGTCCGTTTCCTTTTGCGGTTAAAGGTGCGATCAAGATGGTGAAGAATTGATCGCTCACGGCGGCCCATTCCGCGTTCGCCAGGTCCGCATTATAAAATGGCTGAGGGGCGCGGGCGCCCATGCCGAAAAGTCCTCCGCCTCCGCCAAACCAGTTCACGTCGACGCCTTTGGCCCGGCCGTCGATGCACCAAACAAGTCGGGTGTAGTACGAATAATCCTTGGGATGGATTGGAACCGCAGAACCAAGCGAGAGATAATAGCCGGGATTCGTGTATGGCTCGGCCCCGCCATTCACAAGATCGACATCCATCTCAACGAGAAAGTTGTCTTTCGTTTCCTTGCCTGGCGGAAAGAAGAATTTCTTTCGAATAGTGATGCCATTCGCGTTGCGCTCGCCCCTGATGCTGCCATCCGGGTCCGTGGTCAGCGCGAATTCATCGAGAGTTGGGGCATCTAGCTTATCGAACATCGCGCCGATCGGTGTCTGCTCTTTCGAGTTGAGCGTTACGCGCTGTTCCTCCTGCCCGATGTGATTGAGCAGGACCGCTTCCTGAATTCCGCCACCGCGGTTGGTCAGATGAAGTTCGACATCATCATTACGCAGCGTTGCCGTTTTTTCGGCGAAGGCAGGCGTTGATTGAGCAGCCGGAGTGGCGCTAGGAAGCGCAACTGGTGACGACGCGATCGAAGGAAGCGGAGACGAACTAGTTGCCGGAAGCGGCGCGGCCGTTATTGTCGGCGCCGGCGCGGCCACGGGACGCTGCGGCATATGCTTTCCGGTCCACCAGGTCCAGAAGACGAGCCCGATGACGCAAAGTGTAACGACGATCCACGCGGTTCGATCCATAAAATCCTTTGTCTCGCGGAATCACGCGCAACGATCGACCGGAACAGGGTCGTAACCCGAGCCGCCCCAGGGGTGACAACGCCCGATCCTTTTCAACCCGAGCCAGCTCCCACGAAGAGGCCCGTGCTTTTCCACGGCTTGCAAGAAATATTCGGAGCAAGTTGGATGAAATCGGCAACCTGAACCAGGGCCACCGAGGGCCGCGAGCAGAGGCGAAAGAGTCAGCTGGTAAGATCGAACAAGAATGCGAATGAGTCCGCGCATCAAGCGGCTAGGATAGAAGCGCGCTTGGCCAGACGCAACCACTCACCTTCCAATTGCCCGTAGGTCGCGTTCGCTGCGCGCGGGCGGGCGACAGTAACAATCCACCATCCGTCGGCGATCTCGACCTGATGCTTGCGGACAATTTCGCGCAAGCAACGCCGGACGCGATTGCGTGTGACCGCCGAACCGACCGTGCGCGAGGTTACAAATCCGGCGCGAAATGGGCCTTTCGCGGTCTTGCGCACAACGCTCAGCAAAACGAGTGGACCGCGCTCAACGCGACCGTTCTTTTTAACGTGGTCGAATTCCGTTGGCTTGGTTAATCGCCTCGATTTCGGGAATGCGAATCGTTTTTTCGCCGGCATTTCGCTTGTCATGTCGAACGCAGTCGAGACATCTCTAGATATTTCTGACCGGAAATAGTTAGAGATTCCTCCACTACGGTCGAAATGACAATATCCGTACAGCAGAAGTCTTTCGCCCGCTAAGCGGACGAAAGACTTCGCAAAACAGTCGGCTTCGCTGCTTTAAGGCGAAGGCGAGGTGTGAACGTTGATGTCAGTCTTCGTTTCGGTCTTGTTCGTTGTCGCCGGCGACGGATTTACAATGGTCGTGTTGCTTTCTTTTTTCTCGGCCGGCGGATTGGCGACCGTCGTTTCTTTTTGCTCACAGGCCGCCAAGAGCGCGGCTCCCATTAAAAGGCAGATGTATTTTTTCATGTAGGGTTTGGACGGACGTGACCTGGATTTTATTTAAGGCGTTGCCGTCGGGCTGGACGTTGTGGTGGTTGTGGACTCGGACGACGTCGTTGGGGAAGCCGCCGGAGCCACGGTTTCGGTTTTTTGCTCGCACGCCACAAGCAATGCGGCGCCGGTAAGCATCAAAAATAAACGCTTCATAGATAAGATGATGAATTCACCCCTGATTCGCACCCTGAAGCCTTTTCGGCTGTGCGATTTACAACGGCGCTTCGTATTTGAGGCTGTGTGCCTCGGCCACCGCATGGCAGGTCAGCCTGCCTTCACGGGTATTGATCCCGCCGACGAGGGCCGGCTGTTGCTTGCAGGCTTCTTCCAAACCGCGATCGGCGAGCAATTGGATATACCGATAGGTCACATTGGTCAGCGCCTGAGTCGATGTTCGCGCATAAGCGGCAGGCATGTTCGCCACGCAATAATGAATAACGTTTTCTTCGACGTAGGTAGGCTGAAGATGCGTCGTCGGCCGCGAAGTTTCTGCGCAGCCGCCCTGATCAATCGAGATGTCCACCAAAACGCTGCCCGGCTTCATTTTTCGTAACATGGCCCGGGTAAGCAGTTTGGGCGCTCTCGCGCCGGGCAAAAGCACCGCGCCGATCAACAAATCACAATCCGGCATTAAGTGATTTAGATTTGCCTCGCTTGAATAGAGCGTGTGCAAATTCTCAATCGCAATGTCGAGGAAGCGCAATCGCTCCATGTCGATATCGAGAATCGTCACATCAGCGCCGAGGCCTTTCGCCATGCGCAGGGCATTGACGCCAGACGTTCCCGCACCAACCACCACTACGCGCCCCGGCGAAACTCCGGGCACGCCGCCGAGCAAAACGCCGCTGCCGCCGTTGTGTTTCGCCAAATAATTCGCTCCCATAACCACCGACATGCGTCCGGCGACTTCGCTCATCGGCTCGAGCAGGGGCAAGCGATTGTTCACTTGAATCGTTTCGTAAGCGATCCCGATCACGCCGGATTTAAGCAGCGCTTCGGTGAGCGGCTTGCTCGCGGCCAGATGCAAGTAGGTGAAAAGGATTTGCCCCTTTCGCAAAAGAGGAAACTCCGCGCTGAGCGGTTCCTTCACCTTCACAATCATCTCCGCGCTCGACCAGACATCCTTCGCCTGATCGATGATTTGGGCGCCGGCTTTTTTGTAATCCTGGTCGGGATAACCGGAACCGACACCGGCATTCTTTTCCACGAGCACGGTATGACCGCGCTTGATCAACTGCTCCGCGGCCGACGGAAGCAACGCGACACGCTGTTCCTGTTCCTTAATTTCCTTGGGAACCCCGATAATCATGCAGACAGTGACGGGTGACGAGTGACCAGTGACAAGTCAAAAATGCAGATGCAGCCGTCTTTTCTTGTCACGCGTCACTAATTGAGTGACGGATCATCCGGCGCGGCCGCGAGCATCCGGTACCACGGGCCAAGTCGGTTCATGATATCGAACCAAAGCCGCGCGAGTCGCTCCGATTTTAACGCGGCGCGACTTGGCTTTTGCACGATCCACGCATTTTGTTTCATCTCGGCCTCGAGTTGTCCCGCGCTCCAGCCCGCATAGCCGAGAAAGGCAAAGACCGGCGGAAGTTTGGAGGAGGGGTGCGAGACCGACGAGTCGCCGTCGAGGGAATGCTGATTCAATTTCAGGCCTTCCTCCTTATGCCATTCAAACGCGGCGAGCATTAATTGATTGTTGCCGACAGGTCCGCCGAAAAAAACCGGGACGTCGGCAAGATTTTCCGGCGGCGTCTCCGCCACCATGTCCGCGACGCTTTTGTCCAGCGGACGATTGATGATGACGCCGATCGCTCCGTCTTCGGGGTCGTGCGCGGATATGTAAAGCACGGTGCGCCGAAAATTCGGGTCGAGCATATTTGGGTGTGCGACCAGTAGAGAGCCGGCGAGGTTCTTCGGTTTTTCGGGACGCAAATTGCGCATGCAAAACTAAACCGCGCGTCGCAAAGTTGCGCAAGTGGCACCGGGCTTTTCCGGACAAGGCGCGGTAACCTATTTATTCCGAAGAAATACGTATAATTTTTAGAAATTTTTGTTGCGGGCGAGCTAAAGGTCGGTTAGTAGCTCCGCAGATTTTAGAAGATTGTTCTGGGGGGAACAGCCGCCCTTCACGCCCATCGGGCGTGGGGGGCGGTACTTTTTTGGAGTCAGAAGGCTCCGTCTTACTCTTACCCTTACCCTTAATTGATATGCTTTGAGCAAACGCCGAACGTGAACGTCCCAATGTATAAACCAAAAGAATCCGGACGAATTTCATGGCCGGTTGCTTTGACCCTGGTTGTCTTGATCCTCACGGCTGCGGGGGTTTTTATTTTCTGGCGATTGGAGACCTGGCCTGCACGAACGATCGGTCAGAGCACGGAAGATCTGGAGCGCCTCGGAAAGGATTTGCGCGCGGCGTTCATCGACGTCGCGCATTTGCAGCCGCGAATCACAGTCAACAATCGGACGATCGTCGATCAGGCAACACCGACGGCGGAACTCGCGACGCTCGAGCGCCAATTAAAAGTAAAACGCGAATTCCAGCACAAGTGGGCCGGCAGCTCGAAACGGATCAAATTAAGTGGGACGTTTCTGGTCAAGGCCGGTTTCGATTTGCGTCAGGATGTGGCGGTCGATGTTCGGCCGGACGAAATTCTCGTTCACGTGCCGCACGCAATCATCCTCGGAGTCGAGGAAAACCACGTCGACGTGCTCGCGTTAGAAAATGGATTGTGGAATCCGATCAGCAGCGCCGACCTCGAGAATGAACTGGCGCAGCTTCCGGAAACGGCGAAAAAACAGGCATTGGAAATTGGTTTGCCGGCCGAAGCGGAGCAAGAGCTGCAGAAACAACTGGATAAACGCATTCATTCGCGACAACCGCTCAAACTTATCTTTACCGACGTCGTCCCGGCCGAGTCACCGGTGACGAATCGTTAGGGGAACGTCACCGCTTTGCAGCCGGGCGGATTTGCCGTTAAAACAGTGAGCGCAGATGCGAAAGAACCGGGCGATCCTGATTGCACTGACCACTGGCATGGTGGCCCTCGGCACCGTTGTGTTCGCGCCCTTGATCGTTTCCAGTTGGTTGCGCGTTTGGCTGCATTGGCAAGCCCGCCGCCAGCATTTGAAAATCGAATACGGTAAAATTTCGGCCCCTTTTCTTCGGCCGATTTCGATCGACAACATTCGAGTCACGAGCGAGCCCGGCGCCGCCACACAAATGGAACTCCGCGCTGACCAAACTGTCCTCCACTTGAGTTTGATCAAGGTCATCGCCGGACGCAACGAGGGCGTACGCAGCTTGTCGATCAAGACCGCGCATTCCGAAATCCGCCGAGACTATTCGGGCAACGCGCGATCAGTGCCCTTTGATTGGGGAGCCCTTCAATCGATTTTGCCGGCAAACTTCGATATCGGTCATCTCGATCTTCGAGTGGAAAACGGGCCGACGGTTGTCTTGCTCCTGAATGCCTCGATTTCGGGAAGCCAAATCGAAGCCGGTCGATTTACCGCCGGCGAATTCACGATCGTGTCACCGATTTTACGCCAGAAATTTTCGCAGATGCGCGGCGCGACGAAATGGCGGGACGACCGGCTCACCATTGGCGGAATGAATCTCGCAAACGGCCTCGATCTTCAGTCCATCAGCATAGACTTGTCGCGGCTTAACAGTAAACGCGCCAACCTCCAGGTTGATCTCGACGTTCTTGGCGGAAAGATTCGCGGCAGCATTTCCAACGAATGGCCGGGGCAACATTCGATTTGGAACATCGCCGGAACCGCCACCGGTATTTCGCTGGCGCAAACATCCGAGGCGTTCGGATTCACCGATCGTCTCGGCGGTTCACTGCGCGCCTGCAACTTTACTTTTCGGGGCGACCCGCGCGATCCGATGAGCGGCACCGCGTCGGTTTGGACCGAGCTAAATGGGTTGAGCTGGCACAACCGCGCCGCGGATCTCATCATGCTTGGCGCAAGTTTTTATAATCGGCAAATCCAGCTCCAGCAGCTCTACATCAGACAGCGCCAGAACGAATTGAGCATGAGCGGTGAAGGCGCGATTCCGTCCAAATCGAGCGACTGGCTGAATCCGGATTTCCGCGGCCAAATTCTGGGAAAAATTAATGACCTCGGCCAGTTCGCGGAACTGTTCGGCGCCGCGCCAAAAACCTTCGCCGGGACCATCGCAATTGACGGGACACTCAACACCGGTCAGAAAAAATTGGGCGGATTTCTGACTGCGACTGGAAATTCACTCTCTCTCTTCAGACGGCAGATCGACAAGTTCAGCGCGAAACTGAATTTGAAATCGGACGCGCTCGAGCTCGAACAGTTCGAAGTGCTCCGCAAAAAAGATTTCTTCCGCGCCCAGGGCAGGATCGACATCGCGCATGAAAATGACTACTCGGGCAGTATTGAAGCGAAGGTCAGCGACGCTTCGGATTACCTTTTGCTCGGAAAAAACGGCGCAAATGCGGCAGCGATTCCGGTTCAATTGAACGCAAGGATTTCGTCCGGCTTGTGGGATTCTCAGGGCAGTTTCACTTTGCCGGGATCGAATCCCGTGGAGATGCAGGCGAAGTTTTCATTAAAGCTTGGCCAGGACTGGAAAACTTTTGTCGCCTCGCCCGTGGATGCGACGGTTCGCTTTCCGGCGGTCGTGTTTGGAAGCATTCCGCAAATTCTGCATCCTTCTGTCTTTAATGAAGGAATCTTGAGCGGCACGATCTCGATCACACAGAGTTTGCAACATCCGTATATCAATGGAGAAATTCAGTTGCTGAATGGATTGCTGCAAAATGCTCCGCTCGAGCTCAATCGCGCAAGCGGCCAACTGACCTTCAACGGCGAACATGGAACGCTCGAGTTTCTCAACGTTGCGACCAAGGAAGTCGATCTTTCGTTGAAGGGCGATATTGATTTGCGCAACAGCAACGATGTGATCGTGAAAATATCGAGCACAGAGCCGGTCTTCGATACGACGGTGAGCGTTCAGAATTGCGTTCGCGACGTTCAAATCTCGCCGGTTGACCTCACTCTTGCGCCAACCGTGCAGGAACTCGAGCTTCGCGGCGATCTGTTCGGAGAATCCTGGAAAATGGGATTGAAGGAGTTAGGGACGTCTCCGGCCGCGATGATCGTGAATCCCTTATCGCGGGAGTTTCATTTCTGCACCGGCGATACGGCGGGCGAAATCTTCACCTTCGGCATTCACGCGCGTCCCCAACCGATACCGGCAAAGCCGCGCAAGCGCGGGCGGACTCGTTAGGCCGCCGAATCGAGATCTCGCGGCCCGGCTTTGGTCGTCACCAGCCAGCGCAACAATTTCTGTTCGAGGTCGTGCGTAAGATTGACACTCAACTCCGCACCCGCGTCCATCCGGACCGGTCCGTTATTCGGTCGATCGAACAACAGCTGCACCCGGCGTTGACCCGGCGAGCTCGCCAGTAATTCACGCACTTCGCGCAACTCTTCGCTCGTGGCCGCGGCGGAAAACTGCAGCAGGATTGCCGGCTCTTCGGAGACCGACCTGCCGTTGCCATTCGTTTCACCGTTCGACGTGTTAGCGCTCAGAATCCTCACTTTTTGCGCGGTCGCGCGGAGAGATTCACCACGCGTATCGATCGTGCCGCGGACCTCGACGACTCGACTGGGCTCGAGCAGCTCGGAAACGGCGACAAAAACATCATTCCAAACCACGATTTCAAGCGTGCCCGTTCGGTCTTCGAGCCAGATGACCGCGAACGGCTTGCCGTCTTTTCGTGTAAACTTCTTCTCCGCCTGCACGATGACGCCAGCGATCCTAAATTGCGATCGGTCCTCCAAATCGCCTAACGAACTGATCGGCTTGTAGTTTTTGCCGGCAAAAATAGCACCGTAGGCATCGAGTGGATGGCCGCTCACATAAAATCCGAGCAATTCTTTTTCGTAGGAAAGTTTTTCGTGATCGCTCCAGGGCGTGACCACCCGCTTCCGGGCTGTCGCCGCATGCGTCTCGTCGTCAAACAATGAAACCTGGCCGACTGTGCGATCGCGCAGGGCCGCGGCCGCGCAGGAAAGTGATTCGTCGATGCAGGCAAAAAGCTCCGCCCGATCGCGGCCGATGAAATCGAAGGCACCGGCTTTGATCAAACTTTCCAACATCTTGCGGTTGGCGATGCGCGTCCCGATTCGTCCGCAAAAATCTTCGAGCGAAGTGTACTCTCCTCCCCGCTCCCGTTCGTCGATCGACATCTGCATCGCGGATTCGCCCACGTTCTTGATCGCGGCGAGTCCGTAACGAATTGCATTTGTTTGTAACGGCGCTCTCTGAGCGTCGTCCTCATCACTTCGGCGATCGGAGACCGCCGCTACAGTTTCCTCCGGAACAAATTTCAGCACGCCCTTGTTGATGTCGGGCGGGAGAATCGCAATGCCCATTCGCTTACATTCGCCGACGAATACCGAGATCTTGTCGGTATTGTTGATTTCGTTGCTCAGCAGTCCCGCCATGAATTCGACTGGATAATGCGACTTCAAATATGCGGTCTGATAACTGATTACGCCGTAGGCGGCGCTATGGCTCTTGTTGAATCCGTAACCGGCGAATTTTTCCAGCAAATCGAAAATCGCGTTCGCTTTCTTCTCGGGGATCTTGTTCGTGCGCGCGCAACCTTCGATGAAATTGGTGCGCTCCTTCGCCATTGTTTTTTTGTCCTTCTTCCCCATCGCGCGACGCAGCAAATCGGCCTGCGCCAGCGAATAGCCGGCGAGTTTGCTTGCCGCTGCCATCACCTGCTCCTGATAAATCATGATCCCGTATGTGTCGGCGCAAATTGGCTCGAGCAACGGATGCAAATACTTGATCGGCGTGATCCCCTTCTTCGCTTTCACGTATTCGGGAATGAGCTCCATCGGTCCTGGTCGATAGAGCGCGATCAACGCGATGATGTCGTCGAGCTTTTTGACGTCGAACTGCTTCGACAGGTTCGTCATTCCGCCCGATTCCATTTGGAACAAGCCGATGGTCTCGCCGCGGTTGTAGAGATCGAAAGCCGCGTTGTCGTCGAGTGGAATGTTCTTCAATGAAAAATCCGGCTCGGTTTTTCGGATCAACGCCATCGTGTCCTCGATGACGGTCAGAGTTTTCAGCCCGAGAAAATCCATTTTGAGCAAACCGAGATCGTTCAGCGGTCCCATCGGATACTGACTGATCACGTCGTGGCCCTTCACGTCGCGGCAAAGCGGGATGTAATCGGACAAATCGCGGTCCGCGATCACCACGCCGGCCGCGTGCACGCCCGCATTGCGAGAAAGGCCTTCAAGCGTTTTTGCATATTCGAAGAGCTGTTTTGTTTGCGCTTCAGTGGCGATAGCGCGCTTAAATTCCGGATTCTTTTCCGCGGCGGAATCGAGCGTGATGCCCAATTCGTTCGGAATCATTCGGGCGATGCGGTCTGCGTCGCGATACGGCAAGCCCATTACGCGCCCGACATCGCGAACCACGCTTTTCGCTTTGAGTTTTCCAAACGTGATGATCTGCGCGACGCGGCGCTCGCCATATTTCTGCCGCACGTATTCCAAAACCTCACCCCGGCGCGTTTCGCAAAAATCCACGTCGATGTCCGGCGGCGATACGCGGTCTGGATTCAAAAATCGCTCGAACAACAATCCAAACTGTAGCGGATCGATATCGGTAATTCCGAGAACGTACGCGATCAACGATCCGGCCGCCGATCCTCGCCCCGGTCCAACTGGAATCCCACGGCCTTTCGCGAAGTGGATGAAATCCCAGACGATCAGGATGTAGCTGACAAATCCGGTTTTCTCGAGCACGCCGAGCTCGTAGGCGAGCCGCTCGCGCAGTTGATTATCGGACTTCGCGCGCTCGCCGTAGCGTTCTTCAAGTCCTTTGTAGCAAAGTTCGCGCAAATAGTCTTCACGCGCGCAGCCTTCCGGCACCGAATACTCGGGATATTTCGATTTCCCGAATTCGATTTTGACATTGCAGCGTTCGCCGATCGCGAGCGTGTTATCGATCGAGTCGGGGTGATCATTGAACAAGGCGCGCATCTCCGACGGCGATTTGAAATACAGTTCCGGCGCATATTTCATCCGGCTCTCGTCCGCCACCATCTTGCCCGTGCCAATGCAAAGCATCACGTCGTGCGCGTCGTGATCGTCGCGGCCGAGAAAGTGGACGTCGTTAGCGGCAACGAGACCGACGCCAAGATCTTTCGCGATCTTCGGCAATACTGCGTTGCACCATTTTTGTTCCTCGATTCCGTGATCGTGGAGCTCGACGAAGAAATTTTTCGCGCCAAGAATGTCGCGATATTCGGCCGCGGCCGCGGTCGCTCTCTGGACGTTGTTGGCCTGGAGCGCCGAGTTTACCTCGCCGGCGAGACAGCCACTCAGTCCGATCAAGCCTTCGTGATATTGCGCGAGCAGCTCCTTATCGATCCTCGGCCGGTAGTGAAATCCGTCGAGATGAGCGGTCGTGATCAGCTTTACCAGATTGCGATAGCCGGCGTCGTTCTCGGCCAGGAGCGTAAAGTGATAAGCTGCTTCTCGCAGCGAAGTCGCTTTTTCCTTGTGCGATCGGGGCGCGATATACGCTTCGCAGCCGATGATCGGTTTGATTCCGGCGCGCTCCGCTTCCTGGTAAAATTCGATCGCGCCGAAGAGATTCCCATGATCGGTCACAGCGACGGCGGGCATCTTGAATTCCGCCGCCTTGCGCATCAGCTCGCGCATTCGGACCGCTCCATCCAGCAGCGAATACTCGGTGTGGAGGTGGAGGTGAACAAACGAATCGCGCGGCATCGTTGATTATTCTTCAGTCAATAGTCAAATTTGCCAAGCATTCGTGCGCGGAATTTTTTCGCGCGTTCAGGGCAACTCTTGCCATCCCGAACGTCACGTGAGGGATCTTCCAAAAGATGAACGGTCGCACAAGCGACCTTGCGCGACAGTCGGCCCGCCTGTGAGATTCCTCGCTGACGCTCGGAATGACGAAGCGTACACGTGGAATAATTTCTTGTTTGCAATCACCCGAACGCGTTGTTAATGAACCGTGCCGCGCGTCAGCCATTAACCCTGTGAATAAGTGCGCGGCGAGGCCGACATGAAAAAACTGGAAGCGATCATCAAGCCGTTTAAGCTCGAAGAGGTCAAAGAAGCCCTCGCCGAGCTCGGTATTGAAGGCATGACCGTGACCGAAGTGAAAGGCTTCGGGCGCCAGAAAGGCCACACCGAAATTTATCGCGGCAGCGAATACACCGTCGATTTTCTGCCGAAGGTGAAAGTCGAAGTCGTCATGGCTGACGACATGGTCGATAAAGCCGTCGTGGCCGTGGTTGGCGCGGCGAAAACAGGAAAAATTGGCGACGGAAAAGTCTTTGTGCTTCCGGTGGAACACGCGATCCGCATCCGCACGGAAGAGATCGGCGAAAAAGCAGTTTGATGACGAGAGACCGAATTAACCCATCCCGCGATGGGTTGGCTCGGCTCTATTTATTTTCGGCCCCTTTTGTGAATAACCGCGTCGGTTATTCACATATTTTCAACAACTCAACTTCCAACACACCTGTCCGCCGTAGCCTCATGCGACGGCGGATCAACGACTCACCCTCTTAACCATGGCTCATAAAGAAAAAACTCCATCCGACGTCAGTAAAATGATCAAAGACAACGACGTGAAGTTGATCGACTTCAAGTTCTGCGACTTGCTCGGCACCTGGCAGCACTTCACGACGACACTCACGGAATACGACGAGGAAATTTTCAAGGACGGGCTCGGTTTTGACGGCTCAAGCATCCGCGGCTGGAGGGTAATTAACGCCTCCGACATGCTCGTCATTCCCGATCCAGCGACGGCCTGGATTGACATTTTCAATGCCGAACCAACGCTTTCGCTCATTTGCACGATCGTCGATCCGATCACACGAGAGCCGTACGATCGCGATCCACGCGGTGTCGCGGAGAAAGCGGAAGCCTATTTGAAATCGACCGGCATCGCCGACACCGCCTTTTTCGGACCGGAAGCGGAGTTCTTCATCTTTGATGACGTGCGGTTCAGTTACCAAGGCAACGCCTCGATGCACCTTGTCGACAGCCTTGAGGGACATTGGAATAGTGCGAAAGAGGAATTTCCGAACCTGGGTTATAAGATCCGCCCGAAGGAAGGATACTTCCCGGTCTCGCCGATGGATTCATTGCAGGACATTCGCAATGAAATGTGTTTGGAGATGGAGAAAGCCGGCATCGCGATTGAGCGCCAGCACCACGAAGTTGCCACGGCCGGCCAGGCCGAGATCGACATCCGTTTCGCGCCGCTCAAGCGCATGGGCGACAGCTTGCAGTATTACAAATACATCATTCGCAATGTCGCCAAGCGCCACAACAAGACCGTGACCTTCATGCCGAAGCCGCTCTTCGCCGACAACGGCTCGGGCATGCACACACACATGTCGCTTTGGAACGGCGACAAACCACTCTTTGCCGGAAACGGTTATGCCGGCCTGAGCGACATGGCGCTCTTTTTTATCGGCGGCATTTTGAAGCACGCGCCCGCGCTCACCTGCATCACGAATCCGACCACGAACAGCTACAAGCGACTCGTCCCTGGATTCGAAGCGCCGGTAAACCTCGCTTACTCGGCGCGAAATCGTTCGGCCGCGATCCGAATTCCGACCTATTCGCCGAGTCCGAAAGCGAAACGCATTGAGTTCCGCACGCCCGATCCGGCGGCGAACCCATATCTTGCCTTCAGCGCGCTTTTGCTCGCAGGGCTCGATGGAATCCAGAACCGCATCGATCCCGGCGATCCGCTCGACAAAAATCTTTACGATCTGCCGCCGGAAGAGCTCGCCCAGATCGCAAGCGTGCCCGATTCACTTCGTGGCGCAATCGAAGCGCTCCAGGCCGATCACCAATTCCTGCTCCGCGGCGATGTCTTCAATGCCGACTTCATCGCGAACTGGATCGACATGAAACAGAAAGAATACGACGCGCTACGGCTGAGACCTCATCCCTACGAGTTCTCGATGTATTACGACGTCTAGCCCATTACTACTGCGCACTGATTTGCGGCCGGAACGCGGAGGGCGGAGAGAAATTCCTGGTGATCTCTGCATCCTGTGCAGTAAATTTTAGCGTCATATGAATTGGCGAAGTGTTCTGGCAGCGAATCTAGCGGGGCTGGTGCTAATGCTCTTGGCGAGGACTGCGGCAGGCCTGGCCGATGACGTCACGAAAGACGGTGATGTAGCCTCTCTCGCCTCGGGAAAAACAGTTGAATTCAGTATCATCACGGCGCTGGGCTGGGTCCGTTTCACCGCAGCGGACGACTGGGCGGTCGCGTCGATGGATACGAAAAAACCGGTGAAGACGGCGATGTTTACGGTTTCAGGCGATCCATCTGCAGGCAACGTCACTGCTCTGGGCATCATTCTCTTCGACATCGCCTCGAAGGATGGGTCGGGGGCGTATTCTACTGCTCACGGACACGCAACCGGGCAAAAGACGAGTCTCGGTGCGTGGGAGGTCTTCAAGTCGGAGCGTAAACAGGGAAACACGACCTATTCATTCCGAACGGCCTTTCGCGACATCGCGGATGTTCACGTCAGTGTTCGATTAGCCTGGCCGCATTCGTCGACGACGTCTGATTCGACCATGGAACAAAATTTCGCGAACCTCCTCAAGTCTTTCACCGGCGAGGTTGGCAGCTATCAGCGCCGACAAGACGAACTGGTTCGGCGACCTGACTAGGCGCGGCGACAAATCGGTATAACCGAAATTTGTCATCCCGAGCGCCGGCGAGGGACCGCACAATCGAAGTTTTGATCACACCTCTTCCTTCGCGTGATCATCGAAGCTTGTGAGAGGTCCTTCACTTCATTCAGGATGACAAAAAATGGCTGACCAGCTGACCGGATTGCTTTCGCCGTTTCTTCGCTCGCAGCGCATCGCGGCGGCGCGTCCTTTTCTCGGGAAAGGAAAGTTGCTCGACATCGGATGCGGCACGGGCGAGCTCGCGCACGAGGTCAATCCTGCGAACTATCTCGGCGTGGATCGGGATGAGGAATCGATCGCGATCGCACAGAAGAAATTTCCAGGGCATCGATTTCGTAGTCTCGCCGAATTTTCTTCCGCACCGCCGGGAAATCAGTTCGAACAAATCGTCGGGCTCGCAATCGTCGAACACGTAGACGATCCGCAGCAATGGTTGGGATGGCTCCGAACATTTTTGAAGCCCGGCGGTCGCGTCATTCTCACGACGCCGCATCCGTCAATGCAATGGGCTCATGAACTCGGGGCGCGGATCGGACTATTTAGTCGCGAAGGCGCGAAAGAACATCGTGAATTCATTGATCAACACCGGATGAGTGAGATCGCCGCGGCAGCCGGATTTCGAATTGGGCGCTCCCGGAGATTTCTGCTCGGCTGTAATCAGCTCTTTGTGCTCGAGTCAAGCGACCATCCGGGTCGCGCAATTTCCCGCTAAAAAATCGCAATTAACCGGCAGCAGCCTTTTTAGCGCCATGTTAACTTTGTATCGTGAGTGGAGTTCTTTTGCGTCCGGAGGAAAAGCCGGCGCGAATTTTTTGGGGCGTTGCGATTTCGATCGCCGCGATCGCGGTGATCGCGATCCTGATCTGGCAAGGGATCTTCGCGCAAGGCGCGCCTGATCCCACACAGCCGAACACGAGTAAAGCGGTCGCGGCGCTTGACATCGGTGTTCTAGTTTTTCGTGAGGGCCTTGAATGCATTCTCGTCCTGGCAGCCATCACCGCCAGCATGACCGGCGCAAAACGGGCGCATCGTAAACCGGTCGCGACCGGCGCTGGCTTTGCGTTCGTTGCAACATTGATCACCTGGTTCATCGCGATCGGAATCGTCGATTCGTTGAGCGACAACATGCGCGCGCTCGATCTGCAAGCGGCGACCGGACTGCTCGCGGTCGTAGTGCTGCTGATCATCATGAACTGGTTCTTCCACAAAATTTACTGGGGTGGCTGGATCCGTCATCACAATCGACGCCGGAAACATCTGTTGGAGAACGGACACGGCAGCGAAGCAGCGAAGCGTTCGCTCAAGTGGGGATTAATTCTGCTCGGATTCACTTCGCTTTACCGGGAAGGATTCGAAGTCGTTTTATTCTTGCAGACATACCATCTGCGTTTCGGCGGCGGCGTGGTGTTGCAGGGCGCACTCCTCGGAATCGCGCTCTCCGCAATCGTCGCCGTGCTCACGTTTGTGCTTCAGCAAAAGCTTCCATATCGGAAAATGCTGATCACGACTGGCGTTCTGCTCGGTGTCGTGTTGCTGGTGATGGTGGGCGAGCAAGCCCAGGAAATGCAGCTGGCTCATTGGATCTCGACCACGCCGATTCCGGCACTTGTTCCGATGATTCCGAAATGGATGGGACTCTGGTTCTCAGTTTATCCGACGTATGAAACGTTGATCGCGCAAGGAATCGCGGCTGTTCTTGTAGTCGGTTCTTATTACGCGGCACGCAAACTGGGCAGCGGCATCATGCCGGTGAGCGAAGAGCCGGTGCGGGAAGCAAAGGCGGAAGCGGAAATCGCGCTGCCGCGCCGCCAATTGCAGCCCGTGCGTTAACTCGCACGGCTGCTTTAATTCGAATGAGCAAACGCGCGCTCTCGATCCTCACATTATCGATCCTGCAGGCGGTCTGCGCGTTCGCGGGCGTCCGACATTTCACCTATTTGTACGAAGCGCCCACTTCACCGCCGGGCAGTATTGAATCCGAGAATTGGATGACGTGGGCGCACGTCGATAATCCGGAGCACTCGGACGAGCTGGCTTTCCGTCACGAGATCGAAATCGGTATCACCGAACGCTTTCAAGCGAGCGTCTATTTCGTCGATTGGTCGTATCACAACGATCCGACGAGCTCGGGCTTTAAATATTCCGACAGCGGCCTCGAACTGATTTACAACCTCTCGAACCCGGTCGCCGATCCGGTCGGGTTGTCGATCTACCAGGAATACAAAGGAGGCGATCGCCTGTTTGAGTGGGAATCTAAAGTAATCGCGCAAAAGAATTACGGCCGCTGGATTTTCGCCTACAATGCCACGCTCGAAGCGGTTTGGCAGGGCGAAGGCTTGAGCGGGCGCGAAGGCGAATTTTCGCAAGCACTTGGTGCGAGCTACGAAATCGACCCGCAGTTATCGGTCGGCCTCGAATTTCTGCAAGAATTCGTTTTCCCGAATTGGCGGGACACAGAAGAAGTCCGAAACGTTTTTGTCGGGCCTAATGTTTCCTATCGGCGCAATCAATGGTTTGTCACCGTGACCGCTCTCGCCCAGGCCACCGATACCGAGGACGAGCCAAATTTTCAGCTGCGCACGATTTTTGGAGTCGGATTTTGATGAAGAAGCTGCTTCTCGCCTGTTTGATCTTTGCCGGCTGTGAAACGGCGAACTATGCTCCTCAAATCACGCGCTCTCCCGAGCGCGGCGTCGATCTGACCAAGCTAAACCGCGGACGGGATCTTTTTGTTCATCGCTGCATCGAATGCCATACCCTGCCGGCGATGTGGAAATACTCGCGCGAAGATTGGCCACAGATCGTGAATGACATGTCGCACCGCGCGAGCTTAAGACCGGCCGATCGCGAGGCGGTAATCGCTTATATTTTGGCGGTGCGAAAGGAATTGTAGCCGCCGCCGTCCCGAGCGGCGGATCTGTAATTTCAAGATGCGATTTCAGTTGAAGCAAGCCCGTAGCTTCTCACAATACGCGGATACTCTTATGTTCACTCTGCGTATTCTCTTTTTTACTGCTGTCATTTTTGCCTGCTCCAACAGCTTCGCCATTAGTCCAACTCCACGGGAAGGAGGGCCAACGCCGCCACCCAAGTCTTCGCCCACCGCATCGGTAAAACCGTTACCGCCCGGAGCTATTGACGAAAAACTGTTCAGTCAAATGAAGTGGCGGCAAGTCGGTCCGTTTCGCGGCGGGCGCGCACTCGCGATCGAAGGAGTTCCGGGCGAACCTGACACGTGGTATTTCGGCGGCGTCGCGGGCGGCGTCTGGAAAACCATCGATGGCGGACAAAATTGGTCGCCCTTGTTCGACAAAGAGGACATATCCTCGATCGGCGCGATCGCGGTCGCACCTTCCGATCATAACGTGATTTACGTCGGCACCGGCGAAGCGGCCATTCGCGGAAATAGCACCTACGGAACAGGGGTGTACAAGTCGATCGACGCAGGCAAGACGTGGAAAAATGCCGGCCTGAAGGATACGCGGCAGATCGGCGCGGTGATTGTCGATCCACGAACCGAAAATGTCGCGCTGGTGGCGGCGCTTGGTCACGCCTTCGGCCCGAACAAGGAACGCGGAATCTTCCGAACCACCGATGGCGGCAAGACGTGGACGAATGTTTTGTTCAAAGACGAAAACACAGGCGGAATCGATGTCGTCTTCGACCCGCACAATCCGAACATTGTTTTCGCGGCAATGTGGCAAGCTCGCCGGCAACCGTGGTTTTTCTCGAGCGGGGGCGCAGGCAGCGGTTTGTATCGATCGGATGACAATGGCGTGACCTGGAAACGCCTGGAAGGAAATGGACTCCCCGATGGAATTCTTGGCCGGATCGGCATTTCAGTCTCCGGCGCGGACGCGAATCGGATCTACGCGATCATCGAAGCGAAGGAAGGCGGAATTTATCGTTCGGATGACGCCGGGCAGAAATGGACGCGGATCAATGAAGACGGCCGTTTTCGCCAGCGCGCATGGTATTTCAGCAAGGTCTACGCAGACCCAAAATCGGCTGACGTCGTTTATGTTTTGAATACGGGCGCGTTCAAATCGGTCGATGGCGGCAAAACCTTTAATCTGTTACCCGCTCGCCATGGCGACCATCACGGACTCTGGATCGATCCGCAAAATCCGAATCGCATCGGCAATGCGAACGACGGCGGGGCAAGCATTTCGACTGACGGCGGCAAGACTTGGACGACGCAAAACAATCAACCGACGGCGCAGTTTTATCACGTCGCGGTCGACAACGCCTTCCCTTACCACATTTATGGCGCGCAACAGGACAACTCGAACGTTTGCATTGCGAGCCGCACCGATTCCGGAACGATCGGGCGTGAAGATTGGTATCCGGCGGGAGACGGTGAATGCGGTTTCGTCATTCCCGATCCGCGCGACTGGCACACGATTTATTCGAACAGCGAGGGTTATGTTGTTCGCTACAACAAACTGAAAGAGGACATCCAGGACATCAGCCCCTACCCGATCGATAATTCCGGCCACGGGGCCAAGGACCTCAAATACCGCTTTCAATGGGTCTCACCCTTGATTCTTTCGCCGCACAATCCCGATGTCATTTACACCGCGGCCGAGTGCGTTTTCAGATCGACGGACCACGGCCAGACTTGGACGAAGATCAGCGAAGATCTGACGCGGAACGACAAGACAAAACAGGAGCCAAGCGGCGGACCGTTAACGAACGACATCACGTCGGTCGAATATTACAATACCGTTTTCGCGCTGGCCGAATCGCCGCTGGACAAAGGCACGATTTGGGCCGGCAGCGATGACGGACTCATTCACGTAAGCACCGACGACGGCGCGCAGTGGACCAACGTCAGCCCGAAAATGCCGGAATGGAGCACGGTGGATTTGATCGAAGCCTCACCCAGCGATGGCAAGACCGCCTACGCGGCAATCGATCGACATAAGCTCGACGATTTCAAACCCTACATCTTCAAGACGACCGACCTCGGAAAGACCTGGACGTCCATCGTGAATGGAATTCCAGATGGTGCGTATGTGCACGCCGTCCGCGAAGATCCAAAGAAGAAAGAGATGCTCTACGCCGGGACCGAGCTCGGTGTTTATTTTTCGTTCGACTCAGGCGCGCACTGGCAGCCCTTGAAGCTCAATCTACCGCCGTCGCCGATTCACGACCTCGTCGTGAAAGACGACGACCTGGTAGTAGCGACGCACGGCCGCTCGTTCTGGGTGCTGGATAACATTACGCCCCTGCGCCAGATCAGCGCGCAATCGCCGAATTCAGATTTCATTCTCTATCAGCCGCAAGTCGCGCTGCGCTTGCATTACCCGGAGGAGTTCGACCGTCGCCAACCCGTGGGCGACAATCCGCCCGCCGGCGCGATGATTGATTATTACTTCAAGGCGGCACCGAAAGACGAAGTGACGATGGATATTCTCGATGCGGGCGGAAAAGTGGTCCGCCATCTGTCGAACAAGGAGAAGAAAGAAGGCGAGCAACCGCCGGAATGGCCGGATCGCGTGGAGCGCGTGAAAACAATTCCGGCAAGCGAAGGAATGAACCGTTTCGCGTGGGACTTACGCTACAACGATCCGGTCCAGATCCCGGGCGCGTTTTATACCGGGACGGGGCCGAAGGGTCCGCTCGCGCTGCCGGGCGATTATCAGGT
>Ga0066903_100000764_pt1 | contig 21588 bp, 18 predicted proteins | sample PanSoiMetaGPlot1_FD_67491 | JGI IMG/M metagenome (GOLD analysis project Ga0066903, IMG submission 67491) | Tropical forest soil microbial communities from Panama analyzed to predict greenhouse gas emissions - Panama Soil - Plot 1 (version 2) | ecosystem: Environmental > Terrestrial > Soil >... | reverse complement strand
CCCTGGCCCAGGTCCACCGTGAAGGCAACGACATCGAGGTCGTATTTTTCGCCCAGCCAGGGCACCATGACGGAGGTGTCCAGCCCGCCACTGTAGGCCAGAATGACTTTGTCGCGCGGCATGATGTCCTCAGTTTTGATACCGGGATTGTTTGCAGCCTTGGCAAATTTGCAATTGGTAATTGTCAATTGGCAATTGTCAATCTGTTCCATTCCAATTGACAATTGACAATTGCAAATTAGCAATTGACAATTGCAAGGCGGGAAGGTGTTATCTTCGGGAGGCTGGGGATTCTTGTCAACGCCATTTTGCTTGATGATACCGCGTGTTTTGTATGAAGAAATGCTGGCCCAGGCGCGCGCCGAGCTGCCAAACGAATGCTGCGGCATGCTGGCCGGGCGGATCGATCTGGCAAGTCCGGAGGAACAACCGCGCGGCCTGGTCCTGCGGCGGTTTCCCCTGGCGAATGAGCTCGCCAGCCCTAGCGAATATCTGCTTGAGTCTAAGAGCTGGTTTGCCGCCGTTCGGGCCACGGAAAAAGGGCAAATCGAAATCCTGGCCTTCTACCATTCGCACCCGACTTCTGAGCCGGTGCCCAGCCGGAAGGACCGCGCGGGCTCGGAATACTACCCCGATGCCATGCACCTGATCATATCGCTGAAGGGGCCCGAGCCGCTGATGCGCGGCTGGTGGCTGACGCCCGAGGACCAGCGTGAAGCGGAATGGAAAATAACAGACAATTGAACTCTATTTATTAGCTTTTTTCAACTCAAACAGCCAGCCCTGTTTGCTGTCGAACTTGGTCGGCCTTTTCTTGGCATCGGCGGTGGTGCAGTATTTCATGGTGTCGCCCTCGATCTGGAAAATACCCACGTCATAGACCGAGGTGATGTCCTTGCCTTCCGTGTAATTGATGGCATGCGGCTTTTGGCCGGCGCCGACCTTGAAAGTACCCATACCGAGGGTTTTCTTGCCCTGCTTGATCGTCAGCGTATCCTTGGCAAAGATCATCTGCATGCCCTTGAAAGCCTTCTCCGGGGCCGGCTTGCCGTCTTTCTCCCAGGAGACGACTGTCCAGGTGCCTTCCATGGCTTTCATCAGTTTTTGCGTCTCGTTCGGTTCCTGGCCCGCCAGCAGGACCGCCGGAAATAGGAAAATGGAGACGAAGTATTTCATGGTTGTTTCCTCACAGTTTGGTTAGCCGCGACGCGGAGTCTTCGGAGCGGAGCGCTTGATATTGCGCAGTCCCTCGCTCCGCTCCGAAGACTCCGCGTCGCGGCTAACCAGGCCGTCACTTCTTTCCGTTCGCACGGGGCTTGCGAAGTTTCTCCAGCGGTCCCAGGGCCAGTGTCGTCACCTGGTCGAGCGGAAAGCGATCCAGCACCTGGCGAATCTTCTTCCGCGTGACAGCCTGGAATGCCTTCAACTCATCATCCACGCTTCGATAAGTGCCGAGGTAGGTCCAGGACATGCCGACGGCTTGCATGCGGCCCATGGGTCTCTCGCTGCCCCGGACCACGCGTGACAGAATCTTGTTTTTGGCCTGGCGGAGTTCTTCCTCGGTAATGCCTTCCTTCTGCACCTGACCCAGAAGGCCCTGGACGATGGCCAGGTTTTTCTGCGTTCGGCCCGGCGCGCAACTGAACGAGGTGTAGAAGGAGCCCGTCCCTTCGTATTCGTGGAAGCTGACGTCGGCCGAATCAACCAGCCCGGGATCGACCAGGGCCCAGTAGAGGCGGCTGCCGGAATCGTCGCCCAGGATCATGGCCAGGGTGTCGGCGGCGTGCCGCAGAGGGGAATCGGCTGCGGGGCCGGGCGACATCAGGATCACGTGTTCCTGGTGGACCTTGTCCTTGGTGAGCACGCGGAACAAGCCGGAGCCGGGCGCGGGGCGGATGCCTTGTCGCGGCGCCTGCCCGCCCGTCCAGCCGCCGCATTTCTTGTCCACCAGGTCCACAAATTCTTGCCAGGGGAAGTTGCCGGCCGCCACGGCAGTGATGTTCGGGGCGACATAGCGCTGCTGAAAATAAGCGTGCATCTGGTCGCGACTCAGGGCACGGATGCTGTCCGGCGTCCCCAGGATGCTGTTGCCCAGCGGGTGGTCGGAAAAGAACGCCTTCTTGGCATGATCGTAAGCCGACCACATCGGCTGGTCCTCGTACATGCCGATCTCCTCGATGATGACGTTTTTCTCCATGTCGAAATCATCGGTACGCAGGCTGGGGCGGAGGATGTCGGCCAGAATGTCCACGGCCTGGGGCAAATACTCGGGCAGAAAGGCCGCGTAGAAAACGGTGTTTTCCTCGCTGGTGAAGGCGTTGGGGTTGGAGCCGATGCGGTCAAAATCGCGGTTGACATCAAGCGCCGTCCGCTTCGGCGTGCCCTTGAAGACCATGTGTTCGAGAAAATGCGTGACGCCGGAGACATTCGGCCCCTCATCACGCGCCCCCGTGCGCACGAAGAACCCCAGGGCCACCGATCGCGCCGATGGGCTAGTCTCGCCGATGATATGCAATCCGTTTGGCAATACTTGATGATGGAAACTCAACTTTGCTCCTCCGAGATTCCGCTTGTGGCTTAGCGTTCGCAGCCTGGTTGCCGCGGACGCCAAGCCGCAAGTGGCAGGTTACACCGCTTCTTTCGCCGGCAGAGTTTGGAACTTCCGAGGCAAGCGCAGCGCCTTGGGCCCCAGCGTCACGATGGTGAAATCGCGCGGCGGACAGCGGTGCAGATGGGCGACGATCTTCCTGGGACTCAGGCCGTTGATGGCATCCTGAATTTCATCCAGCGTTCGCACCCGGCCCAGGTAATACCAATCGGAAGCCAGAGCGCCGGCGCGGGACGACGTCGATTCCTCCTGCATGATGAGAGACGACTTGAGCCCCGCTTGCAAACGGTCGATCTCATCCTTGGTGATGCCGTCTTTCAGCCGCAGAACTTCCTCCAGGGTTACGTTGAGGGTTTCCTGGGCGCGTTCGGTGGTGGTGCCGGCGTAACATAGCACGCTGGCCCGGTCCTTGAAAGTAAAGTAGCTAGCCCAGACGGCATAACACAGGCCGCGCTTCTCGCGCACCTCCGTGAACAGCCGGGCGCTCATGCCACCGGAGAGAATCTGGACCGCCCCCTGGGCGGCATAATAATCGGGATGGCCGAACGGAACACTCGGATAGGCGATGGCAATCTGGGTCTGGGTGGTGTCCTTGGCCAGATGCCCGCGTCCGCCCGGCGCTTTGCCGGTGCGGAAAGAAGGCACTTGCGTGCCGGACCAGTCGCCGAACAGGCGCTCGACCTGGTCCTTGAGCGGCTTCCATTCGATGTTGCCGGCCACGGAGAGGATGGTGCCGCACGGCTGAAACCAGCGCTGAAAATGTTGCCGCACTGTTTCCACATTCATGCCTTCCAGGCTCTCGACTGTGCCGCGGCGATCGTTTCCCAGGGGCGGCGGAAAATGTCGGCGACGCAATTCGACCATGACTTTTTGCCGCGGCTCGTCTTCCAGGGCCCGCAGGTCCTGCAAAGCCAGGGCGCGAACCGAATCGATTTCATCTTCGGGGAGATGGGGCCGGCGCAGGATATCGGCATAGATATCCAGGGCGGCGGGCAAGTTCTGGGCCAGGGTGGCGCCCCAGAAACGCAGATGCATGGAACCAACACCTTCGTCGCGGTCCACGCCGAGGTTGTCCAGGGCTAGAGCCAGCGCCCGGCTGTCGCGCTTGCCCGCCCCGCGAGTGATCATCTCCGACAGGAACGAGGCCACGCCGGGCTGGCCGGGCGGATCGAACACGCAGCCGGCCGGGACCAGGAAGTTGAGCGCCGCCGAACGCACGTGCTCCATGCGTTCTGCCAGCAAGGTCAGGCCGTTGGGGAAGGTATGGTGAAAGACTGCCTGTGCCACATTAACTCCACGACGGTGTGAAATCGGATTGCGGAAGCCAGACGGCTCCCTGCTGGACCTGCTTGTAGATGGTCTTTTTGCAGCGAAAACCGAGCCGCCGGTAGAGGCGAATGGCCGCATCGTTCTGGGCCGTCACCTCGAGAAAAGCCCGGTGCAGGCTGGTCTGGCGGAAACCGTGCAGGGCCTTGAGCAGCAGCGCCCGGCCAATTCCGCGGCCACGATGCGGCGGCGTCACGCCCAGGTTCTGGATGGCCCCGATCCCGTTCCGTTCCCGCACTCCCTGGACCGTTCCGCAATAACCGTCGGCACAGGCCACCAACCAGGTCGATTCCGGCCGGAAACCGATCTTGTTGCTGATCTCGCGCATCAAATGAGAGCAGCCGAGTCGGCAGCCGAGGCTGGGAAAGACGACAGCGTCCACTTCCTCGAAAAAGCAGGCGAATTTCACCTCCGCGTGCGTTTCCAGAAGAGCCTCTTCCCAGGGCACCCAGCTGTAGCCGGCGGGCAGCTTGGGGGCCGGCAGCGGCTCCTGCAAGTCGATCTCCATGCGGAATCGCTTGTAGTAGGTCGTTTTTTGCTCGACGCCCGACAACAGCATGGTCACTCCGGCAAAAATCTTGGAGTCCGAAGAATTGTGATTTTATCAGGTGCAACGGCCACGGTCAATTTGTCGTCCCGGCTGCCGGCAGCTGAAAACACCGATAGTAGACGGAGGTACTTGGCCGCAATTCCGTTTGCTGTCGGATCTTGCCGCTTATTGCCGGCGATTGCACCAATGGTGCTTGGCCGGAAGCCGTTTGCTGTCGGATCTGTTGCCGCCTCTTGCCGGTGGCGCCGGGCCGTGGAACTGCGGCCGACTTCTTACCATCCTTCATTAGAACATTGGAGAAGCGGAAACTCAAACGCAGTAGCGAGTAGAATCTTGATTTGGAGCGGCTTGTCGGAGCGCGGTTACATCATTTGTTTCCATTCTTCGCCGGCATATGTTAAAATCCGCGAGATGGCCATGAAACAATTCCCTTTCATCGTGTTTTGCTTGTTCGCGCTCATCGGCACAGTCCGCGGCCAGGAGCCAGCCAGCTATGCCCGGCAGGTCCGGCCGTTCCTCGCCAAGTATTGCATCGAATGTCACAATCCCAAGACGTACAAGCGCGGGCTGGACCTGGAAACCTACAAGACCATCCTGGAAGGTTCGGACAACGGCAAGGTGCTGACTGCGGGCAAGCCGGACGAGAGCCTGCTGGTCCTGGTTGTCGAAGGCAAAAAAGAACCGCACATGCCGCCGAAGAAGGCCAAACGGTATCCCACGCCGGCCGAGGTCGTGGTGCTTCGCTCGTGGATCAAGGCGGGTGCCAAAGATGATAGCGCGGGCTTGAAGGTTGCGATTCCGGATATCAAGCCGCGAGTGACCCGAGCGGCGCCGGTGACCGCATTGGCCTACCGGCCGGATGGAAGCTTTTTGGCCCGAGGACAATTCAAAAATGTGGACTTGCTACGTCCCGAAACCGGCCGGACAAAGGAACAAGCCAAGTTTTCCCAACCGGTCACTGCCTTGGCCTATCTGCCTCATGAAGCTAAAAACGTTTCCCCAAACACAAACCACTTCGCGGTGGCGTGCGGCCAATCAGGCATGCCGTCCTCAATCCTCCTTTTTCCTACTTCCAAGCAAGAAACGCGCGGATTATTGATCGATCCCGCTCACAAGGATGTCATCCTCGACATGGCCTTCAGCCCCAATGGCAAAGCGCTCGCGACCGCCAGCTATGACACCACCATCAAGCTCTGGAATGCAAGTACCGGCAAGGAGCTGCGCACGCTCAAGGAACACAGCGATTCGGTGTACGGCGTCTCTTTCAGCAAGGATGGAACCCTGCTGGCATCCGCGGCCGCGGATCGGGCGGTGAAGATTTGGAACGTGACCAGCGGCAAACTGCTCTACACCTTTGGTGAGCCGACCGACTGGGTGTACGCGGTCGCCTGGAGTCCGGACGGCAAGCACCTGGCGGCCGCCGGCGCCGATCGCAGCATCCGCATCTGGGAAACCGGGGCCGAGAAGGGCCGGCTGGTCCATTCCGTGTTCGCTCATGAAGGAGCGATCACCAAGCTGGCGTATTCCCCCGACGGCAAGACTCTCTATTCAGTCGGCGAGGACCGGATTGTCAAGGCCTGGGATGCCGGCCGCATGGTGGAGAAAAAAGTCTTCGCCCGCCAGCCGGAAACCATCCTGTCCCTGGCCGTAAGCCCGGACGGCAAGCACATTGCCCTTGGCCGATACGACGGCCAGGTGCTGATCCTGGACGAATCGGGCAAGGTTCAGTTCCAGATCGGCGGCGAGCAAAAACCTGCACCCAAGCGCAGTCCGAGCCCGAGCGCCGGCGAGGGAAAACGAAAACCATCGCCGCCCGAGGTGACCAACATCAGCCCCACCGTAGGCCAGCGCGGCAAATCCATCCGCGTTGTTTTCCAGGGCAAGAACCTGGACGAGATCCAGGCCATCGCCATCCACCATGCCGGCGCCAAAGCCGCCCAGCTTTCCGCAGCGAAGGACGGCACCGATCTGGAAGCGGAGGTCGTTTTCCCTGCGAATACCCCGGCGGGCATGTATCAAATCACTCTGGAGAACAAAGCCGGCAAGTCGGCGCCGATTTCTTTCACCGTCGATCTCTTCCCCTTGATTCAGGAACAGGAACCCAATGATTCGCCCGGCAGCGGTCAGCGACTGAAGCTTCCGGCCAGTGTGTCCGGCACCATCGCCAGAGCCGGAGATGTCGATTACTTCCGCTTTGATGTCGCAAAGGGGCAGCAGCTCGGCGTGCAAATCCTGACCAGCTCGGTTGGTTCCAAGCTCGATCCGTATATGCAACTGATCAGTGACCGCGGAACAATCGTGGCCGAGAGCGGCGATGGCATCCTCGGCTACACGTTTCCTCAGGCGGGCACCTATGCTCTCGGAGTGCGCGATCGGGAATTGCGCGGCGGGGCCAACATGCACTATCGCTTGCACCTCGGCGAGATTCCGGTGATTACCTCGGTGTTTCCGCTTGGTCTGCAGAAAGGGACCGAGGCGGATATCCACCTCGAAGGCGTCCACCTGGGCGGAGTCAACAAGGTTCACGTGAAAGCAACGAGCGATGTCGGCTCGCGGATGCCGATCAACCTGTCTACGCCGCTCGGAACTCCGCTGGGCGCCAGGAACATCGTGGTCGGCGAATTCCCCGAAGTTTTCCCACAGACTTCCGAAGTCTCCAAGACTTCGGAAGTCTGTGGTCGCGTCCCCGTTCCCGGCACCGCCAACGGCATCCTGAAGAATCCCGGCCAGGCCGATATCTGGAGTTTCCAGGCGGAAAAAGGACGGAAATTGATTCTCGAGGTCAACGCCCGCCGGCTCGGTTCGCCTCTCGACTCCGTCATCGAGATCCTCGACACCAAGAACCAGCCGGTGCAGCGGGCCACCTTGCGCTCCCTGGCCAAGACCTTCGTCACCTTCCGCGATCACGATTCGGCCGGCGCCGGCATCCGCATCGATGCCTGGGACGAGCTGGCCGTCAACGATTACATCTACGTCGGCAGCGAACTCTTGCGCATCCAGGAGCTGCCGCCCAATCCGGATGCCGACTGCGTGTTCTTCAGTGATCGCGGCCAGCGCGTCGGTTTTCTGGACACCACGCCCACGCATCACGCCCTGGGCACTCCCATGTACAAGGTGGAGATTCATCCGCCGGGCAAGAAGTTCTCGCCCAACGGCTATCCGGTCATTAGTCTGGCTTATCGTAATGACGATGGCGGCCCCGGTTATGGCCGGGATTCAAGGTTGTTCTTCGATCCGCCTGGCGACGGTGAATTCCGCGTCCGGATCAGCGATTCCCGTGGCCGGGGCGGCAGTGGCTATGCCTATCGACTGACGGTTCGCCTGCCGCGGCCCAATTTCAATGTCAGCTTCAATCCAACCAGCCCGACCGTGTCGCGCGGCGGCGCCGTGAGCATCACCGCAACCGCCGAGCGCCTGGATGGCTACCAGGGCGAAATTGCCTTGCGCCTGGAGAATGTGCCAGACGGTTTCAGCGCCCCTGCCACCACGATCCCCGCCGGCGAGAATAGCACCGTCTTCGCTTTCTTCGCCGACCGGGCCGCGAAGGATCCCGGCAAGGCCAAAGCCATGACACTAGTCGCTCGCGCCAGCATCGGTGGCAAGGATGTGGTCAAGAACGTGGACGGCGGTCTGCCCAAAGTGATCGATCCGGGCGACATCGTCACCACCACCGCCGAGTCCGAAGTCACGGTCAAGCCCGGCAGTCAGACCACGCTGATGGTCCACATCGAACGTCGCAATGGTTTCAAGGGACGAGTGCCGGTCGAAGTCCGCGGCCTGCCCCACGGCGTCCGCGTCCTGGACATCGGCCTGAACGGCATCCTCATCAACGAAAAGGAAAGCAAGCGCGCCATCGTCATCTACGCCGAGCCGTGGGTGCAGCCGACGACGCATCCGTTTGTGGTGCTGGCTCGCCGCGAGGGCAAGAATAGCGAACACGCGGCGAAATCTGTGCTTCTGCGCGTGGCGGGAGCGAAGAAAGGGCCGTAGGATACGCGCGGAAAGTGCGAAATCCTGAAATCTTGCGACCTGTTACCGTCCTTCCAGCTGTGATGCTCCGTCAATGTTGATGGCGCCGGTGCGGCGATTGTACAAGATCCTCATGCCCACGATCTCGCGTGGCTGGTTGGTGCCGGGCACGAACTGGTAGAGCTTGGCGGGATTGCCGGGGACTCCCTCGAAGATCATCAATTCCTGTTTTTCATCGTACTTGGCCTGCGTGGCGTTGCCGAAAAATTCCTGGGTGCGGAAGGTCACCTTGCGTTCGGCGGTCATGTACTGGGACGACTTGCCCTCGCCCATGTTGCGTGTATACACGGTGAGGATTTCGCAGCGCATGGTGAAGCCGCCCTTGGGAGGATGATCCGGGTCCATCTTCATGTCCGGCCTGTCGCCGGGAGCGTGATAGATTTCCACGTTGTCATAAAACTTGGACGTGCGGACGTTGTCCTTGTTATTGGAGTACATGCGCGTCAGGTAGTCGATGCGCGTGAACTGCAGCTCCTGTTTGCTGGGCGGCGGCCCCTTGCCCGGTTGGGGGCGCGGCGCTTCCAGGCCCTGATCCTCCGAGCCCGTGCTGATGATGATCACCTTGCCTGGGCCGGAAGCGTTGACCAGCTCCACCGTGTTGTCCAGCCGGACCTGCGTGGATTCCAGGCGATAGTATTTCTCGCGGTTGCCCTTGTCGTCCTTCTTGTCCTCGACAATGAAGACCTTGCCGTCGCAGGTGAGGATTTCCACCTTGGCGTTCTGGCCGTCCTTTTGGCCTTCCTTGAGCGACACCGCACGGTCAAGGGTCACCTGCATGTTCTGGGAGCGTAGGGAGGCATCCTCCTGGTAGGCGACCACCCCGCCCTGGAACTCGGCGAACTTGCCGTCAAAGAGCATGCTCTCGTTCCAGTGGACGGTGAGACGGGTGCCGGGCTTGGTGGGCTTGCCGCCGTCAAACGCGGCATTGCTGGGCATTTCCATGAAGCCAATGCCTTCCACGCGGGCCATGTTGTCTTCCTGATTGATGGTTACCTTGGGGCCGGCGAGGATGAGCTCGCCGAGCTGGAGTTGGGCCTGTTTCTTGGCGTCGCCAAACACGTAGAGAATGTCCCCTTTCAGATGGTGCAAGAGGTTGAGCATGTCGCCCTTGATGTCCACGCCCTTATCCTTGGGAGTGTTGCCCTTCTGGGTGACATGGACGTTCCCCTCGGTAACCAGCTCGCGGAGGTAATTGTTGGCGCCCACGCGGGTGACATAGGCGACCACATCGCGGGCTTCCAGGTCGATGGGTTGGTTGGATTTGCCGTCCTTGTCCGTGGCGGTCTGGCCCTTCGCTCCTTCGCCCACCGGGCTCTTGCCGGCGACGGGGGGAGGCCCGATGGTGAAGGGTGCATTTCCGGGCTTGCCGTTGTCCGTCAATGTGGGCAAGCTTTTGTCCGAGCCCACTTCTTCCGTAAAATAAACTTTCAGATGATCGGCCTTGCGGATGTTAATCTCCGGGGAGAACATCTTGACCTCCCCAAAACCTTCCAGCTTGTTGGGTTTCTGCCGGGGCGCGCTGGAGCCATTTTCCTGCGGAGGCTGAGAATTCTCCTTGCCCGGCTCATCCGGCTCCAGCCAGATGAGCAGGCGTTGGGCCTGCAGGGATTGCTTGTGCTCGTCGAGGATGGCAGCATCGCCGGTAAGCGTGAGCAGGTCCATGGTCTTGGTGCCCACGCGGTCCTTGGTGGAGGTGAGGGAATCCTTGAAGACGGCTTTCCAGGGGAACTTCTTGCTCTCAGGGGCATCTTGGGGAGCGCCCTTGTCAAACATGTCGAACTGGCCGGGACCCTTGGCGATGGCGGTCTGGCCATTGCCGTTCTTGTCGGCGCCGATCAGGACCAGCTCCTGGGCGTGCAGCGAGTGGCCTTCCTTGGCGGCCATGAGTGGATTTCCGCGGAGGATAATCTTGGGCCCGCGTTCCGCCGTTTCGCAGTGATATTCCAGCTCGAGGGAGCGGGCGTCCAGTTTCTCCGTGGGCATGGTCAGGTCCACCATGTCGCCGGTGCGGGCGGTGGCGCGGGCGGACTCAATGTCCTTGTTAACGGAACGGCCGTCCGCATCGGCCGTGGCCGGCTCCTCGGTTTTGTGGCGGAATTGCAGCTCCAGGCGATCGCATTTCACCTCATCAAGCAGGGATTTTTTCGAATCACCGTCCGGGCTCTTGTGCTCGCGCTGGACCACGACCTGGTCTCGAAATGTTTCCTTGGGCCCGGCATTAGGGCTTTCAAACCAGGCCCGGTCGTTGGGCACGTCGTAGGTAAAGGGCCCCTCGGTGTTAATGATGACGTGCGAGGTTTCGGGCTGCTTGACTTCCTTGGCGACATCTGGGGGCGATTTCTTGGCGGCAGCGCCGCTGCCCAGAAATCCCGAATTCGAATCCACGAACAGATGCATTTTCACCCGGCTCAGCAGCTTCAATTGCTCGACGCCGGTCACCGCATCGCCTTTTTTACGTTTGTGCTTGCCCGCCGGTTTTGCCTTCGGCTGGCTGTCTTTGGTGAGGGTTAATTCCATACCCTTGGCCGTCACCGTGGTCGGGTCCTTGCCCGATTGCGGATCGAAGAGCTTGACCAGCGCCCCCTTGTCGGTCCAGATCATATTCTTGGCTTCATCGTAGTACATATGCCCATCGATGATGGTCAGCTCGACGTCGTCGCTTTCTTCCGGAGTGCCGCGGTTGTTCTTGATGGTGATATCGGGCGGATCGTCCTTGGTGCGCTGCCTGGCGGGATCGCGGCACAGCTCGACGGCGATGACCTTGCGGTTGCCCAGCTCGGTCATGCTGCTGATCGGGTGATCCAGAGTCAAGTACGCCACATCGCAGCGGATGGTGTTGATTTCCGGAATTTTGAAGTTCTTGTCCTGTTTTTTGGGGACCATGAACGCGCTGAAGGGGGAGAGCTTGATGCGGCGGCCATCGGGCTCGGGCTCGAACTTGTTGGCTGCGAGCCCATAACCTTTGCCGAAAAAATCCAGCTTGATGGCCCGATTGACCTCCGGACAAGCATCGTTAAAAGCCAGCCGCAGCTTCTTATCAAACTTGTTGTTATCTGTCGGCGAGATGGGAGGTAACGGTTCTTTGGACTCGGCATAAAGAGCCGGCAACTCCGGCAGGCCATCAATGCCGCCAAGAAAGTAGGCGTAGATTCCGTACACACAGCAAAACAAGACGAGCCCGCCGGCCAGAATCACGATTCGCTTGGGTGTCCACACGGCTCAACCCCTCGTTGCTGAACCTCGCCGAGCCCGACGCGTAGCGAGGGACAAACCCGCTCACATCAGGCTTGGCTTTCTAGTTTCGGAACCGGGCCACGCAGCCTTGCCACAGGCCCTGGGCGGACAAAATCAATTCAATGGTCTCACGCACGGCGCCGCGGCCACCAGCAGCCCGGGTCACATAGTGGGCGGCGGCGATCACTTCCGGACACGCATCGGCCACCGCCACCGCCAGGCCGCTTCGCAACAGCACCGGCAAGTCCGGCAAGTCATCGCCCACGTAGCAGGCCTGTTCCGGCGCCAGGCCCTGCAGCAATTGCTGGAACGCAGGCACCTTGTCGGCGGCGCCCTGGATCACCTGACTGACGCCCACCTCCGCAGCCCGGATGTCCACCATCTTCGCGCTGCGGCCGGACAAGATCGCCGACCTCTTGCCCGACATTTGCCACAGCTTGAGCCCCGAGCCGTCGCGCACGTGGAACACCTTTAGCTCCACGTCGTTGTCGCTGTAGATGATGCCGCCGTTCGTCAACACGCCATCCACATCCACAATCAACAGTTCGATCCGGCGACAGCGGTCCTGCAGTGTCAACGTTTGTTCCTCACCAAATCCGATGCGGAAACGTCAGGCCACTTTCATCACCGCTTCCGCTTCCTCTTTCGGAACCAGGCCGATCAGGTCGGTGATGTCGATCAGGCCGATCGGCCGGCCCTCGGCATCAACCACGGGCAATTCGCTGATCTTCTTGCGGTGCAGGATGTCCAGGGCGTCGGCCACGCGGGTGCCCAGCGGCACCGTGATGGGCGCCGGCGTCATGGCTTCGCGGATGGGCCGGTCCAGGGCATGGTCGCGGCGCTGCTCGAAGAGGCGGGCCAGGTCGCTGTCCGTGAACAGACCTGCCAGCCGACCGTCGCTCGCGGTCAGCATGACGGCGCCGGTCCGCCGGCCCGGACGGGACTGGGCAAACACCGTTCGCACCGTGTCCTGACAGTCCGCCAAACGCAGGTCGACCCCTTGCCGCATGACGGCCTCGACTTTGACCAGCTTCTTGCCCAGGCTGCCGGCGGGATGAAAGCGGGCGAAATCCTCGGGCGTGAATTCGCGCAGCCTGGACAGGACAAAGGCCAGGGCATCGCCGATGGCAATCATGGCGGTGGTGCTGGTGCTGGGAGCCAGGCCGAGGGGGCAGACTTCCTCAAGTGGTCCATAAACCAGGGCCACATCGGCCTTTTCGGCCAAGGTGCTGTGGGCGTTGCTGGTGAGAGCCACCAGGGCGCGGGCCATCTGCCGCAAAGGGGGCAGCAGCCTCACGATCTCCTCGCTCTCGCCGCTATGGGACAGGGCCAGCACCACATCGGTGTGATGCACCATGCCCAGGTCGCCATGGACGGCGCGCGTGGAATCCAGAACATAGGCGCGCGTGCCGGTGGAGTTCAGCGTGCCGGCAATTTTCTGGCCCACATCCGCTGACTTGCCGGTCCCGGTTATCGCAATCCGTCCGCGGCAGCCGAGGAAAAGATCAACGGCCTGGAGAAACGAGTCGTCCAGCCGGTCCGCAACCCGTTCCAGCGCGGTCGCCTCCGCGTGCACGATCTGCCGGGCGTAATCCAGCCGCTCGTTTTCCGCCAACACAGGGGGTGCGTGAACCTGAAGGGCCATGAATGCTTCCTTGCGTACCATGAGCCAGGGCGACTATACTCGCCGTGACGGGAAATGCAAGCGCAGGGCAAGAGCATCCCTTTCCCCATCATCGGCAATCCGGGAATGCAAGGTCAGCGGTCGAAAGCAAGGAACGGGGTCAGATCAAAGGAATTGGGAAAGGTTCGCGGATTCGGCAAACTGGTTCGGTTTGGTAAACGTAGCCGAATTCGTGAGAATTCGGCCAGATCCATCGGAATTTTCACGAATTCGGCTACCGGCGCAGCAAGGATCGCGTGATGGCGCCGCGAACGACCAGCACCATGCTGATAAACCAGGCACACATCACTGAGGACACAACAATGACGATCCAGCGGCTCTCCGGCGTGCCGGGCCCACCAAACACATTTTCGAACGGCTCCACCCGGCCGAACGGTTCATTCTGAATGGACCTGATGAATATCCAGGTAAACAATACCAGTTCCAACGCGAGGTAAACCAGGAGGGTGAGGGCCACGCCACGGTAGCGAAAGTGACGGGCCACTCCAAAAACGAAACCCGTGTAGAGCATCTTGGCAAGAAACAGGCCGCCCAGAAACAAGTAACCGAGTGCCTTGATAACGTTCGGATTCCCGCCCCGGAAGCTCCCGGTAACAATCAGGATCGCCCCCAGGCTCAACAAAAGGCTGACAACGATGCCGATGCCCCAGCCCTTGGCAGACGATTCGCTGGGAACAATCAGCGCCATGCACATGCCGGTCAGGAAATGCACCGAGCCGGCGATCACCGCCAGGCCGATCAAGTTGAGCAAAATGATCAATGCATCCGGGGGAGGGCCCATGCGCCTCGCCGCCCCCTCCACAAGCAAGGTAACCAACATCGAGCCTTGTATCAGGAGCCAGCCGGTGACAAAGATCGTGAACGAAGTTCGCACACTGGCCCAGCCCAGAAGGGACGAGCCGCCCGGACTTGGGCTCGTGTCGCGGTAGGTTTCACGGTAGTCTTCCACCGGAAGGGGCTCCGGCCGGCTTTCCCGAACCCATGATTCCTTCGTGGTGATTCCCGTGGACAGACTGCTTCCACAGGCCGGGCAATTGGCTCCGCGTTCCTCGTCGCTGGTCAGGGGAACACTGCAATGTGGGCAACGTTTCATGGTGCGGACTCCCGAGTGAGACGAAGTGGTGCTGGTGGTTGGAATATACATATCCGCCGGACGTGACGCCACAAAAATCGCGAGATTCTCCGAGACGTGGCGGATTGCGCGACCGACGTCATTTCCTACAATAATCGCTGCGGGCAACGAACAAGGATCTCAGCATGTGCCTTCTGGCTCTGTATTTTCGCGTCGCTCGTGATGCTCCGGTGGTGGTGGGCGCCAACCGGGAGGAGTTTTACACGCGCGGCGGCGAGCCGCCGGCCATCATCGAGGGGCTCGTGCGCGCCCTGGCCGGCCTCGATCCTCGTGCCGGCGGCACCTGGCTGGGCGTCAATGAACATGGGGTCCTGGCGGCCGTCACCAATCGGCCCAAGGAAGCGGTGCCGCCGCAACCACGCAGCCGCGGCCTGTTGACCCGCTCTCTACTCGGTTGCGCCAGCGCCTCCGAGGCGGTCACTCTGGCCACCCGCGAGCTTGGGAGCAATCGCTATGCCGGCTGCAACCTGCTGGTCGTGGATCGGACCGCTGCCTATGCAATTCTCGCCGGTGATTGGCTGCGCGTCCGCCCCCTTCCTCCCGGCCTGCACGTGCTGACGGCCAGCGATGTCAACGACGGCAGCGACCGCCGGCTGGGCCATGCCCTGTGGTGGCTCGACCAACGCCAAAGTGAAAATGCGGGGCAGTGCCTGGCCGCCCTCAGGGAACTGTGCGGACAAACCGGTCCCGTGGACCCGCCGATATGCCTTCATGGAATCGACCGGGGAACCGTTTCCAGCACCCTGGTGGCCCTGCACGATTCCTTGCCGCAAAGCAATTACCTGCACGCCCAGGGACCGCCGGATAAGACTCCTTACCAAGATTATTCGCACCTACTGAAGTCCATAGTCCGTGGTCCGTAGTCCGTTGCGAATGCAAGCAGAACTACGGACCACGGACAACGGACTACGGAAAACCATGTATCCGCATCGCATCCGCCTTCGTGGTCCGTGGGAGTATGAGCCGGTGTCGGGTCCCGAACCGCTGCCGGCGCCGGGGCGGATGACCATGCCCTGCCGCTGGAAAGACGGGGGCCTGCCCGGTTTTGCCGGCACGGTTCGCTTTCGTCGCCATTTCGGCTATCCGGGCCGACTCGATGCATTCGAGCGCGTCTGGCTGACCTTTGCAGGGCTGACCGGGATCGCGCACATTCGCCTCAACGGTCAAAACCTGGGCGTCTTGACCGCGGCCGGCGAATTCGAGATCACCTCTCTTCTGCAGAATCGCAACATCCTGGAAGTGGATGTGGAAGGCCAGGAAAACGCTGGCCTGTGGGGCGACGTGGCCCTGGAAATCCGCTGTGCCGCGTTCCTGCGCGACTTGCGGGCATCGCGCGCCTCGTCCACCGCCATTCATCTGACCGGCGAAGTGGCCGGCGTCTGCGAGGAAAAACTGGAACTGTATGTTCTTATGAACCGGGCCAACGTGGGGTATGCCATCGTCCAACCCGGCCAACCGTTCGATCTCACGATTGGCTTACCCCGGGGATCGCTACCATCGCTGCTTCGCGTGGAACTGGTGTGCGTGGCCACGGTGTGGTTTGCAGCGGAGATTCCGCTGCCGTGCTGATGCCACTGCTGGCGCAGTCTTCCAGACTTGCCTGCGAAACTCCTGTGGACTCCCCCATTCGTTGATGTTATACCCCCGCCCACGAACCGGAGACCGTCTTTCTCCGGCTTGCCGGGTTTCACTTCGCCGACTTTACTTCTCCCATTCCCTGGAGGAAACGGAACATGCGCAAGCGGAATTGGCTGGGCATCGCCTTGCTGGTGGGCCTGGCCGCCCTGTTCACCTTGGTCCGGCCCACGTCCGCCAAGCCGAGATCCACGGCCAAAAAAGCCAGGCCACGCGTCGAAGTCGTCTTCTGCCTCGACACCACCGGCAGCATGAGCGGATTGATCGACGGGGCCAAGCAAAAAATCTGGTCGCTGTGCAACCAGATCGCCGGCGGCAAACCCACGCCGGAGGTGAAGGTCGGCCTGGTCGCCTACCGCGACCGCGGCGATGAATACGTCACCAAGGTGGTCGATCTGTCCGACGACCTGGATGCCGTTCATGCCAAGCTGATGGACTTCGTGGCGGCCGGCGGCGGCGACGAGCCGGAAAGCGTCAACGAGGCCCTGCACGACGCCCTGCACAAAATCAACTGGAGCGAGGATAGCGGTGCGCTCCGCATCATCTACCTGGTCGGCGATGCCCCGCCGCACATGGATTATCCCCAGGACATTCCCTATACGGTGTCCTGCCGGCAAGCGTGTGAGAAAGGCATCATCATCAACACCATCCAGTGCGGCTCGATCCAGTCCACAACGCCGATCTGGCAAGCCATCGCCCACAAGGCGGAAGGCCGCTTTGTGCAGATCGCCCAGGACGGGGGCGTGCAAACTGTGACCACGCCATTTGACGGCCGGCTCGCGGAGATCAATGCGGCTCTGGCCAAGACAGCAGTTGCTTATGGTCCAGCTCCTGTTCGAGCAGAACAAGAGTATCATTTCTGGGTTGGACTCGAGGCTGCAAGGGGGCCAGCCGTGGACATGGCGACCCCGATGTCTGCTTCAGCGGGAGCCGGTGGCGCTGTGGGAACTCCAATGCCGTGCGCGGCAGCACCGTGTGTCGCATCTGCCTGTGCCGATCGAGCCGGCTACTGCGCCAAGACCGGCAAGGTCGCCGCACTCGATCTGGTGGACAGCATTAAGGAAGGCAAGGTCCGCCTGGAAGATGTGAAGACCACCGATCTGCCCGAAGAAATGCAGAAGCTCAACCTGAGCGAGCGCAAGGCTTACCTGGCCAAGGTGGAGGCCGAGCGGGCCAAGCTGCAGGCCGAGGCCCTGGAGCTGGACCGCAAGCGCACGGACTTCATCAGCCAAGAATTGCGCCGCCGCGGCGGGAACGGTTTCGATGACCAGGTCATGGACATGCTCCGCGAGCAAGCCAAGAAAGTGAACCTGGCGTACTGAGAAAACGTCGATAGGTGTTGTTTCGATTTACAACCGCTTGCGGCTTCGCGATCGCTGAAACGTTTCGGCGAGCGCGAAACCGCAAGCGGTTGTGCTTTTTCCTTCCTCCCATTACATATCTTCCGCACCATCCTTGTTTGCCAGACCTTCCTGGGCGTAAACATAGAATGAGAGTTAGACCATCACTCCATCGGGAGGAAACAACATGACACAAGCGGTCATCAAGAAGCGAGGGGAAGGGCGGGTTGTCGCCGTCGTCGGCGACGTGTACCGCTTCCTGGCGAGCGGGGAGGACACGAACGGCAAATACGCCCTGTGGGAAGCCCTCGTTCCACCCGGCGGCGGTCCACCCCCGCACGTTCATAGCCGGGAAGAAGAAGGCTTCTACATTCTGGAAGGCGAGATCACCTTCACGATTGGCGGCCAGCGGCTGGTGGCCGGCGCCGGCATGTTTGCCAACATGCCGGTCGGGACTCCCCATTCCTTCAAGAATGAGAGCAGCAAGCCGGCCAAGATGTTGATTTCGGTTGCGCCCGCCGGCCTGGAGAAGATGTTCTTCGAATTCGGCGTGCCGCTTCCGGACGGTTCCACGAGCGCCCTGCCGCCCACCAGGGAAGAGATTGAAAAGCTGCTGGCGATTGCGCCGCGCTACGGCATCGAGATCATGCTGCCGGCGAAGGAGAAATAACCATGTCCCGCCTGCAACTCGCCATCGAGCAAATTGTCTTCGCCCGCAACTACACCATCGGGCTACTCGATCAAACTCCAACAGCCGAGTGGTTTCGAGTGCCGCCGGAAGGCGTCAGTCATGTCGGCTGGCAGGTGGGTCATATCGCTTTTTCTGAGTACCGGCTGGCGCTGTGGCGCATCCGCGGGCAGCAGCCTCAAGATGACGCACTCTTCTCGCAAGATTTCAGACGCCAGTTTGGGGCGAATTCGGTGCCGGAGGCAAACTCGGAGTTTTCCCCAGTCGAAGTCCGATCGGTGCTGGACAGGGTGCATGAACAGGTGCTTCGGGAATTGCCGGGCCTGGACGAAGCCGAACTCGATCAGCCAGTTCCGCACCCTCATCCCTTTGCCAAGACGAAACTGCTGGCGCTGCTGTGGTGCGCTCACCATGAGATGCTGCATGCGGGGCAGATCGGACTGTTGCGCCGCCGCCTTGGCTATCCGCCGATGTGGTGAGGAGGACCGACCATGCATTACGACTTCACGGCCATTCCAGATGCCGACATTCCCCAGGCTGTCGAGCCGATCTTCCAGCACGCCGTCACCACGTATGTCAGCGAAGCGAACAAGACGGTGAGCATGTGGCGGGCGGTGCCGGACGATGTGCTCGACTTCAAGCCGCACGAGAAGACCAACCCGATCCGCACCATCCTTGTCCACCAGATTCTTTCCGAGCGCCGCTTCTTCGCTCAGTTTGTCGGCACCCAGGAGCCGCCGGTCGAAGAGTTGTTGCCCGCTGCCCGGAAGCCGGCGGTGCAGGCGTACATCGACAAATACATCTGGCTCGTGAAAGGGCGGTTGCCGCAGCTTGCGGCCGGCACGACATCCTGGTGGCTGGAACAGCGCCCTTTTTTCGGCGGCTTGCAGCGGGAGCGGATCTGGGTCTTCTGGCGGCGCGTCCTGCACACCTGCCATCATCGCACGCAGGTTCAGACGTGGCTCCGGCTCGCCGGCCAGCATGTCCCCGCCATATACGGGCCTTCCGGCGACGTGCACTGGGACGAGGCCGATCCGACCTACTCGCTGGAGGCGGCCAAACGGGGCGGATGAGCGCTGGCTCTACTACGAATGTGATTTCCCCGTTTGACCCCAGTTCGTCTTGTTGTATTGTTGCGAGCCTCCCCGGGGAATCGTTAGCGTGTTCCACTTGTCCCCGGCATGGATTCTGGCAACCTGCACGATCTGCCCGATGTGATAGCAGGTGTGGCCCAGGGAGCGTTCCAGGGCCAGCGGCACAGAATGGGGTTCCCCGCGGATCAGGACGGTCTTTTCGAGGTCTTCCCCCTTCAGGCTCTTGAGCGCCTTCAGCAAACAGGCCCAGCCCCGCTCCCACAACTCCAGAAGCTCCGCCCGACTGCCGAAGGAGTCCACGAATTCATCGTCTCGATTCCGCCACGGTTTCTCGCCGTCCGTGGTCAAAAAGTCCGTCCAGCGCGAGAGCAGATTGCCGGCCACGTGCTTCATGATGACGGCAATCGAGTTGGTGTTCGCATCCAGAGCGGCGTGGAGTTTGTCGTCCGGCACTTGCTCGACGGCCCGATCCGCCATGCGCTTGTTGGCCTCAAACGCATTGATGATGGCGGACATGAATTCAGCGGAGAGGTTCATGTGGCGGCCCTCTTGGAGAATTGTGGCGATCGGCCTGGCGCAACAGAAAAGGACTGACGACTTGTCGCCGTAAGTCCTTTCTGCATGTGCCGGAGACAGGACTTGAACCTGCACGATCTTGCGATCACCAGGCCCTCAACCTGGCGCGTCTGCCAATTCCGCCACTCCGGCAATCGGCTATCCAGCTTCACTTTACGGACGCCCCCCCCGGGAAATCAAGTCCCTTCCTGGTTCGAGTCCCTGCGCTCCAGCCGCCGCTTGATTTCCGCTTCAAAACCGCGCTCCACCGGCTCGTAGTATTTGCGTTCTTCAGGCAGATACTCCTGTTTCACATAGCCCCCCTCGAAGTTGTGGCTGTACTGGTAACCCGTGCCGTGGCCCAGCTTGGCCGCCCCCTTGTAGCTGGCGTCGCGCAAGTGCTCGGGTACCGGCAACGTGCGGCCGGAGCGGACGTCCTCCCGAGCCTTGCTGATCGCCACGGTAGAGGCGTTCGACTTGGGAGCACTGGCGATGTAGGTGACCGCCTGGGCCAGGGGGAGTTGGCATTCCGGCAGGCCGACGAACTCCGTCGCTTGCAGCGCGGCAGCGGCTACCACCAGGGCCTGCGGATCGGCATTGCCCACGTCCTCTGAGGCGCAGATGACTACCCGGCGAGCGATGAAGCGCGGATCCTCGCCGGCTTCCAGCATGCGCGCCAGCCAGTAGATGGCGGCATCCGGATCGCTGCCGCGCATGCTCTTGATGAAAGCGCTGGCCAGGTCGTAGTGGGCGTCGCCGGTGGCATCGTAATCCAGGACCTTGCGCTGGATGGATTCCTGGGCGACCTCCAGGGTGAAGTCCACCGGCGTTTGGCTCCCGGCCGAGAGCACACCGATCTCCAGGGCGGACAAGGCCCGCCGGGCATCGCCGTCGCAAATCTCCGCCAGAAACTCCAGTGCTTCGGGATGCATGGTGACCGCAACTTTTCCCAGGCCGCGCTCTTGGTCAGACAGCGTCCGCTGCATGATCGTTTTGATCTGTTCACGCGTGAGCGGTTCGAACGTGAAGATCTGGCTGCGGCTCAAGAGCGGCGAGTTGATGGCGAAGAACGGATTCTGCGTGGTCGCGCCGATCAGGATGACTCTGCCCTCTTCGACGTCCGGCAACAGCACGTCTTGCTGAGTTCGATTGAAGCGGTGCAGCTCATCGACAAAGAGGATGGTCCGCCGGCCGCCGTTTTCCAGCTCGGCCCTGGCTTCTTCCAGCAATTCGCGAACTTCCTTGATGCCTGCCGCCACCGCATTGAGCTGGCGAAACCGGCACTGCGTGTGGTTGGCGATGACATGGGCCAAGGCGGTCTTTCCGGTCCCGGGCGGTCCATAAAAGATCACGGATGCAAGCCGATCCGCTTCCATCAGCCGGCGGAGCAGTTTCCCCGGCCCCAGGAAATGTTCCTGGCCGACGAATTCGTTCAGAGTCCGTGGCCGCATTCGCGCCGCCAGCGGCTGCGCTTTCTTGCGGTTGGCTTCATACATGTCGTGAAACAGGTCGATGGTTGCGCTCCCGTTATTTGATTCCGATTGCGGCTTGGCGTGCGCCGCATCCTTGATCGAACGCCAAGCCGCAAGCGGCGCTCCATTCATTGTACTTGATTCTGGACCTTGCATCTGCGTCCCGCTAATCTGAATCGTGTTGTGATTTGTACTGGCTGGGAGCTGAACTGATGTCATTGTATGAACGACTCGGCGGCGT
>Ga0066903_100000763_pt1 | contig 21589 bp, 11 predicted proteins | sample PanSoiMetaGPlot1_FD_67491 | JGI IMG/M metagenome (GOLD analysis project Ga0066903, IMG submission 67491) | Tropical forest soil microbial communities from Panama analyzed to predict greenhouse gas emissions - Panama Soil - Plot 1 (version 2) | ecosystem: Environmental > Terrestrial > Soil >... | reverse complement strand
CGACGGCCGATTTCGACAACGACGGCTGGATCGACATCTATGTCGCCAACGACGGCCGCGACAACGTGCTGTGGCTGAACCAGCGCAACGGCACCTTCAAGAACGTCGGCCTGCTGGCCGGCGTCGCGGTCGGCGCCAACGGCCGCCCGAATGGCAGCATGGGCGTCGACGCCGGCGATTTCGACAACGACGGCAACGAAGATCTGTTCACGGTGCAACTGCCGTCGGAAGGCGCCAGGCTGTACCACAATCGCGGCGCCGCGCTGTTCGACGATGTCAGCGCCGCATCCGGGCTCGGCCCGATGAGCCTCGGCTACACCGGGTTCGGCACCGCGTGGTTCGATTTCGACAACGACGGCTGGCTGGATCTGCTGGTCGCGAACGGCGCCATCGAAGCGATCAAGGAGCGGGGTGCACAGCTGTTTCCCTATGGCGAACGGAAGCTGCTCTTCAGGAACCTGGGGAATGGACGGTTCGCGAACGTCACGCCGCAGGCCGGGGCCGCGTTCCGGCAATTCGAAGTCAGCCGCGGCGCAGCCTTCGGCGACATCGACAACGACGGCGATATCGACGTCGTCATCTCCAACATCCATGCACCGGCGCGGCTGCTGGTGAACACGGTCGGCAATCGCCGCCATTGGATCGGGCTGCGTCTGCTTGGCCGACCGGCCGCGGCGCGCCGGAGTCCGGATTCCTCCGCACCTGCCGGCTGGCGCGACATGCTCGGAGCGCGCGTGGAAGTGATCCGCAGCAACGCGCCGACGCTGTGGCGGCGGGTAAGGTCCGACGGCAGCTACGCGTCGGCAAACGATCCGCGCGTGCTCGTCGGCCTGGGCGACACGAGCGATCCGCCGACGGTGCGCGCTCACTGGCCGGACGGCCGCGTCGAGGAATGGCGCGCGGTCGCCGTCGATACGTGGACCACGCTGCGGCAGGGCGAAGGCGTGGCGCGGTGAGGCGAACCCGATTGCGGTGGCTGGCGATTGCGCTCGCGTGCGCAGCGCAGGCCGGCGCGTGCGCACGTGGCTCGAGCGAACCGTCCCTGCGGCCGGTTTCCGTACCCGACCTGTCCGCGATCGAGCCCTCGGTCCGCGATCAGTTCCACGCCCGGCACTCGGCGCTCGTCGCACAGATCGCACGGCGGGGGGCCCCGGCTGCCGATCTCGGGACCGCGTACGGCGAGCTCGGCAAGCTGCTCATGGCCGCGTCGTATTTCGATCCGGCGGAAGCCGCCTACCTCAACGCTCAGGCGCTCGCGCCTGCCGACGCGCGGTGGCCGTACTACCTGGGACATCTCTACAAAGCGAAAGGGGCGCTCGAGAAATCTGCCGCATCGTTCGATCGAGCGCTGCAGCTCCGGCCGGACGACGCCGCGACGCTCATCTGGCTCGGCGAGGCCTATCTCGCGCAGGGACGGCCAGATGCCGCACGACCGCTGTTCGGCCGCGCAGTCGCCCTCGAACCGCGCTCGGCGGCGGCGCATTTCGGCGCCGGCCGTGTGTCGCTGGCCAACGGCGAGCATGCGGACGCGGTCACGCATCTCGAGACCGCGCTCGCTCTCGACCCGCGGGCGACGTCGACGCACTATCAGCTCGGGATGGCGTATCGCGGGCGCGGGGATCTGGCGAACGCCGAAGCGCAGCTGGCGCAGAAAGGAAATATCGAGCCGCGTCCCGACGATCCGCTGATGCGCGCGCTCGACGAACTGCTCGAGAGCGCGGAGGCGTACAACGTCCGCGGCGGTCGCGAGCTCGAGGCGCGCAACTGGCCGGCGGCGGCCGAAGATTTTCGCAAGGGCCTTGCCCTCAGGCCTTCCGACCCATCACTGCGTCACCGGCTCGGAACGGCGTTGTACGAGTCGGGCGACGCGGCCGGCGCGGTCGAACAGTTTCGAGAGATCATTCGCACGTCACCGGACTTCGCCAGGGCGCATTTCAGTCTGGGCGTCGTCATGGAAGCCGGCGGACGGCATCAGGAGGCGATCGAATCCTTCTCGAACGCGGTGGCTCGCGATCCCGGCTACCTGCAGGCGCGCCTGCAGCTCGCACGCGTGCTGGCGCGAAACGGCGCGGCCGAGAAGGGGCTTGCCGAGTACCGACAGGTGCTCGAACGTGATCCCGCGATGAAGGAGGCGGCATTCGGATACGCGATGACGCTCGTGCGCCTGCGCCGCTATCGCGATGCGAGGGACAGCCTCGTGAGCGCGATCAACACCTACCCCGGTGATCCGAGATTCAGCTACGCGCTGGCCCGCGTGCTGGCGGCGGCGCCCGACGCCGCGGTTCGGGATGGCGCACGGGCGAAAGCGCTCGCCGACCGCCTGCTCACGACCGAGCACAGCATCGACGTCGGCGCCACGGCGGCCATGGCTCTTGCCGAACTGGGCGACTACTTGCAGGCGGCGGCCGTCCAGCGTGACGTCATCGCCGTGGCCGAGCGCGGCGGGCTGCACGACGTCGTCCAGCACCTGATCGTGAACCTGAACTTGTACGAGCGGCGGCAGCCCTGCCGCACGCCTTTTACAGACGAGGAGCTGCCGTAAACGCGCGCGTCGAACTCGCGCGCACTCCGGCCGCGCCGTTGGCGCGATCGCCTCGCCGATCAGAACGTCAGCTGCGCACTGATCTGCAGGATCCGCGGATCGAGAATCGTCGTCGGCGAACGCCAGTTCTGGCCAAACGTCGTCTGGAGAGTCTGGATCGCGCTCGAGTTCAGGGCGTTGTAGGCATCGAGGTTCGCCTGAAAGATGTACCGAGACCTCACTTTGAAGATTTTCGTCAGCCGCATGTCGAGCCGCCGGATGCGGCCTTCGAACAGCGTCTGCGGTGCGATCAGCGGGACGTTTGCCGTCGCGGCGTTTCCCGCCAGGTTGCGGCCGAGCGACGGTGCGATCGCGGAATTCGGCGCCGCCCAGACCGCTTCGATCGCCGGACCCGACAGGTCCTGGTAGACACCGCTGACGACGAACCCGGCGCCCAGCGGCAGCGAGCCATTGAATTTGATCTGTGTCTGCGCCTTGAACGGGACGACGATCCGACACACGCTCTGCCCGTTGATTGTCGTCGCCGTCTGCGGCCCGAAGGTCAGCGCGCCGAAGCTCGTGAACCCGTAATAGCCCGGGGCGTCGACGACGAAGCAGGTGTCGTTGACCGAGCGGCCGGTATCGAACCCGCCGCCGAGCCGCGAGCCTCTCGCCAGCCGCGCATCGATGGCGATCGAAAAGAAGTCGTTGTAACGGGTGTTCTTGCCGAACATCGAGGTCGGCTGGACGACCTGCTGGACCTGCCCGAATTGCCCTGGCTTGATGTCCGACATGCCGCAGATCTGATAGCCGCCGCCTCCCGGCAGCCGCGGATCGAGCGGCGCGGTGACGCAGTACGAGTCGAAATCCGCAGGGCTGACGAGAACGTTGTCGGTGACGCGGTTCTTGCTGTCGGTGTTGCGGTAGTAACCGCCGGTGTTGCGGTAGAAGCCGCCGGTGAGCGACAGGCCGCGGCGCAGCTCGTGCTGAATCTCGCCCGAGAAATCCCAGTTGCTGTCGCGGACGCCCCACCCATTCCGGATCGCATCCGACCAGCTGATTGCCGTCGGGTTGGTCTGGCCGAAGAACTGGTTGTTGAGCGCGCCGCACTCGCCGTTCGCCGCGATGTTGCCCAGATCGCAATCCGGCACGAAGTTGCGGTTGGCGTCGTTCCAGGCGCGCGACGCCGAGTTGACCGAGGTGTTGATCGGATTCAACAGCTGCGAGACGTCGACGTTCGTCTTGGCGACGTAGCGGCCGACCGACGCCTTGAGCGCCGTCCTCCCGTCGCCGAACAGATCATAGGCGACGCCGAGGCGCGGGTTGAAGTCCCTCCAGTTCGGGATGTCGTCTACTTCCGGGAAGCTGCGCGCACCGATCCACCGGTTCGCGAAGGTCGGCGCGCTCTGGACACCCGGATAGCTCTGATCGAACAGCGCCGCCGGCGATCCGGGGAGGTTCTGCGCCGGGGTGTAGCCGACGAAGCGATCGAACCTCAACCCCAGCGTGATCGAGAAGCGCTTCACCCGCCACTGATCCTGGGCGTAGATGCCCAGGTCGTGGCCTCCGTCCTGCTCGCTGTACGGCGTCGTCCGCTGGGTCAGGGCAATCGGCACGCTGTTGCGGAACGTATAGCTCATGTTCGCGTTGGCGAAGATGAACTGATCCGTGAACAGCTGCTCCGTCTGGACGCCGGCCTTGAACGTGTGCGCACCGGTCACGTAGGTCGCCGAGAAGCGCTGCGTCGTCCGGTTCGTGTAGTTGGGACGTCCGCGGTAGGTGCTCGCCGATCCGTAGGTGATGCCCAGTCCGACGTCGGTGACGCTGAGGACGTCGGGCGTGACGCCCGGCTGCCAGGTCTCGTTCCACTGTGAAACCGAGGCGCCGTAGCCAGCCTCTAGTAACAAGTGCTCAGTCACTGGCGCGTTGTAGGTGGTCTGGATGAAGCGGTTCGGCTCGAACTTGTACGAGCCGACGTAGGTCTCGACCGTATTCACCGCGCTGATCGATCCGCAGTTGCACCCGATCTGATGATCGATGAAGAAATCGATCTTGTGCTTCGCGCCGGCCTGCCAGGTAAGGCGGCCGCTCTGCGAATCGTAGGACTCCCACCGTCCGCTGTGCACGTCGAGCGGCCGATCGACCCACGGTGTGTAGGGGACCACGCGCAGGATCGCGTCGGGCGGCGTCAGCGACTGGTCCTGCGTCTTGTTCCAGTAGACGCCAGCGAACTGCTTCGCCATTCCCCACGTGCGGTACGCGCCGAAGAACCAGAGCCGGTCCTTCACGATCGGCCCGCCGAGGCTCGCGGCTGCATCGAAGATCTTGATCCGCTTGTTCGCGGCGTTCAGCCCGCGGTCCCGGAGATCGTCGGTGAGGTTGTCGCTCTCCATCGAGTGGTTGCTGTACAGCCCGTTCAGGATCGTCCGGAAGGTGTTGCCGCCCTGTTTCGGGACGACGTTCATCACCGGACCGTCGGCATTGACCTCGGCGGAGATGCCGCTCGTCTGCAGCACCATTTCGTCGACCGTCGCGGCGTTGATTTGATAGCTGCTGTTGCCGGAGCTGTTCTCGACGCCCATGCCGTTGAACGACACCTTCGTGCCGCGCTTGCCGTGATAGGCGCCGGCCTCGGCGGTGTACTGGCCGCCGATGTCGGTGACACCGCTGAAGCCGGGCGTCAGCGTCACCATCGTGTTGATGTGCTTCGAGCTCGTTGGCAGCGCATCCAGCAGGTCGCTCGATGCGACGAGCTGCTTCCGGACGTTCTGCGTGTCGACGAGTGGCGTCGCGCCGCTCACGGTCACCGATTCTTCCAGGGCGCCGACGCTCATCTGCGCGTCGACTGTGGCGGTGAAGCCGGACGGCAGCACGATCCCTTCGCGCCTGTAGGTCGTGAACCCGGTAAGCGTGAACGTCACGGTGTAGGTGCCGGGCTGCAGGTCGACGATGTTGTAGCGGCCTTCGCCGTCGGCAGTGACGGTGCGACTCTTTTCGATCAGCGCCGGGCTCGACGCTTCGACGGTGGCGCCGGGCAAGACCGCGCCCGACGCGTCCTTCACGACTCCGGCAATCCCGCTGGTTTGCTGCGCATTGGCGGCGGCCGAGAACAGCGCCGAAAAGACGATCGCGATCGCTCCGAGACGATGGGTCAGCACCATGCAGCAACCCTCCACTGCAAGCCGCAATCCCCGCCGTTCGTTCAGGTGTGGTTTCCCGCCAGAGGCTAGTGTGATCGGACGATGCTGTCAATCACAATTCGATCAAGAATGCGCCGCAAATCGGCGTGTTCAGCGTCGCTGAGACCGACCGCTGTCCGCGAATCGGCTACTTCGGCGCCTGATTCGCTTTCTGCGCCGCAGCCTTTCCTTCACGCGCGCCCCGGCGAGGATGCCGGGCATCGAGTAGTTGCTCTCGTGACACGTGTACTCGGAAATCTCTTTCGGCTCCCTCTTCAGCCGGATCATCACGTCCAGGGCCGTGTCCAGGTCGCCGGATCGAGTAAAGCGATTTCCCTGTTGAGGTAATTGGCACTGGCGCGGGTGAAGCGCTTGATCGTCTTCAGATTCTCGGTCGCGTGGAAGGGTATCGATTGGCTGTGGTAAGAAGTTCGTATCGCACTCTCCCGACGTTTCATGCGGGCGGTCAGCGCAGCACATCATTCTTGACTCGCGAAGCGCAAGCTGGTATCACGCTGTCGAACGAAGGAGTCGCCACATGCGCAAACACCTTCTGCTTGGCGTTGCGGGCATCAGTCTGCTGGGAGCGGTGCCCGTCCGCGCCCATCACGCCTTCTCGGCGGAATTCGATGCTGAAAAGCCGCTGAAACTCGAAGGGACGATCAGCGCGACCGAGTGGGTCAACCCCCACGCCTGGATTCACATCGAGGTAAAGAAGTCGGGCGGCACGACCGAAGAGTGGATGATCGAGGGCGGCACGCCGAACACGCTGATGCGCCGCGGCGTCACGCGCGACACGCTCAAGATCGGGACACCGGTCGTGGTGACCGGCTACCAGGCGAAGGACGGCAGCAACCGCGCGAACGGTCGAGATATCACGTATCCTGACGGCCGTAAGCTGTTCCTCGGCTCGACCGGCACCGGCGCGCCCTACGACACGGAAGGAAAGAAAGACCCGAAAGACATCAGAGAGCGGCAGTAGCTCGCGGCAATCGCGCCGATCGCGCCGCAGTTCGACGACTCCGCTCGGCCGGGCGGGGTCTTTTCATGTACGCCCCAATCAGCGCTTCGAGTCGAGCGACGTCGGGCGGCCGAATCTCGCCGGGTCAATCGGCACGTTGACCTTCACGTCATTGAGCTGAAACGCGTCGCGCCCATCCAGCCAGGCGAACGTGAACCTGAACGGCAGCTTCACGCCATTGACGTCGCGGTAGTCGGCATAGTCGACCTGCGTCGGCAGGCGCCCGATCGGCGAGGCGCCATACCGCACCATGCGAGTGAGAAGGCCCGTTTGCTTGTCGAAGTACAACGTCGCGAACAGCCGTCCGGGGCCGTTGCCCTGCACGACGTCGACGTCGCGATCGTCGATCGCCGCGGGCTGCAGTGTCCGCAGGTTCGTGAGGATGCGCTTGATCTGTGCCGGGAACGTCAGCGCCGCATCGAGCCTGGCGCCGTCGAGCTCGCTTCCGCTCAGCTGATACTCGCCCAGGACGGTGAGCGGCGTCTTGATCCAGCCGCCGGTGCCGTCGAAGCTTCGGATGCTGGCGTCGCGGCCGGTCGCCTGCTTGAACTCAATGATCGTGCTGCGCTGATTGGGTGCCTTCGCGTAGATTTGAACGGCGCCGCCGCCGCCGAAGCCGCCAAATCCGATGCTCGTGCCGGTGGCGGTGAGGCTGGTGATCGCTGCCAGCCGCTCCATTCCGCCGAGCGCCTGAATGTACTTGTCGATGATCGCGTCGGGCGCCGGCAGACCCGGAACCGAGGCGAGCACGAGGTCGTCCGGCTCCAGAGCCGGCATGCCGTACACCAGATCGATCGTCGGCGTGACGACCGGTTTGTCGCGGCCGCGATGGCACGTCCAGCACGTGACGAGCTGCCGCCCGCCGAAGTTGCTCTGGTTGATCGCGGTCACCATGTTGACCATCCGGCGCGCGATGATCTTGCGGGGAGTGTCCGCGGCCCAGTCGACCTTGTCGGTGCCGGCGGCGACGTGGCATTCCGAGCAGTCGAACCCGAGCGCCGCCGTCATGATGCCCATCGTGCCCATGAAGTCGGCCGCCGAGATGCCTTTGAGCGCTTGAATGTTCTTGAAGGCCTGTTCCGCCACAAGTGGAGCGGCGGTTGACGCGGCTTGACCGGCTGGCGCCGATTGCGCCGACGGCGTGTCGGCGGTGCCGTGAGCAACGACGGTCAGCACGATCACCGCCATTGTCGAAGCGCAGGCGAGCGTTCGCGCGCAGCCGGGCGTCATAACGGGTCCTTTCTTGGCGGACGCTTGGTTCGCGTGCCGGTTCGATTCGCGGCGCGAAACCGTTCGGCGAACGCATTCAAATTGGGACTCCACGCGGGCAAAACCAGCGGCGTGACGCGCTCTCCCGCCGCAAGCGCCGAAAAGCCGTTGTGTACAGCGGATCGCGATCGAGGATGATGTGCTTCACGCCTCGGAGGAAGCCGTCACTGGCGGCTGTGAGTTTCCGTGCGATCTGCGTCATCCAGGTCTCATCCGTCTGAGACGTCATTCCGGCGATTTCCACGGTGCGGGTCTTGATCTTCATCACGAAGAAGACGACATAGCGGACCAAACCTCGCACCGTCAAGACCTCGACGTGAAGAAATCGGCCGCTGCGAGCCCGTCCCAATGACAAACGCCAGCGAAGGCGGCAGCGAGTCCATGGCGCCAGCGTGCCCGATAGGCTCGCCCAAGGCAAGACCGCCGATGCGAGATCGTGCGCCACGGGTTTGGGTCGCGTGCCGGGCCACAAGGCGACTTCGATTGCGTCGAATGCGCCGATTGTCGGCGATCTGGCCTCGACCGAGTTTTCACACAGGGCGGGCGTCCGCTCCAGCCTCAGCTTCAGGACAGCCCCAATCAAAACACCGCGATCGGATTGAGCGGCGACCCGGTACCCCGCTCGACCTGGAGCGGCGCGGCCGTGAACAGGAACTCGTAGCGGCCAAGCCGCTTCGCCGTCTCTGACACACGCTCCAGGTCGAGATTGTCGAAGATATCGACGCCGAGCGCCACGAGCGCTAGCTTGTGGATCGGCAGGCCGACCGACTGCGGCAGCGTCGTCGGCGACACGTCATTCCACTCGTCCGCGCCGATGAACGACACGCCGCGCTCCTTGAGGAAGAACGCCACGTCCGCGTGGTATCCCGCAACGCCCTCCGACGTCTTCCATGGACCGAGTTCCGCGCGGCGCTTCCAGCGTCCAGTGTGGAGCAGGATGATGTCGCCTTCGGAGACTTTGACCTTTTCGATCCGCTCCAGCGCTTCGAGATCGTCGTAGTGAACCGCAGTGGCCGGCTCGAGCCATCCCTTCGGCGCCTTGCTGGGCAGCAGCGTCGCGTCGAAGAGCACGGCGCGCGTGAAGATGCCGTCCTTCAGCGCGAGGATGTCGCCGGTCGGACAGCCGCCGGCCTTCTGCGCGTCTTCCCACGAACGGCCGTTGTACCCTTTTCCGTCCTCCAGCATGTGGCAGTTCAGCGAATCGAGGTGACTGAAGATCGATCCGTGATAGGTGGAAGAGAACGCGTATGTGTCGGACGCCCCGGTCGGCCGCAGGTTGAAGGTCCGCTGCAGGTGACCCCGGCCATCGACGACCTCTTCCTGGAAAATCGGATGCTCCAGTGAGACGGTAATCCCCTCCCTGACCAGCGCTGCTGCGCGGCGCCGCTTGGCGGGCGTAATCAGATTCGCCGCGCCGAGCTCATCGTCCTGTCCCCAGCGGCCCCAGTTCGACAGGTCCTTCATCGCCTGGTGAAATTCAGCCTCGGTAGTGATCGTCTTGTGGTTCCCGGGCGCGGTTTGCGCGACCGTGCCCCACCACCACAGCGCGATGACCGGTACGCTCGCGAGCGTTCCGATGCGCGCGATCCTCGAGTTCGTCATTTGTCCCTCCGCGAGGCCTGAACACACCGATTCAGAAACTCATCTTGACGCCGAACTTCAACAACCGCCCGGCCAGGATCTGCGTCGGCGTTCGCCACGCGGCGCCGTAGGCGTTGTTCACCGACAGGATTGGGCTCGAGTTGAAGGCGTTGTAGATGTCGAACTCCGGCTCGACCCGCTTTCTCGAGACCCAGAACGTCCTCGCGAACCGAAGATCGAACTGCTGGATTCTGCCCTCGAACTGCGTCTGCGGTGGAACCAGATCGACCGTGACGGCCGCGTTCGCACCCGCCGACAAGGTGCGACCGAGCGAGGGTGCGATGTCGGCGTTCCGAAACACGGAACTTCCGTAGTACGGGATACCGGGCAGGTTCTGATAGGTGAACGCGGCCTGGAACTGGTACGGCAACGGCACGGTGCCTGAGAACTTCACCTGCGTGTCAGCCGACCACGGCGGGACAACGTCGCAGTACGCGGTCGAGCGAACACCGGTCACCGTTGGCGGGATCGTCGCCGCACTGGTCGGACCGGCGAAGGCGATCTGCGGATTGTTCAGGACGACATCGCAGTTGTTCGTCTCGGTTCGGCCGGCATTCAGTCCGCCGTTGATGTTGAAGCCTTTCGGCAGGCGCACGTCGAGCGCCACGTCGAACCCGTTGTACACCTCGGTCAACCGCTCGTCGCGAGACACGACCAGCGCCGACTGTCCGAATTTCGACGGGATAATGTCGTAGAGTCCGCAGATCTGGTAGCCGCCGCCCCCCGGCAATCGCGCGTCGCGCGGCGCGGTGACGCAATAAGGGTCGAAGTCGTTGGGACCGACCGCCGTGTTTTCCGTCCTCTGAATCGCGCCCCACGACGTGCGGAAGTAGCCGGCGTTCAGCGCCACGTTCGGACGCAGCTGATGCTGAATCTGCACCGACTTCTGCCAGTTGTACGAGCGCGCGCCGAAGCCGGTGAGGACGCTCGGGTCGTACGTGATCGCGTTCGGATTGTTCAAGCCGAAGTTGTTGTTGTCGATGCGGCCGCAGATGTCGCCGCCGACGCCGCTGAGATCCTGCGCCGCCGGGTTCGCGAGATCGCAATCGGGCGTGAAGTTGCCGTTGCTGTCGGTCCACGGCCGCGTCGTGCTCAGGATCGCTCTCGTGACCGGGTTGTTGGCGCGCGCCATCGTGTAGATGTCGGCAGCCGCGAATCGACCGACGTTCACCTTGATGGCGGTCGTCCCGTTGCCGAACACATCGTACGCCGCGGCGACGCGCGGGTTGATGTCCGTCCAGCAGGGGACGCACCCGACCTCGGCATAGTTGCGCGCCGGCACGAACGGCCCGGCGCCGAGGCTTTGCGGCGGGACGAAAGCGTTGAAGTAGTCGTACCGCAGACCGACGTTCAGCGTCAGCCGCTTCAACGTCCACTGATCCTGAGCGTAGATCCCCAGGTTCACCTTCAAGCGCTCGCTGAAGATGACCGGCTCCGCGTACTCGGTCAGCGACAACGGTCTTCCGTTGAAGAACGTGTAACTGACAATGCCCGGCCCGATGCCGGCGCCGGGACCGTTGTCGTCGTACCACGCGTGATGCCACGCCTCCTGCGTCGTGAATCCCACCTTGAACGCGTGCGAGCCGGTGACGTAGCTGACCGAGCCGCGCTGATTCGATTCGCTCGCGACGCGTTGCCCCAGGCTCGAGGCGAGCGGAGCGTTGTACCTGAAGCCGGTGTTGCTGTTCAGGATCGATATCGCGTTCGCGGCCTCCGGCTTCCTGTGGTTGGGCCAGTTGAAGATGAGCGTCGAATCGGCGAGCTCCCAGATCAACCTGTTGTTCGCCAGGTGAGTCCATTTGATCTGGAGCAGGTAGTTCGGATTCGCGTACGACGTGGTGTAGGTCGCTTCGGGCGCGATGAGCGGACTGCAACCGAGGCACAGATCGGTGTGCTGGATGTCGTAAGAGACATTCAGTTTGTCCTTGGCGGCCAGCTGATAGGTGAGGCGAACCCCGGCGGAGCGATTGTCCTGTTGCTGGACCGCCGGGCGTGAGAGGTCCGGCGTGTACACCGGCGTGTTTTGCGTGAGGTTCCAGTAGTCGCCCGCCATGATGTTCTTGTAGCCGAAGCCGCGCACCGACGCGAAGAACCAGAGCTTGTCGCGCGTGATCGGCCCGCCGAGCGCGACGTTGCCGTCGTAGGTGCGATCCGTCGTGTTCACCATGTGCAGGCCTCGCTGTTCGAGATCCGGCGTCAGGTTGTCGCTCACGAGCCCGTGGTTCGCGTAGTTCGCGCTGAAGAACCCCGAGAACCGGTTCCCGCCGTCTTTCGGCACCAGGTTCGCCTGCGCGCCGCCGTTCTCGAACTCCGCGGTCTGACCGCCCAACTGAACGCTCACCTCCGACGCCGCGGCCGGATTGAAATAGAAGCCGCGTCCCTGTCCCTCTCCGTTGAACTGCATGCCGTCCAGAAGAGCGCGATTGTCGCCATAGTGTCCCCCGTGAATCACCGTATAGCCGTTCATGGGGTCGATGTTGCCGCCGACGTCCTGCGCGGTCGCGCGGATCGTCGCGCCCACCGTGACCTTTGCGAAGCCGCCCATTTCCTTCGTCAGGGGCAGCGAGTAGAGCAGCTCGCCGGACACGACTTTGTGCTGAGCGGTGGTCTGAACGTCGACGACCGGCGATTCGCCGGTGACGACGACCGTCTCCTCGATTTCGCCGACGCGCATCTCGACGGCGACGTTTGCCGTGAAGTTCGCCGTCAGCTCGATGCCTTCGCGTTCGATTGTGTTGAAGCCGGCCAGCACGAACGTGACCGTGTAGGTGCCGCCCGGCAGATCGACGATCTTGTATTGCCCTTGCTCGTCGCTGAAGACGGTCCTGGTTTTCTCGATGAGTGCGGGACTCGACGCTTCGATGGTGACGCCCGGCAGCACGGCGCCGGTGGTGTCTCGCACGACGCCGGCAATACCGCTGGTGCCCTGTGCGTCGGCACGGACAGCCGCCACCAGCAGGCAGGCCGAGACTGCCAATGTAGAGGCTCTCATCGCTGCTCCTCTAGGCCATCAGAAGGTGAATTGGACGCCAAACTTCAACAGTCGGCCGACCAACGTGCTCGTCGGGCGCAGCCAGGCGCCGCCCGTCGTGCCGCTGTAGCGCGTGTTCACGCCGAGCACCGGCCGGGCGTTGAACGCGTTGAAGATGTCGCAGATCGCTTGCAGCCGTCGGGCGCCGCCGAGCCGGACGGCCTTGATGAACCGGATGTCCGTCTGGTTGGACGGATCCTCCCACTGCTGCTGCTGCGGCAGCACGTCGACGACCACTGTCCCCGTCGGCCCCGACGACAGGTTGCGCCCGAGCGACGAGGCGATCATCGAGTTGGTCGCCACGATGTTGGCCGACTGCGTGACCCCCGGGAAGTACTGGTACGACGCGCTCGCCTGAATGTCGTACGGAAACGTGTACACGGCCGCCAGCTTGACCTGCGTCTGCGCGTTGAACGGCGTCACGAGCTCGCAGAACGTCGGGTTTCGCGGCTGCGTGAACGACGCCACGCCGGCCGTCGCCGTCGTCGCGACGACCGGAACCACCTCCGGATTGCCGACGACGACGCCGCAGTAGTCGACGTCGGTACGGCCGGTGTTCATTCCGCCCGTGAGGTACAGCCTCTTCAACCGCGCGTTGGCGATAAGGTCGAAGCCGTTGTACACCTCGGTGTAGTCGCCGTAGTTCGACGCCAGCTCGACGACCTGCTGGCTCTGGCCGAACTTCGCCGGCGTGACGTCGAACAGACCGCAGATTCGACCGCCGCTGTTGACGGCAAAGCGTGAGTCGGTCGGCGCGGTGATGCAGTAGCTGTCGAAGTCGGCGGGCGTCAGCGCCCGGTTCGCGGTCACACGGAAGTTGCCGTACCAGGTCCGGAAATAACCGAACGTGACGCCGACGTTCGGCAGGAGCTCGTGCTGCAGAATCGCCTGCGCCTGCCAGGTGAAGTTCCGCTTCCGCCACCCGCTGAGCAGATCCGGATCGTAGCGGTAGGCGTTCGGATTGTTCTGCCCGAAATTCAGGTTGTCGAGCCCGCCGCACTCGCCGTTGGCGAGCGGATTGGTCAGGTCGCAGTCCGGCTGGTAATTGCGGTTCGCGTCGCTCCACGTCCGGGTCGCCGAGGCCACCGACGAGTTCACCGGGTGGTTCGCGCTCGCAATGTCCACGGCCTCGCCTCCGACGTACCGCCCGACATTGACCTTCAACGCCGTCTTGCCGTTGCCGAACAGATCGTAGGCCGCGCCCAGCCGCGGATTGATGTCCGACCAGCAGGGGAGACACGAGATGGCGTCGAAGCGGCGCGCCGGCACGAAGACGCCGGCCGGCAGGTCGGTCTCGGGGACGCCCGCATTGAGGTAGTCGAAGCGCAACCCGAGGTTCAGGGTCAGCCGCCTGATCGTCCATTGATCCTGCGCGTACAGTCCCAGGCTCGCCTTCAACCGCTCCTCGTCGAGCAGCGGCGTTGCCCACTGCGTGATCGAGAACGGCACGCCGGTCGAGAACGTATAGTCCACGCTCCCGTTCGGCTCCTGGTAGAAATGACGCCACCCTTCCATCACCTGCAGGCCCACCTTCATGGCGTGCGATCCAGTGACGTACGACACGGCGACCTTCTGGTTCGACTGCTTCGAGATCTTATGGCCGTAGCGCCAGCCGCCGGCCGACGAGCGATACCGGAAATTGCCCGGCACTTGAACGCCGTTGACCGTGTAACCGGTCAACTCGAGTACCGAGATCTGGCTCGTGCCAAGCGGCAGATTCTCGGTCGGAACCGTCGGGTAGTCGAAGATGAGCGAGGTATTGCCGGCCTCGAACATCAACCTGCTGGTGATCGGGTACGCCCAGGTGGCCTGCAGCAGATAGTTTGGTGGACCGAAGTTCCATCGATGCACGCCCTCGGGTGAGAAGCCGCCGGTCAAACCCGAATGGCAGACGCAGTTCGACTCCTGGTCCCACGACAGGTTGAGCCGATGCTTCTCTGCGATCTGCCAGGTGAATCGAGCGTTGTTGTGGCGGTTCGTGCTGTCGTTGACCGCCGGCCGGCTCAGGTCCGGCTCATAGGTCCACGCCGCCGTGTTCTTGTTGTAGAACAGCCCCGGCACGAACTGCGAGTTGCCCCACCAGCGGTGGGCGGAGAAGAACCACAGTCTGTCCTGCCGAATCGGGCCGCCGATCGATCCGCTGACCTCGTATACGTGATCGACCGCTCCAATGGTCGGCAGGCCGCGCGCCTTCAGGTCATCTGGTACCGCGGTGGAGTTGAACCTGTCGTTCGTAAACGTGCCGAACAGGTACCCGTGATAGGTGTTGCCGCCGGTTTTCGGGACGAGATTCACCTGGACGCCGCCCAACTCGAACTCGGCGGAGTTGCCGCCAAGCTGAATCGACACTTCTTCCGCGCCGGTCGGGTCGAAATAAAAGCCGGTGCCGGAGTTCCCGACCTCCATCGAGTTCCAGCGCATCCCGTCGATCAAACGCCGCGTGTCCTGCCCCCGGCCGCCGTGGATCGCGAACGTCGCGCCGGTGTCGGCGCCGCTGCTGCCGCCGACGTCGGTGTTGCGCGTCGCGCCCGGCGTGAGGGCCGCGAAGTTCGTGCCGGTATTGGGCAGCGCCTGGATCACCTGCATCTGGATGACCTTCTGCTGCGTCACGTTCTGCGTATCGACGATCGGCGACCGGCCCGCGACCGTGATCGTCTCCTCGAGCGTACCGACCTGCAGCTCGCCGTTGACTGCGGCCGTGAAGCCCGCCGAGAGCTCGATGCCTTCCCGCTTGACCGTGCTGAATCCGGCCAACGAGAACGTCACGGTGTACGTGCCCGGACGCAGGTCGATGATCTTGTATTGGCCTTCCGAGTCGGTGACCACTGAGCGGACGCGCTCGATGAGCGCGGGGCTCGACGCCTCGACGGTGACCCCGGGCATCACTGCGCCTGAGGTGTCCTTCACGACACCGGCGATGCTGCCGGCCGCTTGCGCCGCGGCGAGTGCCGGCAGCAGTACTGCTGCGAGAGCTGCGAGACCGACTATAGACCGCGGCTTCATTCAGACCTCCTGCAGCAAGGAGCCCGACGCGCGGTGAGGAAGCCGATTATAGGGGGGATCAAGACGCCTGGTCCCCGAAAAAGAGGGTGCTACAATCCGCGCGATCGCGTCAGGGAGGTCCCGTGGACCGAGCGTCCCGCTCTGTTTCAGCCGGAGTCACTCGCCGCACCGTACTTCGTCTGCTCGGCGCCGGCATTGGGACGGGGTTCGTGGCCGCGCCCCAACCGGTGCCCCGAGGCGCTATCATCCGGACCATTCTCAAAGATCTGTCACCGAGCGCGCTGGGCGACGGCGCCATCTTGTTCCACGAGCACCTGTCGTTCGGCGCCGAGTTTTTCGAGCGGATGCGGCCGCCAAACGCGCCGCGGCCTGCGACACCGCCGCCGCCGTCGTACCTGACCAAACCCGACATCGTCGCGGACGAGCTCCGCGCGGCCGGCAAAGAGGGCCTGCGCTGCATCGTCGACGGTGGACATGCGGATATGGGAACCAACTACGACGACTTGCGGAAGATTGCCGAGCGCTCGGGCGTGCATGTCGTCGCCAGCGGCGGTTACTACCTGCAGCGGATGTACCCGCCGGAGGTCGCCAGCCAATCCGAGGATCAGCTGATCGACGGCCTGGTCCAGGAGGCAACCGCGAGACGATGGGGTGCCCTGGGCGAGATTGGCAGCTCCGAAGAGATGACCGCCGACGAACGGAAGATCTTTCGTATCATCGGCAAGACGCAGGTGCGCACCGGCCTGCCCGTGTTCACCCATACGCCCCACGCGGGCTGCAGGAAGTGCGCGCTCGATCAGCTCGAGATCCTGGAGTCGACCGGCGCCACCCTGGGCAACGTCTGCATCGGTCACCTCTCCGACATCACGGACGATCCGAAGGCTGAGACGCACAAAGCAATTGCGCGCCGCGGCGCGTTCCTCGGGTTCGATACCGTCGGGCATCAGCTCGGACAAGGTGACGCCAAGAAAGTCGCATTGATTCTGCAGGTGCTGGAGGCAGGATACGAGGATCACATCCTGCTTTCGTCCGACTTCGCCGCCGAACGTGAGACCAAGTTCAATGGCGGCGCCGGCTACAGCTCGGTGACGGCGATCTTTCTTCCCAAACTTCGGTACGCCGGAGTGAGGGAGACCACTATCCACAAGATAATCGTCGACAATCCGAAGCGCTTCCTGGCGTTCGTCCCGACGATGAAGAAGACGTCGGGTACATCGTAAATCGCGATTTGCTGCCCGCAACGCATGTGAAACGTTGCGTGCAGCTCTCAAAACTGCTCGATCGCCGGCGTCACCGCTGTGATCCGCAATTAATCCGTCCGGCCTGAATTCCTCCGAAATTCGGCGATCGCTCGACTTGTCGATCACGGCACTCGCAAAGTCTTCGAGCCGACTGGCCGTCGCCGGCGGCGAACGACGGAGAGCCCGCCGTTGTCAATAGCTGAGGCGGATGATGTGACCGAAGCTCATAAATTACACGGACGCGGGCAGCGCTGGCTTCGCTCGAGTTTCGTTAGGATCGAGTTCTTGCGGAGTCCAGCCAATCGCTCGACGAGGCGCTACCGATCGCGCGTCAGATCGCCGAGGCGCTCGAAGTGGCACACGAACATAGCCTCATCCACCGCGATCTCAAGCCGGCGAATTTCAAGCTGCGGCCCGAGCCGCATCCGGCAGTACACGTCGGGCGATTGGTCGGGTCTTAACTACCGTCGTTCTGGCGACCGAGTCGCAGCTCCAGTTTGCGCACCTCCCCTTGGGAAATGATGACTTCAGAAGCGCCCTTTTCGACATCAAAGCTGACGGTGACATAGTAGCGGCCAGCCGGCAACGGGATTCGCACTGGCCAGTCAACGGCAAAACTGGAGGTGACGGACCTCCGGTTGCCGACCGCGTCTTCTGCGGCTTCGTAAACGTCGTACCGCGCTTGCAACGGAGGCGGCTTGCCCCCGGCAGCCAGGACGCTCGTGAGGCTGAGAACGCCCGCGCGAAGATTCAAGATTTGGCGTGTAATCGCTGCCGCGGTGACAGCGACCTCCATACTGGCAGATGCACTCCCGTACCTAGCGGTGACGTAGTAGCGGCCCGGTGGCAACGGGAATCGCGCTGGCCCTTCACGCGTAATGTCTGGAATACCGGAGGCGAGCAACTTCCGCTTGCCAAACACGTCTTCTGCGGTTTCGTAAACGTCGTACATCACATCTCGTGTAACCGGTGTGCCACGCTCAGTCATCACTGCGTTCAATTGGAGTGCCGACACAGGCGATGGCGAGGTCGTTGGGCGCGGTTGTGAAATGTTGTCTTTACCCGCGGCCAGCCAATACAGGCCCAGCGCTAGAATGGCAATTACAGACACGGCTGTCTGCGACCATCTCACTCTCTTGTCGTTCGTCGTGAAGTAGCCGATTGACCAAGCCCCTTTGCGAGTTGGAGCCGCTGGTGGTGCCTCAACTTGACACTTCAACCTGTCGGCTACGGATTCGCCCGCGTCAGGTTCGTCGCGAAGCTCTCCGACGATAGGTGATGACGCCTCATCCATTCCCGCGTTAGCATTGGGCACGCTGGGTGTGGGCGCCGCCGCGTTAGGTTCGATGGAAGATGCCGCGCTGGTCGCTTGAGGATGCGGGGGACCAACCGTCGCCGTGATATCCGCGACCAATTTCTGGAACGCTTCTGAGGTCGCGGAGCCACTCCAATCGCTCAATTCCGCGGACTGGATCCCACCGAAACCCAAGGGCGGACGCACCTCGTCTATCAGCACCGGGATCAGGATCCCCCGCTGACGCCCCATGTCAGCTTCCTCCTGAACCCAGTCCGAGTCGACCGATCGGTGGGACCAGACGACGATGACACACCGCGCACTGGCCAGCGCGTCCGTGATGGCCTGGTTGAATTTCTTCCCAGACTGGATTTCGGGATCCCACCAGACCGACCAACCGTGTGCCGAAAGCGCATTCGCAAGGGACCGAACGCGCGTTCGGTCTTTTCTCGCGTAACTGATGAAGATGTCGGCCATCTACTACTCCAACCGTTGCGAGTTGTGGACGGCGGGTTACACGACAACAGGCTGCGCCTCGAACTCATCGAGCTCGAGCACGCTCTACGCCATTATGCCGAGGAACTCGCTGCTTGTGTTCGCAGATCCGCTTGTGGTCTTGCGATGAGTCCTGTGCCTGCTGAAAAGTCCATACGGGTTGGTTGTTGTCCGCAAAAGACCCGTCCGGGCGGCGATTTCGCTTGGTATCGGGCGAATGACTGCCGGGAACGACCGCGAGTTGACGAGGTCGCCACGCTGATCGTGTACGCTCCGAAACCATGCGCCGATTCGGTCTTCGCGTCGCCGTCCGCACGGTCGTCGATGTGCTCGCCGATGCTGCACGCCTCGGATTCCTGACGCTCCACTCGCGCGCGCAGCTGGCGGCGGAGAACTTGTTCCTGCGAAAGCAGTTGGCCCTATATCTCGAGCGCCAGGTGAAGCCACGCCGCGCCGACGACGTGACTCGCATCACGTTGGTGGCGTTGTCGAGATTCGTCGACTGGCGTCAGTTGCTCGTGATCGTCAAGCCGGACACGTTGATTCGCTGGCATCGAAAGGCGTTTCGGTTGTTCTGGCGGTGGCGATCACAGGGACCAGGACGTCCTCGCATTCCAGCAAACCTGCGCCGGCTAATCGCGCAGATGGCGACGGCCAATCGGACCTGGGGCGAGGAGCGGATCGCGGCGGAGCTGCTCGTGAAGCTTGGGATTCAAGTGTCGCCGCGAACGGTTCGACGATATATGCCGTCGCGTGGGACCCGCATTCGGGGACCGGATCGCAGGCGTGGAGCACCTTTGTGCGGAATCACGCACGGGCCATGCTGGCGTGCGATTTCTTCGTCGCGATCACCGCAACATTTCGCGCCGTGTACGTGTTCGTGGTCCTCGAAGTCGGAACTCGACGCATCGTCCACTGGAACACGACCGAACATCCGACCGCGGACTGGACGGCGCAGCAGTTCCGCATGATCATTGCGCGTGATCAGCCGTATCGGTGTGTGATCCACGATCGCGACAGCATTTACTCGGAGGGAGTGGATCGAACGTTGGCGGCGATGGGTCTGACGGTCCTCCGCACGCCGGTTCGGGCACCGCAGGCGAACGCATATTGCGAACGCCTGGTGGGGACGCGACGTCGATTCTGGGCGGGCTTCATAACGAGTATCGGCTTGAGGCGGCGGCGTGAGCGGGCGCTATCAATAATATTTGCGGAGCACTGAAGGCCTGCGCTATCGAAATCGTGGCGCGCGAAACCCCACACCGCCAGCGCAGCCGTTTTAGAGGCGAGCGTCCGCCTAGAAATCAATCTGCACGCTGATTTTCGCGAACCGCGGCGTGAGCACCGACGTCGGCGCGAGCCACGCCGTCGGGCCGCTGGTGACCGTCGGGCTGTAGGTCTGGTTGTAGGTCAGCACCGCGGCCGAATTCAGCAGGTTGTACACGTCGACGCCGACGTTGGTGCGCGCGCGGCCCACGCGCAGGATTTTCGAGACCCGGAGGTCTAGCTCGTTGACGCGGTCGCCCCACACCTGTCCGGGCGCAGCGAGGTTGATCGTCACGTTCGGCAGCCCGCCGGCGATCGGCCGCCCTAACAGCGGCTGGACGATGGCGTTCGATGCAATCCAGTCGGCGCGAAGGATAGATCCTTGATCGCTCCGGAATGTGCCGGCGATCATCACGTCGACTTTCGGAAAGACGTAGGTGCCGAGGCCGGTCAGGCGCGTGACGAATCCGGGATCGGTGTGACACCACGGATTGGTCGGACCGACGAGCGGCGCCACTCCGTTGCCGACCGCGGTAATCGTGAATTCCGGCACCTGGGCGCGCACGTCGCAGATGTCCTGCACCGTCTTGCCGCTGTTGATCCCGCCTTGAATGGTCAGGTTGCTTCGCGGCCGCGCGGTCACGTTAATCAGCATGCCGTTATACCGCGCGTATTCGGTCCCGTAGTTGCCGGCATCGGTGACGAGGTTGTCGGTCAGGCCGAATCTCGCATCGACCACGTTGTAGAGCCCATTGACGGCATAGCCGCCGCCTCCGGGAAGGCGCGGATCGGCCGGCGCCGTCACGCCGAACGCCGTGAAGTCGGACGCAACCACGGCGCGGTTGTCAGTGATCGTGAAGTTGTTCAGCCAGCGGCGGAAGTAGCCGGCGTCCACCGACACGCGCGGCAGCACCTCGTGCTGAACCGAGACGCCGAAGCCCCAGTCGCTCGGACGGATTCCCCAACCGCCGAGAATCGCCGGGTCGATCGAATTGCTGAAGACCGCACGGCCGAAATTCAGATCGCTGAGGCGTCCGCACGAGTCGCCGCCGCTCGCGCGGAGATCCTGCGCGTTGCCATTCAGCAGATCGCAGTCGGGGGCGAAGTTCGAATTCGCGTCGGTCCACGACCGTGTGATGGCGGGCTGACCGAGACCACCGGGAATGCGTGCGATCGGGTTGGCAATCGAGTAGTTCCCGTTGCCGTTGCTCGCCGGCTCCAGGTACTTGCCGATGTTGACCTTGATCGCGGTCTTCCCGGTGCCGAACACGTCGTACGCGAGCCCGAGCCGCGGCGTGATGTCCTTGTACCCTGTGATGCCGTCCGTGCGCGGAAACGACGTCGTGAACGATAGGTAATTGGATGGGCCGATGGTTTGCGGCGGGAACCAGCTCCAAGCGTGGTCGAAGCGCAGGGCTCCCTGCAGCGTCATTCGTCCGTGTGTCCATTGTTCCTGCCCGTATACGGCGTCGTAGCGCACGTTCTGATGGACGTCGTACGGCAGGAAGGTCTCCGTGATCAGATTCGGCACGCCGTTGTTCACGCGCAACTGCAGGTTGAGATCGTTGGTCGAGTTCCGGCGATCGTCGACCAGAAAGCCGCCCTGGAAGCCGAACTTGAGGCTGTGC
>Ga0066903_100000762_pt1 | contig 21591 bp, 20 predicted proteins | sample PanSoiMetaGPlot1_FD_67491 | JGI IMG/M metagenome (GOLD analysis project Ga0066903, IMG submission 67491) | Tropical forest soil microbial communities from Panama analyzed to predict greenhouse gas emissions - Panama Soil - Plot 1 (version 2) | ecosystem: Environmental > Terrestrial > Soil >... | reverse complement strand
CGCTTGTAGCCGTTGAGCGTCGGCGTCGTGAACGCCGCGGCGGCATGCGCGTTCGCCAGCAGGCCGGCGAGAAACGTGCGCCCGAGCCGGGAAAGGACCTCGGCGTCATCGTCCGACGTGAACGCGTTTGCCTTGGAGCCCGCCTCCAGCAGCGACTGGTGCAGATGCCAGCCGCTGGAAAGGACGTTGGCGACCCGCGGCCGGCACATGAAGCTTGCATGCATCCCGTGCCGGCGGGCGATCTGCTTCACGGCGCTGCGGAACAGCACCATCGTGTCGGCCGGCGCGAGCCCGACCTGCGGCGCGAAGGTGAACTCGCACTGGCTCGGCCCGAGCTCCAGCTCGACCGAGCGCAGCGGCAGCCCGAGCCCCTCCACGTCGCGGCGCACGACCTCGACCGCCGGCTCGATCAGGTCGTAGCGGGTCTCGGCCAGGAGCTGGTAGCCCTGCGAGATGAGAGCGACCTCGGGCGGCTCGCCCGGCCAGGTGGCATCGGCCGGAGCAAGCCGCGCCTGCTCGAGGCGGAACAGATGAAACTCCACCTCTAGCCCGGCCATGTAGTCGTAGCCGGCCTCCGCAAGGCGGGCGAGCTGCGCGCGGCAGAGCTGCCGGGTCGAGAACGGCACCGGCTTGCCGTCCGGGAAGTAGATGTCGCACAGGACCCATCCGGTGCCGGACGCCCAGGGAAGAATCCGGAACGTGGCCGGATCGGCCACCATGATGAGGTCGCCGCCGCCCTCCATCTCGGCCATGCCGAAGCCGCCGCCGGCGGTGAAGACCGGAAACACGGTGCGGCACGCGGTATCCTTGGCGAGCAGCGTGGTGGTGGCCGTGCAGCCGTTGCGCAGCATGGCCGGCGCCTGCGCGGCCCCCACGGCCTTGCCGCGCAGGATTCCATGCTGGTCGGCGAACGCGAAGCGCACCACTTCGAGCCCGTGCTCGGCGATCGCCTTGTCGACCGCGGCGGCCGCCTTCGCCTGCTCGTCGGTCCACAGGCCGTGGCGCTCGACGAAGCTCATCGCCGAGCGCCGGCGCTCGCGTGAGGACATCAGGGCACCCCCGCTCCGGCCGTGCGGACCGCGAAGTCAGCTTCCATTGGCCCAGCTCGCGGCCTTGCGCTTGCTCGCATCGGTCTTCTGCCAATATCCCGCCCAGTCATCGCTCGGACCGATGCCGTCGATGGCGGCCGGCCCGGTGATGCGGGCGGCCTGCGCGCCGTCGAGCACCATCAGCGGGGTGCCGCCGGCCTTCACCTCCTCGATCGCCTGGCGCAGAAGACGGCGATAGGCGCTGATCGCCTTGTCGGACTGGCCCAGGTGCTCCCGGGTGCGGTCCTGGATCGCCCCCATGGACTCGCAGGCCCACTGGTCGTGAACGTTGATGTCCGCCCCCATGCCGGTAAAGGTCTCGTGCTGCTGCTCGTGCGGATCGAAGCCGTAATTGTTGTGCCGGTTCTTGCGCGGCACGTAGTCGGGCAGCTCGTAGAGGGCGAGCCGCTGGCGACGCATCTCGTCCTTGTTCACCGGCGCGCCGAAGCTGGTGAAGATCGCGTACCAATAGTGGCGCTGGTCATCGACCGGCACGTGCCACTGGCTGATCGTCATCTCCCGGCTCATGGGAATGACGAAGGCGTTCGGGAACACCAGATTGGTGACCCGGATGTGGGTGTTGGCGGCGCTGAGCCGGCGCAGCGTGAGGATGCGCATGCCATAGTCGGTCGGCTCGACCTCGATGCGCGGCCGCGGGAACTCGCGCATGATGCGCGTCATCGGCATTTCCGAGTCGATGGAGGTGTCGCGGAACAGCTTGCCGTAGCCTTGCGCCGGATCCTCGTCGTGGAAGAAGCGGTGCAGGAAGGAGGTGTGGGCCGGATCGATGCCGACCTCCAGCGATTGCAGCCAGTTGCAATCGATCAGGCCCTTGAACGCGAAGGTGTGGCTGTCGGGCGCGACGAAGCAGTCGAAGTGCGGGAATTCCGGCGGCGCGCCGGGACCCATATAGGCGAACAGGATGCCGCTGCGCTCCATCACCGGATAGGCCTTGTGGCGGATATTGGCGGCGAGATTGCTGCCCTCCGGCTCTGCGGGCGTTTCCAGGCAACGGCCCTCGACGTCAAACAGCCAGCCGTGGAACGCGCAACGCAGCCCGCCCTGCTCCAGCCGACCATAGGCGAGGTCCGTGCCCCGGTGCGGACAGGCGCGCTCCATGAGACCGTGGCGACCGGCCTCGTCGCGAAACAGGACGAGATCCTCCCCCATGAGCCGCACGGGCTTCACCGGCCGGTTTCCGCCAAGCTCGTCGGTCAGCGCCGCCGGCTGCCAATAGCGGCGCATCAGGGCCCCGGCCGGAGCACCCGGACCGATGCGGGTGATGAGGTCGTTCTGCTCCGCGCTCAACATGGGCCGGCATTCCTCGCGTGCAGGCCCAATTTATACGGTCGCCCACCAATGCACTATGGCAACTTGAGGCTGGCCCTATGCGCCGGCGCGCTGAGGCGGTTTGTTGAAGGTTGCGCCGCGAAGGGACGAGCCAGGCTTCAGTGCCCGGCGCCGCCCATGTCCATCACGTGGCCGGCCGGCGGCTCGACGGTCGGGCTGCCGCGAAGGCCGAGGATCCCCAGAATGTCGCCCTCGGGCTGCTTGCTGCCGCGCGAGACCTGCGAGGAGGCATTGGGAATCGAGGCCGTCGCGTCGCGGCCAATGATCGCCTGCTCGAGGCGGTCGAGCCGCTTGGTGAGTGCTCCGACCTCGCCTTTGCGCGCCTGGTCGGAGGCGTCGAGCGAGGAGCGCAGCGCCAGGATGTCGGTGCGCGCGCCGGTGACGGCGGCATTGAGGTGATCAACCGGCTTGCGCCATCCTTCGCCGCCGGCGGCCTCGCTGTGCTCGCGCAGGTCGCTGACCTCCGTTTCCAGAGCGGCGAGATCGCCGTGCAGCCCGGTGAGCCGCTCGCCGGTCGCGGTCGCGCCTGATTCGGCTGCGCCCATTCGCGTCGTCAGGCCGCCGATCTCGTTGTCCATCCGGCTGATGATGCGCTCGAGCTGGCCGATGGCGGCCGCCTGCCTGCGCTGCTCGGACTCGATCTCGGTCTGGCGACCGAACCCCAGCGTCCGCAATGCCTGCTGCAGGTTGCCCGAGCCGGCCGCGCTGAACGACGCAGCCGCCGTCACCGCGACGGCGAGAACCATGCCGATCATGAGGGCAAGAGCGGTGGAATCGCTCTTCGGCTTACGGTGCCCGATCTGTCCCGGCGATGACATCACGCAACAACTCTGACGGCATTCACGCTTTACCAATTAATAGGGACAACAAATTGCAAATTCGCTAATGCCGCCATCCGTGCAATCACGTGGTCCGGCCAGACATTTACCGATCATTGACCATGCCGGTTTACCGATCGTTGACCATAAACAGTGCCCCGTTTCCCAAGTTCGTGATCCATCGCGGCACGGTCTGACACGAACTTCGGAAACAAAAGGGGCACTAGCAAGCATATGATTCTAGTGCCGCTTTTCGATTTGAAGTTCCTAAACGAGGTTGCCGCAGGTGGTGTAGGAACTTCAAATCAGCGGCACCAGGCGCAGGTCACGCGCCGAGGCTCGCCCCCTCACGCTCGGCCAACAGCGCGCGCAGGCCTTCGCGATAGCTCGGGTAATGCAGCCGCACGCCGAGCTCGCGCTTCATCCGCTCGTTCCGCACCCGCCTGCTCTCGCGATAGAACGACAGCGCCATGGCGCTCATGGTGCCGGCCGCCTGGGCGAACGGGATTTCCGGCGGCGGCTCGCGCCCGAGAAGCTCAGCCGCAAACGAAATCGGCGCATCGGGTGGCGCCGGCTCGTCGTCGCTCACGTTGAAGACGCCATTGGCCTGGCGGGCAAACGACGCCGCGATGGCTTGCGCGATATCGGCCACGTGAACGCGGTTGAACACCTGGCCCGGCTTGACGACGCGCCTGGCGGCCGGGCCGGCGAGCTGGAGGAAGGCATTGCGGCCCGGACCATAGATGCCGGCGAGCCGCAGGATCGCGAGCCGCTTGCCGCTCCCGGCGGCGAGCGCGGTCCACGCCTGCTCGGCGGCAAGCCGCGCGCGGCCGCGGTCCGAGCCCGGCGCGGCCTCGGTGGTCTCGTCCACCCAGGCGCCGCCATGATCCCCATAGACGCCGATCGTCGACAGGTAGACGACCATTGGCAGGCGGCGGCTGCGCGCAATCGCCTCCGCATGGTGGCGCAACACCGGATCGCCCTGCGCATCCGGCGGCACCGAGACGAGAAGGCCATCGGCCGCGGCAAGCCGTTCCTCCGCATCCGGCAGAGCCGCTGCGCCATCGAACGCGACCGCATCGACCGGGCGCGACCCGATGCCCTCACGGGTGAGCCGCGCCGCGCTCTCGCGCTCGCGGACAGTGCCGCCGATGCAGTCGAATCCGTCGGCGCCGTCGGCGATGAAACGTCGCGCCGTGTAGCCGATGCCGAAGCAGAACAGCGTGGCCATGGAGGATCAACGCTAGCCCGCGTTCAGTGCCGCGGCCCATTCCTCCTGCACGCCGGCATCGGTCTCGTTGCGTCGCCGCGCGGGGACAAGCGCCGCCAGTCGCGCCGGCGCAAGCCGCCCCAATGCCCAGACGGCGGCTCCGCGCACCAGCGGCGCGGCGTCGGCGGTTAGCCGCTCGGCCTCGGGCGCCAACGACGGATCGCCCGAGTTGCCGATGGCGATCAGCACGTTGCGCACGAAGCGGTCGCGGCCGGTGCGCTTGACGGCCGATTTGGCAAACAAGGCGCGAAAGCCCGCATCGTCGAGCCGCGCCAGCTCGGCGAGCGTTGGCGCGCGCAGGGCCGCGCGCGCGGCAAGCTTCGCCTCGCGGCCGGCCTGGGCGAACTTGTTCCACGGACAGACCGCAAGGCAATCGTCGCAGCCATAGATGCGGTTGCCCATGAGGGGCCGCAAATCGCGGGCGATCGGTCCCTTGTGCTCGATCGTCAGGTAGGAGATGCAGCGCCGCGCATCGAGCCGGTAGGGCGCCGGGAACGCCGCGGTGGGGCAGACGTCGAGGCAGGCGCGGCAGCTGCCGCAATGATCGGCCTCGGGGCGATCCGGCGGCAGCGCCAGGGTGGTGAAGATCGCGCCGAGAAACAGCCATGAGCCGAGCTCGCGCGACACCAGGTTGGTGTGCTTGCCCTGCCAGCCGATGCCCGCCGCCGCCGCGAGCGGCTTCTCCATGACGGCCGCGGTGTCGACGAACACCTTGGCGTCGCCGCCCGCATTGGCGACGAGCCAGGCGGCGATCGCCTTGAGCCGCGGCTTGATGATCTCGTGATAATCGTCACCCTGGGCGTAGACCGAGATGGCGCCCCGCCGGCGCTCGCCGAGGATGCGCAGCGGATTCTCCTCGGGGCCGTAATTGAGCCCGACCATGACGATGGAGCGCACCTCCTGCCACAGCACGCGCGGCTCGACCCTCCGCTCTGCGTTGCGCGCAAGCCAGTCCATGTCCCCATGGGCGCCCTCGCCCAGGAAGGCCGCGAAGCGATCCTTCACCTGCGGTATCGCATCGGGCGAGACCACGCCGAGGGCATCGAAGCCATGGGCGCGCGCGGTCTCGCGCAGCGCGCGCTCGAGGTCCTCAGGCCGGCTCAGAAATCGAGGTTGGCGTAGCTCGCCGACGGGGGCACGGCCGGATGGCTGTCGCCGAGAATCGGCCGGAACGACGGCCTCGACTTGATCCGCGCGTACCAGTTCTTGGTGGCCTCGTCCTCGTTCCATGGCACCTCGCCCAGGTAGTCGGCGATCGACATGTGCGCGGCGGCAGCGAGGTCGGCATAGGTCAGGCGGTCTCCCGCCAGCCAGTCCCGCCGGCGCAGCAGCCATTCCATATAGGCAAGATGATAGCGAATGTTAGCGCGCGCGGCGCGGATCGCATTGGTATCGGGCGAGCCGCCGCCATGCTCGGGCGCCATGCTCAACTTGTACACCCGCTCCGTCACCAGCGGGCCGGACACCTCGTCGAAGAACTTGTCATTGAACCAGCTGGCGAGGCGCCTCGCCTCGACCCGCGCTTCAACCGCTTCCGGCAGCAGCCGCCGCTCCGCCATGGCGGATCCGTAGAGCTCGTCGAGATATTCGGCGATGATCGGCGCTCCGGGCACCGCCGGGCGGCCGTCCTCCACCCAGACCGGCGTGGTTCCGGCCGGGTTGAGCGCCAGGAAGGCCTCGCGGCGTTCCCATGGCCGCTCCTCGACCAGGCGCGCCTCCAGGCCGTACTCGGCGAGCGCGATCCGGACGAAGCGCGAATGCGGGCAGAATGGATGGTGAAACAGCATCACGTCGATTTGCAAACGAAGCTCGATCGGTCGGCAACCGGCCAGCCGGGTCGCCGGCCTGCTTAGTCGAAAAGCCGGCGGGGGAGCAACCCTGCATACGACCCATTGCCCTGGCGGCAGCCTTGCGCGAAAAGCGTTGCCGCCTCGATTCTGCAAGTCCTGTAACGCGGCACCGTCTCGCGCCACATCGGAGCACATCCATGCCGTTCGATCTGTTCAAGGCCTGCGTTCTCGGCATCGTCGAGGGGCTCACCGAGTTCCTCCCGGTATCGTCCACCGGGCACCTGTTGCTGATGGACCATTTCTTCGGGTTCGACGACGACGCGTTCGGCAAGGCGTTCGTGGTGCTGATCCAGCTCGGCGCGATCCTGGCGTTGCTCTCGATCTATTTTGTCCGGCTGTGGAACATTGCCCTGGCGCTGCCGAGCGATGCGGGGGCACGGCGGTTCGTGATCGGCGTGCTGATCGCCTTCCTGCCCGCCGCCGTGATCGGCGCGCTCGCCTACGGCATCATCAAGAGCGTGCTGTTCAACGTCTGGATCGTCTGCGCCATGCTGATCATCGGCGGCCTGGTGCTCATGTGGATCGACCGGCTCGACCTGAAGCCGCGGTATCACGACGCCACCAAGTTCTCGCTGCCGATGTATTTCGCCATCGGCGTCATCCAGTGCATCTCGATGATTCCCGGCGTGTCGCGCTCGGGCGCCACCATCGTCGGCGCCATGCTGTTCGGGGCCGACCGGCGCGCGGCGGCCGAGTTCTCCTTCTATCTCGCCATGCCGACCATGGTCGGCGCGTTCGCGTACGAGGTCTACAAGAGCCGGGCCGAGCTCTCGGGTGCCAGCGCCCTGATCATCGCGGCAGGCTTCGTCACGTCGTTCATCGCCGGCTGGATCGTCGTCAAGACGTTCCTGGAATACGTGTCGCGTCACGGCTTTGCGCTGTTCGCATGGTGGCGCATCATCGTCGGCGCGGTGGGACTGATCGGCTTGGCACTGATCAAGTGAGCGATCGTTCACTTTATCAAGTTCAGGCAGCGCGGCGGCGGAACTGGCCGGTCTTGCGGAACCGCCACAGATACGAGGGCACGATGGCCGCAATGGAATGCGGCTCGATGCCGAGGCCATGCAGGCTGCGCCCCTCCTGCTCCGCCGCGGCGGAGACGACGTTGTCGAACTTGAGCAGGCGCACCTGGTCGGGGGTGAGCAGCGGCTTCGGCATGAACTGCAGGAACCAGGCCTGGAATTCCGCCAGCCGCGACGGGATGGGCACCAGCAGCCGCCGCCGGTTGGTGCTGGCCAGCACGAACTGCATCAGCTCCTTGAACGTCTTCACGTCGGGTCCGCCGAGCTCGTAGATCAGGCCCTCCGGCGCGGTGCCGTCGGCCACCCTGCCGACTGCTTCGGCCACGTCCGCAACGAATACCGGCTGGAAGCGCGTGCGGCCGCCGGCGATGAGCGGCAGAACCGGAGAAAGCCGGGCGATGGCGGCGAACCGGTTGAAGAAGTCATCCTCCGGGCCGAACACGATCGAGGGCCGGAAGATCGTTGCCTGCGCGGCAGCCTCCCGCACCGCCTGCTCGCCCAGCGCCTTCGTCCGCGCATACAGCGATGGCGAGTCGGGATCGGCGCCGATGGCCGAGACATGGATCATGCGCGCCCCCGCCTGGGCGGCCGCCTCCGCCACCAATCCCGGGCCTTCGGCCTGAACGGTCGTGAAGCGCTGTGCGCCGCGCTCGTACAGGATGCCGACCAGGTTGATGATGACGTCGGCGTTGCGCGCCGCGGCCTGAACCGAGGCCGGGTAGCGAAGATTCGCCTGCACGGCGTGAACCTGTCCGACGCGGCCGAGGGGCTGAAGGTGGCCGGCGAGGTCGGGACGGCGCACCGCCACGCGGACGCGATAGCCGCGCTTGCACAGTACGCGAACGATGTGGCGGCCGAGAAAGCCGGAGCCGCCGAAGACCGCAACGAGCCGGTCGACATTGGACTGCGGGATCGACGCGGGCGGCATCGGCTGGAGCCTTTCCGGCCTGGCGGCGCGCGCCGAACGGCGCCGCTCTCGTTGAGCGCGCCGAATAGCCGATCGCCGCCGGACTGTATAGAGGTATTGCCGGCCGGCCGTCGTTGACAAGGGCCGAGGCGGGTCCTTATTTGTGCCGCCAAGCCCAGGTGGCGGAATTGGTAGACGCGCTGGTTTCAGGTACCAGTGGTTAAGAGCCGTGGAGGTTCGAGTCCTCTCCTGGGCACCAGTCGTGACGGCGATCTGCATTCGAGCGTAGCAACCGTGGTCAGGAACGCCGTGCTCGGCGCCGGAGAGCCCGCATGACCATCCGCCAACACCGCGGCGACCTGCCGGACCTGTCGCGCTACGGCGCCGCGGTCGCGATCGATACCGAGACCATGGGGCTCGACCACCACCGTGACAGGCTGTGCGTGGTGCAGCTCTCCCCCGGCGACGGCTCGGCCGACGTGGTCCAGATACCGCCCGGCGCGGGCAACGCGCCCAATCTCAAGCGGCTGCTGGCCGATCCGGCCGTCCTGAAGATCTTTCACTTCGCCCGGTTCGATCTCGCCGCCCTGTACCAGGCGTTCGGCGTGATGGCCGCTCCGGTCTATTGCACCAAGATCGCCTCGCGGCTCTGCCGCACCTACACGGACAAGCACGGGCTCAAGGACCTGGTGCGCGATCTCCTCGGCATCGACATGTCGAAGCAGCAGCAGCTCAGCGACTGGGGCGCCGAGAAGCTCACCGAGGCCCAGATCGCCTACGCGGCTTCCGACGTCGTCCACCTGCACGCTCTGCGGGAAAAGCTCGACGCCTTGATCGCCCGCGAGGGCCGTGGGGAGCTTGCCGCGGCCTGCTTCCGCTTCCTGCCGGATCGCACCAGGCTCGATCTTGCCGGCTGGGCGGCGGAGGACATTTTCGCCCATTCCTGAGATTTTACCGCGATTTGCCCCGTGCCGGCCATATTCCCGGGCAATTTTGCGACGCCGAAACCAGATAAAACGGCTAGAATGAGAGCGGGCTCGGCGGGAGACCGGTCCGAGCCGCCGTCATGGGGACGAGCCTGACTGTCGCGATCGATACCGCCGGCCAGGGGACCATCGCTTGGCGGGCGAGCGGCCCGCGCGATCTGGCGCGATTGCTTCGCAACGCCCGGCGCCACAGCGCCTGGGTGCGCCTCATGCGCATCAGCGTTCCGATGGCCAGCGCCCTCGGCATTGGCGGCCTTGCCCTCCTGACCTACTTCAATCCGTTGCGCTCGCTGCCCGACCTGTCGCTGAAGGCCGACAATCTCGTCGTCTCGGGCACGAAGATCACCATGGAGGCGCCCAAGCTCACCGGGTTCACACGCGACAACCGCGCCTATCACATGACGGCCGATTCCGCCGCGCAGGACATCACCAACCCGACCGTGCTCGAGCTGAGCGGCATTCGCGCCAAGATCGAGATGCAGAACCGGGGCACGGTCGACCTCACCGCCGTCGCCGGCGTCTACGACACCAAGGCGGAGATCTTAACGCTCACGCAATACATCGTGCTTATCTCCTCCGACGGCTACGAGGGACACCTCACCGAGGCGAAGGCCGAGGTGAAAAAGGGCTACATCGTCTCGGAAAAGCCCGTCGAGCTGCTCCTGACCAACGGCAAGCTGAACGCCAACCGCATGGAAGTGGTCGACAACGGCGCATTGCTCCGCTTCGATGGCGGAATTGTCCTGGATCTCGATGCGAGCAAGAGCGGCCCGGGCAACAAGAGCACCGGCAAGAGCACCTCTGGCGACAAGACGGCCAGCAAGAGCGCCCCTGACGACAAGAGTGCCAGCAAGAACGCCGCTGGCGACAAGGGCTCCAGTAAGAGCGCCTCTGCCGACAAGAGTTCCAGTAAGAGCGCCTCTGACGACAAGAATGCCAGCAAGAGCGCCTCCGCCGACAAGAAGGTCACGCGACGATGACGGTGCGTATGGCCGCTTGTTCCGGTGCTCTGGCGATGATGATCGCGCTCGTGCCGTTGGCGCGGCCGGCCGCGGGGCAACAGATGACGGCGCCACCCAACGCCCTGCAGGGATTCTCGGTCAACCGGGACAAGCCGATCCGCATCACCTCGGCAACCTTGGAGGTGCGCGACAAGGAGAAGAAGGCCACCTTCATCGGCAACGTCCTGGTGGCCCAGGGCGACACGACCATGAAGTCGAAGACGCTCGACGTCTATTACGACCAGGACGAGAGTTCCGGCGACGCCAAGCCGGCGCAGCCGATGCCCACCGAGCAGGGGCAAATCCGGCGCCTGGAGGCCAAGGGCGGCGTGATCGTCACCCAGAAGGAGCAGACCGCCACCGGCGATACCGGCATATTCGACATGCCCACCAACACCGTGACCTTGGTCGGCAACGTCGTGATCACCCAGGGTCAGGACGTGCTGCGCGGCGACAAACTGATCGTCGACCTCACCAGCGGCGTGTCGCAGGTGGAAGGCGGACAGAAGGGCGTGCAGGCGCTCTTCCACCCGCGCCGCGGCGCCGATTCGAGAAAGGCCGAGGCGAAGTCGGAGGACGGCAAATCGGCGGACGGCAAGGCCACCGAGACCAAGTCGGCGGACAGCAAGGAACCGGGGCGCGGCAAGGAAGGATCGAAATCGTCCGGCAAGTCCTCGCCGGGCCAGCCTCTGAAACTGAATTGATGGACCTGCTTTCATGGTTCCGCCGGCGTGACGCGCGGCCGCGTTCCGGCAAGGCACTCGGCCGGATCCTGGGCGTGAACTCACGTTTCGATCCATTCGCCCTGTTCCGGCGCGCACCACGAGGATGGGTCAACGCGCCCGCCGGCGTGCCACGCCCGGGCGTCGGCGTGAGCCTGCTCGCGCGCCTGGGATGGGCGCGGGCTCCAGCGCCAGCGGCGGGACGCCACCAGCCTCGGAGCACGGCAGGCTACGATGCGCCGGTGCCGGCGCCGCGCCGGGCGACAGCCTTCGATCTCGAGCAGCCGCTCCGCCGCAACCCTGGGCCGGAGCGCCATCCCCATGAGCAGGAGGTTGCGGCGGCGGACGAGCTTGAGGCCCATGCGTGGAACGAGCCGCCCACCGAGAACCCCGATGGCCGCGGGCCGGCCCATAGCGGGTACGACCTGGACCTGCACGAGCGCCGCTGGGACGAGCCGCAGGCGCATGACCTGGATGCCGAGGCGGAGCGGGACGAGGCGCGCGCGAGCGAGCGGCGACCCTATTGGGACGAGCCGGCGGACGAGGCGCAGGCCTATGGGGAGCCGCGCCGGGACTCCGAATACGCGGAGCCGAGCGAGGCCGCCGAATACGGCTCCGGCCACGATGCGGAGCACGTGGAACGCGACAAGGCGCCGTCCGGGCAGCCGCAAGGGTATCTGGCGGTCAGGGCGTTGGAGAAGAGCTTCGCCGGTCGCAAGGTCGTCAAGGGCGTGAGCCTTTACCTGCGGCGCGGCGAGGCGGTCGGGCTGCTCGGCCCCAACGGGGCCGGCAAGACCACGGTCTTCTACATGATCACCGGCCTGGTGAAGGCCGATAAGGGGCGTATCGAGCTCGACGGGCACGATATTACCGGCCTGCCGATGTATCAGCATGGGCGGCTGGGCATCGGTTACCTGCCGCAGGAGGCGTCGATCTTCCGCGGACTGACCGTGGAGCAGAATATTCGCGCAGTGCTGGAGGTGGTGGAGCCGAACCGGAAGACCCGCGAGGCCGAGCTCGACGCGCTGCTCGACGAGTTCAACATCACGCGCCTGCGCAAGACCCCCTCGATCGCGCTCTCTGGCGGCGAGCGACGCCGCGTGGAGATCGCGCGCGCGTTGGCGACGCGGCCCTCCTACATGCTGCTGGACGAGCCGTTCGCCGGCATCGATCCGATCGCGGTAGGCGACATCCAGGCGCTGGTGCGCCATCTGACGCAGCGCGGCATCGGCGTCCTCATCACCGACCACAACGTGCGCGAGACGCTGGGCCTCACCGACCGCGCCTACATCATCTATTCGGGCGAGGTGCTGATGGAAGGCAACACCGCCGACATCGTCAACGATCCCGAGGTCCGGCGCCTCTATCTGGGCGAGGAATTCCGCCTTTGACCCGCGAGCTGCGGAAACGGTGCACCAGCCGTAAAGCCTGTTAGCAATCGCTCCAACGAACCGGTATACACCGGGCCGCGAAGCGGATAAGCAAGAACCGGACCAACCCGGGCTAATCGATGGCGCTCTCCCAAAAGCTCGAGATGCGGCAGAGCCAGGCGCTCGTCATGACGCCGCAGCTCATGCAGGCGATCAAGCTGCTGCAGCTCTCGAGCCTCGACCTCGCCGCTTACGTGGACGGAGAGCTCGAACGCAACCCGCTGCTGGAACGGAGCGCGGAGGGCGAGGGCGAGGGCGACGCCGCGGCCGCTGAGCAGGCGGCGCCCGAGGAAGCCGAACCCAACGCCGAGGCCCCGTCGGGCGAGTGGTACACCCAGGAGCTGGAGACCAGCCGCACCGCCATCGAGCAGCGCCTCGACACTGACCTGGAGAACGTGTTTCCCGACGACGCGGGAACCCCGGCGCGGCCGCACGCGTCGGAGCCCGCCGCCTACTCGGAATGGAGCGGCGTCGGCGCCGGCGGCCGCGACGGCGACTACAATCTCGAAGCCTTCGTGTCGGCAGAGACGACGCTGGCCGATCGCCTCGCCGAGCAGCTGGTGCTCGCCATCGCGGATCCGAGCCGGCGCATGATCGGACGCCACCTCATCGATCTGGTCGACGAGGCGGGCTATGTCAGCGGCGACCTGTCGGCAGTCGCCGAGAAGCTCGGCGCACCGCCGCACGAGGTCGAGGCCGTGCTGGCGGTGCTGCAGACCTTCGATCCGCCCGGCGTGTGCGCGCGGAACCTGACCGAGTGCCTGGCGATCCAGCTCAAGGAGCGCGACCGCTTCGATCCGGCCATGCAGGCGCTGGTGGCGCACCTGGAGCTGGTGGCCAAGCGCGACTTCGCGGGGCTGAAAAAGGTCTGCGGCGTGGACGACGAAGACCTGGCGGACATGATCGCGGAAATCCGCCAGCTCAACCCGAAGCCCGGCCACGCGTTCGGCTCGACCACCGTGCAGCCGATCGTGCCGGACGTGTTCGTGCGGCCGGCTCCCGACGGCGGCTGGTCGGTGGAGCTCAATTCCGACACGCTGCCCAAGGTTCTCATCAACCAGAGCTACTATTCCGAGGTGTCGAAGACCGCCAAGAACGACAGCGAGAAGTCCTACCTCGCCGAGTGCCTGCAGACGGCGACGTGGCTGGTTCGCGCCCTCGACCAGCGTGCCCGCACCATCCTCAAGGTGGCGACCGAGATCGTGCGCCAGCAGGACGGCTTCTTCGCCCACGGCGTCCCCCACCTCAGGCCGCTCAACCTGCGCACGGTCGCCGATGCCATCTCGATGCACGAATCGACCATCTCGCGCGTCACCGCGAACAAGTACATGGCCACCAACCGCGGCATCTTCGAGCTCAAATACTTCTTCACCTCGGCGATTGCGTCGGCGGACGGGGGCGAGGCGCATTCGGCGGAAGCGGTGCGCCATCGGATCAGGCAATTGATCGACGGCGAAAGCCCGGCCGAGGTGCTCTCGGACGACGCGATCGTCGAGAAGCTGCGCTCGGCCGGCGTCGACATCGCGCGCCGCACGGTTGCAAAGTACCGCGAGGCCATGCGAATCCCGTCCTCGGTGCAGCGCCGGCGGGACAAGCAGGCCTCCCTCGACGCGGCCGGCTGAAGCTGGTGCCCGCTTCCGAAGTTCGTGATCCATCTCGGCGCCGTTCGACACGAACTTCGGAAGCAAAGGGGCACTGGCAAGCATATGATCCTAGTGCCGCTTTTCGATTTGAAGTTCCTAAACGAGCTAGCCGCAAGTGGTGTAGGAACTTCAAATCGCCGGCACTAGCCCGCCGGGGTTGACACGCGCGGGCGGCGTTTCTAGCTCAATCTGTTGAAATCACGTCGTTTGGGGTCGACAATTCCGAACGCAGCCGGTGGGTCGGCCGTTGCCGACCGGACCATTCCGAGAACGGGGAACGGGGCCATGCCTTTTCGTATCTCGGGAAAGAACATCGATCTCGGCGAGGCATTGCGCGCGCGCATCAACGCCCGGATTGCCGAAGCCATGGAGAAGTATTTCGACGGCGGCTATTCCGGGCACGTGACGGTCGGCAAAGAGGGGTTCGGCTTTCGCACCGAATGTGCGATCCATCTCGATTCGGGCATCACGCTGCAGGCCGAAGGAATGGCGGCCGACGGTTATGCCAGCGCCGACCAGGCCGCGATCCGGATCGAGAAGCGGTTGCGTCGCTACCATCGCCGGCTCAAGGGGCACCAGATCGCCCGCGCCGACGGAGTCGAGAGCGAGCTTGCCCCCGAGGTCGCCGCGCCGAGCTACGTGATCGCGGCGCCGGCCCAGGATGAAGAGGAGGAGGCCGGCGAGTTCAATGCCGTCATCATCGCTGAGTCGACCACCGCACTGAGGCGGATGTCGGTCAGCGAGGCGGTGACAGAGCTCGACATGACGGGCGCACCGGTTGTGATCTTTCGTCACGCCGGGCATGGTCGGGTGAACCTGGTCTACCGTCGCGCCGATGGACACATCGGCTGGATCGATCCGCCGCCGATGAGTGGTGCCTGAGCCATTGACGCCGTGACGGCGCCTCCCTATGGTCCGCCGCCTTTCGCGCCGGCCTGGGCCCGCCCCCTGAAATCTCGGACCCGAAACCCATGCTGCTCACCGATCTCGTCGCGCCGAACGCGGTCATTCCGGCGCTCAAGGTCAACAACAAGAAGCAGGCCATCCAGGAGCTCGCGGCCCGCGCCGCTCAGCTGACCGGTCAGGTGGAGCGCGCCATCTTCGACACGCTGATGCAGCGCGAGAAGCTCGGCTCGACCGGCGTGGGCAACGGCATTGCCATTCCGCATGGCAAGCTTCCCAAGCTCGGCAAGCTGTTCGGCCTGTTTGCGCGGCTCGACCGGCCGGTCGAGTTCGAGGCCCTGGACGGCCAGCCGGTCGATCTCATTTTCCTGCTGCTCGCGCCTGAAACCGCAGGCGCCGATCACCTCAAGGCGCTGGCGCGGGTCGCCCGCCTGCTGCGCGACGCGGACGTCGCGCGCAAGCTGCGCGAATCGCGCGACGCCGAGGCGCTCTATGCAGTGCTGATGCTCGAGCACGCGACCGGCAGCTGAGCGCGCTTTCCATTTGCGTTGACCTCACCTCGTCATGCCCCCGGGCGCTTCGTCCCGGGGGTTGACCCGGCCATCCATCGTCTTGAATCGATTCAATGTTTTGATGGATGCGCGGGGTCAACCCTCGCCGCCTGTGGCGACTCGCCCGCGCATGACGATTCAACTAACTCGGGAAGTGCGCTGAAAGCCGTGTGCCGTGACGGCGCCGTGCAGAACGGAAATCAGGAAGTCGCTCCGCGCGCGGGGGCAGGAGCGAAACGGCCGACCGCTCAGTGCACGCTCACCGTCTCGAGCTCCTGGCTCCAGGCGTTGGCGATCGCAGCCTCGCGGCTGTCGGTGAGCATGATCGGCGTCCCGTCCGCGGCATGCAGCGCGAATAGCTGCATCCCGGGCTGAAGGCTCGGTGCCTCCGGGAACATGGCCTGCACGTCTTCGGAGCGGATCGTCTTGACGTAAGCGATCTTGCCGCCGCCGAGAACGGCGAGCGCCTCGGGAGAGATACGGGTAGCTTGTGTCATGGCCCTCGACTCCTCATCCATCGATTGCTTGGTCGAGTCCTCTGTGATCCGTCACTCGCGGTGGCTGATGTTGACGGTCTTCACCGCGCGCTGCGGCTCAGGTCGCACCAGGTCGATCGACAACAGCCCGTTCTTGAGGTCCGCACCCAGCACATCCATTCCGTCGGCCAGCACGAACGTACGCTGGAACTGGCGCGACGCGATGCCGCGGTGCAGGTACTGACGGGACTTGTCGTCCTGCTGCTTGCCGCGGATGACGAGCTGGCTCTCCTCCACCGTCACGTCGAGCTGGTCGCGGGTAAAGCCGGCGACCGCGAGCGTGATCCGCAGCCGCTCCGGGTTATCCTGATCGCGCGCCAAGCGCTCGATGTTGTAGGGCGGATAGCCATCGGCGGCTTTGGTGACTCGATCGAGAGCGCGCTCGATCTCGTCGAAGCCGAGGAGAAACGGACTTGACAGCGACGGAACTCGGGACATTTCAAAGCCCTTTCGCGAAAGCGACTTTGACGGGGCCCTTGCGGCGCCCCGACCTTCCGGCGGCACCAGCCGCCATCCGGCCAGGACCCAATATGGGGGGTTGAGGTTAAGGCTTCAAGAATACGGCCGAATCCTCACTGGTTGGCGCGTTCAAACTGCCTCAACAGCTCGTTACCGCGTTTGACCGCCCCATCGAGCGCCGCCTTGGCCGATTTCCGTCCGGAGAACACCTGCTCGAGCTCGTCCTCGATGGCATCGCGGATGAGCAGGAAGGACCCCAGCCGCAAGCCCCGCGAGTTCTCGGTCGGCGGATTGAGGGTGAGCTGCTCGACCGCGATCTCGGTGCCGGGATTGCGATCATAGAAGCCTTGCGCGCGCGAGAGATCGTACGCCTTGCGGGTGATCGGCATGTACCCGGTCGCCTGGTGCCACCACGCCTGCAGGCCGGGCCGCGACAGGTAGGCGAAGAACTGCGCCACCCCCTTGTACTCGGGCTCCGGCCGCCCCCTGAGCACCCAGAGCGTCGCGCCGCCGATGATCGAGTTCTGCGGCGCTCCCGGCACGTTCGGCCAGTACGGCATCATGCCGTAGCCGACCTCGAACTTGGCGTTGGCCAGGATGTTGGCGCGCGCGCCGGCGGAGCCGAGATAGATCGCGCACTCGCCGCTGTGGAACTTGGGCTCGGCCCGGTTGGCGCGGCCACCGTACTCGAAGATCTTCGCCTTCTGCCACTCGGCGAGCGCCGCGATGTGCCTGGTCACCACCGGATTGTTGATCGTGAGCTCCGTATCGAGGCCGCCGAAGCCGTTGATCCTGGTGGCGATCGGCACGTTGTGATAGGCCGAGAAATTCTCGATGTGGATCCAGGACGGCCATTCGGTGGTGAAGCCGCAGCGCACGCCGGATTCCACCAGCCGGCGGCCGGCGGCCTCGACATCCGGCCAGGTCTTCGGCGGCTCGCTCGCATCGAGGCCGGCGGCGCGAAACAGGTCCTTGTTGTAGTACAGGATGGGTGTCGAGCTGTTGAACGGGAACGACAGCATATTGCCGTTGAGGTCGCTGTAGTAGCTGGTGATCGCCGGCAGGTAGGCGGCAGGGTCGAATTCCTCCCCCTGGTCGCGCATCAGCTCGTAAACCGGATAGACCGCACCCTTGGCGGCCATCATGGTGGCGGTCGCGACCTCGACCACCTGGACGATGGGCGGCTGCTGGCGCGACCGCAGCGCCACGATCGCAGCCGCCAGGGTCTCGCTGTAGGAGCCCTTGTAGACCGGAACGATGCGGTATTCGGACTGGTTGTCGTTGAAATCGCCGACCAGCTTGTCGAGTTGGCGGCCGCGCTCGCCCTGCATGGCGTGCCACCACTGAATCTCGACGACGGCCTGAGCGGGGCCCGTGACGGAAACAAGCAATGCGGCGGCGGCGACAACGCCACGAGCCGACATTCCAGCTCTCCATGCGAGCCTTCGGCCTGACGCTTTCAGGCGGAAATTGACCCCAACCAGCCCGCTTTGATGTTGTTCTCCCCGCGATTGTAGGACGGGCGCGGCGCCGGTGAAAAGGGGAAACAGCGCCGCAGCAAGCACAAAGGCGATCCTGCCCTATTGGTTGGCCTGCTCGAACTGGCGCAGCAGCCGGTTTCCCCGGCGCACCGCGCCGTCGAGGGCGGCCCTCGCCGGCTTCTTGCCGGCGAAGGCCTGCTCCAGCTCGTCCTCGATCACGTCGCGGATGAGCACGAACGACCCGATGCGCAACCCCTTGGAGTTCTCGGTCGGCGGGTGCAGCGTGATTTGCTCGATCGACGTGTCGGCCCCCACGTTACGGTCGTAAAATCCCTGCATTCGCGTCATGTCGTAGGCCGCGCGGGTGATCGGCAGGTAGCCGGTCGCCTGGTGCCACCACGCCTGGACGCGCGGCCGCGACAGGTAGGCGAAGAACTTCGCGACTCCGGCATATTCGGGCTGCGGACGCCCCTTGAGCACCCACAAGGTGGCGCCGCCGATGATCGAGTTCTGCGGCGCCCCCGGGACGTCCGGCCAGTACGGCAGCATGCCGTAGCCGACCGCGAAATTCGCCCGCGCGAGGATCTCCACCCGGGCCGCCGACGTGCCCAGGAAGATGCCGCACTCGCCGCTCGGGAATTTCGCATCGGCGCGCGTCTCCCGGCCGCCATAGTCGAAGATGCGGCTCTTCTGCCATTCGACGAGCTTGTCGACGTAGCGCTCGACGATGTCATTGTTGATGGTCAGCGCCGTGTCGAGACCGGCAAAGCCGTTCGAGCGCGTCGCGATCGGCAGGTTGTGGAACGCGGAAAAATTCTCGATATGGACCCAGGAGGGCCAGTGCGTGGTGAAGCCGCAGGGCACGCCCGCGGCGCGCAGCTTCCGACCGGCCGCCTCCATGTCCGGCCACGTTCTCGGCGGCCGGTCGGGATTTAGCCCCGCCGCGCGGAACTGGTCCTTGTTGTAGTACAGGATCGGGGTTGAGGCGTTGAACGGAAACGACAGCATGTTTCCGGTCACGTCCGTGTAGTAGCCGCTGACCGCCGGCAGGTAGGCCTTGGGATCGAACGGCTCGCCCTGGTCGCGCATCAGCTCGAACACCGGATAGACCGCGCCCTTGGCGGCCATCATGGTGGCGGTCGCAACCTCCGCCACCTGTACGATCGCCGGCTGGTTGCGCGTGTGCAGCGCCATGATCGCGGTGGACAGGGTCTCGTTGTAGAGGCCCTTGGCGGTCGGCACGATGCGGTAGTCGGGCTGGGAGTCGTTGAAGTCGGTAGCGAGCTTCTCGAGCAGACGCTTCACCTCGTTCTGCATCGCGTGCCACCAATGGATCTCGACGGCGGCCTCCGCCGTCCGCACCGATGGCAGCAGCAGCATGAGCATGCCGGCGGCGATGGCCCGCACCGACATCCACGTCTCCTGTGCGCGCTTGGGCTCGCACGATGATGCGAGAAAGACCCCTCCCCAGCGGCGCTACGCCTTCTAGTTCAAGCGCCATTGTAGGACAGGCCGGCCGATCAAGGAAGGGCCAGGCGAAAGACCTCGTTGCCGCATACAATCACTAGTCGCAGAGCGCCCGACCGTCGCAGACCATCGCAGCGTCAAAGGCCCGAGCATGGCGGCCGGCGCCGGGAGCCATCCGCCTCTGTGACCTTGGTCACGGGGCATTTGAACCCGTCGTGCCATAGGGGCGTTCGACGATTCTCGGGGGACGTCGGCACCCAACGGAGGGTCTGGCCATGAAGGCCGCGTTCGCGAATGTCGGGATCACCATCATCACCAACACGGCGCTGTTCACGGCGCTCGACATGGGCCAATGGCTCGCCGACAAGCTCGCCCTGTGGACGCTGCCTGCCAACGTCGTCGCGGCGATCATCGCGACCGGTCTCGGGCTCACCCTCAGCGCCGCCGCCCGCGCATTCGGCCTCACCGATCTGTAGGCGTAAGACGCTCGAGCGTGCGCCGGCGCCTCAGCCACCCGGCAGCCGGAACAGCGAAAGCGCGTTGGTGCGCCCGATCTTGAGCCGGTCCGCCTCGCTGATCGGCACGGCATCGAACCAGGCGGCGGCCTGATCGACGTTCTCGAACGGCCAGTCGATCGAGAACAGGATGCGGTCCGATCCCAGCTCCATCATGGCGGCAATCAGCGTCTGGGTGTGGAAGTTGCCCGACGTGGTCAGGTAGAAATTGGAGTAGAAGTAGTCGGCGATCTTCTTTTTCGCCGGATAGTTGTGACGGCCCTTGACCCAGCCGTTGCAATGGTCGACGCGCCACATGTTGTACGGCAATCCCTCGCCGAGATGGCCGAGGATGATCCTCAGGCGCGGATAGCGATCGAACAGCCCCGAGCCCATGAGGCGGAGCGCATGCACGGCCGTCTCCTGGGCGAACGCCCAGCTCGGCCCCATCAGCCAGGCGTGGCCCTGATAGATTTGCGCGTTGCGCGGCAGCGGATTGCGCGGATGCAGGTAGAACGGCACGTCGAGTCGCTCCACCAGCTCCCAGAACGGCCAGTATTGCGGCAGGTCGTAGTAGGCGATGGTGTCCTCGTCCTTGACCTGGGAAAATCCGTTGACCAGCGCGCCCAGGAATCCGAGCTCGCGCACGCACCGCTCGAGCTCCCGCGCGGCGAGGTCCGGGTCCTGCATCGGCAGGGCGGCGAGCCCCTGGAAGCGGTCCGGCCGCCGGCGCGCCTGCTCGGCCAGATGGTCGTTGGCCTTGCGGGCGATGTCGTCGGCGCGGGCCGGATCGGGAATGCCCTGGATGGCCGGAGCATTGAGCGAGAGGATCATCATCTCCACGCCGTGCCGGTCCATCTCGCGCAGGCGGCGGTCGTGGATATCGAGCGCGCGATCGCGCAACTCCGCCCAGGTCTCGTCAGGCAGATAGCCGCGTGAATCGTTCATCGTCTCGGCAATGGCGAAATGCTCTTCGAGCCCGATCTTGCGCTGCATGGTCTCCCCTTAGCGCATGTTCCAGCGAAAGCCTGGCCCGGACTTGATCCGGGCTGGGTACCGGTTCGCCGCCAAGAACATGCGCCACTCAACAAATCCTGGAGCCGGCCCGCCATGATGCCTGGGCGCGGTGGAGTATGCGAGCGCCGCCGATTTGAAGTTCCTACACCGGCCGCGGCTAGCTCATGTTAGGAACTTCAAATCGAAAAGCGGCACTCGAATCATATGGTTGCCAGTGCCCCTTTTGCTTCCGAAGTTCGTGTCGGAGGGTGCCGCAATGTATCACGAACTTCGGAAGCGGGGCACTAGCGGGCGCCGGCGGTTAAGACCGGCCGCCGCCCGACGAGGCCCCGCCATGACCATCGCTCCGTCCGCACGCACGCCCCGGCTCACCGTGCGCGATCTCCGCGCCGTCCCCGTCGAGGTCCCAATGACCTACGTGCTCGGCACCAGTCGCGGCGCCATCACCAAGGCCCCGCTCATGCTCATCGACCTCGAGACGGAGGAAGGTGTCACCGGCCGCTCCTACCTGTTCTGCTATGTGCGCGCGGCCGCCCCGGCGATCGCCGCCATGCTGGAGGAGGTCGGCCGCATCACCAAGGGCGAGGCGGTCGCCC
>Ga0066903_100000761_pt1 | contig 21599 bp, 24 predicted proteins | sample PanSoiMetaGPlot1_FD_67491 | JGI IMG/M metagenome (GOLD analysis project Ga0066903, IMG submission 67491) | Tropical forest soil microbial communities from Panama analyzed to predict greenhouse gas emissions - Panama Soil - Plot 1 (version 2) | ecosystem: Environmental > Terrestrial > Soil >... | reverse complement strand
GTCGACACCGTCGACGCCGGCTTCGGCGAAACGGTCCTGATCGTCAGCGGCAGTTCCGCGCGCATGGCGGCTGGGTTGAAAGACTGCCCCGTCGACGCCGCGATCGTCGGCATCGTCGACACCGTGCAGGTGCAGGACTAGCGATCCGCGGACCCGGGGCCATGCAGCTGGCGAAAGTGATCGGCGAAGTCGTCTCGACGGTGAAGGACGCGAACCTGACCGGCCTGAAGCTGCTCGTGCTGCAGCCGCTGACGCCCGCCGGCGACGCCACGGGCCGCACGCTGGTCGCCGTCGATTCGGTGGGCGCGGGCGTCGGCGAGAACGTCTTTTTCGTCCGCGGACGCGAAGCCGCGTTCCCGTTCTATCCGGTCGAGCCGCCAACCGACGCCGCCGTCATCGGCATCGTCGATCGCTGGGATACCGAGTAATGCAGATCGCCAGGGTCGTCGGCACGGTCGTCGCCACGCAGAAGAACAAGAAGCTCGAAGGAGCCAAGCTGCTGCTCGTGCAGCCGCTGACGCTCGACGATCAGCCGAAGGGGACGGCGCTGCTCGCGATCGACTCGGTCGGCGCCGGCATCGGCGAAAAAGTGCTGGTCGTGATCGAAGGCAAGGCGGCCGGCGACGCGCTCGGCAAGAAGGCGGCCGCCGTCGACGCCGCGATCGTCGGAATCATCGACGCCGTGGAGATCACCGCATGAACGAAGAGGCGCTTCGCGCGCTCGTGCGCGACACGATCGCACGGCTGGACTCGCGCGCGGGCCAGCCAGCCGCGCCGGATTCCTCGTCGCTCATGCTCGGCGGCCCGCACGCGAGCGCATACAAATACGATCTCGCGCCGGCCGACGATCGCTGCGTGATCGAGCCGGGCGTCCAGTGCAATCACTGCGGCTACTGTCTCTCTCACGGCCATTAGTGGGTTCGGTTCTTCTCACCAGGCGTGTGCCCTCGTCGGTTCTCGCGCCTCTCGAAGCACAACACGATCTCGATGTGTGGCCGGGCGACGCGGCGATTCCGCGCGACGAACTGCTGAAGCGCGCCGCCGGCCGTGATGCGCTCATCACGGTGCTCACGGATCGGATCGACGATGGCGTGCTCGACGCGGCGGGCCCGCAGCTGAAGATCGTCGCCAACATCGCCGTCGGCTACGACAACTTCGATGTGCCCGCGATCCGGCGCCACGGCGTGATTCCCACGAACACGCCCGACGTGCTCACGGAGGCGACCGCCGAGCTCACGTGGGCGCTCATCCTCGGGATCGCGCGCCGCGTCGTGGAAGGCGATCGGCTCGTCAGGGCGGCCGGGTGGAAGGGCTGGACGTTCGACTTCATGCTCGGCACCGAACTGCGCGGGAAGCAGCTCGGGATCGTCGGCGCCGGACGCATCGGCCGCGCGGTGGCGGCGAAGGCGCCCGCGTTCGGCATGACGGCCGTGTTCGCCCGGCGTCCCGGCGCCACGCCGCGCGGTCCGGACGAGCGCACGCTCGACGAAGTGCTCGTGACGTCGGACGTGATTTCCCTGCACGTGCCGGGCTCCGGCGCGACGCGCCACCTCATCGACCGCAAGGCGTTCGCGCGCATGAAGCGATCCGCGCTGCTCGTCAACACGGCGCGCGGGTCGGTCGTCGACGAGGACGCGCTCGTCTGGGCGCTGTCGGAACGGCTGATCGCCGGCGCCGCGCTCGACGTCTACGAGCAGGAACCGGCAGTCCACCCCGGTCTCGCCGCGTTCGAGAACGTCGTCCTCGCGCCGCATCTCGGCAGCGCGACGCGCGAGACGCGCACCGCGATGGCCGACCTCGCCGTGCGCAACGTGCTGGCCGTCCTGGCGGGCGGCGCGCCGCTGACTCCGATCGCCTGATGTCCGCGCGCGCGCCCGTGCCCACCGTCATGAGAAGGCTCGCGAAAGCCATCGACGGCCTCGACGAGCCAGCCGTGGAGAAAATCGCGAAGGACCAGCAGGAGGATCCCTTCCAGGTCCTCATCGCGACGATGCTGTCGGCGCAGACGAAGGACGCGGTGACGGCCGCGGCCTCCGCGCGCCTGTTTCGCGTTGCGCGGACGCCGCGATCGATGGCGAAGCTGACGCACGCCGAGATCCGGACGCTGATCTACCCGGTCAGCTTCTACCGGAACAAGGCGGTGCACGTGAAGGAGACGTGCCGCCAGATCATCGAGCGCTTCGGCGGCCGCGTCCCGTCGACGATGGACGAACTGCTGACGCTGCCGGGCGTCGGCCGCAAGACGGCGAATCTCGTGCTCATCCTCGCGCACAGCAGCCAGGAGAACATCTGCGTCGACACGCACGTGCACCGGATCTCGAACCGGATGGGATGGGTGCACACGAAGACGCCGGACGAAACCGAGCACGCGCTCTACAAGGCCGCGGCGCGCAAGTGGTGGCCGATCATCAACCTGTATCTCGTGACCTGGGGGCAGAACGTGTGCCGTCCGGTGTATCCTCTCTGCCCACAGTGCGTCCTCGCGGACGTGTGCCCGAAGATCGGCGTGACGAAGATCGGCAAGTTGGTACGGAGGTCGGGATGAGACAGCTTGCAGCGGCGGTGCTTCTCTTCGCGGCGCTTTCCCTGCCCGCGGCCATGGCGGCGCAGGCGAAGTCGCCTGGCGCCGGGCCGACCATCGTGCTCGAGACCGTCAAGGGCACGATTGAAATCGAGACGTATCCCGAGGAGGCGCCCAAGACCGTCGCGCAGATCGTGGAGCTCGTGAAGAAGGGGTTCTACAACGGCCAGCGGTTCCACCGCGCCGACCCGAACTTCGTCGTCCAGATCGGCGACCCGGTCTCGCGCGACATGAGCCGCATCGACTGGTGGGGACGGCAGGGCAGCGGCAAGCCGATCGGCGTCGCCGAGATCACCAAGAAGCGCAAGAACGGCGTCGGCGCCGTGGGCATGGGCCACTCGGGCTCGGCGAAGGACGCCGACAGCCAGTTCTACATCACGCGGCGCGTCGCGCCGGAACTGGACGGCAAGTACGCCGTGTTCGGCCACGTCCTCAAGGGGCAGGACGTCGTCAACAAGATCCAGAAGGGCGACATCCTCAAACGAGCGTATCTGAAGGACGAGTAGGGCCGCGGATGACAGCCACGGATGAACACGGAAAAACACGGCCGTGTTCGTCCGTGGCCTCAGATCTTCAACCGTGTTTGTCCGTGTGTATCCGTGGCCAGGATCTTCACGATTCCCTTGAGATCGGGATACCGCTCGGCGAACGTGTCCGGGTACTCGCCCGGCAGCGGCTGACCGAGCTTGTTCTTGATCGTCGCCGCCGTGGCGACCGCTTTCGCCGAGAAGTGATTGTTCGCGTACACGTAGGTCTTCTTCACGTCGCGTGACGCCTCTTCCACGTCCTCGACGATCGGCTCCAGCTCCGGCGCTGAATACAGGTAGTTGTAGCGGTCCTCGGACTTCTCGTGCGACCACCACTGGGCGGCGTTCCGGCCGTGCAGCCGCATGTAATAGACCGTCTTCACGTTCGGGTGGCGGTTCTGCCGGATGGAGTCCCTGAACTTCGGCTCGTCGATCTGGACCAGCGCGGCGCCGTACTCGGCGAGCAGCCCCATGGCCTCGACCGGATCCTCGCTGAAGCTCCGATGGCGGAGCTCCACCGCGAGCGCGTAGTCCTTGAAGGCGCGCAGCAGCCACTCGAGATAGGCGCGGGATGACGGCTCGTTCTTGAAGCTCGCAGGGAACTGCGCGAGCAGCGCGCCGAGCTTGCCGGCGCGCGCGAGCGGATCGATCGCGGCGCGGAACGCGTCGACGTCCGTACGATCGAGATCGGCCGGGTCCAGTCCCGTCGCCTTCAGGAACATTTCCGGGTGCGTGAACTTCTGATAGAGCTTCAGCGAGAACTCGAAGCCCGCCGGCGTCCGGCGCGCCCACGCGGCCGCGCTCGCGGCCGAGGGGACGCGATAGAAGCTCGAGTTCACTTCCACCGTGTCGAAGTGCTGCGCGTAGAACGCGAGCTCGTCGAACCCCTTCGGCCGCTTCGCGGGATAGAAGATCCCGTTCCACGTGCCCTCGCCGGCCGGATAGTTCCAGCCGGACGTGCCGACCCGGATGACGCTCACCGTTCGTAGGCCTGCTTGTCGAACCCGAACGTGACCTTCGATCCGCGGATCAGGATCGGCCGCTTGATCAGGTTGGGGTTCTCCACCATCAGGTCGATCGCCTCCTTCTTCGACTTCGGCAGCGGCCGCTCCTTGAAGACGGGGCTGCGCGTGCTGACGAAATCCAGGAACCGGCCGGCCTCGACGTGCTTCTCGAGGAACGCGCGGTCGGGTGGGGTCTTGTTGATGTCGATCTGCTCGACGGCGATCTGCTGCTCGTCCAGGAAACTCCTGGCGTTCTTGCACGTGGTTCAGGTGGGTTTCGTGTAGAAAATCGGCTTCGCCATCCCAGCATTGTAAAATAGTGAGTTCGGATATTCCTGTGCTCACTGTCAACGAGATCTTCCACTCGATTCAGGGGGAGTCGACCCACGCGGGACGGCCGTGCGTCTTCGTCCGGCTCACGGCCTGCGACCTTCGCTGCTCGTGGTGCGACACGCCGTACGCCTTTCACGAGGGGGCGAAGATGACGGTCGAGGACGTCGTGAGCCGGGTGCGCGAGTACGGCTGCGACGTGGTCGAGATCACCGGCGGCGAGCCGCTGCTGCAGAAGGACGTGTATCCGCTGATGCAGCGCCTGCTCGACGAGGGGCGGACCGTGCTGCTCGAGACGGGCGGTCATCTGAGCGTCGACGAGGTCCCCGAAGGCGTCGTCCGCGTGATCGACGTGAAATGCCCGGGGAGCGGCGAATCCGCGCGAGTCCACTGGCCGAACCTCCATCGCCTGCGGCCATCCGACGAGGTGAAGTTCGTGATCAAGGACCGCGCCGACTACGAGTTCGCGCGCGACGTGGTTGCGAAGTACGATCTGGCAGCGAGGGCGGCCGCCGTGCTGTTCTCGCCGGTTCACGGCGTGATGAACGCCCGCGAGCTCGCCGAGTGGATCCTCGCCGATCGCCTCGCCGCGCGGCTCCAGCTCCAGGTGCACAAGTACGTGTGGGATCCCGCCACGCGCGGTGTCTGAGCCGGATGGACGCAGCGAGTGAGCGCAGCGCGTGTAGGGGAGTCCGAGGGGCGAAGCCCCTCGGGTGATAGATGGGGGGCGGGGGTTCGCGGCGTCTCGGGCGGACGTTCGTCGAGGGCACAAAGCGTATGCTCTCGACGTCGTTGACGCATCTGGACAAGCGACGATCGATGAAGCGCGCGGTGCTGCTCTTGAGCGGCGGTCTTGACTCGTATACAGCCGGGGCGATGGCGGCCGCCGACGGGTACGAGGTGTACGCGCTCACGATTCGGTACGGCCAGGTCCACGCGCGTGAGATCGAGGCGGCGCGCCGTGTGGCCGCCGCGCTCGGCGCCGTACGGCATCTCGAGCTCGAGGTCCCGCTCTCGAAGATCGGCGGGTCGGCGCTCGTCGGCGACGGCGACATCCCGAAAGATCGCGCGCTCGACGAAGCCGGCATTCCGTCCACGTACGTGCCTGCCCGCAACACCGTGTTCCTGTCGCTTGCGATGGCGTGGGCCGAAGTCGTCGGCGCCGACGCCGTCGTGATCGGCGTCAACGCGCTGGACTATTCCGGCTATCCCGACTGCCGGCCCGAGTACTTGCGCGCGTTCGAGCAGGTCGCCGCGCTCGCGACACGCGCCGGCGTCGAGGGCCGCAAGCTGAGAATCCTCGCGCCGCTGCTGCGCTTCACCAAGGCCGACATCGTCCGCCGCGGGCTCGCGCTGGGCGTCGATTACGGCCTCACGCTGAGCTGCTACGATCCCTCTCCCGACGGCCGCCCCTGCGGCCATTGCGACAGCTGCCGGCTGCGGGCCAAGGGGTTCGCCGAGGCGGGGGCGGTGGATCCGGCGGTTTAGACGAGCCCGCGGATTACACGGAATACGCGGACAAGACTGGGTTGGCCGCGGATTACGCGGAAAACACGGACAAGACCAGGCCACGGAAGGCACGGAGCACACGGAATACGAATGGCCACTGAGCGGCTCTACTACACCGATCCGTATCTGCGCGAGTTCGACGCACGCGTGGTCGATCGGACGATGCACGAGGGGAAACCGGCGTTGATCCTCGATCGCACGGCGTTCTACCCGACGTCAGGCGGACAGCCGTTCGACGTCGGCACAATCGCCGGCGTGCGCGTCGTCGACGTCCTGGAGACGGACGACGGCCGCCTGCTGCACGTCGTGGATCGCCAGCCGGATGCCGACGCCGTGAAAGGCGCGATCGACTGGACGCGGCGGTTCGATCACATGCAGCAGCATACCGGGCAGCACGTGCTGTCGGCGGCGTTCGATCGCCTGGTGGGCGCGCGCACCGAGAGCTTTCATCTCGGCGTCGACTACTCGACGATCGATCTCGCGCGCGATCTCGGCGCCGCCGACGTCGCGCGCGCCGAGGCCGAGGCGAACCGCGTCGTCTGGGAGGACCGGCCGGTCGGGATCCGCTTTGCGTCGGCGGAGGAGGCAGCCACGCTCGGGCTGCGCAAGGAGTCGAAGCGCGAGGGGACGCTGCGGCTGATCGACGTCCAGGACTTCGATCTGTCCGCGTGCGGCGGCACGCACGTCGCGCGCACCGGCGCCATCGGCATCATCGCGGTGTCGGCGACCGAGCGGTTCAAGGGCGGCCTGCGCGTCACGTTCCTCTGCGGCGGGCGTGCGCTCACCGGGTTCCGCGGCCTGCGCGAGACGGTCGGCGCGAGCGTGCGCGCGCTCTCGGTGCTGCCGGCGGAACTGCCCGCGGCGATCGAGCGGCTGCAGACGGAGAGCAAGGAGCAGCGCCGGCAGCTGAAGGATCTGCAGGCGGCGCTGGCGGCCCACGATGCCGACGTGCTCGCCGCCGCCCCCGAGGACGCCGGCGGGCTGAAGCTCGTTGCCGCGGCGCGCGAGACGTGGGACGCCGCGGCGCTCAAGATCATCGCGTCGCGCATCGTGGAGCGTTCCGGACACGTGGCGGTGCTGGTCGGCGGGCCGCCGGCGGCGCCGATCGTCGTCGCCCGCGCGGCCGACGCACGCATCGACGCTGCCGCGCTGCTGAAACAGCTCGTGCAGCGGCACGGCGGCAAGGGCGGTGGACGGCCGGAGCTCGCGCAGGGCGGCGGGCTTACCGCTTCCGCGGCAGACGTGCTACAGTCCGCGCGCGACCTCCTCGCCAATGGGTGAAGCCCCGCTCCTGCTCGTCGTCGACGACGACCCGTCCATCCTGCTGCTCGTCGACGTGCTGGCGGAGAAGATGGGATTCCGCGTCAAGGCCGTGTCGAACGGCCTCCAGGCGCTCGAACAGTTGCGCGACGGCCTGCGGCCGTCGGTCATCCTGCTCGACATCATGATGGAGCGCATCGACGGCCTGACGTTCATGAACCACCTGCGCGAGATGCCGCGCCTCGAGGAAACGCCGGTGGTCGCGATGAGCACGGCCGCCGTGCTCGAGCGGTACGGTGAACAGCTGCAGGTGAGCGGTACGCTGCTCAAGCCGATCACCAACGCGACGCTGTCGCAGGCGCTCTCCAAGTATCGATAGAATACTGTCGTGTGGCGCTTCGTCGCGCTCCTGATCGCGCTCGTCGCGGGCGTCGCCGCTGCCGTGTGGTACTACCGCACCGCGCCGACCGCCGCGCCGGTGAACGTCGTCCTGCGGAACGACGATCGCTGGCTCGACGATCTGCAGAGCCGATCACCGAAGGACGTCGAAGCCGCGACCGCTGCGCTCGAGCAGCGCGGGACCGCGGCGCTGCCGCTCATCCGGCGCGTGCTGCAGGACACGTCCGCCGATCCCGCGCGGCGCAAGGCGGCGCTGAAGGCCGCCGCCATCCTCGGCCCTCGGGCGGCCGAGGCCATTCCTGACGTCGCGGCGGCGCTCGAAGATCCGCAGTACGCGCCCGAAGCGGGGCTCGCGCTCGGGTTCATGGGATCGGCCGCGGTCGACACGCTGCGCGACGCGCACCGCTCCGACGATCCCGTCGTCCGCCGCGAAGCGCTCCGCGCGCTCGCCAAGCTCCGCGAGCGCGCGTCGATCGATCCGCAGATCGTCGTCCCGCTGCTGCTCGAATCGCTCAAGGACGAGGATGCGGCCGTTCGCCACGTGGCGGTGACGTATCTCGGCATCGTGCGCGATCGTCCCACGGAGGGCGTTCGCGGATTGATCGGCGCGCTGGAGGATCCGCAGGCCGAGGTTCGCGAGGCCGCCGCGCTCGCGCTCTCGAGCTACGGCCTCGACGCCGAGCCTGCCGTGCCGGCGCTCACGAAGGCGTCGACGAAAGACCCCGACGAAGACGTCCAGCGCGAAGCGGCCCGGGCGCTCGTGCATATCTCGGAGCTCAAAGGCAAAACGAATCCCTGATCCTTAATCCCTGATCCTCGAATCCCGAATCCCGGATCCCCAATCGCGAATCCTGCATCCCTGATCCGAATCCCGATTCGGGATCAGCGATACGGGATTCGGGGTGCGCGAATCGGGATTCGAGGATCAGGGATTAAGGATTAGCGATTCGTGTGGTTCGCGAGGGTCTCCACAGCGACGTCGGCGATGTAGTTCACCGTAGAGGCGGGGATCGCGAAACTGTTGGCGAGAATTGAGAACACGAGCGTTTCGCCGTCGCGCGTGCGGACGTAGCCGGAGAGCGCGCGCGCGTTCGAGATCGAGCCGGTCTTGGCTGCCGCGTTGCCTTCGGCCCGCGTGCGTTTCAGGCGCGTCGAGATCGTTCCATCCTTCCCCGCGACCGGCAGCGTCGCGAGGAACGCATCGTGGTGCTTCGGATCGCGGTGCAGGTGCTCCAGCAGCGTGACGATCGTGTCGGCCGTCACGAAGTCATAACGCGACAGCCCCGACCCGTCGGCCTGCACGTACGTGCCGGCCGGAATGCCCCAGGCGCTCAGCGTCTCCGCGACGGCGCGGCGGCCGTTCTCGGCCGAACCGAGGCCGCCCTTCGCGGCGCCGACGGCCTTCAGCAGCGTTTCCGCATACAGGTTCTGGCTGATCTTCATCATCACCGTCGCGATGTCGCGCAGCGGCGGCGACTTCGACTCGATCAGGACGCGGCGCGGTTCGGTCGAGACCTGGAATTCGGGACGGACGAACTCTTTCGGGATGCCGCCCACCGCGATGCCGCGCGCCTGGAGCGCGAGTGTCAGCGCGTGCGCGAAGTAGAGCGGCGGATTCGCGACGGCGACGTCGCGCGTCGCCGTGTCGGCGCCCGCCGCGATGGTTCCGCGCACGTCCAGGTACGGCTTGTCGGGCTGCCGCTCGATCGTGATGCTCGTGGCCGACCCGGTCTCGCCTGTGACCACGTGGTGAATCAGCCCGAGCCCCGTGCTCGGCGGCAACTCGAGTCCGGCGGGATCGCCAGGCATTCCGCCAGGACGAATCGACACCGCTGCGGTGTTCTCGTTGAATTCGAGCGCGCTGACCGGCGCCGCGTACCCCGCCTCGAGGAAGTCCCATGCCCAGCCCTGACCGAGACGGCGATCCTCGAACGCGGTCGCGTCGGCGATCACGCTGCCGGCGATCCGCGTCACACCGGCGGCCTTGAGCCCCGCCGCCCACTCGTCGAACACGGCGTCCGCGCGCTTGTCGCGGCTGTTGATCGTCGGATCGCCGGTGCCGCGGACGAAGAGATCGCCCCGCAGCGTCCCGTCCTCGATCGCCGCCGGCGTTTCGAGTGTCGTCGTGAAGCGGTAGTCCCAGCCGAGCGTGTCGGCCGCCGCCGCCAGCGTGAGGATCTTCATGTTGGACGCCGGCATCATGAGCGTCCGGGGGTTGTGCGCGTAGAGGATGCGGCCGCTGTCGAGCGACTTCACTTCGACGCCCCAGATGCCCTGTTCCATCACGGGCGCGTTGAAGATGCGGTCGAGATCGGCGGCGAGCGCGCGCTCGCGCTTCGACGGGCCCGCCGCCGCGCCGACCGACAGGATCGCGAGCAGCACGGCGGCGGGGACCCTGAGCCTGTCGACGGGTCGCGTCCCGCCGCTACTTGAGCGCGTCGATCGCCTTGATGATGACATCGAACGCCGCGACGTCGATTTTCGCGGCGCTGGCGTCTCCCTCGCGCCTCGCGAAGGCCTCCGTTCCCTTGCGGGCGAAGCTGGCCTTCTCCTGCTTGCCCTCGTCGAACTTCAGCGACGCGGTGAAATCGGGGGTGTCGAGGGCCGGCGCCTTGTCGGCGAAGCCCGTGGCGCGGGTGCCCGTGAGCGCGGCCAGCACCGCGTCGATCTTGGCGACGTCCGCCGGCTTGGCGGCCGGCGTCACCTGCTTCCAGGCGTCCTTGTCCTTCTCGAACGTCCACACCTGGCTGCCGCGCGTGATCTCGAGCCGCGTCGTGTTGAACGCGCGCGCGTCGAACAGATCCTTGATGCGGAGGTCGTCGGCGGGCTTCTTCAACTCGTCGGCAAGCGCGGCCTCGACCGTGAACACCAGCGGCCTCGACAGATCGCGCGCGTAGACGACGCCCTCGCCCGCGCTCTTGCCGATCGCCAGGTCGGCCTGCGCGCTGCCCGCGCCGACGCGCGCCGTGATGACGGGCTTGTCGAGGCCGAACTCCTTGAGCTTGGCCGCGTCGGCCGCGTCCGCGGCGATCGACTTCATCGGCGTGGAGTTCAGGCGGCCGAGGATGCTCTCGATCGCGCTGAAGTCGGCGCGCGCGGTGATCGGCGCGGTGATCAGCCAGTCGGGACCCTTCTTGCCGACGGTGATGGAGTGATCGGCCGTGACCATCTCGAGCCGATCGACCTTGTCGCGATCGAACCTGAGGATCGACTTGTCGCGCAGCTCGAACGGCGACTTGTTGAGCGTCGCCTCGAGATACGACGGCACGAGGAACACGCGCGGCTTCTCGGGCACGCGTGCGTAGAGATCGCTTCCGGTCGGCGTCTTCTGGCCGACGAGCAGCGTGTGATCCTTGCCGCCCTGGCGGAAGCGGATTTCGATGTGCGCCGGGTCCAGCCCGTACTGCTTGAAGTCGGAGGCCTGTTCGTCGACGACCCGCGAGATCTCCATCGACGCGAGATTCGACGTGATGCCGGAGATCTCGGCCTCGTCGGCCGGCACGGCGGCCGGCTGCGTCTGCTGCCAGCGGTCGCCCTGCTTGGCGGCCGTCGTCGACTCACCCTTCTCGGACTTGACCGCGACCTGATCGATCTTGTCCGACTGGATGTCGGGGAAGACCTTCTCCTGTTTCTTCTCGTCCGACGGCGCCCGCTTCGAGTCGTAGTACAGATACCCGCCGAGGCCGGCGGCGAGGACGAACAGGATGAGAAACGAGCGAAGACCCTTCATTGATGATCCGAGAGGCGTCGCCCCTGGGACTCCTCTAGCGTTCGGCATTCAGCATTCGACATTCGTCATTCGGCGCGCTAGCGCCGCCGCCACCAGGTCTGGACGCCGGCGAGGAGGATCAGGCCCGGCACGATCAGCACGGTGATGTAGAAGACGCGCTGCATCTGGTCGGACGTCAGCGTGATGCGCCGATCTTCCGGATCCTTCGGGCGGATCGAGATCAGGTTCTCCTGCTGCGCCAGCCAGTTCACCGAATTCAGGAACAGGTCGCGGTTGCCCTGGATGCCGAGGACGGCGTTGCTCACGAAGTCGGAATCGCCGAACGCCACCACACGCGTCTCGGCCGGCTTGGTCGTATCGCCGTTCTTGGCTGCCGCTTCGGGCGACGGCGGCACCGGCGCCGCCGGAGCGGACACCGCGGACGCCAGCGAGACGGGGCCCTTCTTGTCCCCCTCGGCTTCGTTCAGCGTCGCCGGCTCGGCGCCGGTGAGGCTCTTCAGGTTCGTCTCGGCCCAGCTGCTGCGGCTCGTTTCGACGAGACGCTGCGCGGTGCGTCCGTTGACGCCCCCGTCGACGGGCGACATCGACCGCGCGAGCGGGAAGGCGGTGAGGAGCTGGAAGTTCTCGGTGATCGGGTGCGACGGATAGCTTGCCGCGACCGGCACCGATTCGTCGGTGCCGATGAGCCGTCCCATCCCGCTGACGTCGAGCACGAGGTTGTTGCCCGCCTCGATGCCCCAGTCCTTCAGCAGCGCCTGCAGCCCGACGGGCTGCGGCTGGTCCGGCTTGATGACCGGATCGAGCATCATGAACAACTTGCCGCCGCGCGCCAGGTACTTCTTCAGCAGATCGATCTCCGGGGCGAGGAAATCGGTCTTCGGTCCGGCGATGATCACCATGTCGGCGTCGGCCGGCACGGCGGTCACCTGCGCCAGGACGATCTTGTCCACGAGGAAATTGCCCGACGTCAACGCGCCCGCGATCGCGTTGTAGCCCGAGCGATCGGCGCTCGTCGTGTCTTTCTCGCCGTGTCCCTGTGTGAAGTAGATCTTCGGTTGCCGTCCGGTGATCACTTTGATCAGCGCGTTGGTGAGTTCCTGCTCGCCGTCGGTCGTGGCCTTTTCATTGCGGCCCTTGTAGTCGAACACGATCGTGCCGAGCTGCGTGACGCCGTACCGCTGCGCGATCCCAGGCTGCTTCTCGGGATCGATGTATTGGGTGGTGAGGAGCTTCGACTGGTACGTGTACTGGTCGAGCCGATCGCGGTAGCGCTGGAACTCTTCGCTGCGGGCAAAGACGTTCACGTGAACCGGCTCTTTCAGATCGGCCAGTACCTTCTTGGTCTGATCCGACAGCGAGTACTGTCCGCCGCCCGTCAGGTCCCACCGCTTGTTGTGCCGCGTCGAGAGGTAGTTGATGGCGACGAGAATCCCCATCACCAGCACGATGCTGGCGGCGGCGAGCGTGCCGTACCGCGCCTGGCGGCCCGAGAACGACTGCCCGATCTCGCGCCACTGGCTGAGGATGTAGAGGAGCGTGCAGACCAGGCCGCCGATCGCCAGGCCGTTGTAGTACTGCTGCCACTCCGGCTTCAGGAAGCGGATCGCGACCGCCGCGAACACGAGGGCGACGCCGAGCCAGCCGAGCAGTCCGAGAATGCGCTTCAGCATGGCTCAGCCTCGCCACCTTTCGGTGTCGACCGACTTCGACGTCAGGAAGAGGCCGAGCGTAATGAGACTCAGGTAATAAATCACGTGTTTGGTATCGATGATGCCCTTCGCGAAATCGTCGAAGTGCTCGGTGATGGACAGAAACGAAGTGATCGGTCCGATGACCGGTCCTGCCGAATCGGCGAACCAGCCGATGATCCACAGCATGAGGAAGACCACGAACGTCACGACGCCCGCGACGATCTGGTTGTTCGTCGTGCTCGAGATGAGCAGCCCGATCGAGACGAACGCGCCCCCCATGAGCAGCAGGCCGAGATAGCCGGCGACGAGCGGCTTCCATTCGGGGCGGCCCCAGACGAACAGGATGCCGATGTAGAGCAGCGTGACCGCCAGCATGGCAGCATACAGGCCCAGCGCGCCGATGAACTTGCCCAGGATGATCTCGGCGTCGCTCACCGGCGAGGTCAGGAGGAGCTCGATCGTCCCCGACCGCTTCTCCTCCGAGTACGTGCGCATCGTGATCATCGGCATGATGAACAGGATGATGACCGACGCGTTCTGCAGCACGTACCGGATGACCTGCTGGTTGAGGTTCATCGCGCCGCCGAACTGCGCCATCTGCATGCTCTGCGACACGAACGACCGCAGGTACAGGAAGAAGAACACGCCGAAGGGCAGCATGAAGAAGCCGATGATGATGTAGGCCATCGGCGACGCAAAGTAGGAGCGCAGCTCCCGCTGCGCGATCGCGGCAACGTTACGCACGGGGCGCCTCTCCTTCGACTCGGGCTTCGCCCTCGCTCAGGGCATGGGTCTCCGGGGGCAGTTCCTCCGTCGTCACCTGCAGGAAGACTTCCTCGAGGCTCATGCGCATCGGACGCAGCTCGAGCAGGCCCCAGCCGCGCGTGACGATCGTGTGCGCGAGCTCGCGGCGCACGTCCCGCCCGCGTTCGCTTTCGACCTCGAACGCCCCGGGTGTCGGCCGCTGATCGGCCGGCGCCACGCGCGTCACGCCCGGCACGGCCGCCAGAGCCGCCGCCGGGTCGGCGCCCGCCGCGTCGACCTGCACGTAGAGCGTCTCGGCGCCGCGGAGCCGCGCCGTCAGGTTGTCGGGCGTGTCGACCGCGACGACGCGCCCCTTGTTGATGATGACGACGCGCTGGCAGGTCTGCGCCACCTCGGGGAGGATGTGCGTGCTCAGCACGATCGTGTGGTTGCCCGCCAGGCTCCGAATGAGGTCGCGCGTCTCGATAATCTGCTTCGGGTCGAGACCCGCCGTCGGCTCATCCAGAATCAGCACGTCGGGGTTGTGGATGATCGCCTGCGCGAGGCCGACGCGCTGGCGGTAGCCCTTCGACAGCTTGCCGCAGTGTCGCGACGCCATGTCGTCGACGTGCGTGCGCTGCATGACGGTGTCGACGCGCGTCCGCCGTTCGCCGGAGGGCACGCCCTTGATGCGCGCGACGAAGTCGAGATACTCGCGCACGGTCATGTCGGGGTAGAGCGGCGGGGTTTCCGGCAGGTAGCCGGTCCGCCGCTTGGCTTCGATCGGGTGCGTAAAGACGTCGTAGCCGGCGACGGTGGCGCGCCCTTCGGACGCGGGCATGTAGCCGGTCAGGATGCGCATCGTGGTGGTCTTGCCGGCGCCGTTAGGGCCGAGAAAGCCGAGGATTTCCCCCGGTTCCACCCGAAAGCTCACATCGTCGACGGCGGTGACACGGCCGTACCGCTTCGAGACGTGCTGTACCTCAATCACGCGAGTCTCCGTAATCTGTTAGAAAACTTGATGATATTACGGGCGGCGTCGCCACGACCATTACGACGGTGAAAGGCGCCCCGAAAAAGGCAAGGGTGGCTGGCACCTTTCGCGGAAAGGTGCCAGCCACCTTGCTTGACAGTCGGCCAACATATGAGCTATTGCTCATATATGCAGACGTCATCCCGGAGCCCCGTCGTCGACGCCGCCACCGTGCAGGCCCTCGCCGAGACCTTCCGCATCCTCGGCGATCCCACCCGCGTCCGGATCGTCGACGCTCTGGCGGGCGGTCCGCTCTGCGTGCACGAGATCTCGGATCACATCGGCCTCAGCGAGTCGGCCGTGTCGCACCAGCTGCGCCTGATGCGCACGATGCGCATCGTCAAGGCCCGCCGCGAAGGCCGCTGCGTCTACTACACACTCGACGATCAGCACGTCCTCGATCTCTTCCAGCAGGGCCTGCGCCACGTGAGTGAGGAGCGCGGGTAATGCCGGCCTGCCAGGTCTGCGAGCTGCACGCCGAATCGACGTTCAAGATCGAGGGGATGGACTGCCACGAGGAAGTGGCGATCCTCGAGAAACGGCTGAAGAAGCTGGCGGGCCTGGAAGCGCTCGACGCCGACATTCTCGGCCAGCGCCTCAAGATCAAGTACGACGCGGCGAAGCTGAGCACCGCCGTGATCGCGGAGGCGGTCGCCCAGACGGGGATGCGCGCGTGGCTCGAGCACGAGGAGCCGGTGGGCGCCGCGCCGTCGGCCGCCACGCGCCGCGTGTTCGTCGTGCTGTCCGGCGTGCTGACCGGCGCCGGCATGGCGCTCGAGTTCGCCGGCGTCGATCGCCGCGCCGCGATCGCGGTCTTCGCGCTCGCGATCGCCAGCGGCGCCGTCTACGTCGTGCGGCGGGCGCTGCACGCCGCACGCTCGTTTGCGCTCGACATCAACGTCCTGATGCTGGTGGCGGTCGCCGGCGCGATGGTGCTCGGACAGTGGTCGGAGGGGGCCGCCGTCGTGTTTCTCTTCGCGCTCGCGCAGCTGCTCGAGGCGCGGGCGATGGAGCGCGCGCGCGCGTCGATCCGCGCGCTGATGGACCTCGCGCCGGCGGACGCCGTGGTCCGTGACGCCGCTCACCCCGACGGCGCGCGCCGGGTCGCGGTCGACGCGATCCGCGTCGGCGACGTCGTGATCGTCCGGCCCGGCGAAAAGATCCCGCTCGACGGCCGCGTCGCCGCGGGCGCCAGCCACGTGAACCAGGCGCCCGTCACCGGTGAGTCGCTGCCCGTGGAGAAGCGCGAGGGGGACGAGGTGTTCGCCGGTACGATCAACGGGCGCGGCGGTCTCGAGGTGCGCGTGGAGCGCATCCGCACCGACTCGACGCTGGCGCGGATCATCGATCTCGTCGAGCGCGCGCAGGCGCAGCGCGCGCCGAGCCAGACGTTCGTCGAGCGGTTCGCGCGCGTCTACACGCCCGCCGTCCTCGTGCTGGCCGTGCTCGTCGGCGTCGTGCCGCCGCTCGCCGCCGGCGCGCCGTGGAGCGTGTGGATCTACCGCGCGCTCGTGCTGCTCGTCATCTCGTGTCCCTGCGCGCTCGTCATCTCCACGCCCGTGTCGGTCGTGTCGGCGCTCGCCGCCGCCGCACGCAAGGGCGTGCTCATCAAGGGGGGCGCGCGTCTCGAGCGGCTCGCGCAGGTCCGCTGCGTCGCGTTCGACAAGACCGGCACGCTGACGACGGGCGATCTGCGCGTCGTCGACGTGGCGTCGCTCGACGGCGTGGCCGCGCCGCGTCTGCTGCAGCTCGCGGCGTCGCTCGAGCTTCGATCCGAGCATCCGATCGGCGCCGCCATCGTCGCCCGCGCGCGCGAGGAAGGCGTGACGGTCTCGCCGGTTGACGGCTTCCAGTCGTTGTCGGGGCTCGGCGCCGAAGCGACCGTCGACGGCGGTCATCTCGTGCTCGGCAGTCATCGCCTGTTCGAGGAGCGTAGGCTCTGCACCGACGCGCTGCACGCGCGGCTCGCCGCGATGCCGGCAGACGGCCGCACGACCGTGATCGTCGGCAACAGCGCGCCGCTCGGCGTCATCGCCGTGGCCGATACGCCCCGCACCTCGGCGCGCGACGCGCTGCAGCTGCTGCGCGAACAGGGCATCGTCCACGTCGCCCTGCTCACGGGCGACCACGAGACCGCGGCGAAGGCGCTCGCGGCGTCGGTCGGCGTGGACGAAGTCCGCGCCGGCCTGCTGCCGGCCGACAAAGTGGACGCCGTCGAGTCGCTGCGCGCGCGCCACGGCACTCTGGCGATGGTCGGCGACGGCATCAACGACGCGCCCGCGCTCGCCGCCGCCGACGTCGGCATCGCGATGGGCGCGGCCGGCACGGACGCCGCGCTCGAGACGGCCGACGTCGCGCTGATGGCGGACGAGCTGCTGAAGATTCCCTACGCACTGCGCCTGAGCCGCGCGACCGCGCGGAACATCCGCGCGAACATCGCGTTCTCGATCGCGCTGAAGGCCGCATTCATGATCCTCGCGGTCTTCGGCCTGGCGACGCTGTGGATGGCGGTCGTCGCCGACATGGGCGCGTCGCTCATCGTGATCGCCAACGCGCTCAGACTGCTTCGAGAGTGACGGCCTGCCGGCCGTCGCTTGGGGTCAGGCCTTGCGATTCGTAAAGAAGTGCTGATCGACGAATTCGTCGATCGCCTGCTGGTCGGCCGAGTCCATCCGCTCGAACTGCAGCCCCATGCCGACGCGCCGATCGCTCCACGCGACGCGGCAGTCGGCCTCGACGTCCACCTTCGATCCCGGCAGCCGGAACCGCACGCGCACTTTGGCGTGCTGGTCGAGCGGGCTCATCGTCCGGATCGCGACGCCCCCCTTGCTCAGATTCAGCGTCAGCGCGGCGGCAATCGTGTTGCCGAAGCGGTACGCGACCGGAATGCCGAGCACGACGCGCGGGCTGCCGCGGCGGTTGAAGTTGTCGGGGAAGAGGTGCGGGGCGAGCGACGGCAGAATGTTCTGCACGGCGCTGTATTCGTTGACGTAGCCCGAGACGCCAAGCGCCGCGAGATCCTTGACCTCGGCGGCATTCGCGATGGTGCCGCTGAAGACGAGGATCGGCAGCCGCCCGCCGTCGATCTTGCGGATCGTCCGGACCAGTTCGACGCCGCCCGCGTGGGGCAGGCGCAGGTCCAGCACGACCAGGTCGGTGTGCGCCAGGTCGTCCCGCAGGTGGGCGAGCAATTCCGCCGCGCCCTTGACGGCCACGGCCCGGTGCCCGGCGCCCACGAGCGCCGTCGTGAACCGGTCGCGCACGAACGCGGTGTCGTCGGCGACGATGACGGTCTTGTTACTCACGGGCTTTGATTGCGCAATTTATCAGGTTCTCGCTATAATCCGAACTTCTATCGCCGCGTAGGAGCGTGTATGGCCACCTGTCCCGAATGTGACGCCGAGATCGAGGTCGATGAATTCGACGTCGACAAGGGAGATTTGATTAGCTGCCCCGACTGCGGCTCGAATCTCGAGGTGACCGGCACGTCCCCCGTCGAGCTCGAGCTCTCGGATGAAGAAGACGAGGACGACGACGACGAGGAGGAGGAGAAGGACGGCGGCGACGACGACGAGTTCGAGGACGACGATCTGGACGACGCCGACGACGATGATTCGGAGAAAGAGGACTGGGACGAGTGAGCCAGGCCAAGGCCGCCGCGCTCGAGGCCAGGCTCGAGGCCCTCGGTTCGGTCGTGGTGGCGTATAGCGGCGGCGTCGACAGCGCGTTTCTCGCGGTGACCGCCGCCCGCGTTCTGGGCGAGCGCTCCATCTGCATCACCGCCGACAGCCCCAGCTATCCCGACCGCCATCGCGATCTCGCGATCGGCACCGCGCGCGCCTTCAGTCTTCGCCATGAGATGGTGCGGACGTCGGAGATCGACAATCCCGACTACCGCGCGAACCCGGCGAACCGCTGCTACTACTGCAAGCACGAGCTCTATTCGCGGCTGACGGCGATCGCCCGCGAGCGCGGCTTCGCGGCCGTCGTCGACGGCAGCAACGCCGACGATCGCGGCGATTACAGACCCGGCCGCCAGGCGGCGCGCGAGTTCGGGGTGATCAGCCCGCTCGACGACGTCGATCTGACGAAAGACGAAATCCGGGAGCTGGCGCGCGACGCCGGCCTCGCGACGTGGAACGAGCCTGCGTCGGCATGCCTCTCGTCGCGCATTCCGTACCACTCCGAGGTGACGGAAGAGAAGCTGCGCACGATCGAGGCGGCCGAGGGCGTGCTTCGCAGGCTCGGGTTCCGCGTGTTCCGCGTCCGCCACCACGACGCCATCGCGCGGCTCGAAATCGGGCGCGACGAGATGGCGCGCGCGCTCGAACCCGCCATCGCCGACGAGATCGACAGATCGCTGCGCGCGCTCGGCTACGCGCACGTCACGATCGACGTGCGCGGGTACCGCCTCGGCAGCCTCAACGACGCGCTCAAGCTGCGTCCGGTGTAAGTGACCAGCCTGCGATCGGCGCGCGCCGCGCTGGTGTGCCTCTTCCTCGCTGCGCATCTCGTCTGGCTGCCGCGGACCCTCGAAGATCTCGATTCGGTCAACTTCGCGCTCGGCGTGCGCGAGTTCGACGTCGCGAAGCACCAGCCGCATCCGCCCGGCTATCCCGTCTACGTCGCGCTCGCCAAGGCGTCAACGGCCACGCTGCGCCTCATCGGCGTGGAGGCGCCCGCGCCGCGCGGGCTGGCGATCTGGAGCGCGATCGGCGGCACGCTGGCGTTGCCGGCGCTCTTCGCGTTCTTCCGCCGCCTCGAGGCCCGCGACAGCGTCGCCGCGTGGATGACGCTTGCCGTCGGGGCCTCGCCGCTCTTCTGGTTCACGTCGCTGAGGCCGCTGAGCGACATGCTCGGCTTCGGGGCGGCGATGTGGGTGCTGGCGCTCGCGTCGGGCGCCGCGTCGGCTCGCGCGATCACCGGTGCGGCGCTGCTCGCCGGGCTGGCGATCGGGATTCGATCGCAGACCGCCGTCCTCACGCTGCCGTTTCTCGCGTACGTCCTGCTCGCGCGGCGCAGCGCGGCGTCCACGGTTTGGGCTGCAGCGGCGTTCGCCGCCGGCCTGCTCGCGTGGGGCGTTCCGATGCTCATCGCGAGCGGCGGCGTGTCGTCGTACCTGCATGCGTTGACCTTCCAGGCAGGCGCCGATTTCGAAGGCGTCGTGATGCTCTGGACGCACCACACGAAGCGCGACGTCCTCAACGCGCTGCTGAATACGTTCGTCTGGCCGTGGGACTGGCGGGTCGGCATAGGCGTCTGCGTGCTCGCCGCGATCGGCGCGGCTCGCCTGGCCTGGCGATCGCCGCGCGCGGTGGTCGCGCTCCTGGCCGCGTTCGGGCCGTACGCCGTGTTCCACCTGCTCTTCCAGGAAACGGTGACGACGCGCTACGCGGTCCCGCTCGTGCCCGTCGTGGCGTATGCGGCGCTGGCGGCGCTCGAGGGACTGCCGGCGCGCGCGATGCAGGCCGCCGCGGTCGGCGTCGCCGCGCTGTCGCTCGCGTCCGCGATCCCGGCGTCCTCCCGCTACGCGCGCGAGGGGGCGCCGATCTTCCGGGCCTTCGACGACATGGCCGCCACCGCGCACGGCGGCGATCGCGTGGACGTGATCGCGATGCACGCCATCGCGAAGCGGCCCGCGGAATGGTCCGCGCCGATTCTGCCGGCCCGCGTCGCGCTGGCGCCCCACGGGCGCGAATGGCTCGCGCTCATCGACGTCTGGAAGGCGAACCCCGCGGCGAAGGTCTGGTTCGCCGCGGATCCGGTGCGAACGGATCTCGCGCTCGTCGATCCTCACGCGCGCGAGATCGCGCGCGCCTACACGTGGGGCTTCACCGAGCTGCCGTTCGTCGGCGGCGCGCGTCCCAACGACATCGACTGGCTCCACATGCAGCCGCCCGGCTGGATGCTCGATCGCGGATGGTCGCTGACGGCCGAGGTCGGCGGCATCACCGCGCGCGACAGGACAGGACCCGCGGTCGCGCCCGCCATCGCGTGGCTCAGGCGCAGGCCCGATGCGCTGACGGTCGTTCTCGGCGGACGGCACATCGGCGCCGGCACCGCCACCGCGACCGTGCGCCTGAACGGGTCGCCGATCGAGACGTTCCCGGTCGCGCCGGGGTTCTTCACGCGGATCCTGTCGATTCCGGCGGGCGCCCTCGCCGGCGACGCGCCGTATCAGCCGCTCGACGTCGCGTCGATCGGCGAGCTGTCGCTCGAGCAGTTCGACGCGCAGCCGCCGGGCGTGCCGATGTTCGTCTACGATCGCGGCTGGCACGAACCCGAGTTCAACGTCTCGGAGAAGCGCGCGTGGCGCTGGACGAGCGAGCGCTCCAATCTCTGGATCCGCCCGGTGGGCCGGCCCGTGACGCTGCATCTGCTCGGGGAGAACCCGCTTCGTTATTTCGACGCGCCGCCGCACGTGCGCGTGACCGTGGGCGGCAAGGAGATCGGCGCGTTCGATCCCGCCGGCGACTTCGACCAGACGATCGTCGTGCCGCCCGACCTGCTCGAGGCGGCCGGCGGCGCGGTCACGATGGAGTCGTCGAAGTTCTTCGTGCCCGGCGGAGGCGGCGACCAGCGTCACCTCGCGCTGAGGGTATATCGTCTCAGTGTCGAGTAGCAGACCGCCGGACCGCGCGGCCTGAATGGCGAATGTCGAATGACAGACTGGGAGCGCTTCGCCGCACGCGAACCCTACTTCGCCGCCGTCACCGACACTGATTTTCTGCGCGTCAATCTCACGCCCGAGCACGAGCGGCGCTTCTTTGCGAGCGGGGAATCGCTGGTCG
>Ga0066903_100000760_pt1 | contig 21605 bp, 14 predicted proteins | sample PanSoiMetaGPlot1_FD_67491 | JGI IMG/M metagenome (GOLD analysis project Ga0066903, IMG submission 67491) | Tropical forest soil microbial communities from Panama analyzed to predict greenhouse gas emissions - Panama Soil - Plot 1 (version 2) | ecosystem: Environmental > Terrestrial > Soil >... | reverse complement strand
CGACTTCGCGGGCAGCGTCCACTACAACTTCCCCGGCAACTTCGGCGACGTGCATGCCGGGATCTACAACGGCGACGGCTACTCCAAGGCGGATGCCAACGACCAGAAGGCCTTCCAGATCCGGGCCTCGCTGCGCCCCGTGCCCAACGGCGGGATCATCAAAGGATTGCGGCTGACCGCCTTCTATGACGCGGATCACTACGCCAAGGACGACGAGCGCACCCGCTTCGTCGCCAACCTCTCGTTCGAGCACCGCTACGTGAACGGCGCGGTGGAGTACCTCGACGCGCACGATCAGCCCACCGCCGCGGCTAAGGACGTCCACGGACAAGGCTACTCGGTCTGGATCACGCCGCGCTCGAGCAAGGGGTGGGAAGGCCTGCTGCGCTACGACAACCTGAAGCCCGACACCGACGTCGATGCCCGCAAGCAGAGGAAGGTCGGCGGGATCGCCTACTGGTTCCCGGTGCAGAAGCCGGCGGCGGTGTCGCTGCTGCTGGATTATGAAGCGGTGAGCTATGACGAGGCCCTGGGAAAGCCGGACGAGAGGCGCTACGCCCTGCACTCGCTGTTCAACTTCTGAGCAACGAACCCGACTCTTCGAGGTGAATGCATCATGCGGATTGCGCGATTCCTGCTCGCTGCCACCCTGCTCGTCGCGGGGACGGCACTGCCCGCCTTCGCCGCGAACCTGCAGATCGACGGGGCCGGCGCCACGTTCCCCTATCCGATCTATTCCAAGTGGTTCGCGGAGTACAACAAGCTTCACCCCGACATCCAGATCAACTATCAGTCGATTGGCTCCGGCGGAGGCATCCGACAGCTGACCAACCAGACCGTCTTCTTCGGCGCCTCGGATGGCCCGATGACCCCCGAGCAGATGCTCGCGGCTCCCGGCAAGATCTTTCACTTTCCCACCGTGCTGGGCGCCGTCGTCCCGGTCTACAACCTCGAGATCCAAGACGAGCTGAAGTTCAGCGGCGAGACGCTCGCCAACATCGTGCTCGGGAAGATCACGCGCTGGAACGATCCGGCGCTGGCCAAGGACAATCCGGGCGTGGCGCTCCCCGATGGGGAGATCACCTTCGTCCACCGGTCGGACGGATCGGGAACGTCCTACATCTGGTGCGACTACCTGTCCAAGATCTCGCCCGAGTACAAGAAGACCGTTGGCGTGGCCACCTCCGTCAATTGGCCGGTCGGGCTGGGCGGCAAGGGCAACGAAGGCGTGGCCGGCCTGGTGAAGCAGACACCGGGCTCCTTGGGCTATGTTGAGCTGATCTATGCCCTGCACAACCAGATTCCCTATGGCTCGGTGAAGAGCCTGGACGGCGAGTTCGTCAAGGCGTCGGTGGAGGCGGTGACCGCAGCGGCGGGCTCTGCGACCGGCAAGATGCCCGCCGACTTCCGCGTCTCCATCACCAACGCTCCGGGCAAAGGCGTCTATCCGATCTCATCGTTCACGTGGCTCCTCCTCTACGAGAACCCCAAGGACAAGCAGCGCTCGAAGATCATGGTCGATTTCATGAAATGGGCTCTTTCGGAGGGGCAGAAGTTCGCGCCGGAGCTGGGCTATGCCCCCCTGCCGAAGGGGGTCGTCGACCTGGAGCTGCCCGCTTTGGCCAAGGTCAAGGTCAAGTAAGGAGCCGAGCCGGATCGGTATGGGTCTTTTTCGCGCCCGCACGCGCACGGACGAAAGCCGCTTCTTCCGCCTGGGGGTGGGAAGCGTGGCGTTTCTCACCATCGCCGTCGTCGTGGGCATCGCCCTCGTCATGGTGCAGGAGTCGCGCCTCTCCATCCAGAAGTTCGGGTGGTCGTTCTGGAGGACCACCCGCTGGGATCCGGTGGCCGGGGAGTTCGGCGCGCTGCCGTTCCTGTGGGGGACGCTGTTCTCCTCCTTCCTGGCCCTGCTGCTCGCAACACCCATAGCCCTGGGCATCGCGGTTTTCCTCTCCGAGCTCGCCCCCTTCCGCTGGAGACGGCCGCTGGTCTTCCTCACCGAGCTGCTGGCCGCCATTCCCTCGGTCGTCTACGGCATGTGGGGCATCTTCGTCCTGGTTCCCTTCGTGCGGGCGCTGCAGCTCCACACCCCGGCCTGGCTCGCAGCGACGCCGTTCTTCAAGGGTCCGCCGCTCGGCATCGGGCTGCTGGCGGCCTCCTTGGTCCTGGCCGTGATGGTCATTCCGTTCAGCGCCAGCGTCGCCCGGGAGATCCTGAAGTCGGTTCCCTTCACCCAGAGGGAGGCGGCCTATGCCCTCGGGGCCACGCGCTGGGAAGCGATCCGGATGGCGCTCTATTACGGGCGGACCGGCATCATGGGCGCGATCATGCTCGGGCTGGGGCGCGCTTTAGGCGAGACGATCGCCGTGACGATGGTCATCGGCAACAATCCGCAGATTTCCCTGTCGCTCTACGCGCCGCAGTACACCATGGCCTCCGTCATCGCCAACGAGTTCACCGAGGCCGCGGACAATCTCTATCTCAACGCGCTCGTGGAGATCGGCCTCGTCCTGCTCATCGTTACCGTGCTGATCAACGCCCTCTCGCGGCTGCTGATCTGGCGCATGAGCCGCGTCCGCACGGCGACGCCGCAACCGGCGGCCTCCCCGGTCGCGGCGGGTGCGTGAGATGAGCTCCGTCCGGCTCCTGCGCCGCAAGATCACCTCGCATGCCTTCGTCGGCTTCTGCGCCCTGGCGGTGGCCGCGGCGCTCGCTCCCCTGGGCTTCATCCTCTTCTTCCTCCTCAGCCGCGGATTGTCCTCGCTCGATTTCGCTTTCTTCACGCAGATGCCCAAGCCGGTCGGTGAGGCGGGCGGCGGCATGGCCAACGCCATGGTGGGCACGCTGATTCTGATCGGCATGGCCTCGGTGCTGGGCGTGCCCGTCGGCGTGCTCTCCGGCATCTATCTGTCGGAGTACCGTCGCGCGCCGCTCTCCTCGGCCGTGCGCTTCTGCGCCGACGTGCTCAACGGAGTTCCCTCCATCGTCATCGGGATTTTCGCCTACAGCCTGGCGGTGCTCCCGTTCAAGAGGTTCTCCGCCTTCGCCGGCTCCCTGGCGCTGGGGGTCATGATGATTCCCATCATCCTGCGCACGACCGAGGAGCTTCTCGCCCTCGTGCCGGCCACGCTGCGCGAGGGGTCGATGGCGCTGGGGGCGACGCGCGCCGGCACCGTGTTCCGCGTCATCCTGCCCGCGGCCTTGCCGGGAATCCTCACCGGCTGCCTGGTGGCGCTGGCGCGCATCGCGGGCGAGACCGCCCCGCTTCTGTTCACCTCGCTGAACAACCGCTACTGGTCGACGCGGCTCGATCAGCCCATGGCTTCCTTGACGGTCCAGGTTTACACTTACGCTCAGTCGCCCTACGAGGACTGGCACCGGCAGGCATGGGCCGGGGCGACGGTCTTGATCTTCTCGGTCCTGGTTTTCTCCATCCTGTCGCGCTGGGCGACGCGCCGTCTCGAGCGGATGCACCTGCCATGACCCGCATCACTCTGGCTCCAGGAGAGCTCATGCCCCCCGCCCCCAAGACCCTCGTCAGCGAGCGGGTTCGGGACCAGGAGGCCCCGGCCGGGGATCCCAAGGTGGAGCTGCGCGGGATGAGCTTTCACTATCCGGGCCGACAGGCGCTGCAGGACATCCATCTCACTGTGCCGGAGCACCGGGTGACTGCCATCATCGGCCCTTCGGGATGCGGGAAATCCACGCTCATCAAGTCGATCAACCGGATCGCCGAGATCGGCAACGACATCCGGGTGGACGGAGAGGTCCTCTTCGACGGCAAGAACGTCTACGCGCCCGGCACCGATCTGGTCGATCTGCGGCGCCGCGTGGGCATGCTCTTCCAGAAACCCAATCCGTTTCCCAAGTCGATCTTCGAGAACGTGGCTTTCGGCCCCAGGATTCATCAGGGGCGCAGGCGGTCGGAGCTGGAGGGGATCGTCGAGAAGAGCCTCCGGCAGGCGGCGTTGTGGGACGAGGTGCGGGATCGCCTGCACACCTCGGCCATGGCCCTCTCGGGCGGCCAGCAGCAGCGCCTCTGCCTGGCCCGCGTGCTCGCCGTGGACCCCGAGGTGATCCTCATGGACGAGCCCTGCTCGGCGCTCGATCCCATCTCGACCGCCCGCATCGAGGAGCTGATCGAGGAGCTGCGCAGCCGCTACACGGTGGTCATCGTGACCCACAACATGCAGCAGGCCGCGCGCGTCTCCGATCGAACCGCCTTCCTGCTGAACGGCGCCTTGATCGAAGTGGACCGGACGGAGAAAATCTTCACCAACCCCTCGGACCGCAGGACCGAGGATTACATTACCGGGCGCTTCGGGTAGCGCCGGACGCGAGGGAGCAAGGAGAGCAGCCGGTGGAGCACACCAGCCGACAGTACGAGAAGGAGCTGCAGCAGCTCAAGGAGAAGATCCTGCTGCTGGGCGGGACGGTGGAGCTGATGATCGCCTCCTCCATGAAATCGCTTCTGACGCGGGACTCGGACATGGCGAAGAACGTGATCGCCTCGGATCCCAGGGTCGACGCGATGGAGCTGGAGGTGGATCACCTGTGCGTGAGCCTGCTCGCGCTCAGGCAGCCGGCGGCGTCCGATCTGCGCTTCATCACCACGGCGCTCAAGATCGTCACCGATCTCGAGCGCATCGGCGATCTGACGGTGAACATCGCCGAGCGGGCGGTGGAGCTCAACGAGGAGCCGCCGCTGAAGCCCTACATCGACGTTCCGCGCATGGCCTCGCAGGTAGCGGGCATGGTCCACCAGGCGCTCGATGCGTTCGTCAACCGCCATCCCGGCATGGCGCGCGAGGTGCTCGGCGAGGACGACGCCGTGGACCGCCTGAACGTCCAGCTCTTCCGCGAGCTGTTGACCTACATGATCGAGGAGCCCAAGAACGTCTCGCGCGCGCTACGCATCACCTTCATCGCCAAGTACCTGGAGCGCATCGCGGATCACGCCACCAACATCGCGCAGATGGTCATCTTCCTGTGCGAGGGGCAGGACATCCGGCATTCGCCCGCCGGCCGCGGCTCGGAGGGCAAGGTCTGAACGATCAGTCCTGCGCCGCGCCCGGCAGAGCGGGAGCGCTGCTCGCCCCGCCCGAGGTTCCCTTGCCCGTCGCGACCACCGTCGTCTTGCCCGCGGGCGCTGCGGCGGCTGTCTTGCGCTCCTCGAAGACGACCGATCCCGAGGCGATCGTCATGCGCACCGCGACGTCGGGCAGCGCATCGGGCGTCGACTCCAGATCGAGCGGATTACGGTCCAGGATCACCAGATCGGCCTTCTTTCCCGCCTCGATCGAGCCGACCTCGGCGGACAGCCCCAGGGCGCCGGCCGCGTTCGTGGTGTAGGCGCGCAGCGCCTGCTCCACCGACAGCCCCTCTTCCTTCCGCCAGCCGCTGCGCGTCACCGCCCACTTCATCACCTGGGTCGGCTGGAAGGTCATGGCGGACATCGGCCAGTTGGAGTTGATCGCCACCTTGACCCCGGCGTCCACCAGCGAGCGGTAAGGAAGGGCTTCCTTCATGCGCTCGTCCCCGATCGCTTTCGCCAGGTAGACGCGATAGGGAAAGCGGGTGGGCTGCAGGGAAACGATCCAACCCGATTGAGCGAGCAGCCCCAGCCGGCCGCGATCGCTCCCCTCGACCAGATCCAGCCCGTCCACCCGAAACACGGGGGCCGGCGTCCCCGTCGCGGCGCCGGAAGCCTTGTACTGCTGCGAGGCATCGATGAGCAGATGCACGGCCAGGCTGCCGGAAGCGTCGAGCACCGCTCCTTCGCTGCCCGAGGCCGACTCCTTGAGCACGGCGTCAATCCGATCAGGCGACATGGAGAGCGAGCCGGAGGTCCACGGAGCATTCTTGTAGGCCTGAAAGAGCGCCGCCTTGCCGCTCAGCATCGATCCATCCACCGGGTAGATGGGCGGGCCGACCTGGAGGCGATCGGCGTTCGGGCTCTTGCGCTCGCGGGCGTATGACTCGAGCGCGGCGCGCGCCTCTTCGTTGGCGCCCAGCGCCTGCGCCACGACCCGGATGGGAAGCTCGCCGTCCTTCAGGAGATCCTCGGCGGTCTGCAGGTCGGCCGCCAGAGCCAGCGGGGTGGCGACGGTGGTGATGCCGAAGCGGCCGGCCGCGTCCATGAAGGAGGCGGTCGCCTGGCGGCGCAGCTCAGGCGAAATCTGACCCCACAGCCGGTTCATGGCGAGAAAGACGGGCATCTCGCGCAGCACTCCCGTGGGCTCTCCTTTCGCGTCACGCTCGATCTGACCGCTGCCTTCGGGAAACTCGAGCGTCTTGAGCGCAAGCTTCTCGATGGCCTGGCTGTTGAGCAGGGCCAGGTGATGGTCGAGACTGAGCATGAGAAGCGGATGAGCCGGGGCGATCTGGTCGGCCCACTCGCGAGTGAAGCTCTTGCTTCCATCCATCCGTGCATCGAAGCCCGCCGCCACCAGCCAAGCGCCGCTCTCGACCTTGCTGGCGCTGAGGAAGCTCTGGATGGCAGAGGCAATCTCATCCGGCGACACCATCGGAGTCCCCTGCGGGTCGGTCAGGCGGACACCGTGAAGCGTTTCAAACGTGCCGAAAGGTCCGAATACTTTCGAGTCGATGAATCCCGGCAGGACGGTCTTGCCCCCGAGGTCGATCAGGCGCGTCGTCTTGGCCGCCAGGGCGCGGATCTCGGCGTCGGTGCCCACCGCCGCGATCCGATCCCCGCTGATGGCCACCGCCTGCCGGGCGGCGTGGGAGCCGTCCATGGTGAGCACAATCCCGTTGTATAGAATCATCTCGGGGGCGGAGCTCCTGGCCGCCTCCTCGGCGCGGGCGGTCCCGGCCATCCCGAGGACGCAGACGGTCAAGAGCATTCCCCTGAATGTCTTCGAGCCTCTCATCGATTTCCTCCCGTGGGGTCCTGTCCCGGTTCGAAATCTCCACGCATAGTCTGGCAGGGTCACGTTTCCGGTCTGGCACATTCGCGTCACAGTTATGTGACGACTTGCTGCTACCCTGCGCCGCGTTCAGGACTTAGGGTCCTCTTTTTCACAATTTCGTGACGCATGGACCTCCCTAGAGGAGTCGATGAATGCGACAGATCTTGCAGGGCCGCGCCGCCGTGGCGGTCTTGATTCTCGCGGTTGGAGCCTCCGTCCGGACATGGGCCTTCGATGCGCCGCCCGACCCCGCTGCTCAGCAAGGCGCCCCGCCGCCCGGCGCGGGAGCCCAGAGTCCGCCGGCGGTTTCCTCCAGCGAGGCGAAGCCTCAGGAACCGACCGTCGAGGGACCCAAGAAGCCGTTCGCGGCCGGTGACGGCATCACCTTCGCCTCCTCCGACGGTCTCTATTCGATGCAATTCGGGGTGTACGGCCAGTTCAGATTCCGCGTCTACGACGTGCAGCAGTGGCGCCGCACCGACCGCTCCATCATCACCCCGCCGATTCCGGTGGAGGACATCGGGGAGACGCTGACCACCTTCACCATTCCGCTCCTGCGCGTCTATCTGCGCGGCAACGCCTTCAAGCCCTGGCTCACCTATCGGATCGAGGCGAACCTGGTGGCCAACGACGAGGGGCTCCGGGAGGTCTTCATTCCGGCCGTCGATCCCACCGCGGGATTCCCGGGGGTCAACCTGCGGGCCGGGGCCGAAAGCCTGGACGGACGCACCTTCAAGCTGATGGATTTCTACCTGGACGGACTGCCGCGCCCCTACGCCGGCTTCCGCATGGGCCAGTTCAAGGTCCCCTTCGGTCGGCAGGAGCTGGTCCCCGACCCGCTCCTGCAGCTGCCCGAGCGCTCGGTCGCCTCGAACTTCTTCGCTCCCGGACGCGACCGGGGCGTGATGTTCCGCGGCTCCTCGACCGAGGGGAAAATCGGCTATCAGGCCGGTGCCTTCAACGGGACGGGTCTCGTGCAGGCGCAAAACGTCGACAATTCTCTCGCCTACAGCTTCCGCTTCACCGGCACCTCCGGAGGGCCCTATCTGAGCACCGAGTCGGTGCTCGACGATCCGGAGACCTTTCACGCGCAGGGAGCGGTGGCCTGGTACAGCAACACCCGCCAGACCACGCAAACCAGCGACCCTCTCTCCTTGATCGGCAACATCGAAGATCACCGGCTGGACGCCGACCTGGAATTCTTCTGGCATCGCGCCAATCTGCTGATGGAGTACTTCAGCGAGGAGATCCAGACCGACGACAGCGTGCAGAGCCGCATGGAAGTGATTTGCTTCGGCGCGTTCGAGCAGGGGCTCCTGACGTGCAAGCAGAAGGGCTTCAATGTCCAGGGCGGCGTGCGCCTCGGCGACAAGCATGAGATCGCCGGCCGCTATTCAAGAGTGGATCCCGACCGGGACCTCGAGCAGGACAATCTGATCGAAGCCACGCTGGGCTACACGCTCTACTTCAAGAAGCACGCGCTGAAATGGATGACGACGCTGTCCGCCATCACCTTGCAGGTGAACGCGCCCGGCAGCAGCGGCCTGGCCGTCCAGCGGGGCGATGCCTCGATACCCATCGTGCCGGGGTTTCCGAACCCGGGCGGATTCGAGCCGAAGCTCACCGACGATCACAACAAGCTGTTCATCACCCAGATTCAGTGGATGTTCTGAGCCCGGCGCGGCAGGCTCCGCCGCGCTACTCGCAGCGCAGCGCCTCCATCGGGTCGACGCGGGCGGCGCGCCGGGCGGGCAGCGCGCAGGCCGCGATGGCCACCGCCGCCAGCGAAAGCGCGACGCCCGCGAACGTCAGAGGATCGCGCACCGCCACGCCGTAGACGAGGCTCGAGACGGCCTGTCCCAGGGCCAGCCCGCCCGTCAGGCCCAGGCCAATGCCCACCAGCGCCACGCGCATCCCCTCTCCGACCACCAGGCGCATCACCCCGCGCGGCTGCGCGCCGAGGGCCATGCGCATGCCGATCTCCCGCGTCCTCTGGCTCACGGAGGTGGCGAGCACGCCGTAGATGCCCAGCGCCGCGATGAGCAGAGCGGCGGCGGCGAAGCCGGAGAGCAGCTGCGTGCTGAGGCGCAGCTGCGCCGAGTTGCTCGCGATCCATTCGTCCATGGTGCGCACATTGGCGAGCGCCAGCTCGGGATCCAGCTCGCGCACCTTGCGGCGGATGGCGGGAAGGAGCTGTGCCGGCGGGGCATCCGAGCGCACGACGATGTCCATGAGCGGCCAGACGCGCGCCGCCAGCGGGTAGTAGAGCGATGGCGACTCCTGGTTGAGCGCCAGGCTGCGCACGTCCCCGACGACGCCCACCACGGTGAAGGCCGTGGCCCGATCGGCCGAGCGCACCAGAGCGCGCCCGATCGGGTCGCCGTTCCCCCAGAACTTCCTGGCGGTTGCCTCGCTCACGATGGTGACGTGCGCGGCAGGGCCGTCCGCATCGGTGAAATCGCGCCCGCGCAGGAGCGGAATGCCCATCGTGCGGAAGTAGCCGGGGCTGGCGCTGCGCCAGTCGATGGGCACGGCCGTCTCGGGTGGAAGCACACTGGGGCCCGAGGCAAGCATCGGGTGGCGCGCGTAGTTGCCGGCGCCGAAGGGAATGCCGCTGGAGACGGCCACGCCCCGCACGCCCGGCAACACGCCGAGCGCGTCGAGCAGAGCGCGATAGAACTGCGGCGCCTTGTCCTCCAGGGGGTATTTCGAGGGGGGCGGCGCGAGCTGGAAAGTGAGCATGCCATGCGGGGTGAAGCCGATGGGCACGTGCTGCAGATTGGCCAGGCTTTGCAGGAGCAGGCCCGCGCCGATCAGCAGGATGGTGGCCAAGGCGATCTCGGCGGCGGCCAGCATCTTGCGCAGGCGGGCCCGCATCTCGCCGGCCGATCCGCGCCCGCCTTGCTTGAGGGCATCGCCCAGATTCGCCCCCAGAGCGCGCCAGGCCGGCGCCAGCCCGAAGAGAAGCCCGGTGAGCAGCGTCAAGGCGCAGGCGAACAGGAGAACTTCGGAGTCCACCTGCACGGCGGAGACGGGCAGCAGATTGGGCGGCAGCGCCGCGTTGATGGCGCGCACGGCGGCGAAGGCGCCCAGGATGCCGCAGGCTCCTCCCGCCGCCGCCAGCACACCGCTCTCCACCAGCAGCTGGCGCACCAGCCGGCCTCGTCCGGCGCCCAGGGCCGCGCGCACGGCCAGCTCGGTGCGGCGCGCGACCGAGCGGGCCAGCAGGAGATTGGCGATGTTGGCGCAGGCAATCAGGAGCACGAAGACCACCGCGCCCAGCAGCATCCACAGGGCGGTGCGCAGCTGGGTCCCCACGAAGGTGTCGGTGAAGGTGACCAGCCGGATCCCCCAGTCGCGCACTTCCGGATACTGCCGGCCGACCGCGGCGGCAATCCGGTCCATCTCAGATTGCGCCTGGGTCAGCGTCACGCCACCCTTGAGGCGCCCGACGACGAGAATCAGGTGATTCAGACGAAGCTCGCGGCCGGGATCGAGCGTCAGCGGCGTGAAGACTTCTCCGGCAGAGAACAGGCCCAAGGCGGCGGGAGCGATGCCGACGATGGTGGTGGGCGTGCCGTTCAGGTTCACCGTGCGCCCCACCAGCGAGCGGTCGCGGCCGAAGCGCCGGTTCCACAGCCCTTCGCCGATCATGGCCACGCTCGCCGCGCCGGGCTTTTCCTCGGCCTCCTCGAAGGCGCGCCCGGCCACCGGCTGCACGCCGAGCAGGCGGAGCAGCGACGGGCTGATGCGGTTGCCCGAGAGCTGCTCGGGCTCGCCGCCCCCGCTCAGCGTCATGGTGCTGAAGCCCACCGCCGCCATGCCATCAAGGCTGCGCGCCTGCTCGCGCCAGCTCAGGAAGTTGAGCACCGACGCGGCGAAGACGGGAAGGTTCAGCTTGTCGTTGCGCTCGGCCACCTGCACCAGGCGCTCCGGCTGGCCGAACGGAAGAGGACGAAGGATCACGGCGTTGACGACGCTGAAAATCGCCGTGTTGGCGGCGATCGCCAGCGCAATGGTCAGGACGACGGTGGTGGTGAACAGCGGCGTCTTGGACAGGACGCGCAGGGCATAGCGGGCGTCGTTGAGCATGAGGCTTTACTGCCCCTCAAGGGTCGGCCGCCGGCCTCCGGACGTGACGCGCACGCTGTCGATGCCCACGTCCCACACCTGGAAGTACCAGAAGGTGTCGGGATCGGCAAAGGGAAAGCTCACGCGCGTGACGTTGCCAAGGACCGCATTCCAGGCCTGGTCCTGCGTGAATCCGGCGCAAAACCCGCGCACCGTCCAGCCCGCCGGAAGGGTGAGCTGATCCGAGGGGACCTTGAAGTCGTAGGAGTGCCACCCCGTGCCCGGGCGGGGAACCGACTTGGCTCCCACCCGGTAGGCCTCGCAATCATCGGAAGGATCGTCGGGCGTTCCCATGTCGCTGCCGAGCACCAGCGAGATGGGGCGTCGATTGTCGACGCCGATTTCGGCCGCGAACACCTGAACGTCGAGCCCCAGCGCGGCGACCCGCCTGCTCCGGTAATCGCCGAGGAAGGGAGAACCGGCGGGACCGACGAACATCGGAGTCGGGACCGCCGTGTCGAGCTGCGGGTTGCGCAGGTAGGAGCCGGGACTTCCCCCGTCCGCCACGATTTCATCCAGCGTGCCAAGGCGCCATGTCGCCTCGGCCAGGGTGCCGTCGAAGGTCTCGGTCACGGTCGTCATCATGGCCGCCTGCGACCGACCCGCGCAGGTCGCCGACACGATTAAGATGCCAATCCCCTTCTTCCATCCCTTCATCCACCGCATGGTCCCCTCCCGTTCGTTGCATGGCCACGGAAATTTTCGTGGAGAACCGGCAGCCTACACCGGCTGGCAGCGACAAAAAAGCGCAGGCGTGCCGCCGCAACGCCGCCGCGATGGCCCTGCCTGGTCGAGTAGTCGCGAGCCTGTATCAGGATTGTACGACTCGGACGTGGTATTGGGTTCAGTCCCCGACGATGGGACAGTTGACGAATCCGTCGATGAGCGGCTTGCCCGTGGGTCCGACCAGGGAGCGCAGGGGCGAGTATCCCTTCTCCCCGGGGAGCTCGCTGGGGTGAAGAGGTCCCAGCCGGGAGAGCGGCAGGCGAGCAGGATCACCGCCGGTTGGTAGCGTCTCCAGAACCATGCGCGAGACCGGGGATTGATCCTCCGCCCAGCGCAGATGCTGTTCGAAATAAAGGTAAGGAGCGCGCCGGCCTCGATACCAGGCGTAGCGCAGCGTCGCCGCCCCTTCGCGTCCTTCCGCTTTGTGGCGGGCGCTGCTCCCATCCGGAACGATGGGTCCGTTGAGCAGCGCCCCGGTTCGCTCCGCCTGGTAGCCGGACTTTGGATCCCTGAGGAGCTTCTCCACGCTCTCCAGGTCGCGCAGGGAATTGTCGGCTTTGAAACCGTTGGGCACGGTCACCTTCCAGATGTCCCAGAGGTCCGAATAGCCCGGATCGCCCGGGGCGACTCCCACCACCGGGAACTGGGTCAGGATGTAGTTTCCCGCCTGATCGTAGAAGACATAGAAGCGCGCGGGCCGCGCGGGCTGGACATCCAGATCGTAACAATGAGCCCGTGCCCCGGAGGCGCCGGCGAGATCGACCAGGAAGGGCGGCGCGTCGAGCAGGATCGGCTCATTGGGCTTCGGCAGACTCGGCATGGCGCTTCGCCGGAAGTGCGTGGCTGCCCGATCGGAGAAGCGGTCCACCTGGAGAAGCGGAGCGTCGAAGCCAAAGCTGGCGGCCGCAGGCGAGGCCGCGGCTTTCGGGAGCGCACCGCCCTCGGGCGTTTTCCCCCACGCCGCGCCCCAGGTCATGAGGGCGGCCAGCACCGCGGCCAGCGCGGCGCGCGCGCGCCACGGCGCTCTCGTGCGCTCCGCCCGGTTCATGCTTCGCCCATGCAGCAACAGGACCCCCTCAAAAATCGAGCCGGAAGCCGAAGCGGACGCTGCGCGGCGCTTCCAGCTGCAAAGCCTGGCCGAAGCCCGGGTTGATCCCGGCGCAGCCTGCCGCCAGCGCATCTTCCAGGTGGGCGGGACACTGGGCGAAGCCGGGATAAGCGGGAGCCTGGAACGTCTCACCGTACTTATTCAGCGTCACCGTCTCGCTGCGCAGAAAGGCATAGAGCTGATCGAGATTCGCGAAGCGACCCTGGAAGGAGGAAGCCCAGGCGTTCCATTCGTGACGGTCGAGCGCGCCATCGCCATTGCCGAAGGCGGTGTCGACATACTCGAGCAGCGGCTCGCCCCGGCCGATGCGGCTGCCGTCCGGCGGCGAGAAGATCACACCTCCCGCTCCGTCGGGAAAAGGACCCGACCACAGTCCGGTGGCCAGAAACTGCTGGTCCACGGCGACGGGCTGCTGCGAATTCAGGGCGTTAAAAATATCGAGGGAGAGCGACATCTGGAGCTTGCCCGTGTCCTTCAGGTGATAGGTCATCGACAGGTCGACCGTCTTGCTGGAAGGAAGCCTCCCGGCGGTGCCGCGGCGGAGGAGGAACAGGGGGCCGAGGAACGGTGTCGAGCCGCCCGTGGGATCGGTCGTGGCGCTGAAGGGGGAGCCGGTGTTGAAGCGGAAGGTCCCGCCCGCGGTGAAATTGGGCGAGACCTGGAAGTTCCCGTAGAGCTTCACCTGGTGGCGCTGGTCCTGCGGCAGCGGCCCGTCGGTGTTGACGACCAGCGCCGGAACGTCGAAGGCTTCGGTCAGGTTCGGATCTCTCTCCTCGGTCTCGACGAAGTAGCGTCCCCGGTAGTTCCCTTCCGTGGTCGAGTGGAGGTAGGTGAAGTTGAGCCAGACCTTGTCCTTGATCCGTCCGGAGAAATCGAGCTGCTGTCCGCGAAAGCGGCGCGTCGCCTTGGGAAACCCGCCGAAGCCCAGGCGCTCCAGGTCGGCGTTGTCCACCTCGCACACGGAGCCCGGCGCGCAGCCCGCCATCTGGGCGAAGCCGGGCTGCTGGGCCGGATCGCTGCTGCCGGGAACATAGGCGGGATTGATCATGTCGGTGTTGGCCGGATCGACGTAGAAGCGGTAGGGCCCGCCCGGATTGCCGATGATGAAGTTGGTTCCCAGATCCAGGCTCATGTCCTCGATCGCGCTGCCCAGATCACGCTTGATCAGCTTGACGCCCCCCTTCCACCCCTGCAGGAACTCCCAGTCGTAGCCGACCACGGCCTCGTCGGTGTAGGCCCCTTTCAGCTGCGTGTCGACGGGGGCGCGGAAGAGCGAGCCCGAGTCGACGATCGTGTCGGGGTAGAGATCACTGTAGCCACCGGTGGCCACGCCCAGCGACGAGTGCACTTTGTCGGTCAGATCGAAGGCGTTCTTGTTGGGATCGGTGACCAGGTCGGCGCTCTCGAAATCCCAGCAGGTCTTGTGGAAGGCCGAGCCCGCGTCATAGACCGGATCGTTCGACGGGCAGATGCCGGTATGGCGGATGTCGTTGAGGAATCCCGTCTGCGACCAGTTCTCGGCCCGGTACAGACGGGTCGAGGTGATGCGTGGGCTGAAGGCCCGGCTCACCACCTGCATCGGAATGGAATCGTAGTAGCGTCCCCACGAGCCGTAGAGCTTGGATCGTCCTTCTCCGACCACGTCCCACGTGGCGCCGAAGCGTGGGGCGAGCTCGCCCGCCGCGCTGCCGAGCAGATTCCCCTCCCCGTCGAGGATATTCTGCCGCTCCCAGCGCAGGCCGAGGTTGAGCGTCACCGGCCCGGCCGGCGTGAAGGTGTCCTGCAGGAAGAGCTGCGAACTGCGGGTTGCTCCGTCGGCGGCGATCTGTTCCCCCCAGGGGCGGCAGTTGCCCTGCCCGTCTCCCCAGCAGCGCCGCACGCCCAGAATGGAGGTGGGCGCGTGGAATGGATCTCCCAGCGGCGAGGTTACCGGCAGCCACTCGAGCGACATACCGGTGCCCCAGCCGTAATCGAGCGTCTGATGGTAATCGGCGCTGTCGAACTCCAGGCCTCCCTTGACGTCGTTCTTGGGCAGGAGGCTCTCGAAGGTCACCTTGCGGTAGGCGCGCCTCGCTTCCATATCGCCCGAATAGGGATACGGGCCGAAGCGGAGGCTCGGCTCGCCGAAAGTCGACGAGGCGGTCAGCCCCTCGGAAGAGCCGAGACAATAAGGATCGCTGATGTCCTTGCAGCGCGCCCGTACCGAGGGCGGTGAGTTCTGGCGCGTGTCGCCGATGGGATAGATCTCCTGCTGCTGCTCGGTGGGGTTGACGTCGTTGCGCTCGTTGTGGAAGCCCAGCTCGCCGCTCAGGATCAAGCCTCCATTGTTCAGGATCGCCTGATAGCTGAGTGAGCCGTCGGTGCCGCCCCCCTTGACCTGGTGGTCGCCCCCCTCGCCGCCCAGCTCGTCGCGCAGGTTCACCTCCGAAGGATCGGCGAAGATGGAGGCGACCAGCCGATGGTTGGTCAGGACCTGCCAGGTCGTCTTGAAGAAATAGCGCCGCTCGTCCTCCGTGTCCTCCGCTTCCTGGCGCGAGAAGATGTCGCCGAAGCGCTGCGCCGCCGTGTGGGAGTTGTTCGCTCGCGAGTAGCCGGTGTAGAAGAACAGCTTGTCCTTGATGAAATAGCCCCCCAGGCTTCCCGCGATCTCCTGCGTGTCCGGAGTGGGCAGCTGCGTTCCGAAGCCGGTCTCCTTGGGCTCGGCGGTGAGCGAGTCGGGCGCCAGGTAGTAGGCCAGCGAGCCGGTGAAGGCGTTGCCGCCGGTCTTGGTCTCGACGTTGATCACGGCGCCCTGGGCACCGCCGTACTCCGCCTCATAGCCTCCCGACTTGACCTGGATGTTCTTGATGATGTCGAAGTGGAGCTGGGTGCCCGGCTTGCCCGATCCGATGGACGTCGTGTTGATACCGTCGACGTAGTAGCTCGACTCGAGACCGGTCGAGCCGTAAGCCGCCACGCCCCCGGTGCCGTCGTTCGTGGAAACCCCTCCGGCGAGCTGGACGACGTCGGTGTAGGAGCGCCCGGTGGGGAGCGACTGCAGGCTTTCCGAGGTGAACAGCTCGCCCAGCGCGGTGCTGTGCGTCTCCACCAGCTTCTCGCTCGTCCCCTCGACCTTGACCTTCTCGACGAACACCGAGATGGGAGGCACCTTGGTCAGGAGCTTCTCGCGCACGCTGAACGGCGCCGAGCGGATGGGAAGGCCGCCGGCGAAGGTGACGCTGATGATGTATTCGCCCACCGGCACGTCGGCGAAGTGGTATTCGCCATGCGCGTCGCTCATCGTCCCGCGCGGCGAAAGCAGCGGCGCCCCCGACATCGAGACGACCGCGCCGGGAATGGGTCCCTTGTCGTCCACCACCGTCCCCCCGACCGTCCCCGTCGGCGCAGCAAAAGACAACGGGGAGCGGGCGAGGAGAAAGAGAAAGCACGCAAGTCCGCGAACAGACTTCAGGCATTGTCTGGTCATCGCCACTCCGGTTTGGGACGGCCAGAAGCCAAGCAGGAACTAGGGACAGGCTGGAACGACACGTGGGATGCCGTTGCTGCCGGCTCCCGCCGTGCCTTCACCGCAAGAATTCCCGGCGCGCACCAGGTAGAGGAATGCCCGCGTCAAGGCCGGTACGGTCGCATCGCTCGAGCTGGTACCGGGCAGATTTCCCTGGAAGCAGGAGTACCCGGGAGCCGCGCCGGTGTTGGGCCCCTGGGTGGCCTGGATCACGTCATAGAGCGCGCTCGTGCCGCCGAGGCTCGATGGTGCACTCCAGCCGAAGCCGGTCAGTGTGCTGAAGACCAAAGAGGTCGCCTCTCCTGGCAGAGACCACGCGCTGGAGTCGGACGGGTTGCAGTCGCAGGCGGGGGCATGACCGTCGCCGTCCGTGTCGCTGTTGTCGCCGAAGTTGTAGACGCCCGGGCAGAGATCCGACTCATCCGCGATGAAATCGCCGTCGGCGTCGGGAGAATACGAGATCGTGCCGTCGGGATTGAGGGTGAAGAAGCCGATGACCTGGCGGCTGAGCAGGCCGATGAACGGGTTGCGCTGGGCGCTGAAGACGGGGATCTTGACCGGGGAGGCGATGCGCACGCCGGCGCCGTCGGACAGCGCCGTCTCCACGTCCCACGCGACGTTGTTGCCCAGGCTTCCCTTGTTGACCGCATCGAGGGTCGACTGATAGGAGCCGGTCGATCCGGAGCTGGTGAACTTTCCGGCGTGGGTGTTCCCCGAGGGGACCGCGAGAGAGAAATTCACCACCCCACTGCCGAAGTTGTCGATCTGGTTCGCCGCCCCGATGGCGTTCGCGGTGCCCAGATCCGTGTCGTTCTGGGGGCCGTTGGCCGAGAGGATGCCGTCGCGGGTGGTGGGGTTGCGCACCGCGAACAGGCCTACCCAGATGTTGGACGCCGAAGCGCCGATGACGCCGTTGAGATCGGAAGCGAGCACGTCGGGGAAATTGATCGTGGTCGTGGCCGTGAGCAACTGGTCCTTCGAGCCGAGATTCACGATGTAGTTGGGCCCGGTCGGGGACTGGTAAGCCACGTAGAAAATATCGCCGCTGGTGTAGGTGATGGCCTGAGCGGAAGCCGTCCCCAGGAGGATGGCGCCCAGCGCACACACCGCACTCGTTCTTATCCCTATCCATGAGCTCTTGAGCAGAGTACGAAAACTCTTCATGATGAGATCTCCTCCCGCCAGTGAGTCGATTCGCGCTGGGTTTCTCGATGACCCGGGCAAGTTATGGGAACGCTGTGGAATTGAGATGGCCGTTGTGTGACCAACGTGTGAAGGCCCATGTATCTGGCATCAGATGGTTTGCGGACAAGGGGTCAAGTGGCGGGGCTGGCCGCTGGAATCGACACCGCCCCCGCTTTCCCCGCAGTTTTCCCCCGTGACGACGTAGAAGTAGGTCGTTCCGACCGGCGGCACGGCAGGATCGAGAAAAGTCGTGCCGAACACATTGTCGGCCAGGCAGGCGAAAGTCGGTGCGGTGCCCGAGCTACCCCCCGCGCGGTAGACGTTCGACCCGATCGCGCCGGGAGCCAAAACCCATTGCAGCTGGGTGCTCACGCCGGCCTGGGACAGAGTGAGCGTGTCGCCAACCGGCTCCTGGGTTCGCAGCGGCGCTTCCTGGGAGGGGTTGAAGACGGCTAGGCAATCGTCGCAGGCGTCTCCCACGCCGTCGTGATCCATGTCTTCCTGTCCGGGGTTGTATGCGGCGGGGCAATTGTCCTGGGGAAGGTGCCCTCCATCCCCATCGAGGTCGCCGTCGATCCACATCTGGTAGTAGGCATCCTCGCAGCTTCCACCGCTGCTCCCCCCCACGGAGGCGATATAAGGTCCCGCCGGAAGCGACAACGTCAGCGACGGATCGGGAGCGCTGGAATTGGTCGCGAGCACGCTGCCTCCCGTGGAGAGGGCTGCAACCGTTCCCGAAAGCAACGACTGCAATCCTTCCTGGGCGTCGACGTCGAGGGTCAGGGTTCCAGGAAGCCCCAACCCGAAGGAGACATCGTCTTGATCGCCAGCCGGACATATCGTCCCGCTCACGCCGCGCGGTGCCATGATGGGCAGGGCCGTCCCGGGCGTATTGTCCTGGGCGGCCGGTCCCAAATGGACGTCGAGCTGGTAGAAGGCCACCGAGCTGCCCACAAAGCTGCGGATGTCGCGAACCTCGACGAAGTAGGTTCCCGTTGCGGGCAGAACTATCTGGAGAAAAGGATCGTTCGGGTCGGCGGGACTGTAGGCGTCGCTGGCCAGCTCCTGGTGATTCGCATCGTACAGAGCCACGAATCCTTTGACCGGCGGATTCAGCGGGTTGAACACAGCCGAATCGAGATCCACCGTCAGCGTCTGACCCTGCTGGCCCGAAAACTGGTAAAAGTCGGCATCGCCAGCCGGCCAGATCATGGAATCGATCGAGGGGAGGACGGGCGGATCGATCGGCGTGGCCAGATCGAAGGTGGCATTGCCTTCCATCTCAATGGAGAGCACGTAGGGGTACCCCGGGCCTCCCTGGTTGTTGGCGTCGCGCACCGAGATGAAATAAACGCCGGCCGTTCCCACCTGCAGCGAGACGGCCGGATCGTCGGACCCTCCTTGCGAGACGTCCTGCGCCAGCACCGTCGTTCCATCACCCGCCAGAATCTCCAGCTGCCCGGTCAAGGAAGAACCCGCGCGGAAGCCCCTCGCCAGAAGGACCGCCTGAACGAATCCTCCGGCGGGCAGGCGGATGGCGAAGACATCCACATCGCCGGGAGCTCCAATGACGCTGCCGATACTCGCATCGCCTCGCACCGGCTGCGCCGTGGGGGGCGTGTCATTCGGCTCTCTTTCGCGCAGGAGATCGGCCCGCGCGAGGCCCGCGATCGAGACGAGCATTGCCAAGCCGAGCAGCGCAACTCTGCATCGGTACATGGTCTGGCCTCGTGGCTATCGGGGTGACATGAAGGTCCGGGACGGTGGCGAACCCGCACGGGACGCGCGACCCCCGGAGTGAGTCGCGCGTCCCGTCCCCTCTCCCGCCGCGCCCGGCGGAGAACTAGCGTCGGGTCTTGTCGAGCACGTTGACCGTGTCGCAGCAGGTGAAGGAATTTCCCTCCACCGCGCTCGAGAAGCAGATCGGCTGGGTTCCGATGTCCCGGCCGAAGGCAGCCTGGATGTCCTGACGGTTTCCGTCCAGCGTGGAGCAGTCTCCATCGGACGGAGCGACGAAGTTGATTCCCAGGCTCGTGCGGGATGCAAGCGTCTCCCAGATGCCGTCATCGGACGGACCGCACCCGGACCCCGCGAAGGGAACCGGCAGCGAGGAGCTCCCCGCCTGGCTGATCCAGGCCGGATCCATGCGCGACAGATCCACGGGCAACGGATTGGCGGGATCGGTCACGTCGGTGAGCGTCACGTTGAAGGAGAACGTGGCGCCCTGAGCCTTCGGGTTGAGAGTCTTCGGTCCCGCCACGCAGGCTGCCTGAATGGTGCGCTTCGGCAGAAAGCGCAGCGTGCCGTCGGCGTGCAGCTCGAAGCTGCCCACCAGCGACTGATGCGCCGCGATGCCGGCGAAAGGATTGAACTGCGCCTGGTAGAAGGGCACGAGAACGGTGTGCGCGGCAAGCGTGCCTTCGGCATCGAACGGCACGTTGTTTCCCAGGCTGCCCGGGTTGATGCGATTGAGAGTCGCCTGATAGGAGCGTGGATTGCCGAACTCGAAGGTTCCGGCGTTGGGATTCCCCGCGACCGGAGCGGACAGGGTGGCGAAGTTCCCGCCCAGGAAGCGGATCTGGTTGGCGGCACCGATGGCCGATCCGACGAGGGACGGATCGCCCGGCCCTTCAGTGGCCAGATAGCCGTCGGCGCCGACCGCCGCAATGACGGCGAGGTGAAGATTGGAAGGAAGCGTTCCGCCGTAAGCACCGGCGATATCGGAAGCTGAGTACTGCGTGACATCCACGGGTCCGATCGCTCCCGTGAACCCGCTCCCGGGGCCGAGGTTCACGATGAACTCGCGGCCCAAGGGCTGATACGCGACCAGCAGCACGTCGGAGGAGCCGAAGCTCGCCGCGTGGGCGGGGGCCATAGAGCCACTCAGCAGAGCGGCAGCGAGAGCGAGAGTCAGTAGGCTGGCACGACGCATGGTGATTCCTCCTCGTACGCCGCCGTTACGGCGCGGCACAGATGGCGGCGTTGTAAGGGCCCGTGGGGAAGATCGGGCTGCCGTCGTTGGCGCGGCTCACCTGCATGGTGGAAAGCTGAACGACCGTGGGGTCGGTCACGGAATCGGCGGCGACGCCGTTGATGAACTGCAGCACCAGGCTGCGCTTCAAGCCGACCGTGTGCACCGCGGGGTCGTAATACATCCGCTCGAAGGACCAGTAGTCGTAGTAGCCGCACTGCACGCTCGCCTCGTTGAACTGCTTGCCGTTGAACGAGAGGACGTCGTAGTTCTCGGTTCCCTTGCGGGCGCCGTAATCATCGAAGGGATTCGCGGGCGTTCCGGGATCGACGATGTTGAAGCGATCGCCTCCGACGTAGCCGACCGAGATGGCATGGTTGGGCGCCGGAATCGACTGGCAGGGAGAGAAGCCGCCGCCCTGGTTGGGCGGGACTTCGCCGCAGGTGGCGGGATGATTGCCGCACCAGTCGTTGACGTTGACCCGGTTGATGACATCGCCCGTGCCGGCCTCGAAGAGATCGCCCTGTCCCGCGCCGATCGTCTCCAGCATGGTCGCGTTGAAGTTGTTGCGTGTGCCGGAGAGATAGTTGCGCATCACCGCGCCGATGATGGGAGTGCCGTAGCCGCCCGACCCGATCGACGGATCGATGTAGCGCCAGTCACACTCGTCGTTGTTCCCGTAAATCCCCTTGAGCTTGTCCTTGGTGAGGCTGATATCGATGCGCGGGCAATCGGCCAGGCCGCCGGGGCAGGCCACGCCGGGGCTGATGATCTTCGAGGCCGGCAGCAGGTTGCGGAAGTCCCTGTTGACGATGAACGCGAAGGGGATGGCGAAGACGCGCGTCTCGGTGCTCGAGGGGCCGCTGAAGATCGACGGGCGGGTCAGGGGTCCGACGCCCGGGAGTTGGGCGCACAGATTCGAGGCCGAGACATCGGAGGCGATGACGTTGGCCGTCAACCCGCCAGGCAGCGTGCTCAGCCCCACTGGCGCATTACCCACGGAGCAGACGTTGAAGTTGCTGAGCGCCTTGTCGAGCGCCGCTACACCCT
>Ga0066903_100000758_pt1 | contig 21620 bp, 20 predicted proteins | sample PanSoiMetaGPlot1_FD_67491 | JGI IMG/M metagenome (GOLD analysis project Ga0066903, IMG submission 67491) | Tropical forest soil microbial communities from Panama analyzed to predict greenhouse gas emissions - Panama Soil - Plot 1 (version 2) | ecosystem: Environmental > Terrestrial > Soil >... | reverse complement strand
TTAAGGCGCTCCAAGTAAGTTACGTCGATGTCAGTCGCTACTACACGGCCCTTCTCACCGACCTGTTGAGCAAGCCAGACTGCCATCGACCCACGCCCTGCCCCGATTTCCAGGCAGCGCCAACCTGGCTGGACCATCGAGCGCACTCGGCGTGAAGCGGGATCGAAGATGGTTTCCAAGAGGCATAGACGCTCATCTTCCGCGGCTTCGCGGCCCGCCGCCGACAAGCGGTAGATCGGGTTCGCATCATTACCGGACTTGCCCACGTTCGTCACACAGTTACATCCGCATTTATATCATTTCGGCATCGCCGCGTTAAGAGCAAAAGAGAAAGAATGCGTGATAGCGTGAAGTAATGGGAAATTATCGCTGGCAATCTCAGCAAGGCCGGTTGGAGTTGGGGCTGCGTGTCAGCGGTGGAGAACGAGAGAAGTTCAACGATGCCTTGTTCGCTTTGGCGTTTTTCTCTCCGCGACAAGATCGAGAATTGCTCGGCGCAATTTCTCGCGGTCTGCTGGATGGTCCATGTCGAGTTTAAGGTTCATCGCCTCCGCAACGGTTTTGGCGTAAGCAATGCCCTGCTGCTCCACCAATCGTTCCCAACGTTCATCAGCCATAACCTCGATAAGATTGGAGACCGAACGTTTCTCTAAATCCGCCATTTTTTCCAGTTTGTTCCGTTGCTCTTCACGCACCGTGAGGTTGATCTTCCCTTTGTTGTTGTTCTTTTTGGATTTTGCCATTCGCACCTAGAATCGCGCCTCCGATCTCAAGCGGATGCATTGCGCCACAAATGCGCATAAAGGCAGCCAGTAAGGCGAGGTCCTACGTAAAAATATCTGGACAAGCTGCGCACTGTCTCCGTATAAACGGCGCATTCAACGAACGGCCAGAACTGACTTCTCACGACGGAAAATCAAAGAAGGCCAAAACAACAAACAGAAAATTAAAAATATGAAAAAAAGAATGTTAGTTACACGGCAGAACAAAATTTTATCTGCCGCAATCGCGTTATGCATGGCTGCCTTCTTCACGATGGGCTTTGCGCCCACCGCGTCGGCTGGCTCGCCCACACTAGTACCAGTTACCATCACTGGGTCATTTGATTTACCGGGGGGGTTTCCCAACCCAACGGGAACCTTTACCATAACCGGAGCTTTTACGGCTTCAGGAAATGCTACAATGAACATTGGCATACTTGGCGGTCCGAACGGTACAGTAGCTCATTGCGTGGTTACGTTGACCGATAACTACGGAACCATCACTATTGATCAGCAATGCCAATTTGCCACTTCTATGCCCGCACCGTACCTAACCGGCCAAGGTAAGGGAAGGTGGGAAATTGTAGGTGGCACAGGTGCTTATGCGAATCTTTTTGGAAACGGCTCGCTTACAATGCCGGGTAACGAGGAGCTAATGACAGGGTTTATTTATCGTTGATGACAGGCGTTAATTACCCTGACTAAAGTCGATATCAGAATCGTCTCGAAGAGCCGTCACGCTTCACCGCGTGGCGGCTTTTTGTTTCGCTCACCACTCTTTGAAATCGCCCTTGTGCTCCTACGTCTCTATCGCGCCAGCGCCGAATACGACGATCCCATCTGGTTTTCCTGCGGTTATTGCGATCAAGAGGGCCGTTGACGCCACGTTGACGTTATGAGTGTCTGAAATGGCCGCTTTGTGTCGCTAGTGTTCGCACATGCGCGAGGGACAACAGGCCGTTTAGGGGTAGACTCAACCGATCCTAAGTCTGGCGCGTCTGCCAATTCCGCCACCCTGGCTCGTTGATTACGAAGGAGACCTTTGTATAAACAATCGATTTACGAAGGGAAAGCGCGATTTTTCACGATCGGCGACGCGTTTACGCTTAAAGCAAAGTGATACGAATCGTACGGTAGCGGCTGCAAGGAGTATAAGTATTGATTTTCGGTCAGCGAGGAATTAACTTCGCGCGGCACGTGCGCGTGCATTTGGCGATTCGATCATGAGTCCAGCAATCTCGGGTTCAGTTGGGCGGTGGGAAAGGGGTGCGCGCAATCTCGAGGCGGATGTGAGGACCGTGCAGCAGCTCCTGAAAGCGGCTGCAAAAACGTTGGAAGCTCCGGAGATCGACCCAAAAGGGGTGGATGGAAAGATCTCACGGCCTCCCGCAACGTCGGAGACTGTGATCGCGATCGAAGCCTTTCAAAGCCGTTTCAGCAGCGCGGTGGACGGAGTCGTTGCGCCAGGCAGTCAGACATGGACTGCGCTGCTGGGAGGGGTGGGAAAACTGCCAGACGATCAGAAAAGTGTTTCGGATGCTTCACAATGGCTTTTTCCTTTTCCTGCCGTTCCAGCCCAGAGTTGGGAAAAACGACCTCTTGCGTTTGCATCTCCGCGGGCAGGTGGTGCGCGGTTGCATGCCGGCTGTGATCTCTACTTTCCCAAAGGGACTCCAATCCACGCGATTGCCGACGGTGTTGTCACGCGCGGACCCTATGCATTTTACTGCGAAACTTTTGCCTTGGAGATTGACCATGGAGTTTTTCTCGCTCGTTACGGAGAGATCCAAAGCAAGACAGAGATTACTGCTGGCGCTACGGTCCGTGCAGGACAGAAGATCGCTAGCGTCGGGCATTTGGTCGGGATTCAGGTACCGAGCGCTATGCTGCACTTCGAGCTCTACGACAAGAGCGCATCGGGCGCTTTGACTGTGGCCAGTGGTTCTGGCTCGGCAGTGATGAATGGTGTGCCTTTCATGCGACGGAAAGATCTGATCGATCCAACGCTCAAACTCAATCAGTGGCGAGAAAACTTACCACCAGCCTGAGATTTCACCGGTCGACCAGCATTAAAAACTCGGGGTTATCGGACAAGTCCTTGATAAACGGTTTGCTGTCGGGTTTACCAGTGATCGCGTCGTAGCGAAGTATTTCCCTTGTATTGCGACTGGCAACGTAGAAAAAGCCGTCGTCAGAAAATGCCATTCCAGCGGGGCCGTTGATACCACCTGACTTTGACGGGACAAAAACGGTCGTAGAGCTTTGGCGGATATCATGTCGCAGAATCGAATCGTTCCCCCCGCTTCCAATAAAAAGGTAACGGCCGTCTGGGCTGAATAATAAATGGATAGGCTTATCAAGTTGGTCGCTTCGCGATACAAGATTTCGCAAATAGCGACCCGTGCCAGCCGCATAAATTCGTACGCAATCGGCTTCACGATCCGCCACGAATAAGTCGCCGTTTGGTCCAAAGATCGCTTCTCTTACGTCGAGCAGGCCGTTGCGCGCAAGCTTCGCCGAGGGAACAAAGGTTCCGTGCGGCAGGTCCGTCCCGTAGTTAAGCTCGTGCGGAAGAGGCATCGGTATCCCTGGTTGGCGTAAGTTGCTCGCGGGACCATGATACCTAGTGATGAGATTCGTATTCTGACTTGAAACGTAGAGGTCGCCTTCAAAATCAAACGCTGCATTGAATGGGTGGTCGAGCCCGGGGTTCATGTCCTTGTGGCGCTTTGCGAACACGCCGAGAAAATCATGCTGCCCATCATTATTGAGCTCGCCCTTAAACTGGACGATCTCGCTATATTCGAAATAGGCGTTGACCACATACAAATTTTTGTCTGGCCCGAACACGAATCCCCGTAGCTCACGAAGTTCGACCCCCGCAGTGACACTCTTTTTGTTTAGAGCCTTTCGAAGTTTCCTCCCGTCAGTTGAATAGACGTGAATATTGTTAAGCGAGTTTTTCTCCTCGCCGCCATGAAAACTGATGTACCATTCCTTCGGCATAAATATGATCGTCTAACGGAGCCCGTCGAAGTCTGCAGTCGCCTCGTTGCAGAGAAACCCGATCGGTAGTAGAATCGTTATTTGAACACTCCTGGCAAGATATAACCGTTTAAGCAAAATCGTTTTGCCGATGCTGGTGATTGTCAATGAATGGACGGAGCGAACGTGACGTTGCCCAGCATTCCTGCTGCATTTTGTTGATATTTGTCCGTTCGATGGGATCATTTGTTGGGCGTTGTGTCATATCCAACTGAGGGGTGAACGATGAAATCTGCTGCCGATCCGATTCCCTTGGGAGATCCGCCTGCATTGGACCACTCGACACCGACAGGCGCAACGGAAGTCGCGCAGCGACTTATCGCGTTTCCGTTTACCCCTCCAGATGTGAAGCTGAAAGAGAACGAGGCTCTCTCGGGTTCGAAGGACTGGTTCACCAAGCATGACAAGGATAAAATCGATGAGCTCGGTGGTCTCGACTTCTACGCCGCGAGCGGACCCGAAAGCGTTGGTGTTGTGCCTAAACTCCATAACACTTCAGCGGGAATCGAAATCTATGAGCTTCCTCCGACGTTAAGCAAAGACACATTTGAGAAAACGGAAGGTCCGTATCGTCCGGGGATAACGAAGAAGTTTAGTAACAAGAGGTCTGGAAAGAAAATTGCGAAATTTAAAACATACCCCATCGCCCAGTCGGGGCTTGCCACCTTTTACGTATCTCGGCTTCTCGGCCATCTCGTCGAGGTGCCACCTGCGACTTATCGAACCATGGATGTTCAGGAGTTCGAGAAGGTTGGCAACCAGGCGCGAACGACCGGTCATCCAGAATGCACCGCGGCTTGGGCTAATCTGCGAGGTTGGGTGCAGTCGGCCAATCCAAAAATGGTTCTAGCAGGCGGAAAGCTGGTCTATGGGTCTCTGGCCCAGAACCCACGGGGAGAAGAAAGCAGTCCCGAGGACTATTGGACGGTCGATGCTATTAGAGGACACAGCTTCTACAAGGTGCTGACCTCGAGGTCGCCAATGGCGAACACGTTAAACTTAAATGACGTGAAGTCACTTCAAGACCTTGCTCTTGCCCAGGATATGACCCGCGGTGTGCTCTTAGATTCAATCTTTCGGCAGGCTGATCGCCTCGGCAACATTAGCGTCGAGGTGTTCCAGCACTACGTGACGAATGAAGGAAAAGTAAAGTGGGACGACAAGGTGAGCGACAAGGACAAGGTAAAAGCGGTAAGTCCTATTTTGCCGTTGAAGCGAATCATGTACAAAGATAACGACGACGGCATGAACTGGGGAAGGGATTCGATCTCCGTCACTCCGATTCTCACCGATACTCATCACGCTGACGAAACGATTTACAATCGGTTGCAGTGGTTGGCAGGTTTGATGCAAGATAGCGAACCAGGATCGAGCGCCAAGATTAAGGATTATTTCGTGAACGTCGTCCATATCTCAGGCGACAACTACGATCAGATGAGAACCAGCCTAATTAAGCAGGCGGCATCGCTCAAAAGCAGAGTCGATTCCAAGGATATTCACTTGGACCTGGATTTTGAGGGCACAATGCAGAAGCTTTACGCGAAGGAAGTAGAGGCGGCTCAGTCCGGAAAGGCAGCCAATACTACTACATCACTTTCTTCGAACAACGTGACACCACCTCCCAGCCCGCAAAGTTAGTTGCGGCGATCACTCATTACGAAAACGCCATGAGCTTTAACGTGGACGCCCCACGTGGTCAGGAAACAGTCAAGCACACGGCGCCTAACGGTGTGGTTGAGCTTGCGATCCGGTCTGCGGCCTTTCCTGGGCACCCCGAGATTTATAACGAGAAGGATGTCGAAAACGAAAAGGAACTGGCCGCGATCGACTTTTATAATGGCAAGACAACCGAAGGGTTGGACATTGTTCTTATTCCCAAGACGTACAGCACTTCACCGGGGATCAACATCCATGCAGTTAAGTTGCCCGACGGAATGAGCCATTTCAGTTATGCCGCAGCCCATGCGTCAAAGGCTCACTCAAGTGACGACAAGGTTATCGCAAAATATAAACAGTCCATTCCGACTCATTTCACGTACAGTCCCTCAATTCTAGGTTATTACCATCTGGGGCGATTTCTCGCCACTGGGCACGTCGAGCCTGCTATTGTCCGTACGATGGATGTGGCGGCACACAAGCCTCTCGCTGACTTGGGTAAGGAGAAGGCTATTGGATCGAACAACAGAAATCAGTGGACGGAGCTAAGAGCTCTTGACGAGGGCCATAGCAACCCAACCCTTTACACCCAAGATGGTAAGCAGCTGTACGGGGCTTTGCAGACCAATCCCAGCGGAGAACAACAGTATCCCCATCTGAGCCAGCTTGCTGGAGCCCAAGCTTTTGCAGCTTCGCCGGAGTTTGGCAAAGTAGCTAATCCAAACGCATTGAAGTTAAACTACAAAGACGCGAGTGGTAACCTCAATCGGGACGCGGTTCAGCAGATTGTCCAAATCAAGGATCTGTCCGACATGGTTCTCATGGATTTTATTATGAGCCAAGCTGATCGCTTCAGCGGCAATATGCACTCGCAGAAGATCTATGTGTGGATTGAAAACGGCGTTTTAAAACACGAGACCAAGAAGAGCAATGAGGCAAAGGCTGCTGAACAATTGAAGACTATCCCGCCGGAAGCAGTTTTAGTCGATCGCATGATCATGAAGGACAACGACGCCGGCCTGATCAGCGGGAACTCGGCTAAGGCCAGCCATCTCCTGGAAAGAGTCAGCCACATTGACCCGCAGACTTATAATCGACTTCTTGATCTACAAAAGGAGCTTCAGAAGCCCGAAGTCGCTCAGTGGTACCAAACCGAGGTCCTGTTTACTCCGACCGACTTCAAAACAGTAAAGGACAACGTGGACCAAGCTGTCGGCATCCTAAATTCGCGCAAGGACAAGGGCCTGTTTTTGGATGCTAGCTTAAGTGTAGCTCTCGGGGCCGAAGAGGTAAAGGAATAGGCTGGAGGGCGCCGTTTTTCCCTAGTCTAAGCTATTGATTCCACTAGCAAATGCAGAGGAGGTTCAGGCCCACCGCTTCGGCGGCTTTATCCAGGTTCCGCTCACAATCACTTGCGTATTGGCCACAAGTGAGTTGTCGTGGATAAGTTGGGCCACATGCACTGACTCGATCCGCACACAACCGTGGGAAGCTGCATAGATTGGGACAATCGGAAAATAATGCAGCGCGATGCCTCGGTTCTGCATGAACCACGTAACGAATGTAGCGCGAGAATCGCTGTTAAGCCTTTGTTGGAAGCCTTGCACCGGGTAGGCTCCTTTTGGTGTGCATTTAGAGCCCGTGCGCCGACTCGTGGCATCGTCATTACAATTGAGGCCTTTTAGACCTGCACCGGGCGTTGTCCTAAATGGCCCTGTTTCCTGGCTAGACGAATTAGGCCCGGTCCAGATGAGTGTCAACCAGTGGTTCGGATCATCCAGACTGACCGAGATCTGGCTAATATACGTATTAGGAAAATCACTATTTCGTAAGGAATGGACCGCCGCAGCTTGCGGCCGGGATGCAAAAGCAGGCTTTCCTGCGTCCAATGCCTCAAGCTTCTTTGCACGCGCTAAGCCCTCCCTCAGAGTCTGCTTCGCCCGGGCTGGCTTTTTCGGCTTCGCTTTTCGGGAACGAACTAAGATTGCGGTCCGGTGACGTTTTAACTGCGGTTTTTTCTTTGGCATAGATTGCTAATCGTCTAGACGGGCTCGAGGTGGCTAATGTAGCATGCTTAGACGCCGTTTCTCCGAGTGTCCATTGACAATATCTCCGGGATCAGCGGCAGTGCCTTGCACCTGGACCGTGATCCAATCGGCAGCAGTCAATTTGAAGTTTCGCTTGATGATTGGCCCGGTGAAGTCATCCACTTCTTTGAACACCTTTCGTTTGCGATCGTAAAAGTAAGTCTGCCAATGCCACGGTGAGTGTCCGCCGCTACTTGCCGTGCTGAAAACAAAGAACTGCGAATCCGGTGACCACTCTCTTTTCTGAACGTTACGCCCGTGCTCACCATCTGGAGACTTAAAGTCCTTGGTCGCCAGCACGGTGCCTTTGGTGTTGCGAATCTCGACTCGGGATTCATTGAATGGAGGGTTGGGATGCTTTCCAACAGATAACACGCACGCCCGCAGCTTCTGATCGGGTGACGTCACGCCTGGGCAATTGACGACGGGTCCCTGACCTATGGGCTGTTGCGCACAAGCGACAATAAAGAAAATCAGCGCAACAAATATTGAGAAGCGCATAACGGACTTCTTTCGATTAACCAATCAGGACTGATTCTAGGATTTTGCTGAAAAGAAAGCAATCCATCCGAAGCTATCACCAACAAGCTTGAGTAACTACGGGCTAAAACATTGCGAATTTGGCCCACCAGCTCGTGCAGCTGCTTTGCGCAAACAAGCAACTTCTGCGCTGTTTTTATTAGTGACAAATACAACAAATGGCTTCATGCTACGCAGCGCTGTCGCCGGGCTGTGGCACGGAGCTGGGGTGCTAATGAAAGCAGTAATGCACAACGTTGATGTAGACTCTGCTGGGGCAGTTTTCTCAAGCACAGCGGCAGCGCTATTTCGCAGAAAACACAGCGCGCGGGACGCTCACGCTCACCGTAACTGGATCATTTCTCGACCAAACCAAGAGCATTAAAACCACAGCAATTCACATGAAGAAGAAAAAGTCTGCTACGCGAGTGCCGCTCCCCGCGAGTCGCAAAACCACACCAAAAGGCGCGAAGCTCGTCGGTAAGATTTCCCCGGACGAGCGTCTCGAAGTCACAATCCGTTTGCGGCGTAAGCCAGGCGCGAGCACACCGAGCTTTCAAGGAAAGCCCCTTACACGTGACGAATTCCGTGCGGCTTACGGCGCCGACCCAGCTGATATCGAGAAGGTGGAAGAATTCGCAAATGAGCACGGGCTCGATATCGTACAAAGCAGTATTGCGCAGCGCTCGGTACGTCTCTCCGGAACCGCCGAGGCGATGCAGGCGGCTTTCGGTGTCCGATTTAAGGCATTTCGAACAGCTAAGACAGGGCAGCGGTTCCGCGGACGCACCGGTACGGTAAGCGTGCCAAAGAACCTCGCCAATATTGTCGAGGGCGTCTTCGGTCTCGACAACCGGCCACAGGCTGTGCCGCACTTTTATGTTCGGCCGACGAAGAAAGGTCTGACGCCGCGGGCTGACGCCGCGAAGCCGATGACGCCGCCGCAGGTTGCGAAGCTTTACAACTTCCCATCAGGTCTTGACGGCAGCGGGCAATGCATCGGCATCATCGAGCTCGGGGGGGGCTTTCGTGCAAAAGATCTGACGGCTTATTTCAAGAGCCTCGGAATCAAAAAACCAAAGGTTACAGCAGTGTCCGTGAGCGGCGCGCATAACGAACCGGATGGTCCAACCAAGGATGCGAATGGCGAAGTGATGCTTGACATCGAGGTTGCAGGCGCAGTAGCGCCGGGTGCAAAGATTGCTGTTTATTTCGCGCCAAATACCGACGAAGGATTCCTCAACGCGCTTAACACTGCGATCCACGACAGTGCGCGCAATCCCTCGGTCATCTCAATCAGTTGGGGTTCGGCCGAGGCGAGCTGGACAGAGCAAGCCAAGCGCGACTTTGATAGCGCATGTGCCGACGCTGCGACAATGGGAATAACCGTTACGGCCTCAGCAGGAGACCACGGAGCGCCCGATACCGATGATCCTGCCGAGAAGCGCGCGAATGTCGATTTTCCGGCAGCGAGTCCGAATGTTCTCGCGTGTGGCGGAACTCGACTCATCGGTAGTGAGACCCTGATTACGTCCGAGACCGTGTGGAATAACCGAGATGGCTGGGCTACTGGCGGTGGTGTAAGTGAGTTCTTTAGTCTGCCAGCTTATCAGAAAGGAGTCGGCGTTCCAAAATCCATCAACCCGGGCGGCAAAGTCGGTCGCGGCGTGCCGGACATTTGCGGCAACGCGGACAGTGAGACCGGATATATTGTTCGCGTCGATGGCTCAACGCAAGTCGTTGGCGGTACCAGCGCTGTGTCGCCGTTATGGGCCGGCCTCATTGCATTGCTTAACTCAGGGCGTACCGAACCCGTCGGTTTCATCACGCCGAAGCTCTACGCCCTTACATCCTCCGCAAATGCCTTGCGTGACATAATCGAAGGCGACAACGGGGTGAATCAAGTTAAGGGTTATGAAGCGGAGGCAGGTTGGGATCCGTGCACCGGTCTTGGCAGTCCGAACGGTGGGAATTTGCTCGCGTCGCTATAATTTTGCATCAGCCACGAGTGGCAGTACAAAGTTTGAGGCTGTCCCACAGTCGGCGCTTTACAGCCAGCCATAAAAATCGTACTCAAACTGAGGGATTGACCACTTCTATTTTACGCTAGGCCCGACGCACGACCTTCATTTTGTTAATGAAAAGATTTTGCCTCGCCCACATTGTTATCGTCGGTGCCCTCTCGGCCCAAGCTGGAGTTTTTCCAGATTGCAGCTATACACCGCCGGCAGACTGGAACCCAGCGGCTGGCGACCCAGTTTTTGCACTAAGCCAAGATTATCCGACGACAGATCCCTCGTCATCACTCGAACAGGCGTGGAAAGCTATCGATTTTCGTCAGCAACCCGCTGCCTATATGCAAGCGGTTATCGACTACTGTTTTGAAGGTAACGTCGAAGTGGAATTTCGCGGACAGGACAACGTCACACGCAAATGGTATCACGCTCCTTGGCTCCATCCTGGAACTAACGGGCGCGAGTTCACCCATGGCCTTACGGTCGAACGTCTGTCACGCCCGCGCGAACTAGCAGCGACGCAGGCAAGTGGCTTCCGCAATTTCGCCGTCGGTCTTTATAATGCTGGCGGTGGTTACACGATTGGACGCGTATGGGCAGACCCAAAGCATCCTGACGCGAGCAAAGCTGCATTTCCCGAGGGGACGGTCGCATTCAAGCTGCTTTTTACAATGGCAACCAAGGATCAGGTGCCCTACCTCGATGGCGCACCTGAGTGGATCGCCGACACGGAGCGATCGAATGACGCCAACCAAATCCGCAGCAATAAAGTGCGTCTACTCCAAGTGGACATCGCGGTAAAGGACAATCGCTCCAGCGAAGGCGGTTGGGTGTTCGGCACTTTCCAATTCGACAAAGGTGTCGTCGCGCCGAACCCGTGGCGGCAGATCACCCCTGTGACACTGATGTGGGGGAACGACCCTACGTTTACCCAGGCAGATTACGACCCCGCGCATGGGCATATCCCACAAGAGTCTTGGATCAATAGTTCTGCAGCTGTCGTCGTCTATCGCTCAGGCTTGCCGCAATCTTCGAGCGCTCCACACATTCTTGGCTGGGCTGGTCGCGGTAACGGGCCGGTAGATAATCCGGTATCGTCCTGTTTAAGTTGCCATGGCGTGGCCGAACAGCCGAAAGCCAACAACATGTTGCCGTCCGGGAACAACGATCAGGCAAAGCTGAACTGGTTTCGCAATCTGGCTTCCCTCGAACCTTTCGACAACGATGGCCACCATACGTCACTCGACTTCTCGCTTCAGCTTGCCGTAGGAATTGATAACCAGGCCCATTCTGCCGTTGCGCACCCGATTCTGCACTTCTTTCACCTGTTCACTCCCACTACCAGCAACATTTCGCGTGACCCCGCGCATTAATCCGAATCGATCGATCCGCGAGATTGCGTGGCTAGCGGCGAAACACATGAAGTCGTTCACCAGCAGCAACGCCAAAACCAGAATCGAGAAATCGAATTCGATTGATCCGATAGGTGTTGTCGTAGCCACTCTTTGACCACGTGTCGCCACCATCCAACGTGTGAAGAAAGCTACTAGGATAGGGAATGCCAGCAGTACCGCCGATCCAACCTTCATCGGGGCTTACGAATCCGATTCCCTGCAAGTAAAAACTTGATGATGCAAGCCCGACCGAAGACAGGGGAATCTCCTTGAGGACCCAACTGTTCCCACCATCTGTGGTTTTATAATAAACAATCTTAGAATAAGACCCATTCTGCTGTAGTGAAACATATCCGGTCTGCGGGGTCGGCCAGGACATTTTCCAAAGATACCCGCAGGAAATAGCTGTAGTTAATACTGGCGTCCACGTTTCGCCACCATCAGTAGTTTTGGCAAGTCGGCCATAATAGGGAGGCGAACAATCGGCAGAAAATTTGTTAGGATCCATGCCCACCACAAATCCGTTCAATGGGTCTTTGAAATAGATATCCATGATGCCATTCATAACGCCCATGGCGGTGAGATTGCGAGTTGTCCAGTTTGCCCCGCCGTCGGTGCTCCTAATGAAATAAGCGGGACCGCGCACTCTTCCCCCTCCATAAATGTGATTCGCGTCCAAAATATACATCGCGCAAAGACCCTTCATTCCTTCCTCCGCGAATCCGGGCACATTTTTCCACGTGTCTCCACCATCGAAAGTTTGATACAGCACGTTACTGTCGGTGACAGCCGCGTCGTATGAGCCGACACCTAAATTACCCGCGAAACCACGGGTAGGAGAAGCAAATCCGATGCAACGAAAATGGGTGCCCGTTTTGGTGAGCTTGAGTGCCCAAGTGTTTCCGCCATCGTTTGTCTTGTGAATCAATCCAGTTGCCCGAACCGACCAACCGGTGTTGTCGTCGATAAAGTAGATGTCATCGTGACGCGCCGTGCCAATAGGAGAGCCGGGAAATTGCGACCACGGAGACGCTTGTGTTTCGGGTTTGGCTACCCCCATGGGCAACAACAGACATACAATCAAAAAGAATTCAACGTTTTATCTTGCTCTCACCAGTGTTCCAGTCCAACTGTGACCAGGCCTCGAACAACGTCAGGCGCTGTGCAGGCTCAGGATGCTTTGTTGCCGTACACTTTGACGATGTGACCTAGAGTGAACCGGCTGGGTTCATCGGCGAAGTGGGCAACGAATTCGTGAACAACACGCGTTACTTTAAGGGTGATATCGTGGTTGTGGAAATGAACCAGGTCGCCTACTCTGGGCGGGACGATCGGGGCAGCCATGTTCCCGTAGTGTGCGATTTGAGTGGAATCGTCCGCGTAAAACTCCAAGTGGTATTCGATGTTGGAAATGTCCATTTTGCAGCATTTTCACACCGCTTTAAAGCCAAGTAAAATCAAGACTATAGAAATCACACACGATCTCTTGCCCTTTGGTTTTTCTGTCCAGTTCTCGAACTACCCGAGCGGCCTTGGTTATCTTCGTCGACGAGTATCCGACGCTGAGGCACCAATCCTGGGTTGGCTTTGACGTTACTGGCTTCGGCCCGACGAGCTGTGGATTTTGGTCATAACCGAGGTCTCCGAGCGTCGCCGTCGTCTTCGCGACGATCTTGTCGAACGTGATTCGTGGCGGCGCTCTTAAGCTAGGGAATAAGTGAATGCCCCATAGGACGTGGGCGCCAATCACGCGACGCTCCGGCTTGGTCGCGCTATGCGATTGAGAAAAGTCGATAAGGCAGATTACAATCGTCTGATCTCGCGCAGTCCTCCGCCGTATTTGCAAGTCTTGTTAGAAGCGTGCCAGCAAGACCAATTATCATACGAGATCAGCGTGGCTAATCCCGTGAACGAAAAAGATTTTCATTTAGGCAGGATCGCTAAGGCACGATCTCGCGCGTTCCGGGCAGTTTTGACTGCGTTTTGGAAGATTTGCTCTGCCGCTTTCTCTTGGGTCGAACTATTCGAGGTCGTGTAAGCATCGTAAAAATTCTTGAATAGGTTCTTAATGAACTCTTCGTACGCTTGTTTGATCAGGTCCTGGTCACTCATTGGCGTTATAACGGGTTACCGTGAAAGCTAATACCGAGCCGCCGCGAGTTTCGTTTGGCGGGTTATTGCCGAGCATAGTCGCTCCTTGTTTTTAGTTTGCGACTTGCGATGCATTCTGACGAAGAACCGCTAACGTTGTCAAGTCTCGTGGTACGCGTGTCACCGATACAAGGTGGCAATCGTCTAACACGGGCTCCTTGGACGGACGTGCCGCGGCCAGTTGAGCGCGATCGAACTGCGGGACAAGTAACGGTACAGAAAAATTTCCCGATTTATCTTCTTCTCTCTTTTCGTCGGAAGACGATCCTATACGATCAGGAGGCCATGAAGATCTCTCTGTCCTTTGCCCAAAGTGTTAGGTTGGTAACTTGCCCTGCATTATTGCTGGCAGCTTGCGCCGCCACCCCGACATCCCAGCGTAGCGTTGGGCGTGAAGAGCTCATCAAAGGCGAGCCTCAACCTAAACGCTGGGCCGCATTTGTGAAGAGCGCTGCCCAAGGAAAAGTCGAACAGATTTCTGACGAACCATACCCGCCGCCACGCCTGCGCACCGCCGCGGCGTCTGAAATGTTCAATGGCAAATTCCGCCCGGAAGTAAAAACATCGTACTCCACGGCGCGCAACGAGCCGGTGACAGATGTCGAGTCGCTTCTCAAAAACCTACCGACCGATGCCCAAATGACTAGTGAGCATCCTGAGTTGATAGCGAAGGATAAGAATCATCAAAACCATCGACCGCGTATCGACCGCGAAGAACGCAACGTAACAGTCAAGGCTTGGCTCTACTGGGTAGGACGCCAGGTCGATAACGATTATCACCTGATCCTTGGGGACACATCGCAACTTACATCTCAAACTGTATTTATGAACACGGAGATCTCCGGTTTGCCCCAAGGCGGTTCCAACCAGCAGCCCTTTGTTGGTTTGCGTAACGCGCTTAGAAGCACGTTGGCGACCCATCCTAATAAAAATGGGGCTTTTGTCACCCCCCTGCCGGTCAGTATCACCGGTTCACTCTTATGGGACGGCGAACATCGCAATCCAAATAATTCCGGTCCGAAGAAGCCGGTTGACATTCGACCGAAGAAAGCTTGGGAAATTCATCCCATTCACGATTTCAAAGCTTAACTGTCGCAATCAACCGTGCTATGTGGCGAATTTCGCGCTCGTCTGGGCCTTCGCCTACCATCTTTGTGCCCTGCACCTCCGAAGTAGCTAAACCGCCGGAAACCCGCCAAAGTGTTCAGCTTTTACTTTTTGCTGAGCCAACGTGCGGCCAACCTCTTGCATCTCGTCGATATGATCGACAGAATCCATTTGTTGGACGTGCACCGGATTGATGTGTCCAAGGCCAAGCGCATCCAGGCCTTCGCGGGAAAGCTCCGAATTGTAGCGGGCATAGGTGAACAGCTTCGGCACATTCGGAACACCTTGGCCAATCACGGCGCCAATCTCGCGGTCCAACAAATCTCCAGCGAGGCATTTCCCGAAAATGCGGCACAGAAAATCCTGCTCGTGCAGCGCTGCGGCCATAAGTGCTGATGGAATCGTGTCTGCATTGTACAACAGGTTCATCTCCCCCGGACTCAAATTGTTATTCGCATTCGCGCTTGCGCCGGTACCGACCGAAATAAGAAACATTTTCTCCTCGCCAGTCGGCCAAAGCAGACGGTACGGCTCGCTCGTCGCCATCAAGAAAAGTTGAAAGGCGGGATTATTATACATCGTTACACCGCCATCCACGAAGATGAAGTCGCGGCTGACGTGGACAATCTCCGGCGGAAAATAAGTCGGTGCCGCAGTGCTCGCGCGCACGAGCTGCCAGAGTGGTAACTTAAGATTGCAGTCGACGCGAGCGGCAGCGTTATATTTCGCTGCGGGGTTGTTGGTCAGTGGCCATGGTGAATCGGTGGTTGCGTTACGAAGCACTATCATGAGTAATGTGCACAGCTTCTCGGAACCTAAGGTCGTATCCTCGCCAATCACATTGCGCAGCATCTCAGAAAGGTTGTCGCTCTCGAATTTCGTACGAAAGCGCTCCCAGAGGCGCGCCTTGTGAAACATCTCCTTGCCACTCCGAAGATAGAAATCCCGTATTTCGTCGGCGCTACACCCAAGCGCGATCAGTGTCGCGATAATTGCCCCCGTGCTGGTACCGGCGACATAATCGAAGTAATCCGCGAGGACGAGCTTTGCATTCCCGCTACTGTTGCGCAGCTCCGATTCTATCCGGGCGAGGACTTCGATGCTGATAATTCCGCGAATGCCGCCGCCGTCGCAGGCGAGCAGCTTCCGCGGACCGCTCTTATCCAATTTGTCGCGGTAACTCATTGTCATTGATGATGGGCTTTGTCGTCGCTCACGCAAATTCAATTGCTCGATTTTATCTTGAATCGACGACCTATCGCCCCATCATTGGATTGAGACCAACAGGTAAAATGGAGGACGCAGATGGCCTGTGATGTTTTCATAAGTCACTCGGTTAAAGACGAGCGTATTGCCGATGCAGTATTGGCGAAGCTTGAAGCAGAATCGGTGAGCTGCTGGGTGGCGCCACGTGACGTTGTGCCCGGCGCGGATTGGGGCGAATCGATTATTAATGCGATTGAATCAAGCCGCATTATGATCCTGATTTTTTCTCAGAACGCGAACGCCTCGCCCCAAATCAAACGCGAAGTAGAGCGTGCTGTTGACAAGGGCGTTTACGTCATTCCGTTCCGCGTTGATGACATTAAGCCGACGAGGTCGCTAGAATATTTTATCTCGGCCGCGCAGTGGATGGATGCGTTTTCGCCGCCCTTGGAACCCCATTTGGATAATTTGGCGAAGACGGTGAAGTCAGTGTTAAAGAACCCTCCTCTCCCCGGCGCAAACGTGCCGGCTCAACCGGAGAAGCCACCGATCCCAGTGGCGCCTCTTCCTCCTCCATCCTGGCGTAAATCAATTCTCATCGCTGCCGCAATTGCGAGCGTAATAGTTGTCGGCGGTGCGGGATGGTATCTCGGTCACAAGAGAGAGATTCCTTATGTAACGCAAATCGTGCCGCCGCCGGCAACTTCAACGCCGGTCGCGACGCCGCCTACGACGGTCACGCCTGTCCCGACTTCAGTTCCGGCTCTAACGACGCCACCGCCATCGCCGATTTCCAGCGTCATCGATGATGAGGAAGTGCGGAAATTTGTAACCGGGTATTATCTCGCAAGCCAGCAGGGGGACATCGATTATCTGCTTTCTCAATACGACGACCTGGTCGATTACCGCGACTATGGAAAGCGCGATAGAGCATTCATCCGAAATGACACTATTGCTTATTTCAAGAAGTGGCCCCAAAAAACCCTTACTCCCTTCGACATTGCCATTGCGCATTCCGCCCTTCCAAACACGGTCACTGCTTATTTTGAAATTTGGTATGTGCTCAGAGATCCTGTGTCGCGCAAGAACACCAGCGGTCAGGCCAGCGAAGTATGGAAAATCTCCAAAAAATCTGGTGCGCTTAAAATCGTCTCCGAAAAAGAGACCGTGCATCGTGACTGATGCAACGGAATCCAATCGGGGGGTTATCAGTCTGCGCTGACCCTAGCGATCGCGTCGTTCCTGTAAAATTTAAGGTTCGACGCTACGCGACGAAGCTGAGCAAGATCACAGTGTGCGCAGTGGTTTTTGCCATTTGTTGCCCGCTCCGCGCGGCCGAATCGAGCACAACGCCCGCGGCGGAAAGCGCTCCGATATCGATGGCGGATGCGAGTAAATTCGTCAAAGAATATTATGCCGCGTTATCCCGCGCCGATATTCCTGCGGCGCTAGCTAAGTTCTCCGAAAGTGTCGATTACCGGGAAGATCGACAACGAGACCGAGCATTCATTGAGAAAGATTTGCGCAAATACGTCGCCCGGTGGCCGATATTGAATCTCGAACCGGAAGTGCTGACGGTTTCAACCAAGGCTGACGGCGCTACTACCATCACATTTAATCTTGTTTACTCCGTGGTAAATGACACCACAAAAAGATCTGCGTCCGGTCGTAGCACAAACACCTGGATCGTCCGGCGCATGAAAGGCGAGCTCCAAATCATTTCGCAACGCGAGGTGGTGCGTCCCAACCCGACACTAGCGTCCGAGCAATCCCCGCAAAGCCAATCACACGAGGAAGAGGAAGCGCTGAGCGACGAAGAGCTAAAGAAGCAGGGCGATATGCAAATTGAAATGCCCGCCGGAAGTTCGACATCGAAACCCTTGGTTACGTCAGCCAAAGGCGCGCGCAAAAATGCCGGCGATTTTATTGTCGCGCTTGATATAGGTCACACACCGTCAAAAGGCGGCGCGATGAGCGCACGCGGTGTTCTTGAATACGAATTCAACCATCGCCTCGTGACCGAACTCTTCGCGCAGTTGCAGGCGCTAGGATTTCGCCGCTCATTCGTAATCAATCCGCGAAGAGAGGAGATTGGTCTTGCGCAGCGGCCCGCCGAAGCCAACGCACAGAATGCCGATCTCTTCCTGGCGATTCATCACGACTCTGTTAAAGATAAATTTCTGAAGACTTGGGAAGTTAACGGTAAGGCGCAGAAATATTGCGACGATTTTCACGGCTACTCGATTTTCTTTTCCCATAAAAACGCAAAAGCGACGGAAAGCTTTGCTTTTGCCAGCAAACTCGGCCAGGCGCTGCTCAACGCGGGTTTTACGCCTACGCTGCATCACGTCGAGCAGGAAAACCGGCCGATCATCGACACGGAAAAAGGTATCTACGCGTTCGATGATTTGGTCGTGTTGAAAACGGCCAGGATGCCGGCCGTCTTGCTCGAATGTGGCGTCATCGTAAATCGAACCGAAGAAGAAAACCTTAATAATCCGGCCTACCGCAAACGTCTCGTTGAGGCGATTTGCCGCGCCATCCAGGATTTCTCATCGGACATAGCGAAGAAGAACTAGATCAGTACATCAGCCGCATAGAATTCGGCGCAGCTCGTGTCTTAATTTTTCGAGAGGGCCATCGACATGAAATAACGTGACGCGGCCGGAGCGTACGATCTCACTTACTTCGACGGATTTCGCAACCTGACCATCGCGTACGGCGGCGCTCAGCTCGTCCGCAAACCTTCCGCTGCCTTCGACCACGAGCAGTTGCCAGCCGTTGCGCACAGTTTGTAATGCCTCGCCCCCCGCAATCGAGCCGCCGTTGATGAGCATCGTCGCTACCGGCACATTCAAAGCCCGAGCGAGCTCGAACATCGTGCCGGTTTCGCCGCCCCACTTATCGCTTTCCACTAAAACGAAATGCGAGTGATTCGGTTCGAGAGGCGCGCTATCCGCGATGCACGCCTCGCCCGGACCACCGGGGTAAGTGACTTTTTCAGCCGGCGCGATTCCGAGCAACTGTGATCTCCGGCCGTCTCGCGCGACCGCGTCGCCCATCATGGCCATCACACCGGACTGAGTGCCCCCGTCAATAATGAGCGCACCCAACTCGGCAGCCTCCGGCGCGATTGCATCGCTGAACAATTCGGTAAGACGAGCTTTCCGCGAATCGTCAAGCCCTTTTGCGCCGCCGAGCACCATGATCAGCGCATGCGGCGGTGCGAAGTCGAGCGCTTTCACAATGGTCTGCGCGTCTGCATCGCGCGGCGCGGTGATGACGACAGCTCGATTTCCGTTCTCGAAAGTAATCGTATTTTTTCTCATGATTTCTTCATGCCGGGTTGAGTTTTTCCTCACCCCGCAACTCCATGTCGCGCGCTGAAAGTTCATTTAGGATGCCATCAAGTTCCGTGACTTCGCGGCCCGCTCGCTCGCGCGCTTTTTTCAGTAAACGCAAATTGTCAAGGGTCGTTGCCGTCTTAAAAGAGTCCGTCGCAGCAAGGACCGCTTTCGCGATTACTCGATTTGCGGTTGCCCAATCTTCACCAATACAAGCAAGCTCGAGTACGGTGGCGAGATCCCAGTAATCGACAGAGCTCGCGCCACCACGACGGGCAACGGCGAAACTCACCAAAGGTAGCAGACGCTCAACTTCCCTCAGCGCCTCCGCGTCGCCTTTCTGGATGAGCAGATTGATCGCGTTTACGCCAGGGTAGTAGTCGCGCGGATCCGTTTCGAAACCTTTCGTGTAGGCATCAATCGCATCGTCAAGCGCCGCTGTAGCCGTGATCCTTCCCGCTTGCGCAGCCTCTTTATATATATCTTTGTAGATGCGCCCCTTGATGCCAAGGGTCTCCGAGTCGGGGCCGCGATTTTTCAGCAGCTCGTCGAGAATCTTTAGCGCCTTCTCGCGATCGTCCGATTGATTCCGACGGTTAAGCGCCAATGCGAATTGCTGCTTGACGATAACGTACTCCTTCAATGGAGCCGGAAAAGTATTGTAGAGCTCGATTAATTCTCCAAACGCTTCGGCATCGCGAAAGGAAGACATCAACTCGATCAGCACCGATCGCTGGACCGTTTTCAGATCGCCCAGGTCGCGCCGGATTTTCAATAGCGCTTCACGTTCTTCACGCAGAGGCTGCGCGCGGGCCGACGAAAGCATCTCGCGAAATTCCTCCGCCTCCTTAATGCGATCCTTGAAAGTCTCGGTCACTTCTTCTGGTAAATCGATGCCCGGAAATTTCGGGATGAGTTGAAAAAGTGGGCTGTCATCCCTGGCGAGGCCGTTGATCGCCTCGCGGAGACGTCCTGCGAGTTCGGTCTTCAGGTTTTGCGCCGATGCTTCCGTGAGTTTCCCGTTTTCAAGCTGGTAACCAACAGCACGAACCAGGGCGACATCAAAAGGCAGTGCGCTGACGTTGGCCAGAATCGGCACCGTGGTGAACGGCTTTGCTGCATGCCGGATTCCGAGTTCGTAAAACACGTTTGCGTTGGCAAGTGTGAGATCGGCCACGACAAACTCCGCGAGCAACAACCGCGCAAACATCGCGCTATGGATAATCCCGCCCGTGAGCTCCTCATCCCCTCGCAACGCCTCCAGTTTGCACTCCTCGATCGCTGGTTTGATCGCCTCGTTGTAGATTTGATCGAAATCGACGAGCACTCCGCTTTTAAGATCCGACTTCTGACCAAACGGCATGTCCACAAAACAGAGCGCACGGTAGTTCATGAGGTTTGATTACAGCGACCGAAATAATTCTTCTATATCGACTTCTTACCTCGGTCTGTAAAATTCAGTTCCCCGTTGAGCGGGATTCACTATGGAAAGGAGGCGATCTTTGGGGTCAATTTGTCTTCAGTTCCAGTAGTTTGACTACTTCGTCCCGCAACTTCTTAACTTCGTCATTTTCAGGAGCAAGCTTTTGCGCACGGCTTGTTAAAAAGTCAGCTTCTCCTCGATCACGTCGCGCTTCGTCGGGATCACTGGCTTGTTTGAGCGCTTGATCAGCAAGGCACCGACCAAGATGTGCGGTTACGCGAGCATTTGCGGGAACGACTTGCATCGCGGCTCGTATTCCCTCGACTGTTCCCTCCTTGATCCTGTTCTCCAGCCATTCGGAAACAGTGACTTGCGAGAAGGGAGAAATCGTCCGGCTTCTGCGATCCGAGACGCTCCATTCCATGAATCGCTGTAACGGAGTCAATTTCGAAGTCGGCCTTGAAAATTTAGCGACGATCTTCTCCCGCGATGCTCTGATCTGTTCTGGAGTCAGCAATTTGAGATTCTCCGCCTGCCCCACGGTTTCCAAAGCCACACCACCGGTGGCTTCAGCTAGTTCAGCAAGTAAGAGAATATCCTCCTTTGCGTCCTTATCCGTCGCAATTACGGCATCCCACAGCCGCGCCGTCTTATCCCATGAGGCGGTCACTACGCATTGACCATCTGGACTGAACTGTGCCGAATTAATCACGTCTTTATGCTTCATCGGCTCGCCAATTGGTTTGCCGCTGGCGGCATCCCACAGCAGCGCTGTCTTATCCTCTAAGACAGTTACCACCCGTTGACCATCTGGACTGAACTGTGCCGAATTAACGACGTCTTCATGCTTCATCGGCTCGCCAATTGGTTTTCCGCTAGTGGCATCCCACAGTCGTGCGGTCTTGTCCCGCG
>Ga0066903_100000757_pt1 | contig 21624 bp, 36 predicted proteins | sample PanSoiMetaGPlot1_FD_67491 | JGI IMG/M metagenome (GOLD analysis project Ga0066903, IMG submission 67491) | Tropical forest soil microbial communities from Panama analyzed to predict greenhouse gas emissions - Panama Soil - Plot 1 (version 2) | ecosystem: Environmental > Terrestrial > Soil >... | reverse complement strand
GTCACAGACATTTTTCGCACATAGTCTGCGCAACGCTTGAAGGCGTCGACCTTGACTGCGCACACTTGCCGAGGGGTGCCGATATTGCCTTGGGCCAACAGCGGGTCAATACGAAATTCGAAATCGTCGCTCATTATCGTCCTCCAGGGTGATCTCCGGGCCAGCCCGCGCAATGCGCAAGTTCGTGGCGCCTCACCTTGTCGTCTGCGATGCGCCACACGTAGCAAACGCCGTTGTCCTTGCTGATTCCGCCGCAACCGTTCCAGCCGCGTTGCCGTCCGATGTTGGCTTCCGTTGCGCCGTTCCATTTCAGCGTGATATCGAAGCAAATTTTCTGAACTTCGCTCCACGGAATAACGTGCTCGATCACATGACGTGGCGGTGGAACGTCGTATTGCGGGGGAGGCAGGAGGGTCATGATGTGACCTTGTCGCCATCAACAATAAAGCCAACGTGTTGTCCGCACTTGGGGCAATACGGCCCGGTGGCCAAGTCTGGTGTTCCATATTTACGCTTGGCTTCATCACAGGCTACGTCAGTAGCCAAGTCGATCGCATCCCTCGCAATGCTGCGAGATAATCCGAACTTTTCCATTACCGCCAATATTTGCGCATTAGATGCCATTTTACGCACCTATGGTTATCTTGGTTCCGCTTGACAGGCCGGCGGCAACACCGAGCGACTTGGTGGCACCAATCAGTTGATTGGTGAAATTCTGATCGCCCTGCATCTGCATTTGCGCGATCGATGTCAAAGCGGTGGACGCCTGTCCAGTCTCCTGCAACGCATTGCTGATATTCTGCTGGATCATGGTTGCGGTCTGTTGCGTGACCTGAGAATCAATCTGCGCTTCTATCTGCGGCCATCGCGCATCCTTGGTCGGGTCTTGAACACCCTGGTTGAACAGCACTTGGCGCCACTGGTTGGTCAGGTCAGACCGCATCTGACCGAGTTGCGCGGTCTGTCCCTGGTTAAGGACGCCTTGCCGCGCGTTGCTGAGGTCGGTCAACCCCTGTTGCTGCAAGGCTTGCGCCTGCCCTTGCAACTGCTGGGCGGAGGCGGGAAGACTTGGCTGGCCCATGCCAAGAGTCAAGGCGAGCGGCGCGATCCCGGCGGCGAGCTTCGTGTATGGGCTGCTCAAGATGCTATTGAGAGTGCCCGTGAACCCGCCACCACCGCCTGACGATAGTTCGGAAGTTGCAGCACCCGCAGGAACATCGCTAACAGTCGCGTTTGCGGGCAATGCCGCCGATTCAGCAGCGGATGCTGGCGGGTTGACGAACCCCGCGCCGGGAACGTTAAAACCAGCCGTGCCCGAATCGAGAGCCGCAAGGCTAGAACTCTCCGGCAAAACTGCCCCTGAACTGGAAAGGGCCGCGTCCCCAACTCCTCCAGTGTAACCGGCAATTCCGGGGTCAGCCAAAACATCCATGCCGAGGCCCGGACCGGATATGTCAAACAGGGACCCCGCCCCTCCTGCGGCAAGGTCTGCCGCTCCCACATCAAGACCGGCGTCCGCCGCCAATCCCGCATCGGCGGCTAAGCCCGCATCAATAGCACTTGCGCCACCGAGGGCCGCGCCCTCACCGATGCCCAGCGCGCCCCCGATAGCCGGTGCCGCAAACGGGAGGGCGATCAAAGCAGCCCCGCCAAGGGTCTCTGCAAGTTCGTCTGGATGCGCAATCAGAGATGACGGCGCGTGAGAAATGTCCGTTCCCAGATTGCCGAAGTTGCCTTCGACCAGGTCGGTTAGGAAGCTCATGCTGCCACGTTGAATCCGGTTCCGGTCACTTGCTGCAACGCCTGCTGGTTGACCATCTGCACCACCTTCGGCCAGCGTGCATCATCCGGTGAGATGACCTGCGACCACTGACCTAACAAGTTCGTCTGTGCTTGGGTAAACGCAACGATCTGATCCGGCGACATCGTAGCAGTACCGGGCGCCAATGATAACTGCGTCGGGTCAAGCTCGGGAGTGCCGGGGGCGACAACATCGCCCGTGACTTCGGCTACACCACCCGAAGGGGCAAATATAGCCGGGGCAGCTCCGGGAGAGAGAATACCCCCAAGGCCGCCGCCGTGGGCCAATACATCCCCGCCACCCGAGAACACCGAAGCAGGGGAACCGGGGTCAGATGGTGCCGTCCCTATTCCGGGGGTGTCGCTCAAAACCCCACCAGGACCGAAGTTCGCGCCGCTCCCAATCTGAGCCAGTCCGGTTTGTAGGGAATCCGTACTTGGTCCCCCGACAATACTTGACGGTCCTGTCGGTGTTCCAATTCCGAGCCCCGGTCCGGTTTGGAACCCGGTGTCTGGATTCGACGGCTGACCGGTAGGGGGTGCACCTACCTGATCGCCAAACAAGCTCCCGATTTGTCCAGATGTTAGGGGGCTGCCTTCCGGCACACCAGGAACACCGGAAAGCTCCCCCTGAGCACCAAGGTTGCCAGTGAACGTCTGACTGGCCGGAGGGGCACTGACTGTTTCGATTGCGCTCGGAGTGACGGAAACCGTTGAGACCGAAGTCGCATCGGGTGTCGATCCGCCCGCGAAAAACCCCGGACCTTGACCGGGACCAGTTGGGGCAGAGGGGTCACCAAACAGGCCCCCGATCTGACCGGACGAAAGCGCACTTCCCTCGGGGGTTCCGGGAACTCCTGACAGTTCGCCTTGGGCCGTCTGGTTGCCAGTAAAAGTCTGACTAGCAGGTGGCGCGCTGACCGGGTCTGCCGAGTCCTTTCCCTGCCCTGGAGCCGCCTGCGGCCCGGTGAAAGTTTGACTAGCAGGAGGTGCGGAAACCGTTTCTACCGGTCCCAAAGAACTGAAAGTTGAGGTAAAATCGGGAGAAAATCCGGGCACCCCGCCGGTAATCGGTCCAGGATCGTTGAAAACACCTAGATTCGGACCCTGATCGCTAGGTGTCGCTGGTCCAGGATCGTCAACATCGGCTTGCGCTGCCTCTGCCCCGCCGAATCCTCCAAAGCCACCGAATGATGCCCCGCCACTTCCAGGTGCGGAACTATCGGACACGCCTGCACTTGAGGTGCCAGCGGACTCGCCACCACCGCCACCACCTGCACTCGCTCCCCCGCCACCGCCACTGGTGGAACCGCCCGCTGCGCTACCCGCGCTTGCGGTGCCCCCGCTGCCGCTTTCTCCAGCCCCTCCAGAGGGTCCGCCGCCGCCAGCCTCACCTCCACCCTCGGCCCCGCCAGCCCCTCCTGTGCCGCTTTCAGCGCCACCGGTACCTCCTTCACTACCAGTACCGCCCGCTGCTCCCGACCCTGCTCCCGCGTCGCTACTGGCTCCAGCCTCGCCGCTTACACCGCCTGAATCGGCCTCACCTCCAGCACCAGCGTCCCCCCCGCTCTCACCCCCGCCGTCGCCTCCACCATCTCCTCCGCCACCATCACCCCCGCCGCCGTCGCCTTGGACCATCAGCCAACTGTGGTCAGAGGTGTCCATCAGAGTATTTTTACCCATCGGGTTGCCTGCTTTTCGAATCCAAGGTCTTGCATAAGGGTGGGGTGATTGTACGTTGATCTGATTGTGTCGTAAACGCGGACAACGCCTTGTCTTTTCAGCTCGACATGGCTCATGACCTTCACGGCCTTGCCGATACCCGACCTGCGGTATGACTTATCCACATACCACAAGTCGTCTGCGGCCACCCGCTCGTTGAAATGAAGATCGCGGTACCAGAATGAACAAGCGTACCCGATCGGGATGCTATGCTCGACCGTCCGGGCCACTATCCAGACTAGACGGCCCTCCTTCTCAATCTGGCGGTATCTCGGGAAGTCCAAGTCAAAGGGCTTGCCCCGGACCTCGATCCCGTGAGCTAGAAACAGACCCCTCAACTGATGGACGGAAGGGAAGGACTCTTTTCCGTAGGTTACGGTTTCAAGATCAGGAACGGCACGGAGCATTAACGCATGGCTCCTTACTTAATTTCCATTATTCTACAACTGTAGAGCACCAAACAATGATCGGGCGGGGCATTGTTTTTCGAGAGCCATGCGCGAGCTTCTTCTTTTGTATAGAAGCCCCTAGGCTCATTTAACCATGTCCCGTCTTCGTCGTCCTCTGTCGTCACGAGAAACACTGCGGGCTCCTATTCAGATTTGCGTTTCGAAAACAATGATAAATCCCTGTCCTTCGGATCGCAGCGGTCATATATCGCGCCACACCCAGAGGTCAGAGCCAGCCATAATGTCTGACCGCACCAAGAACACTCGTGTCGGCGAAGCCACGATTCAGATCGTCCAGATAACTGCTTGGCTTCTGAACCGGTCACACGACGGCTCCTTTCTAGGCTACTCTGCAGCACACAATAGACCGCACTCGGCGTCATGCTCTTCGTCATCGAACAACGTCGGCGAACTGGCGACATGGGCAACCAGATCGGCATAGCTGTATTCGACAAACCGAGCTCCGGTTGGCTTCGTCGCTCTCACGGAACGCTCTTGCTCGATCCACCAATCCGCCCGTCCGGGATTGTCGCGAATGATTGCCTCAAGCTTCCCCCGCGATTTCATGAAACACAGATCGCAGTTGCCCTCATGCGGGAGCAGTTGCAGGTCGAATGGCTGCTGGGACCAAAACGCCAGCACGTCGCGTTTGGTTACGCGGGCCTTGCTTAACGGCATGACGGTGGTGAAGCGTTCTTTCGCGGCCTCGTTTCGAGCCAGCGCCTTCATCACTCGGAGCCCTTCATCGTAGCGTAACCCGATCACGTTGACCCAACGATCCCAACCGAGCGAGCGGCAGAAGTCCCGCATCACTCTGATCTTGAGTTCGATGGTGCAGAACCGCGCGACCGCATTCGGCAAGTACTTCTTTTTGGCAATGACGCCCGCGAACGGCTCGCCCGACCGGCTGGCGCTGTTGAAGCCGACCTCCTCGAAACCTTCCGGTCGCCATTCGACCCAGCGCACGCGGACGCTCCAATGGATTTGGCAGTCGTGCACGAACCGAAGCGTTTCCTCGCGTTCCTTGCCGGTGTTAGCGAAGGCTACCACCACGTCATCCGGCAACCGGCCGTCATAGGCGCGCAAAATCTCGTGGAGCATATAGGCCGACGTGCGACCGCCGCTGAACGAGATCAGGGCTGGGCCGGCGATCAGATACGGGTTAGGCTTGTCGAGCACTCAGAGCGCTCCTTTCTTAGCTATCCTTTGGCGTGTTCGCCGTAGCTGACGCCGCACTTTGGACAGCACCAATAGATTCCTCGCAATTCCAAAGTCGGCCTAACGAGCGTGGCGCCTTCCCAGGTTTGACACCGAAAGAGTGTGCATACCTCAGTTGGTGAACAAGCTTGATCTTCGCAGTCGTCATCCAAGGGATGCTCCTTATTTGTCCACGGCCAATGCTTGAATGATTGCTGCACAATCCGCAGCAGTAGGAAGGCGCGGAGGATCATAATTCGACAAAAGCCACATTGCTTCTGTTCTTCCTCTGCGCTTGTACCAACTGACCCAAAGCGCCATTGCCGGACCGCTCTCTAGGTCAACCTCGTCAATTTTAATTGTGGAGTAGTTCTGATCATCGCAATATCGATAATCAGAAGACGGGTGCTTTTCGTCCTGTCCGCAGAGATCGCGAATCCCGTTAGATGTGGCGCAATTCCATCCGTCTGCGCTAAAAATGCCACCACGCGGGAATGAGCATTTAGGATCGTCACCGTTCCATGTTTTCCCGCGGCTACGACACATATCGCATTGATCTTCCGGCGATTGCGGGAGCTTGCGCAGGTCTGCCGCAGTGATTTCGTGCTCCACAGTCTGCGCTCCTTGTTGTTAATTGTTTGGGCCGGCAGACGGACCTGACATTATGACTTTCAAGCCATGTTTTTCGGCGATATCGAAGCGCCCCCGAACAAGTTGCCTCACCCTCGCCGGATCATTAGCCGCCATCTCGATAGCATCAAGAAGGCTGCACATTTCCAGCGCCCACGCCTCATAGTCAACGTCTGCCATTTCGGCTCCTACTTGTTAATCGTCGGCTGACGCATGGCGAGGTCCATTGCCGTGACGGCCTCGCTCACTTTATCGGCAAGGTCTTTGTCGCCTTCCAATGCCAACAGCAAGCCGCGAATTAGTGGACACGTTACATAGACAAGGCCGTGCTCGCCGACTTCTGTGTCAACCGGGAAATCTATGCGGATGATCTTGCGTTCTTTGGTGGCCATAGCGGCTCCTATTCGGTTATCATCGCCAGCGTGGCGGCACGACTATGCTGATGCATCACTGCAATCTTAGCTTCAAGGCTTCGGATGTAAGCCACTGCCCGTTCTAGAGTTTGAGGATTGCGGTAGTAGTCCTCAGATGAAGATACCAGCTCGCCATCAATTGTCTCATCATGCAGCATAGCAGCTCCTTTTCAGCTTTCCGTTTCTGGATATCGCCAAGCGTAGTAGCGCCGCTTGACGTGGTTCCACCACCACACGCGCATCCGTGTTTTCAGCCAAAACCATCTCATCAGTCGGATCCTTAATCCTATCGCATTGACCAATGGTGTCCGCATTGCTGGCAGGTCCAGCCCCACGAAAAGCGCTTCTGCTTTCTCCAGTGAAACAGGAAGCACCAAGTGCGTGCCATTGCCGCTCCTACTTGCTAATCGTTTCGCGCCATGATTGCGCGCCCGATCGCTTCTGGAATTTGCGGGACCACCGCATTTCCTATGACTCTGATTTCGTCGAGCACCAACCTACGGGGTATCCCATTAGCCACTCGATCCATCTCGGGTTCGGGCGTCCAGTCCCTCCGTAAAGTCGGCGCAACTGATTGCATATGCTTTCGCCCTCCCGCTTCGTGTATCCGCGATAGTCGCGAGACACGGGGGTGTGCCACGATCCAGATCCGGTCACGAGGGTGGGGGGCACCAACGGCGCTCGCTGGAATGCAATGCCACTCCGCGTCATACCCGATCGCGGCCAAGTCCCCGAGTACAGTTGCCATCCCTCTTCCCAGCAACGCTGCCACGTTCTCCACGAGAGCGTAGAGCGGTCGTACCAAGCGAATGGCTCGTACAAGTTCCCGCCAGAGTCCCGAGCGCTGCCCGGCCAGGCCGGTGCGTTTGCCCGCGTCGCTAATATCCTGACACGGGAACCCGCCGCAGATGACATCGGCCTCTCCAGAGAAGAAATCTCGTTTGGTAATGTCGCGGTCAATTGGAACATCCGGCCAATGTTTTTTAAGAACCTTGCGCGCGTATTCGTCAATCTCACAGAACGCCACTGTCTTCATGCCCGCCCGTTCAAGTCCGAGCGAGAAACCGCCGATGCCGCTGAACAAGTCGAGGACACGCACGGCGGCTCCTATTCGGTTATCTTCATCGCCGCCAGCATTCCGCGCACTGCATCGCGGAAATCGTCCTGGCGTGCGTTAACTGTTACGCCTCCCCAATACCAGGGGTCGAACGGAGGCGCGCACCTCCCAGGATGCAGTCCGTCCCAGTTATATTTCAGGACGTTCTGCGCAAGCCAAGAAGCTCCAGCAGTGATTTGATCGTCAGTGACTTTCACCACAGCTCCCTATTCAGTTATGTGTTTCAGCAGCACGCGCACAGCCTTCTCCAGGTTCGCCCCATCATAGACCGTAACGTCGCTGTCTATCTTGCGCATTTCCAGGCGCGCTTCATCCAATGTTATTTCCCCAGATAGCCGCCGGGACGCAATCCGTTGCAAATTTTCCGACTTGTACTTTTGGGACCGCAGATATGCGAACCACCGTTCACATTCGGCCCGGGCTTCCTGCAACTTCACTTGGGCTCCTATTCACTTTTCGTTTGGCCGACGCCCGGCCGCACGCTTCGGAAGTTGAATCTTGCCGTCGCGGTGCTGCTTGTATGCGTAGCTCATCGTCCACGGAACTTTGTAGCGCTTATCCTTCGCGATCAGCCCCAGCGCCTCTTTGATCGATAGCGACGGATCGTACAGGAACTTGATCGCCATAGAGGCGGCCATGCGGCCATCTTTGGCCTTCGTCACTGGCGAGGCGGCAGCACCGAGCTTGCCGACACGGGTGCGCTCGGCTTTGCTCATGCCGCCTATGCGGTAGTAGTCCAGAGCCTCAACCATCATTGCCGCAAGGTCTGCGCGATCCTCCGTGCTGCGCCGCGACGACACTTCGATGATGACGGCGCCGAGCTTGTGGATAGCTTGCACACGTTGAGTCAATTCGTCACGGTTGGTCGCGAGTTGGTGGAACTCGGCGACGACAACAGCATGGCCGGAACCGCGCGCAAGGCACGAGCCGGTCTTTCTTTTATCAACGATATGGTCGAAATCCTCGGACGCGCCTTTTTCCTCAGTCCACACCTTGATCTTCGGGTCATAGGCACGCAAAGCCGCCGCCTGTGTCGAGGCGGCCTGCTTCGCGTTGCCGTTTGCGTAGCCGAAATTCATCCAATTCTTCTAACACCGCGACCGAAGATGCACAAGAAATATTTTTGAGGTGTTGACAACGTGCGGGAACGGGACTACGTGAAGAATATCGAACACGCCAGACCGAACCTCGGTCGGCAAGATCAAAGGCCGCCCAGAAATGCACTTCTACGTTGGCCTACATCATCCTGGCGACGGCAAGCATTTTGACCGTGCATTCATCTCGGTTAACGCCGTGCGGCGGCGCAAGGCGCCTATCGGGGCGCGCAAGTGGATCATGGACAGCGGCGCTTTCACGGAAATATCTCGGCATGGGCGCTATCGCCACAGCGTTGAGGAATACGCGGAAGTCATCAATCGCTGGGCGAGCGATCCGACTTTGATTGCTGCCGTGGCTCAGGACTATATGTGCGAGTCATTCATTCTCGCGAAGACGGGACTTTCGGTTGCCGAGCATCAACTGCTTACGATCGAGCGATATGATGCGCTTTTGGCCCTGGTGCGCAACGTCTACGTGATGCCGGTCCTTCAAGGCTACGCACCCGACGATTATGTTTCGCACATCCGCCAATATGGCGACCGCTTGGCACATGGGGCGTATGTAGGTGTCGGCTCTGTCTGCAAGCGCAATTCAAATCCAGCAGCCATCGAAAGCGTTCTGCTTGCCATCAAGCGTGAGAGGCCCGACCTTCGTCTTCACGGGTTCGGCCTGAAAGTGACAGCTCTAGGATCGGGCGTCGTTCGGGATTGCCTCTATAGTGCGGACTCGATGGCGTGGTCCTTTGCAGCACGTTACGAAGGCCGCAACGGGAACGACTGGCGGGAGGCTGCTAGCTACGTAAATCGCGTCGCGACACAGCACGTCCAGTACGGTTTTGGATTCTAGCCTAGAAAGGCCCGAGGTCATGACCTACTTTGTCCGCATCGAATTTCTCGCTGGTGGCTTCTTGAAAACCCATACCGTGTCCGAATTTTCGGAGGGGGCGAAGGCCGTGGAATTTGCGGCGGCTCAGACCGGAGCTGATGTGGTATCCGTGAAAATCTATACCAACGCCCATTAGCCAAGAAAGGCCCATTATGCCGAGCGTTCCGTACGAAGGTGCAACTAGCGGCGCCAGCGCTCGCGATGAGATCACCAAGATACTTCGTCGCTTTGGTTGCGAGAGCGTCGGGTTCATGGACGACTTCGACAAGCACGAAGTCTTGCTCGCCTTCACTCATCGCGGCCGGCCAATCCAATTGCGCGCATCGGCTAAAGGGTGGGCGCAGATGTATCTCAAGGCGCATCCATACGGCAGTTATCATCGCAAGAGCCGAGCGGACCACGAACAGGCCGCCCTGAAGCAGGGTCACGTCGCCGTCAATTCAATCTTGCGCGATTGGATCAAAGGTCAGGTGACGGCAGTCGAGTGCGGGGTATTGTCGTTCGAAGCCGTGTTCATGCCATACATGTTGGGGAATGATGGACGTTCTCTCGTGGAAAGCGCGGCACTTCAAAAGCTACTCCCTGCCCCGCAGGAAAACGTCGTGAAGCTAGTCAATAACAAGTAGCCTAGAAAGGCCCGAAGGGTATGACTGAAGAAACGATTCACGGCATCGGGATACTGGTTGGACTTATCGCCTTTATCGTGTGGCTCGTGGTCATAAACGATCTAGGTGCCGCATTCGGTCTGAGCTTGTTGAGCGCGTCCATGGTGTATGCGCTCCTCACGTTTCTGACCTACAAATGCACCGGGAGGCTGCCGCGAAGCGGCTAAGAAACTTCGCAATCCCAAACAAGCCTAGAAAGGCCACCTATACATTAAAAACTATATCCAGCAATTGGTGCTCCTGGTTGTGCGCGTCTATCCACGCATAGAAGTCCGCCTCGTTGTCGAAGTCTACGACAGACAAGTCTATCCCGGTCACGTTGGCGAATGGTCGGATTAGGGAATGCCAAGACTGGTGGTCGTTCAACCAGGTCTGACGCCCCAACTTGCCACCCTCCACGGTGAGAATATGGAACTCCGGTATCTCGATCGGAGGGGTGCGGGACGCAAGGGAAGCGTTGTACTGGAGATGATTTCGGAAGTGACCAACCAAATATTCTCCATTCCCCGCAGCGTCTCCAAAAGCAAAAGTATTTATTTGAAATTCAGAAGCCATTTTTCTTGGCCTTCTTGCGTCTGTAGTAAGCAGCGTCAGCAAGGCGCCCACATTCGCGGCACACTCTGGTTTTGTATCCCTCGCACATTTGTATTCTTGTATTCTCAGGGATGTATGCGTGTCCTTTCGGACAATGAGTTATCGATTGTGTGTATCGTCTTCCGTTCTCGAGCTGAGTCATAGCCTTGAGATGATCGGGATTGACACAACAAGGGTTGTTGCATTGGTGGTCAACGGTCAACCCTTCAGGGATTGGTCCTATGAATTCCTCATAAGAAAATCTATGAGCTAACACTTGCCGGCGAGGACGGCTAAGTCGGAAAGCCCCTCTACCGCCGAAAGACATGGCTCCAATCCAAAGCCAACATCCGGTGTTCGGTTCCGGTATGTAGAGCCGTTCAAAACGAACCGCATCAGGTTCGTATATTTTTTGTCCCTTCCTCAAGACGTTTTCTCCAGCCATTCGCCGTTGCCAGCCGCGTCTCCGAATGCGAATGTGTTGAGTTGGAATTCGGAGGTCATATGAAATCACAACAAATGCCGCCAGATTGGTTTATGAAAGACCACTTCCCTGGCATAAGAGAAAATCTTACCCCTGAGCAAATCCGAATTGCTAAAGAAAAATGGCAAGAGCACGTCATTGAGTTTCAATTGATGAAGAGAGAAACATACGGTTAATTCATCCTGCCCCGGGTGTCGGTCCAGCCAAGCGTCTGGATTACTCCCGTATTCGCAGCAGAGCCGCGAACTCCGATTTGAGCGCTTGTATTTGTATATACTGTTGCCTGAGCGCCTACGCGAGTAGATACAGGACTTAAGACAAGAGAACCAAGAGGGCTAGACCCATCAACTGGAGCCACGTCATTCGTCGCTGGGTCAGTTAGAATAATAGCAGACGCGCCACCTCCACCCGAGTTCCACTCAAGATTTCCAATCCATTTTACCACTACGCCAGTCGGTACATTCATAGTCGTGAGAGTTCGGTTAGCCGTAGACACTGCGCCATTGAGGTCTAACGCAGGCGCAGCGTTCCAGTAAAAATCGTCTCCATGCTGAGTGAATGCGAGAATATTCGGCGTTCCGTCTGTTTTTATGCTGCCTATTCGCCGCTGCTTGGTGTAGTTAGTCGGCAACATCGGCGCGCTAGCTGAGGTGGAAATCAGAACATCAACCACCATCGTGTCGGTGCGTTCGATGATATACACGTGATACCACGTGTTGGTGGCTATCGAACCGTTGTCAATACCTCCGTTCCCTGACCCGACAGTCCACGCGGCGAATGTCTTAGTGTAAGTCGAACCAAGAGACATTGACGTTGTCTGATCGTCAGATGTGACCTGACCCGCCGTGATAGTCAGAGTTTGCGACCCACCACCAGATAATGTGTTTCCGGCGAGGTAGCTTCGCAAAACAGTAGTTGCCGTAATCGAGTTGCAGCCGAATCCCGTGTTGGTTGTCCAGGTGAGAGCGGATGATGCTGTCGAGCAGCTTGGAACGGAAAGGTTAGTTTCAACTGCGGAGGTGGCAGCTCCCTTAACGGTGTTCTGAGAACCGTTAAGGCGCGCATCGGCAAGAGTTCCCGACGAAATGTTTGTGGCGCTGGTCGTGTCGGTCGTGGCCGACGCAGCGAAGGCAACACCGTTCGTCTTGGTACAGGTGATTGCGCCTGACGAAACGATGGCGCAATCATTAGAGAGCGGTACGCCTACTGCCAGATTGCCGGCGGAACCGACGATGATGAAATTCTGAGTTAGCCCCAAGGGCAGAGCGTTTTGGGCGACAAATGCCGTTGAGGCACAGGCGTTGCTGTTGTCGCCGGCCGGGCGCGTCGGGCATGTCGGGTTTTGCGCATGCGCGCATGTGTCGAGGAACAGAGAAGCCGCAACGCACAGACCCGCGACGATGAAAATTTTCATGACTCTTCCATGATGGTGAGAGGATTATTAGCACCGCTGACGGACAAACCCTGCCATGCTTGTTTGCATGCCTGACCCTCGATTACGATTTGTCCGCCGTTGGCAAACACCCGGAATCCGCCTCCGAGCGCAGAGGTCGTAATTGTAAGGCTGTTGCTACCGCCGCCGGCAGTATTGGCAAGGACCGTCGTCGGCGCCACGACAATGTCGACGCTACCGGGATTGTGAAACGTCAGTTTCTTGCGCGGCGGATTCACCCCGATCAGGGAAATCGAGGTCGTTCCAATGTTGTTAAAAGCGAGGATGGTTGAGTTCTGTAGTTGCGTAGTCATGGCTTCACCATCAAAATTTTTCTCAGGTAGTAAGAAGTGTTGTAAATTTTAACACACTTTCTGCATACTTTTTTGCGACCCCCGTTTTTTCTTCTTTTTATGTAGGCATCTTCATAGCTATGACCTTTGGGGCAATGTGTTACAGATAAGCTATATCTTCGGGAGTTTTCTGCCAATGTCACTTGCTCAAGGTGATCGGGGTTTACGCAGCACTTGTTCCTGCACAAGTGATCTAGCTGCATTCCATCATCAATTTTTCTCATATACATTTCGTATGAAAATCGGTGAGCCGCGTGGCTTTTAATTTTGTTCGTATTTCCGCCGATATAAGTGGAAAATCTCCCGTACCCGTCTCTATCAAGAGCTCCTAGCCATAGCCAGCATCCACTGTTAGGTTCAGGAAGAACGTATTTTTCAAATCTAGTTTGGTATGATTTTCGCATTACGGGGAATCCCCCCACAAGTCAGCTTCTTCGTACTGGTTGACGATAGCGTTTATGGACAGGTTTTGCACGCTGCCGGTCACGGTGTTGCCGATGTATTTGCCATATCCCTCTGTGTCCTGCTTCGGAAAGCGGAAACCTCCGGTGATGAAGTTGACGTTGGCAAGACCGTTATTCTGGAACTGCACAAGCTGACCGAGATTGTTGATCCAATTCACGATAGACGCCGCCGTGAACTGGTAGCTGTTGCTGCCGTTCTCGGTATCGAGCGTCATCGTCAGAGTTTGCGCACTGGTGGTCGTGACCGCTATGCCGGAAATGACAGGCTTCTTGGCCTGGACGATATTCCCGTGCGGCGTCAGTGACGTGATCAGCTTGATCGCGACATTGACGGCCTTGTTCTGCAAGAGCTGAGTTACATCGGCTCCGGAACTGCCGAACGTCTCGACTTGCGTTGTGCTGGCCAGCGGCACCGAGCAGATCGACAGCAGAGACCCCTGCGATACCAGGAACCACTTGTTCTGCTGGTAGATGACGATAATCGAGCGCGACCCGGCTACAGGGTCAAGGTACTTCACCAGCAGCAGATAGCAGTGGATGTTGTTGAGGTCGTTCAGCGCCGCGTTGGGCTCCTGGGAGAAGTCCGTCAACTGGAAAATGCCGTCCAGGTCATCGGAAATCTTCTGCACCGTCGCTCCGAAAATTCCGTATACTCCCTGTTTGTTCGCGAACAGAACCAGGCGGTTGTAACTCTGGATAGACATAAGAAACGACGTTCCGATGTCCGAGGCCAGCGTCAGGATCGTGAACAGCGTGATCGACGACTGTACCGTGATCGAGCCGATTTGCTTGATCGACTGATCGCCGAAGATGTACAGAAAGTTGTTCAGCGCCCGGACGGCCGTAATCCCGTGCACAAGATCGCGATCCGTGATCGTGGTCGACCCCGCCGCGTTGGCTGGGTTTATGTCGTCGAATCCCGCTGTGCCAGTGAAGTTTAGAATACGGAACTGCCCCGCCGCATTGGCCGAGGCCCACCACACCCGGCCGGCGAACACATCGATCGTATTGCCCGTTACCTGCGGCCACACAACAACCGTTGCCACCGCAAGTGTTGTGTGGGCTCCCGTGAAAACAACAGTTATTGCTGCTCCGGGAGCGTTGCCGGTTCCTGGATTGGTCAGCGTCACAGATACGACGAACTGAGACCCGCCGGACCCGCCCATTACGGCAGTGGCCGTCGCCCCGCCGGCATTACCGCCCGCACCGCCAGTGAAGCTTACCGCTGGGGGCGCGCTGTAGCCGCTTCCGCCGTTGGTCACGACAATATTGGGAGATATGCCACCGGAACCGACGAATAGCGTTCCGTCCCACGTCGCGTAGCCGCCGGTCTTGTCCATGATCAGGATGCGGGACGATGCAAACACCGTCATGTCCGGGGTAGTCGAGAACGTTGCAGCAGCAGCAACCGTCGACTGTGCTCCGGTCAGCGCATTGACTGCGATGCACGAGCCGTCCGTGTTGAAGCTGATGATGTAGTCGGTCGTCCCGATTGAGGCCGAGAACCTTCGCGCAACTGTCTTGCCCGCCAGTGTGGTGAGCGTAGTCGCTGGACCCGGTACGGCCGCAAGATCGTTTCCAGCGATAGGCTGAAGGTTCTCCTGCCAGGCAACCTCCCGCTCGGACAGGTTTTGCCGCGCAACCTTCGTGTTCATCTTGGCGAAGTCGTCGAAAATGATGAACTTCGCGTCGCCTATCTGGGAAACACGTTGCGGCAGCAGGGCCATGTCAATATCCGGTGCCCATCCCTGTCACGCGACGCTGGAACGTCTTGTCGTAAACGTTGCGGAACCGGATTCCCTGCGAGGTCGTGATGATCTGCGGGACGAATGAGTTGTACTTCGCCTCCATTGCATTCGTTTGGCTGAAGTTCTGATGCTTGTAGAGCAGGTAGCTTGCCGCCTTGAACTGCACCGCCCTCGCCCACGGATCGATGATCTGAGTGTCAACATCCGAGGTTGCCACCAGGGGAGCAGGCAGAAAGATCGTGTCCAGCTCGGCAAGATAAAGCTGATCGGGCGGAGTCTGGATGTATAGCTGCTGCGCTTGGGCATGGTGGGTGAACAACCCCGGAGGCCCCGTGAAAAACCCGGCCGTCCACATCCGCGCGTAAGCCTGGAACAGCGTGAAGTCGAGGTACCCGAGCGTCCGCCGCTGGTTGTTCCAGATGAACGACACCGGCATGATCGCCAGTGGGTTCCCGATCGTCGTCGATAGCGGGTTGCTCTGGAACAGGGTTACAGCCGTAGCAGCCGCTCCCGACCCCCCTCCGCCCACCGTTATCGTCGGCACCCCCGTATAACCCGCCCCCCACTGCGTTAGGCTGATGCTGGTAAGCGATCCGTTGGTGAGGTTACCCACCCCCAGGGCCTGCGTACCCCCTACAGGCGGGGCTGAGAACGTGATGGGGACGGTAGACCCGCTGCCGTAGTTGGAACCGCCCGCCGTGACGTTCGCCCCGACCACCGCTCCGTTGAGGCTGTAAATCTCCACCCCCGGCAAAAGCTGAACGCCTGTGACGTTCTGCCGCACGCACCACATATCGCGGGCCGCGTCCATGCGGGCATCGTTGATTCGCGAAATCACACGCGAAAGCGGCCAGCAACTATTCGTTGTATCGTGAACGATTTCGAGAACGTCGTTTATGTAATCTTGGAGCAACATAGAGAGACTCTATCTAGAATCTTCTACTTCTGTAAGTCCCTTACGGATGGTGAGGAAGGGTTCCGAAGGCCAACACCCCCCTTACCCCCCACAGCTTTTGCCATGGACTGGACACGAGGGGTAGTTGACCTGGTCTCTTACGGACGGAGCCGGAATGGGACACTACGGCCAGAGCCCGGGCTTTGACGCATCCCGAGAAGCTAACGCTCACACCCTGCGTTTGTGCGCACGATCTGCGCCTTGACCCTTTTGGGGCCTGCGACCTTGCCGTTGATCGCTGCATTGCAGCTATGTGTGAGGGCTGGGTTGCGGTGGGACGCCTCAGCGTGTAAATCCACCTAGTTAATTGGTCGTGCCCGTCAACCACACACACGATCAGGGCCGGCAGGGTCGCACCTGACCGGCCCGCTCTTTTTCAGCCTACATCTTCAGGAAGTCAAGAGCGGGAACCGAGCCCCACGCGCTCACCCGTTTCAGTGGGTATTTGAAAATTCTTCAATCTCTCCTCTAAGGACAGAGCAGAAATGGTCTACCTGCTCTGATCGCTTCTCAGGAGGCAAAAGAAGAATTTGCAACATTACAACGTGGGCCAATTCGGCAATCGTCATTTGCCAAATTTCTGTCGCTGTCTTTTCCGTCATTACCTCGATCCAAGACGCACGCCGCCGCGCTCTTCAGCACGATGACGGTCTGACTTGGGTGGCCTTCCGACCCGTCTGCGACGACCGGATCGCGTAGTGCTCTCCGGAGCGGTCGAAACAGGTCGGTCGGATTCCTCGTCCCCCGTGTCAACTGGAATTGGCGCGTTCGGGTCACGCTTCACCAGATCGTAGTAAACCGGTGTAATCACTATCTTTTCCGATAGTGTTACGTAGCGTGGAACGCTGTCGGTCGGGCCTTCCGGCTTGAGGTAGTCCTTGCCCGACCAGCCGAAACGTCGGGCCATGTGGATGGCTCTGTCGGCAAGTTCGCCGGGCCATCCAAAGAAGTGGAGCGCTTGCGCCTCGGTGCAGTTGACCGGCGTGTTCGGGGGGAACTTCACCGGCACCCCGTCGAACATATCGTCGATCGTGAAGTCGTTGTGATTCGTGACTTCAAGCCGCATCAGGGCCGCGGTGGCGCGCTCGTTCATTCGTCACCGTCGTCCTGCGGGGCGTTCCAGGCGCTCATGACCGCGTACAGGGCATGGAGGAATGCTGAGCTGCCCTCGGGAATGTCCTTATGGGCCTCATCGTCCGTTGCCGCCTCGGTCCAGACCTTGAGGAATTCTTCGTATGTCATCACTGCACCATTGCCTGGAGGACGGAGGTATCAGTTCGGCCACCGTATTGGGTGTTCGTGACGGTGGCAACGGTCGTCGACGTGCCGGCATTGACGAACACCGCGCCTCCCTGGAGGCCGTAGCCGGGGTCTTCGAGGGCGAACGACCCGGCCGCAGCGTTGTTGATGCCGCGCATCGGACGGGGGAAGAACGAGTTGTTGTCGGTGCCGAACGAGATCATGCCGAGCGACGTGATCGACGGAGTATTGGCGATCTGGGCCGCGCCACCGGTTGCTGTGACGGTGCCGCCAAGGGCCGCAGTGGCGCACAGGGACATGATCGAGGTTGCCGCCACCGCACCGAGGGACGTACCGCCGAAGGTAATGGCCGGGACCGTGTTGCCCGCGTATCCGGCCCCAAAGTACGTCATCACGATCGCGGTGAGGGTGCCCGACCCGGTCAAGGCGTTGCCGGTGAGCAGAGCTCCCGTGGTGCCGGTCTGGATGTTCGGCTGATAGGGCGATCCCGTCCACACGTTCGCGGGGTTGATGAGGCCGGGCGCCGGGACGGTCTGCGGCGTGTCGCCGGGGAACCGAATCGCACCCTGGTAGAACTGCGGATTCGGCTGAATGTAGAACTGAGGAATCGACGTGTAGCCGCCGCCGGGGTTGACCTGGGTAACGCCAGTGATGACACCCGCCGCCGAAATGGTCGCCGTGAAAGTGGCCTGTACGCCGCCGGGGGGTGGGGGATCGCAGAACACGACCGGAGGCACCAGGAATCCCGATCCGCCCTGCGTAACTGTCGGCGCCGGCACCGACCCGCCCACAACCGCGTATCCTTGCGCGGTCGCAGTGACGCCACCGGCTGCCGGCGCCGCGAATGTCACGGTGGAGCCAGTCTGGTTCGGGCCGATACCGTTGGTGCCGCCGGACCCTGCGTTGGTGATGTTGGCCCCGACCACCGTCCCCGAGTTGTTCAGGAGGCGGTAGTTGGTCCCGTCGCAACTGAACTGCCCGATCGTCTCTGGACCGGCATAGTTGCGCCAGATCGCGTCTGTCGGGTCCCACCACTGGACGATGGTCTGACCGCCCGTCGAAAACAGGTAGGTTCCGGACGGAGGGAAGTACATCGCGCCTGTCGGAAGCGTGACAACGTTGGGCGTGCCGGTATTCTGCGGGGACGTTGACGGGAGCGGAAAGACACCGCGCATCTGTGCCATAGGACTATCTCACCTCAGATCGGCAGGAATTGCAGCCCGGCAAATTTGCCATGGCACTTGGGTTTCACGTCAACGAGTTCCATCAGGGACAGGATCGCCGAAATCCACCCGAACTGGTTGTTGGGCAGCGTCGACTCGAACCCCGAGAACGAGAACGCGGCGTGCTCGTGCAGGAACAGGTTCAGGTAGGACGTGTTGATGAGGTAGATCGTCCCTTCCGGGCAATACACGTCAGCGTAGAACGGAACGCCTGCGATATCGAGCGCCTGAAAGGATGAGTGTCCGACGAAGTTCCCCGAGTCCAGCTTATCGGCGGGGTTGATGTTGTAGCGTTCGTTGGGCGTGAAGTCCTCGGCCAGCAGCGCCCAGGTGCCCGCCCCCATGATTCCGATCGTCGGCATCTCGCCTGTGGTCTTGGTGACCTGGGCGATGTACTGAATCATCAGGTTGCGGGTCGGAATGACGTTGCCGGTGTTGTTGACGAACGTCGACTTCCAGAACGTGTTGGTCAGCCGGGGAATGCCGCCGTAGCTGTTCAGCACGGTCCCGTCGTCGATGGCGCCTGGCAGACCCACCAACTGCGAAGTGTTAGCGATGTTGTTGAACAGCGCAGTGGCGAAAGCGTCGATCGAGACGTTCGTAGCATCGTTGAACCGCGCATCGATCAGCGGGACCACCCCGTAATCGACCTGCACAAGTCCCTCGAAGCCCAGGAACGGAATCGGCGTAACGAACGCCTTGAGGTTGAATTCCGCGTTCTGGATGCCGGGGGTCGCGCCGGGCTGCTGGAACGTGCCGCTGTAATCGGTCCATTGCCCCTGTACCATCGGGGCGCCCTGTACGGGGGCCGTTATGGGCGAGAGCCCACCGCTCGCGACCTGTGCCGAGGACAACAGCGCGCAGATCAGCGGTGCCGCCTTCCAGATTTGCACGTACACGCGGGGCATGATTGCGCGACGAACGACGGCCGTCAGTTCTTGCGCGATGGGTCCCTGACTCGGGATTATGCCTTGGCCGTATACCGGCAATTTAGCCTCCTATGACCTTGAGAATGCAGCCGGAAGACGGTTGCGTTTGAATTCGGTTATGACCTGGAACGCGGCGTTGCGGGATGCCTTGGACGGGTCTTTGCGGAAGTCTTCGAAAGCCAGCATCTTTCCGTCCTTGCCGGGAACCGTCGGGAATTCCCACGTTGACCCGCCGTGTTCGATCTCCGGCGGAGGCTTCAGGGCCGGGTCTTCACCGGGGTTGCGCTGGGCGTAAATGTCGGCAGCGGCCTCGTAGTCGCTGATTCCGTAATGCGTCATCAGGTCTTCGACGGCCTTGACCTGGTCCGGATTGAACCCACGCTTGGTGATGACGGTGGATTTCTGATGCTGCCGCGCGTATTGGGCGCGCTGCATTTTCTCTTGCAGCCGTTCGTCCTCGATGCCCTTCTTGAAAGCCTCGAACTTTTTTTCGAGAGCGACTTCGGGGAACGCCTTCGCAGTCTGAGGGTCGACCTTCCCGACAAGTTCCGCGAACTCGCGGCGCGTCTGATCATTGTGGGCGAGCCGGTAGGCCAACTGCGAAAGACGGTCCATGTCGGCCGGGGAGAGCTTCACGATGGGTTGCGTCATTTTACCGGCCTCCCCTGCTTGGCGAGGGTGTCTCCGTTGAGGCTCCACCGCTTCTTACGGGCCGCGTAGTCGTCAGACACTTCCGGAGGCTTGAAGCCCATCGCCCGCCCATAAACTTCCGACCCTTTGGGGTTGACGAAAGTCACCTTCTCGTTGCGAGCCTCGAAAAAAGACTGCTCCGACAGGGGGGCGGGTTTGGCGAAATCCTTGCTCATCAGATCGGACGGCCCCGGACTGCCTGCGGTCCGCCACGCTCAAGCGTCATCTTGTTGCGCTCGAACATGAACTTGGAGGCGGAGGAGCCGCCGCCGTATTCCATATACATCGGCGGGTTTCGGAACTGACCGTCTTCCATGCGGCGCCGGTCAAGGTCTGCAGTATCGACACCCTTCGGCTTGAGATAATCGCCTGCCATTTTTGGTCTCCTAGGCTACCTCGCCACCAGGGGCGATAGGGGGAGTCATTGGGCCTCCGCCGCCTCCGGGCGGGGGAAGTCCTGTCGGGGGGGCGCCCAGACCGCCGATTCCGGCCCCTGGAGGGGTCGCAGGAACGGGGAGGGGCTTTGGCTCGCTCTCTTTCTTTTCGGCTGTAAAGAAGCCATTGAGCGCGGAAATGGCGCGGCTGATCGCATTCCACCCGCCGCCGTCTTTGGGCTGGGTGGCGCCGATCTCAAGAAGCTGGTTGATGATCTTTTCGACGCGCTTTGCGCCCTGCGCCTGGAGTCCCGCTCCGGTACCGGGGGACACCATTGGCGATGCACCGGGGCCGCTAGGCCCACCAATCGGGGATTTCATCATTCCGGGCGGGGCGGCAGGGGGTGCCGCGCCGGGTGCGAGTGCCATGAAACACCAATTTCGCAATTCAGGTATGCGAATTGGTATGACTTACTTGAGATTGCGTCAAGTTCCTACGAAAAAGGCGCCCCTTTCGGAGCGCCTTGCTTCAGGGCGAGGACGGGTAGTCCTACCGACGGCCGCGCCGCTTGTGACGCTTGCCACGCCGATTGCGAACTTCAGAACCGTAATTCATGGCTCTTGATCCTTCTCTTGCTTGCCCTCTGGTCCCGAGGGCGGGGGGTTGAGCACGAAAAGGCTACGCCCGACCCAGGAACTCGTCAACCTCCTGGGGTCATTTCTTCTTTCCTCCCGCGTGACCCGCCTGCTTTGCCAGCAGTTCTGGGTGTTGCGCCATCATCTTCTGTTGCTGCTTTCTCCGCTTGCGCAACGAATGCAACAGCGTGTCCCGCGAAGGCGGATTGGTCATCCGAATCAGGTCTGCGTCGTCGATCGCCCCGAACTTGCGGAATATCACCGCCAGTTCGCGCGCCTCGTCTCCGAACAGAGGACTGTGACTATGGCCGTCGACGCGCATTTTGACCTTACCGACCTCGCACGGCAGGAACTTGTGAGGCTTGCCGCTGTCATCCGGTTCGGTCTCAATCTCTTCCTCGTCGTGGGCCATCTTAAGCTTCAGGCCCACGTCTCCGATCTTGTTGAGAGGGTCTTCGATGACAAGTGCGGCCTTCTTGATTCGTCCCGAACCGCTCTTTTTGAGGTCCGCAGAGTGCTGATGAGAT
>Ga0066903_100000756_pt1 | contig 21629 bp, 17 predicted proteins | sample PanSoiMetaGPlot1_FD_67491 | JGI IMG/M metagenome (GOLD analysis project Ga0066903, IMG submission 67491) | Tropical forest soil microbial communities from Panama analyzed to predict greenhouse gas emissions - Panama Soil - Plot 1 (version 2) | ecosystem: Environmental > Terrestrial > Soil >... | reverse complement strand
CGGATTCCAATCGGCGCAGCCCCTCTCAATGGTCAGTCTGCCGAATGACCGGCCGGCGGGAACGGCACAGCCGAGTTTGCCCCTATCCATATTGGTCCGCAGCGACTTCTCAAACGCGTTCCTCAGCGCAATGCAGACCTTGCATGCGCAGGGGGCCATGCTGCCCTGTTCCGGGCCTGCCGCTATTGCGCTGCCGCCCGGTGGCCCAGGCTCCGTGGTGCCCTCCGACCTCTTGGTGTATTTGGGCCGGGTGCTGACGCTTGCAACCTCAGTTGCACTTATCGCGCCTGTCAGCGATCCACTGGTGCTGGCGCGGATTACCGGAAGTGGTGCCCCTTTCCAAATCGCAGCCAACGTGCTGTCAGCAGGGAGCGTGGCGGTGCCTGCTGCCAACTACGATGCGCTACAAATCAATGGCGGGGCTATCACTACGGTTGCCCTGCCCCCTCAAAGCTTGGTGATGGTGGCGCCGTTGCTGGCAAATGCTGGGTTCTATCCGGCCTCTCCGTTTCCAGTGCCCGCGACTCCGACCGACTCTGCCTGGGCAACTCTGACGAACATCACCGGACTCGTTGCCAGTACTACGGCCTATGGTGACGAGCTCGCTTTGCTTTATCCGCCGAGCGTCATTGCCGCTAGCGCGCTCGCTCCTGCGTTAGCCTACGTCTGGAACGGAACTACTTTTGCACCTTGATGCGTGGGCCCGTGTCGGGCGAACGATGGCCTCACAAGCGCCTTCTCCGGGCTGCGCGTTGGGCCTTGTGGTCATAATCCAATCCGCGCTAACATGGTTGGGGGCGGAGGAAGGACGAAATACGAAGGAGAAAGGATAACATACAATGGCAGATTTTGACGGGACCTGCGAAATTCGCTGCGCGGGAGTGACTGGGGATGGCCGCGCGCTCCTCGAGCTGAAAGGCAACTCACCGCCGGCTTTCGATTGGTCTTGGGTTAACAGCACGCCCGAAAGTACTCGAGAAGTCATGACGGTGGCGCTCACCGCGGTCGCTTCGAACAAGCTTGTCTACTGTACTATTACGCCGCTTCCCATGCCGGGTACCAGCCCTATCGTGGCTAACTTTGCCCTCGTCAAATAGCCAGCCCGAGCCGGCGCCGGCTGCCGCTTTCAAGACCTAATCCATAGAACCTAGCTTTGCGAAAAGACGCGCTTACAAAAACAGTTTTATCAAGAAGCCGGGCAAAGTGTTCGCAGCGGTGTTCACGGTCGCTTTCTACGGTCTGAGAATAGCTTAGGAACTCCCCGGGGGGCTGGGTCGTCGCGACTAACATAGTCGCTCCGGCTTTGCTCACTTCAAGCTGTGCCTCACTATACGACCGATGTCTCATAGAAGGGTCCAGACGGTAGCACGACCGGCGACCTGCTGTCGTGTCATCTCAATGTTTTAATTCAGGACCCACTTTCGGATTCTCCTCAATGCCTGGAATAGATGGACCGAAGATCGCGTGCAGCGCTTCCATTCGGGATCTTTCTAATTGTTCGAGGCGCGGCGATTGTATGCGCTGGGCCGCGGGGGCGGATTGCGGAGTCGCCGGAGGGGCAGTCAGTTGCGTTGCGGGATTCAATTTCGCCGAAAAGCTGTGTTTCGCGATGGGCATCTTAGCGGGTGCGGTTGCGGAAGCGAAATAGGATCGCTGTCGCGAAGTCATCTTCGCGACCAACTGTTGCATCGCTGCCTCTGCTCCGGACGTGTTCTCTCCATTCGACTTCGGAGGGGGAGGGGCCGTCGGCGAGCTAACGATTCCGCCACTCCAGTGGATGTAGAGTTCGCCCTCGGTCACTGTACCGTTTTCGTCTGGAGGATACTGCTGCACTTGGCCGTTCTGATCCGTGTACCACTGCGGTTGAGGGATTAATTCGAACGTCAGCCAAATGCCCTGCCCCTGGACAACCTTCATGGAGACATTGTTCGGAAGGTTTGAAGCGTCGGGCGGATTCACAATGTTGAATTGGCCGGAGATATCCGCGCGGAGAGCACCCTGCCGCCAGGGAATCTTGATGGATAGACTCGTGACGGGCAGCACCCACTCCGCACTTGCACAGAATCCTTCGTTTCCCCAGTTGCGGGCCATGAAGGCATAAGTCTCGTCGGCAGACGTAAGGACTTGCTCAGGTTTTTGAGGTGTTTCCTTTACGCGAACCGCCATCGCCCAGATGGGATGCAACTCTGTCTCACCGCCATTGCTATTGCCTTGGGGCGGCGGAGGGTGGTAAGTGTCCATACCCATCAGACCAACGACTGTAGCTGGTTGGGAAGTCAGCATGTCCCACGGAGTAGGTCTGACGTTGCTATCGTCGACGGCGTGATGGAAGGCTTGCCACCACGGTGTTTCCGGCTCCAACATATCGCCAACTTCCGAAACGTCGTACTCTACATGGATATGGTCTTCGGCGGCCTGGAGTCCAGCCCCTTTGAGGTCCTCAGTCGTCAGACTCTCTGGAACAAGATTGAAGGAGTAGTCGTCATCATCGAAAGGCTTTGCGTGACTGTGACTCTCGAAGGTCAGATAGCCGGTATAAGTACCGGCGCGAAGGCGACCGCCGACATCCATCCAGTTCTTGTGCGAGCCGCAAAAGAAACCGCTGTCGGACCCAATGTCCCAGTCGGTTTGGGAAGAGGTCCAAGGTTCGTTCGGGGAGGCGAGCGGAACTGGACCGACGCCGGGATTGTTGCCTTGTCGCCCATTGAACTGAGCTCCCCAAAGCGCGTTCAACATGAATCCGTTGGGATCGGCTCCATCGACAGAGAGAACAAGGTTGTACTGCTTTACTGGTTGCGTCTGGTTGCAGCTATTCCAGCTCACCACGCCAAACGCCAGCGAAGGCAAAAGGAAGAATCGCCATGAGCTCCGCATTTGAAAAAACCTCCCGAGGTTTGTGAATCTGTGCAATCTCTGGACGTCGACATTCATGTTGCTGCAGATGTCAGACGTCTTACAAAAACCGTGCGACTCTGTCTAGTAAGGCGTCACCTAACTTCGGTATAGGACTTGGCCTGAACTATTACCTGTCTGTGTTATATCGTGCTGAATTTTCTGCAGTACCTCGGTGAACGGCCAGGAATGAGTTCTCAATCAGGGGATATCACACAAGGCCAAAACAACGAAGAAAATCAACGTATGAAAAATCGAAACATGAAAAAGAAAAAGGTTACAAAAACTCCTGCCAGCAAGAAGCCTCGCCTGAAATGGAAATTTACCAAAGGCAGCGGCGTTGTGCCGCCGCCGCGCGTTCGGGGGGCAAAGGCGGTCACAGCCAAGCCGGCCCCAGGCGGAGTGGACATCGTCGCGCAGAAGTTCACGAACGCCGGAGACGCCCCAGCCAGCACGACAGTGGCCGACGGAGGCGGGAAGAAGCTCCGAAACGCCATCGTAAACCTGATCTTTTGGGGTGATGCTTGGAACACGAACCCGCCCCCGAATCCGTCGCTGGTACAAGTTGTGAACGACGTCGCGAACATTCTTGCAGGCCCCTATCAGACGAGCATTTCGCAGTATGGCGCTTCGGCAGCACGACTGGGAACAATTTTCATTTCCGTACCGGGAAACAATCCGCCAACCAATTTCAATACTGGCGACGTCGGCAACCTCATTACCTCTGCCATCGAGGGCGGTGCGTTGCCCGAACCGGATGAAGAGACCACTGACGTTCTACACTGCGTTTTCATGCCGCCGGGCACCAACGCGCCACCCAACCTCGGCGGCCTGCACACCTATGCGAGCTATTCCGACTATGATTTTCCGTTTGACTTCGATATCAACGATCGATCGCACATGGCTTGGGTGGCGTTCGGCAGTCGTGCGTTTATCTCAGCGGTGTTCTCCCACGAACTCGTGGAGGCACTCTCCGATCCTGAGGGCGACGGTGTGCAGGTCAATCCGACGAATGCCAGCAACTGGAATGAGATTGGCGATGTGTGCGCGACGACGGGCCTCGTCAACGGAGTCACCGTTCAGTCTTATTGGTCGCAAAGCGATCGCGCTTGCGTCATTCCCGCGAATATCCCGCTGTCCATGCAGATCACATGCATTCATAAGAACCCTCGGAATGATCCGAATCATCCGATTCGATCGGTGGGCGGAACTAATCTGACGCAGAATATCCCGTTTCGGATGACTCAGGTGCAATGCATCCAGTCGATTGACGGGGGAAACCACTTTTTTGTCGTTGGCGCCGACGGCAGTCGGGCGGACGTGCGAGTGTTTATCCACTTCCCGCCTTGGGGCCTGCAGGGAATTCGCTACATTGCGACAGTCGCAGACAACTCGCGAGCGGACAACCTGCTCTCCCTTCCCGAGTGCTGAGGCGTCCTCGGCGATCCTGCACCAAGGTAACCCCCACCAGAGGCCGCCAGAATAAGGATTTTAGCACGCGTATAAAGATCGGACGCCACGATTGGCTTCATCGATTGGTTAGGGCTCTAAAACCGTGGCAGAGCGTCAGCTTTCCTTTCTGTGAATCCACTGCAACTGTGAAGCCCTCCGCCAGGGACGGCTGCTCAGCGAGAGACCGTGAAATGTCTCCCATCGACTTGGCCAACGAATCTACAACCACAGCACGCATCGCGTGTTGGACTGGTGATAGCGTGGATTGTGGCTATCGTTTTGCTGGGATACGCACTGTTGTTCATTCTCTTCAGAATCGCTGCGGCCTTGTCCACCCCGTAGAATGCTCGCAGCTTTAAAGGGGTGGCGATCATCGCCGTCCAAATAATTGAATCGTACAAACGACCGGGCGTTGCTACGATTATCCAAAACCTATGCGCCGAAGGATCACCAACGAAACTTGGGAACAGATTAAGACAGGGTATGCAGCCGGGGTCGGCCTCCGAGAAATCGCCCGTAAAATGAACATCCCACAGGGAACCGTTCTCGCTCACGCGAAGCGTCATGGTTGGACCAAACAAATCCAGGTCGCAACAGAGCAGCTGACCGTCATGCAATCAGATGCAATCACACCGGTGCAATCAGCGCAATCAGTCCCTCAATCGCTGGCCGCCATACTGGCCGAGCGCAAAGATCGAACCAGGCTGGGGCTAAGTAAGTATGCGGCGGAAGCTGCCGAACAAGCGGCGCTTCATCAGGACAAGCTGGGGATCGCCGGAAAGGTGAAAGACGTGGCCGGTGTCCATAAGACGCTTTGGCCCAAGGAACAGAAACACGAGGAAATACTCAACTTAGCGATCCTGACTGGGGCGCGACCGCCGGAGCGCGTCTTTTCTTACAAGAGGAACGCAACGGACGAAAACCAGGTGGAAGTGCAAGAGAGTCCCCAACTTCCCGACCGTGCCAGCAATGAAGTGACGTTGGAAGGTCGGAAAAGGGAATCGGCACCCGGCCCGACACCGGCAGAGGTCGCCGCGCAGGAGAAGCGGCAAAAAGAAGCGGAGTATCGGGAAAGGTGCCGGCACTGGCGCCACTACACTTAGAAAAAAGGGGTCGCGTTCTCGTCTGTTCGGGGAAGAAATGATTGCCGGGCTCAGTGTCACGCGCATCGAAAGAGAATGGAAAAGGCGAGAAAGACTTGGCGGATGTTCACGGCAGGCTGTATCCGCCCGACCAGAATGCCGGCCAGGCGCCGCTTCTCGAAGTTGCAATCCTCACTGGCGCTCGAGAACCGCGTCGGCTTTCGCCTGACGACATCGATGTGCCATCTGGCTACGGCTATCATCCGTTGTTCTACCTAGCGTCGCCTCTTCCAGTTGACGGATAGTTGCCGTTTAGACCAAGTTTTTAGCCATTTCTGCTGGCCGGTCCTGTTGGGACTTGGTCAGGTGACCACTTGTCAGCCACTCGTTAGTCCAACGCCCCTTGTTACGGCCAAGGCGTGACAAGGAATGTTTTGCTAGCCTGGAGGGTGGCCGGCACCCCACCCCATAGGCTCTCTTTTGCGCTCGCTTTCGCTCGCGCCATCCCTTCACGGATTTTGTATCAGACTACGGGTGTGCCCTTACTGATCGTCGGCGCCCGGGGTTGTTAAGGGGGGATTTTAAGCCGCCGCGAACGGAACGATCTTTTTCGAACGTTTCGGCGCGATGGCGAACCACGCCTTTGTGTCATGTTCATCCACCAGCTCGCGGTAATTCGTGAACAGCATCGTTGGCGAATTGCCCATTTCCAGAGCCACGCGGGCCGCGTCATGTGTAATGGCCAACCTGTACGTCGCGTAACTGTGTCGGAGCGCGTTGGATGGCCATTTAACGTGCTTCTTTGCAAAAGCGATAGTCCGGTCCGCAGCGTGTTCGCTCGCAAATATGCGTCCGGTTCTCCCGCGATATGGCGCCAACCACTGCATCAGGTTCGGCTGAATCGGAACGAGCCGGCGCGTCGCTGTTTTCGATTTTTCTTTCCCGACGATTATATGGCCGCGCTCGAAATTTACGTCCTGCCATTCGAGGCGAACCAATTCCGCGCTGCGTAGGCCAGTAAATGCACCGAGTGCGAGATACAACGTCGCCTCTGGTTTTGCCTTCTTGAGCAATCTATCCAGTTCCTGCGGCCGTAGGATCTCAATCTTTCCTCCGCGGTCTTTCGCCCTCGCAACGTGCTCCGCTTCGGTCCGCTGATCCTTCGGTAAATAGCCGTGGGCGCGCGCATACTGGAAAAGTGTGACAATCGACATGCGAATGTTGTTCCGGGCGCGCGGACCGATTGATAACCCTGCCAGCCATTCCTCGATCACGCTGGCAGTGACTGAGCCGATGTTCGTATGAAACGCCTGCGCGAATCCGTTCTTTAAGTGGCCACGTAAAGATTGGATGTATCGAAGACTTAGGCCGTCGCGCTTTTTAGTTGCGAGTAGTTCGTCTACAACTTCTTGAACAGGCTTATCGGAATGCCGATGTCGGCGGGCGTATTCTTTCGCCGCTGAAAGGAGCGATTCCCCATCGAGACGCGCACGCGCAGCCAGATATTCTTCAACGACCGAATGCAACGGCAGACCGTGCGGCCGCAGCAGATTCATCGCCGCATTGTAGCTCTCCAGGTCTGGCCCGTTCAGTTCCTTCGCGTTCGCCCGCCCCTGCGCGAACTTCGTGGCAATTTCGTGCGCCGTTTTTTTCGCGTCCGATAACTTCCGGAATACTTTTCGCTGCCGCTCTCCGTTGCGATGATAGGCAACTGTAAATACCTGGTATTCCCGTCCGCGGACCGTGATCGCTCCACGGTAAATCCTGACGATCGCGCTCCCGACCTTGATCTCCTTCGGAAATTGTTTATGACACTTTATGACACACAGACTGCATTACATTGCGAGAATCTGCAAACAATTCCTGTATGAAATTTAGTCTCCACCTAGCAAGGCTCCCTTTGCATACGGGTTCGAACCCGTAGGCCTCACAAGGTTTTGTTGGAAAACCGATCCAGTCACCAGCGCGACCCCTAACGAGTAGCTAATGAGTTTCGTTTTCATTTTCACTTCTCTCCAACTGTTGTCGAAATTGTGAGCAAGAATTTACAATTCCTTCGCGGACCTTTCGTTAGGACACATTGTCTGAGTCTCACATTGACCGCTCCTTCTAGCCGTAGGACGTAGACCTACTTGCAGTAACAAACGCGTAACTTTTCCCGCACAGCGCACAGAATGAGCTGCTGCGATTCTACTGACATGAAAACACTAAGCGATTCTACTGCAGTTTCTGATAAGGGCGAGAATCGTCCTCCAGAAAATGGCCCAGAGAAAAAAGTTAAAACTCGGAAAGGTTCTATCAGTCGTCGGTTCTTCCTAGAAACATCGCTCGCCGTGGGAGCAGGAACAATCGGTATGGGACTATTCCCTAACATCCGAACGGCAAGAGCAAGTGGCGGTCTCACACGGGGAGACGCCGCACTGCTACGGTTCCCGGCGGCGCTGGAAATACTCGAGGCCGACTTTTGGATCCAATACAACGAACTCGGTGGCATCCAAGACGCCGAAGTCCCAGGCGGAAGTGGCAGTCCACTCTACACCGCCGACATTCAGATGTTGGACTCCGACATGGCACAGTATATCCATGACAATACCGATGATGAGATCACTCATCACACGTTCCTGAATGCGTATTTGATGTCCAAAGGAGCGGCGCCTGCAAATCTCGATCCGTTTCGCACTTTGATGGGCAGTACTGCCACCGGAGTTAACACTAGCTTGATTGGGCACAGGCTTACCAACCTGACCCAACTCACGGTTGATACGAGCTGGTGGACGCGCTACCGCGACGACAGCCATAATCCGGATCTTGATCCAAACCACATCTTTCCGCAGGCGGTCCCAACGCTAGGAGTTAACCAGCACACGGCAATTCCCAGGACCGATGCTGACCTAGTGGAGCCTTTTCTGCAGGCGGTCGCGAACACGGCTGGTTTCCACTTTGCGACTATTGAACAAGGTGGAAACAGCCTCTACCCATCGCTGGCACAGAGGGCGACCCACGACGAAGTCTTACGAATTCTGATCAGCATAGGACCTACCGAGACGATGCATTTCCAAACATGGGCGGATAAGGCGGGTAATGCACCACCATTGACTGACGTAATCGATCCCGTGACTGGTGTGTCGGTGACATTTCCGGACCTTACGGGCGGTGGAGAACTCTTGCAGAAAAACTTGATCATGCCAGAGCCGTGTCCGTTCCTGGATAGGAACCTCCCGATTGTTTCGATCATTCGACCGACTAAAACGGAAGGCGTAGCCATGGGGGCACTCACGTTTCTAACGAACATGGGGCTTTTCATCGGCCAATCGCCTGCGTTCTTTGCGTACATGACCCAACTGGCGCAAGACGCAGACCATGCTCACCACAATGGCCGTGGTTGAGGGATCTAGTACGAGTCAGTTTGGGAAAGGGTACGAACGGTCGTAGTGAAGTAGCGGCCGTTCGTGCCCAGAGTTCGTGACTCGCCGGGCTCGGCACCATCTAAATTATTCAGCAGCACTAAAAGGCTCTCTGACCTTTCGCACGACGATTTTTCCCCTTTCGCGAAGTTGGTTTTCAGGGAAGGATGGAATGTTTAATAAAAGACTGCGCAACATTGATACGCTGCGCGGTTTGAATCTTCCATTGACCCCGAATCAGAATGCACAAGACGAACTCCATCATAATGTGCGCACCGAAGATGATAGCATTCGAGACGGCAGCGAATTTGGAGCTGTGGCCGCGGATTCTGCCGCACTATCGCTACATTCGTTACCTCGAACAGAGTCCCGACCGGAACGTTGTGGTGATGGCCGCAACGCGCTCTGGCATTCCAATTTCTTGGACTTCTGAACAAATCATCGATCGCGATTGTGTTGAAGTCCGCTTTAGTCACTTAAAAGCGTTCACCAAGGGAATGCGCGTAGTCTGGACATTTCAGGAAGTGCCCGAAGGCGTGATGGTCGAAATCAAACACGATCTTGCATTTCGCGTGAAGACTTTGGCACCCATCGCGGATAAGATTATCGGAGACTTTTTAATCCATGACATTGCAAACAAGACACTGCGGTGCATGAAATCGTACGTCGAGGCAAGCGCAAACAAGGTCGCCGCATGAGTGAAAGACGCGGTGTCATCACTGGAATCGGGCCGATTACCTGCATCGGACATGGACGCGAGACGTTTTGGAACGCAATTCTGGCGGAAAAAACCGGCATCAACACCATCACCAGTTTTGATCCTACGGTTTTCCGGGTGCGCTCAGCCGGCGAGATTCGGGATTGGAACGCGGAGGATTTTTTCTCGCCGCACCGTTTGAAACGACTCGATCGCTATGCGCAGTTCGCGGTCGTATCGGCAAAGCTGGCACTCGATGACGCGCGTCTCGATTACTCCCGCGAAAAACCGCAGGACCGGATAGGTGTCAGCTTCGGCACGGCGCTCGGCGGCGTTTGCAAGGCCGAAGAACAATATCTTCGATATTTAAAAAAAGGTGCGCGCGGAGTTCAACCTACACTCGCCGTTCAGGTGTTCGGTGGTTCGGCCCACTCGAATATCGCAATCGAATTCGGGTTTCGCGGCGTCGGGACGACGAATTCAAACAGTTGCGCGAGCGGCACAGTATCGGTCGGCGAAGCGCTTCGTTATATTCGGGACGATTTCGCGGATGTGATAGTAGCTGGCGGGGCGGAAGCGCCTCTGACGACAATCACAATCGGCGCCTTCGACATCATCAAAACGATGAGCAGATGGCCTGGCGATCCCGCCCAGGCGTGTCGGCCATTTGACTTGTTGCGTGATGGATTTGTCATGGGCGAGGGAGGAGCCTCGCTCGTCATTGAAGAACTTGAACATGCGCGATCCCGCGGCGCGCACATTTACGCTGAAGTGCTCGGATACAGTCTGAATAACGATGCTTTCCATATGACTTCGCCTCTGCCAAACGGCGAATCGTCGATCCGCGCAATGCGTGAGGCGCTCGCTGACGCGCGACTGGCGCCAGAGCAGATCGATTACATCAACGCACATGCCAGTTCGACGCAGCTTAATGACAGCGCGGAGACCGCGTCGATCAAGCAGGTGTTTGGCGAGCATGCGCGCCGGATTCCCGTCAGTGGAACAAAAGGCTATTATGCTCATCCTCTCGGCGCGACCGGTGCAGTCGAAGCGGCGCTTTGCGCACTCGCGTTAGATCAGCAATGGGTTCCACCCACAATCAACTACGCGAATCTGGATCCCTCATGTGACCTCGATGTTGTGCCAAATCAGGGGCGGAAAGCCGAACTAAAATACGTATTAAGCAACTCGTTTGGTTTCGGCGGAATTAACGCATGTGTCGTGTTGGGAAAGGCGACTCAATAACAACACTGTCGTTCTCCCGAGCGGAGCGATGAACTTTCCATCAGGACGGTGGATCACATTATTGCTGCGGAATCCCCATCACGGCTCTGAGGTCCTTCACCGTCTTCGCTGTTCGGGAAGACCCGTTAATGTGACAGCAGATCCGGACGATTTTCGCCGGTACGCTTGATTGCCTGTTCTTTGCGCCACTTTGCAATCTCGGCGTGATTTCCTGAAAGCAAGATTTGCGGAACCTTCCAGCCACGAAATTCTGCAGGGCGTGTGTATTGTGGAGCTTCGAGCAATCCAAGGTTGAAGCTGTCGTCCACGGAGGATTGTTCGTGACCGAGCGCACCTGGCAACAAACGCACGATTGCATCAATGACGACGGCCGCAGCAATGGCTCCGTTGGTAAGCACGTAATCGCCGATGGAAATTTCAAAGTTCACCAAGTGCTCAATGACGCGATGATCGACTCCTTCGTAATGGCCGCAGATAATGATGAGGTGCGCTTCTAGCGAAAGCTGTCGCGCCATGCATTGATCGAACCGAAGTCCGGCCGGCGACATAAGCACAATTTTTGACGCGTGAGTTCGAAGATCTTCGACGGCTGCAAAGATCGGCTCGGGCTTCATTACCATTCCCTGACCGCCACCGAACGGTGCATCGTCGACGATGTGATGTTTATCCGTGGTCCAGTCCCGGAGGTTATGGATCCGAAGCTCGACAATCCGATTTTCCTGAGCGCGTTTCATAATGCTTTCGCTCAGGGGCGCACGACAGATGTCGGGAAACAATGTGAGGATGTCGATCTTCACTTAGCAAGGAAACGTCGAACGCCCGGCGGGTAACGTCCAATGATGAATGGAAAATCGAAATTTACTCGACAATCTCGACGATCGCTCGCTGGCCATGGCGTGCAGCGGAACTGGCAAGCAGAGCGCGAATAGCGTGTATCGTCTGGCCGCCGCGGCCAATCACTCGACCGACGTCGCCCCGTCGAAGTTGAAGTTTGAAGACAGTTGTTCTCCCATTTGGAATTTCCGTCAAAACCATGTCGTCGGGAAATTCTATCAGCTGGCGAATGACGAACTCGAGAAATTCTCTCATGCGCCGCAAAGACTACCCACGAATCCGCCTTTGCACAACAGCTGCGCCGCGGCGCCCGAACACAAAGGACGGCGAACTTTGCGCAGCCTCGAACCAATGCGGTAGTCTCCGCAATCTACAGCGACGCACAATGCCGCCCGGACTCGCCAGCGTGCGCGCTAATGGCAGCGCACACTATGGCACTCTCGCGCTAGACGGCGGCTTCTGCCGAAGGTGACGATTCGCTCTGGGTCGATGGTGTACTTTGCGGTTCTGCGCCAGACGGCTGCTCGGGAGTCGTCGTTAATTTCTTAGTGCGTTTTATCAAGCTGCGCACGGTATCAGACGGTTGTGCACCTTTGCTGATCCAGTATTCAACTCGATCAATGTTCAACTTGCTGTTGTGACCGGGTTTTTTTGGATCGTATGCGCCGATGATCTCAATGAATTTCCCATCGCGCGGACTGCGCTTGTCTGCCACTACCACTTTGTAATAAGGGCTATTCTTCGTTCCTTCTCTCCGTAATCTTATTGAAACTGCCATGTTATCTTTTCATTCGCGCAAGTTGCGTCATCATTTTTTTCATTTTACCCGCGCTTTTCATCATCTTTCGCATTTGATCAAAGCGTCGCAGTAAATCATTCACCTCCGTGACAGTGCAGCCGCTCCCGCGCGCGATACGCTGACGACGCCGCGCATTCAAAATGTCGGGACGCGTCCGCTCTTCCTTCGTCATCGAAAGCACGATGGCTTCCGTGCGTTTCAGCTGCTTCTCGTCAACCGAGAGGCCCTGCACATTACTCATACCGGGCAGCATGCCAAGAATATTCTCCAGCGGTCCCATCCGCCGCATCATCTTGAACTGCGCGAGGAAGTCGTTGAAATCAAACGAAGCTGTACGGAGTTTCCGCTCCAAACGTGCAGCTTCTACTTCATCGACGGCTTCCGCCGCTTTTTCGACCAGACCAACGACGTCGCCCATTCCGAGAATGCGCCCGGCGAGCCGATCCGGAACAAAAACTTCAAACTGATCAAGTTTCTCCCCAGTTCCTGTAAACTTGATTGGCTGGCGGGTCACTTCGCGCATCGACAACGCCGCGCCACCGCGTGCGTCGCCGTCAAGCTTCGTCAAAATGATTCCCGTGATCGCCAAAGCCTCGTTAAAACGGGACGCAACGCTGACTGCCTGCTGGCCGGTGGCAGCGTCAACGACCAATAGCGTTTCCTGTGGCTCCAAAAATTCTTTCAGCTCTTTTAATTCCCGAATCAGGGTTTCATCGATTTCCTGACGACCTGCCGTGTCGAAGATTTCAATGGAGGGGCAAACTCCCGGGAGCCCGGGAGCCCCGCTGGCATCGGACGAATTCCGCGCTCCAGATTGCGCGAGCACAGCAGCAACAGCGCTTTCGACATTTTTCTCGTCTGGATCAGGAGTGACCACAGGGACGTCAATTTGTTTCCCAAGCGTCACCAGCTGCTCGATTGCCGCCGGTCTTTGCAAATCGCAGGCGATTAGAACTGGCGTTCGACCTTGCTTTTTCAGAAGACGCGCGAGTTTGGCAGACGACGTCGTTTTGCCCGATCCGTTAAGACCCACGATCAAAATCCGGCTGGTATTTTCGAGATTTACCGGCGCGGCATCGCCTCCGAGCAAACTGGTTAATTCGTCATGGAAAATCTTAACGATCTGCTGGCCGGGTGTGATGCTGCGAAGAACAGTTTCTCCAAGCGCCTTCTCTTTAACGCGGGCGATGAATTTTTTGGCGACTTGAAAATCGACATCGGCTTCGAGCAAAGCCAGTCTCACCTGTCGCAACGCGGCGTCGATGTTCGATTCGCTGATCGTGCCGTGTCCACGCAGGTCTCTGAAGATATCCTGAAGTTTGTCGGCGAGTTGCGAAAACATAATCAGATTAAGGGACCGAAGTATGCAACGCTCGTCGCCCAACCCAACGGAGCGAAAAGCTCGCGCGGACGCGCTCGCCCGCACGCAGGAACGCGGGCAGCGCCCGAATCATCACGCGATCACTTTTTGGGCGTTGCAGCAGGCGCCGCCCCTCCCGCCGTACCCTCTTCGATTCCAAAAGTCCAGTGCGTTTCGACTTTCTTGTCCTGCGATTTCGCGCTGATAATGACGCTGCACGATTTCTCGTGCAACTTTTGCGTGACTTGATATGAGACGGTGCCCGACTTCGGGTCGTAATTCGCGGGAACGACACCGAGCCCGCTCACACGCATCTGCACACTGCCGGGCTCGATCTGACCCAGCGCGCTGAGGTTAGCTTTGATAAGCGGCAGTGCAGTACGCACCGTTTCGCCGTCTGCCGGTTGAGTCGAGAGATCCTTCGCACCAACTTCGGCAACTGCTGCCCCTCCCCCGCTTGAGGTCGCGATCATTTTCACAGCATCGTCAAACACTTTTGGTTTGTTCGCTTCAATCGCATAGCGACCGATTGAATCCATCGGCGATGTAAATGTGATGGGCTGCCCGTAAACCGTAAACATCGCTTCGTAACCCGAATTTCGGGCAAGCTCTTTGACGTGCTCGTTGTAATTCCCAAACGGCACGGCAAAGCAATTCACTTTAATCCCAAGTCGCTGCTCGAGCAGTTGCTTACAGCCAACAACTTCGTTTTGCACCCACTGCTCATATTGAGGTCCGGTTAGTTTCGTTCTGGTTTTCTTTCCGCCGGGATTGGCCACCGTGATCACATGGCCTTCGCGCAAGTCCTGATGCGTCGCGGAATGCGCCTCAATGTCTACACCGTTGTCACGCATATTGGCAAGCTGCTCCCATGTAATTGCTTCGCCGCCGCCTAGCGATCCACCGCGTACTCCTTCAGTGTAGATGAACATCGTAAACGGATAGCCGTATTTCTTCATAATTGGCCACGCGACCTCGTATTGAGATTTCCAGCCATCATCGAAAGTAATAACGGCGCTACGCGGCGGTATGTTCTTTTCTCCTCTCTTCCAAGCAAGCAAATCCTGCATCGGAATAACCGTTATACCGCGGTCCTTAAGTTCCTTCATCTGCGCTTCAAATGCGGCAGGCGTGATTTCGGTACCGGGATATCGGACCTTGTCCACCAAACGATGATAGCAATAGATAATGACCTGCGCCGTTTGATCGACAACCGGCTTGGTTATCTTGGGAGCCGCCGCAGTGACCGGAGCCGCAGCGGCAGCTGGCGTTGGAGATGCAGCGCTCGACTGCCGCGAGCTCGGGGAAACATTCTCCTGCTTCTTGCACATCGAAAGATTTAGCGCCAGAAGCAAAGGGAGAATCGCAAATCGGATTATCATGAAGGAAGTAAAGGGATTAAGCGCGCCAGCACAAAACACAAGTGCTTTTTGCAATGGCGATTCATAGACAGTCAGTCACCCGTTTCCGTTGCATTGTTTACACTTCATGGCGAAACTTTTTGGTAGAAAGCGTGTTTTTTGCTATAAAATCAGGATGCCGAGCCAGGTCATTCGTCTCGTTACAATCGCTTTTGTCGCCTCATTAACTGCTTGCAGTACCGTCACGACGACTGCGGTCAAAAACACAACCAAAACTTTTAATACCGTCGTAGTGGATGCCGGACACGGTGGCAAAGATAGCGGTGCATATCGCCGCTACGGCCCGCCGGAGAAAATGATTGCTCTCGATGTAGCCCAGCGTCTGAACCGAAAGCTCCGTGAATCGCAGTTAAAAACTGTGATGACCCGCAACTCGGATGTCTTTATTGAATTGAACGACCGTGTGGCTATCGAGAATGCGCAGAAGAACGCAATCTTCGTCAGCATACACTTCAACGATTCGCGCCGGCGAAAGGTTCGGGGATTCGAAACGTACTATCATTCGGGCGTCTCATTCGATCTGGCGAACCAGATCCAGGGAAAACTGATGACCATCCCAAATTCCGCAAATGGCGGCGTGCACACGGCAAATTTCCGAGTGCTACGCCTTGCAAGCTGTCCCGCAGTGCTGGTGGAGTGTGGATACTTGAGCAATCGCTCCGAGGGTAACAAGACGCGCGATTGGGAATATCGTGAATTACTTGCGGACCGAATCGCGGAAGCAATTGTACAGCAACGCTTCGGCGCTGGCGTTTATCGCGCCTCGGCTCAGGTGTCGGCGCAGCCGGAGGCAGAACCTTCCAGCGGAGGAACCGGCCTGACCCCGGGCGCTGGCCGTCGTTAAAACTCCTTTCCGCGCTCTTCACGGCCGATCGTTGCCAGAAAGATCAACACCAAAAAAATTACCAGCGCAAAAAGCGCAAGCGCCTTTGCGTAGTCCGGGCGCCCGTTGGCATCACGGAAATGCTCGGCCAGCCTGGCTTCAATCGCAGCCGTATTCGCAGCGAATAAATTTCCAAGTTGATAGGCGACGCCTGGAAACGTGCCGCGTACTGCGCCGGGCGAAAGTTCATTCAAGTGCACTGGGACAATTCCCCATGCACCTTGCACCATGAATTGCATTGCGAACCCGCCGATGACAAGAACCGTGAAACCCGGCGGAAACACCCAAAGAGGAATGAGGATTATTCCCAACACGGCAGCCACAATAATTGAGCGCCGGCGTCCCCATTTTTGTGAGAGATGACCAACCACTGTTCCTCCGCAGATCGCGCCAAAGGCATAAACGATCCCATTTGCGGCCTTTTGCGTCACATCATAGTGGCGTTGTTCACCAAGGAAAGTTTGATACATGTCCTGAGTCCCGTGAGACATGGCGTTGAACGCGGTCATTAACAAAATGAGGTAAACAAAGAGGATCCAGTGGCGCCTTAGCACAACGAGCAGATCGCCCCAAAAGTTGCTCGCCTCCCGCTGACGACGCACCCAAACCGGCGATTCCGGGACCCGCGCGCGAATGTATAACACCAGCAAAGCGGGCAATGCTCCCGCTACGAAGAGGCCGCGCCACCCGAAGACAGGAAATACGATCCAATACACAACCGCGGCCAGCAGATAACCAAACGCATAGCCCTGCTGTAAAATTCCGGAGAACAGTCCTCGCGCCGCAGTTGGCAGCGTCTCCATGGCAAGTGACGCGCCAAGTCCCCATTCTCCACCCATGCCGATTCCATAAAGCGCGCGAAAAATCAGCAACCAGGTGAAATTCGGAGAAAACGCGGTCAACAATTCCATGAGAGAATAAAAAACGATGTTGACCATCAGCGGTATGCGCCGTCCGAAACGATCGCCAAGCAACCCAAAGATGAACGCGCCCAGCGGGCGCATCGCCAGTGTGATCGTGATCGCATACGTCAGGTCCGCGACGCTCATGCCGAAATCCTTGGCCATTGGCACGATCACGAACGTGAGCAGGAAAAAGTCGAACGCATCAAGCGCCCAGCCCAGGAAGCACGCGAGGAACGTGTGGCGTTGATTGCGGTCGAGCGATTTAAACAGCCGCACCGCTTCCATGGCGCACTCACCTAATCGCCACATCCGGAGAAGTCGAGATGAATTGCCGCTGAAGATGCTCGAAGAACCCCGAACCTAGAAGCCGTCGCAAGCTTGGCTTGTCATCGAGGGTCCGGTTTTCTTGATCATATCATCGAGAAGCAACGAGGACGATCGGTATCGATTGAGATATTCGGACACATCTACGCATCATGATACGTCAATTTGTTGCTTGATTAACCAACGGAAACGATCTTTAGTTTCGGCACAAATCATGACAACAACTGATCTTCATCCTCTGGAAGAGCTGCTTCGTGAACGCATTGTGTTTCTCGATGGCGCGATGGGCACGATGATACAGCGCTACAAGCTTTCCGATGCGGAGTATCGAGGAGAGCGGTTTCGCGATTGGAAAGGCAAAGACCTCAAGGGCAGCCTGGAAACTCTCAACCTAACGCGGCCGCAAGTCATCGAGGAAATTCACGCCGCTTATCTCCAAGCGGGTGCCGACATTATTGAAACGAACACGTTCAGCGGAACAACGATTGGCTTCCACGATTTCCTCTTTCAAGGGGAGCCTACATCCGGTCGCAAGGATCAGGAATTTTTTCAGCGCGTGGTGGATGACATCGATCTTCGCACGCTCGCTCATGAAGTGAATTTTGAGGCCGCCAGGATCGCGCGCCGCGCCGCGGATCGCGCCGCCAACGGAAGTGGCCAGCGACGATTTGTCGGCGGATCAATTGGACCTCTTCCTGTAGCCGGATCGATTTCGTCCGACGTAAACGATCCGGCATTTCGCGCTGTTTCGTTCGATCAACTTCGCCAGACTTATTTCGATCAAGCAAAAGCATTGCTCGAAGGCGGCGTCGATCTACTCATCGTAGAAACGATTTTCGACACACTTAACGGAAAGGCTGCGTTGTTCGCGATTACTGATGCGTTGGAAGAAACCGGACGCAGCGTGCCATTGATGATCTCCGGCACAGTGATTGACAAGTCCGGGCGGAATTTGAGCGGCCAAACCGTTGAAGCGTCGCTCATATCGATCGCGCACGCCCAACCACTGGTGCTTGGTTTAAATTGTTCGCTGGGACCGGATGAAATGGAACCGTTCGTGGCAGAATTGGCGCGAATTTCGCCGTACTTCGTGAGCGCATATCCAAATGCGGGGCTGCCGGATCCGCTGTCGCCCACCGGTTTTCCGGAAACAGCAGAAACGTTCGCACCAAAAGTCGCAAAATGGGCGGAAAACGGCTGGCTAAATATGGTCGGCGGCTGTTGCGGGACGACGCCGGATCATATTCGCGCGCTGGTGGAACTAGTGCGTAAGTTTCCGCCGCGTCTCGTCGAAAGGACAGTCAGCTACAGATGATTCTGCGACTTTCCGGGCTCGAACCGTTGAACGTTACGCCGGAATTCGGCTTTGTTGTCATCGGGGAACGCACCAACATCACGGGATCGCCCAAGTTTTCGAAGTTGATTCTTGCGGGCGATTTCGACGGGGCTCTGGCGGTCGCGCGTCAACAGGTGCAGGGAGGCGCGAACCTGCTCGATGTAAACATGGACGAAGCAATGATCGACTCGGAAGCTGCCATTGTTCGCTTCCTCAACCTGATTGGCAGCGAACCTGAAATCGCGCGTATTCCGATCGTAATCGACAGCTCAAAATGGAGCGTCATCGAGGCGGGGCTGAAATGCCTCCAGGGAAAGGCGGTGGTCAATTCCATTAGCCTTAAGAACGGCGAAGAAGACTTTCTCCGCCAAGCCCGATCAATCAGACGATACGGCGCTGCCGCGATCGTGATGGCATTCGATGAGCGAGGCCAGGCGGATAATTTACAGCGAAAAATCGAGATCTGCGCTCGCGCTTACGATCTGTTGACCAAACGGGCCAACTTCCCGGCGAGCGACATTATCTTTGACCCAAATATTCTCACCGTCGCGACAGGCCTCGAAGAGCACACTAATTACGCGGTCGATTTCATCGAAGCCACGCGATGGATCAAAAAGAATCTCCCGGGCGCGCGCGTCAGCGGCGGCGTGAGCAATATTTCGTTTTCGTTTCGTGGAAACAATGCGGTACGCGAAGCGATGCATGCCGCGTTTCTGTTTCACGCGATCCGTGCGGGTCTCGACCTGGGAATTGTCAATGCGGGACAACTCGCGGTTTACGAAGAAATCGATCCCGAGTTACGGAAGCGCGTCGAAGACGTTCTGTTGAACCGGCGAGACGATGCGACGGAGCGGCTGATCGAGTTCGCTGAAAACGTCAAAGCGAAAGACAAGACTCCCGTCGCCGATAAAGCCTGGCGAAAAGAGCCTGTCGAAGAGCGCCTGAAACACGCGCTGGTTAAAGGCATTGTCGACTACATCGACGTCGACACAGAGGAAGCGCGGCAAAGGTGCAAACGGCCGCTCGATGTGATTGAGGGCCCGCTCATGGGCGGCATGAGTGTGGTTGGCGACTTGTTCGGGTCCGGAAAAATGTTTTTGCCGCAAGTGGTGAAGAGCGCGCGAGTAATGAAAAAAGCCGTCGCCTATCTATTGCCATTTATGGAAGCGGAGAAATCCGCGGGTGCGAAGCCGCAGGGCCGCATTGTGATGGCAACGGTCAAAGGCGATGTGCATGACATTGGCAAAAACATCGTCGGGGTCGTACTGCAGTGTAACAATTACGAAGTGCTCGATCTCGGCGTGATGGTGCCTGCCGCGAAGATTCTGGAAACAGCGCGAGAAAAAGAAGCGGATGTGATTGGTCTGAGCGGTCTGATTACACCGTCACTGGACGAAATGGTTCATGTAGCTCAGGAAATGGACCGGGAAGGATTTCGGCTGCCGCTCTTGATCGGCGGCGCGACCACGAGCCGCGCGCACACCGCGGTAAAGATCGCTCCGCATTATCGAGCGAGCACCGTGCATGTTCTGGATGCGTCGCGCGCGGTCGGTGTCGTCAATTCCCTGCTTAACGAAGAATCCAAAGCGGAATTCGATGCGAAAACACGGGAAGACTACGCGCGGTTGCGCGAAGACCATGCTGCCAGGACTCAGAAGAGAAAAACCCTGGGCGTCGAAGAAGCGCGTGCAAATCGGACGCTCATCGATTGGAGCAGCTATCGTCCACCGAAACCGGAATTCCTGGGAGTACGTGCTTTTGCAAGCAATCTAGGAACCGTTCCATTGCGGACTCTGGCCGATTACATTGATTGGTCGCCGTTCTTTCACGCCTGGGAATTACGCGGGCGTTATCCGGCGATCTTTGAAGACCCAAAAATCGGCAAGCAAGCGCGCGAACTTTTCGATGATGCGCAGGATCTTCTCGGTCGAATCATCGCAAACAATCTACTGATCGCACGTGGGGTTCACGCCTTTTGGCGCGCAAAATCGGTCGGCGATGATGTGGATCTCTATGCTGACGACGATCGCACCAAGAAGTTCGCGACCTTTTATTTCTTGCGCCAACAGATGCAAAAACCGGCTGGACAATTCAATCATTGCCTGGCGGATTACGTTGCGCCGGTTTCAAATCCACCATCCACAAGAAGTTCATCCGCTGTGGCGGGCACTCCGCAATTGCCTGATTACCTCGGCGGGTTTGCTGTTTCAATTCACGGCGCAGACGAGCTGGCGGAACAACTCAAAAATCAACACGATGATTACAATGCAATCATGGCGAAAGCGCTGGCGGATCGATTTGCTGAAGCTTTTGCCGAATACCTGCATAAACAGGCGCGCATTGCGTGGGGTTTTGGGCACGACGAACAATTGTCCAACGCAGATCTAATTCGCGAAAAATACCGGGGGATCCGGCCGGCTGCCGGTTATCCCGCCTGCCCCGATCACGCAGAGAAACGAACATTATTCGATTTGCTCGACGCGGAGAACAACGTCGGCGTCACACTAACCGAATCATTCGCAATGCATCCCGGAGCAAGCGTGAGTGGGCTGTACTTTTCGCATCCCGAAGCGAAATATTTCGGTGTAGGCCAGATTGGACGCGATCAGGTGGTGGATTACGCGACCCGGCGCGGCGAATCCGTCCCTGCGGTGGAAAAGCGATTGGCTCCTAATTTGGATTCTAACGCATGACGCGATCGAAGGTCAGGGATGCGCAGCACGCCGAATCGTGATACTAATTTCACTCGACTCGGGGCGTAGCTTAGCTTGGTAGAGCGCGTGGTTTGGGACGTGTTCCAAGCTGTTTTCGTTGGCCTAACGAGTTCCCCTTGTGATTGAAGCGTGACGGCCTTTTTCATAGGTAAAATCGCATCATCGGAACGCTAAACCACGCTATCTCAAAATTTCTTAAATCTGAACGCGCAGTATCAGATGGCAGTATCACATGGACTTTCTGCCGCTGCCGCGCATAGACGGCCACGCGCTGCGCCGCA